>Ga0302324_100008829_pt1 | contig 21199 bp, 14 predicted proteins | sample Palsa_T0_1_FD_201949 | JGI IMG/M metagenome (GOLD analysis project Ga0302324, IMG submission 201949) | Peat permafrost microbial communities from Stordalen Mire near Abisko, Sweden - Palsa_T0_1 | ecosystem: Environmental > Terrestrial > Soil > Palsa > Peat permafrost | place: Sweden: Abisko...
CATTTCCTTAAGCTTCACCTCAACGGCAATGCTGTTACCGCGATAAATGATGCAGGTCTCGGGAACGCCAGGTCCGGTATTGCTGGCAACTCCATTTACGGAGACAGTGGGCGAAATCAGGCCGGCGCGGCCGATCGCATCCAGCAGCGTCGGTGTACCCTCGAATGGGACCTCGCCGGGATGCATGACGTAGCCGATGACTCGCACACGGTTCGAAGTGAACTTATTGATCCGCACCGTGACGCTCAGGTCGTCCGTGTAAAGAGGAGACAAGGCATCGACGATGACTTTCTGCGCCTGAGCGCGGGTTAGATCGGCGACATGCACCGCGCCCACAAGGGGCAGCGTAATTCGCCCGTCAGGTCCGATCGTTTGCGTGCCTGCTATCGTCAGCTCCGGCCGGCCGGGAAAATCCAGCGTGATCTCGTCGCCGGCCCCAAGCGTGTACTCCTCATTCTCCGCCGGCTCAAAGTTCTTCAGGGCCTCGTCAGACCGGACCGTTAAAGCCGGCGCTGCGTTTTGCGGATCGATTTGAGGTCCATTCGTCGGCTCAGTCGAGGAATTCGCCGTAGTCGAAGGAATTGCTGGGCCAGCCGGCTGCTGCGCCACGCCTGCAGCAGAACTCAGACCCAGGGCCAATATTGCGCCGACGACGTTAGCAAATGGAAACGCTGACTTCATATCAATCCTCCGAGGGAATTACCAGGTTGGTGCAGTCCTGGATCTGTACCCATGCCTGAATCCGTGAACAAGATCGCTGGCAACGCCATCTAACTTCCGAGTATCTGCTTAGCTTTGGTCGGCTTCAATCCCTACAAGGTGTTATCCCGCTCGGTGCGAACCCAGGCTGCTTTTGCGCTGGAGCCACGCAAAACTCCTGGAATCATCCAGAGCTTACGCAAAATGTACAAGGGGACCATCGCAAGTAATTGCAAAGTCTTCAGAAAATCAGGCCCCGCCCACGCGGCCGAAAGTACGTGGGCTAATACCACGCCAAGCGAGAGAGCAGCGTACCAGCGTAACCAGGTGAGTGGAATACAAGCCGCAATCAATAAGGCAAACACCCCAAAAGCCAGGGGCAAGCCGGTCAAATCACACAATGGTTCGAGCAGGCGCAGTTGACCGGCAAGGACTTTGCGCAGCAGCGGTCCAGCCCAGGTGCGTGCGGTGAGCAGGCGCCCGCCCTCCCACCGGGAACGTTGGATCGATTCACCGGCGCGCGACTCTGGGAAGGCGGCAGTGATCACCGCTTCGTCAAGGTAGCGTACTCGTTCTCCAGCCATTACCAAGTGCAGGTGGTACTCCAAATCTTCGACAACTGAAAACGCGTCGTAAGGGATCGTCTCCAGTAAAGTGCGCGCAATGGCAAATCCGTTTCCCACAATTCCCGCAGAAAGCCCGAGGCGTTCGCGCCCCCTTGGCCGAATCACGTTGAATCCGCGAAAGGCCAGCTCTGAGAGCCGTGTGCTGGAGCGATCGGTGGTACTTTCCATCTCATAGCGACACTGAACCACTCGCGCTCCAGCGGCGAACGCAGTTTTGACCGCGCCTACCGTATTTGTGGAAACGATTGAATCCGCATCCACGACCATCACTGCATCTGCGCCTGCCGCAATTGCGTGCGAGAAACCGTGCCGCAACGCAAAGCCCTTTCCTTTGGCTTCCAGGTCGTTGTAGACGAGGACTTCGGCGCCAGCGGCACCGGAACGTGCCGCTGTTCCGTCAGCGCAATTGTGAGCTACCACTAGGATTCTCCCAGCGGGACCCGCCGAGGCGCGTAGACTGGCAACGGCTTTGCCCACCAGTAATTCTTCGTCATGCGCAGGAACGATGATCACAAGTTTCAACTCAACTTCGTCTTCACTTCTCCGCGGCCCCTGATGCGGCCTCCGACCTGGCAGGAGATTCGCTGAAGTAACCAGCAAAAGTTCCAGCACCAGCGGAAGGGTCAACCCTAGAAGTCCTGCGCCAAGCACCGTAAAGATGAGGTGTGTTATCGAAGCCAACGCGTATCCTTATGCCGGTCAAGTGCTTGTCGGTTGAGTGCGCCGCGACCCCAATGACGCATTACCTTCCTGCTTGCGCGAAGGTAGCTGGTACGAGCGTCGAGTCTTCGGTTTCTCCCACTGCTACAATCCGTCGGCAAACATCCTGGAGCAGCTCCATACGGACATCCACAAATGCCATTTCCTGCCGAAACTGGCCCCAGGCTGGTGTAAAGCTGGCCAGTAATCGTTGCTCAGCTTTCGCTGTTCGGTAGAGAGCGTCACTGACCATCGTAGTCGTCATGAAATAGTTATGCAATTGTCCTGTGCGCAGAATCCGCCACATGTGGGTTGGCAGTCCGGCCAGCCAGAGCTGTTCCTGGCGGAGGCGCATACGGCTTTCCAGATGAATCAGCGAGCCGAGAGTCTCCGGTCCGACATACCCGGTCTGCGACATGTCAAGAACAATGTTCATGCCTTGCGTACAGGCATCGCGGCTGCAGGCATTGAATTCGTCCAAGGCGGTGCCCGTGAGATCGCCAATCATGGCGATCAGCTTGGTATTTCCGATCTGCTCTACGACTATGCTTGGCTTCGTGGAGCGTTTTGGCTGCACCGCAGAAGCCACAAGGTAGCCGGGAAGATGACGCAGAAGGCAAAAGGCATCTGCCATATAGCGCGCCGCCAGCCGTTTTGGCTCCTGGAAGGTGCGATGCAGCCACTCCAGCCCGTAGCGCTGCATCCAGCCCGGAGCGCGGGAAACTGTCCCGGAGAGCATATCCAGCGATCCTCCGATACCGATACAGACCGGTACCTTGAGGCGGTCCCGATGCATGGCGATCCACTCTTCCTGCTTCGGATTGCCGAAGGCTACGAACAGAATCTCCGGTTGCGCCTCTTCGACGCGCCGCAAAATCTCTTCGTGGTCCATTTCATCGAGCGGCCGTGGCTCGGGTGAGTAGCGGCCAACGATGCGCAGCTCAGGAAACCGCTGCTTCAGCACCTTGGCTGCGCGTTGGGAACAGCTCTCGCTCGCACCCAGGAGAAAAACTCCATACCCGCGCCGTGAAGAAACTTCTGCAAGGCGCTCGACCAGATCGATCCCGCCGACTCGCTCTTTGAGGGCCGGCCCGATCAGACGAGACATCCAAACGATCGGCATTCCATCGGGAACCACCATGTCGCACGAGCAGAGAATGTCGCGCAGTCTCTTATCGCGCATGGCGTTCTTCAGGAAGTCGACGTTGGCCGTCGCCACTTGATGAAAACCGCCCTCCCTGATCTGCTCTTCGATCAGCGCGACAGTTTCATCCATCGTAACGTTATGAAAAGGAACCCCAAGGACAGCCAAAGTAGTACAGGAAAGGCTCAACATATTCTGCTCCATCGCCAGCTCGGTGCGGTGGTTCACTGCCGGAGGCGGTGTGCGAGCCCGGAAACTCTACGTCTCCTGAGTGCCCACCGCGTCAGTCTGCATCCGCACTTGTGGCGGATTACAGGCTTCCGTAACCCGACCTACTGGTGCATTGCGACCCGATTGTCAGCGAAGGCAACGTCGTCGCTGACCTGCATCTTGTAGAACAACCAGTCCGGATCGCTCTGCAGTATCTCGGCAAGATGCACGCGGATATCGCCAGTGGGCTCACGAAAGCCATTCATGATTCGGCTCAAAGAGGCTTCGTGGATGCCCAGCATGCGCGCCAGACGGTTTTGCCGGATGCCAGTGGTGTACATCCGCAGCTTGAGGTTCGGGTAAATGTCTCTATTCAAGGTCACGATCTCAGTCTCGGTTTCTGTAGCGCTGCAGCCCTCCCATGGAAGGCAGAGATGGCTGTTGTTGAAACCGTGTCAGCAATCGGCGTGCCAAACCGTGAATCGCTTATTTGTCAACATATTGTTGAAGTGCGAAAGGTTAAGAATTCCCAAATACTTTCCACACTTCCCGAAGTATCTAAAAGGTATGTTGGAAGTTGTTAAAAAGTTACTTAGTCAGTAATAAGTCAAGTAATAGGCACAAGTTACAAACAAGACGCGATAAGGTAACCAATTCTTAGGGGTTTATAAGATCTAAAGTAACTCAAAAATTGTGGTTACCTGTGGGCTCCAGAAGCTTCAAGGGCGAATCACTCTGAGCGATGTTTGGCGTGCTCTTTGCTTCGAATGCAATCGAAGAACCTGCGATTTCCGCAACAATTGAGAGGACGCAGCCGTTCCGAATCGCATCGCGCTTCTCTACGAGGCATCTTCACCTGGCCGTCGCGCAAACAGGTTGAAGTTGGTTTCGCCTCGATTATGACCCGCAAACCGTGTCCCAACGCCACGTCCACGTCCTTGAGATGAGTCAAAAAGCCGGTCTCAAGCGTGTGTCGAGGCGAGAAAAGCAAATATTGGACGGCACCTGGCTGCGCGGATCTGGCTTAGTCGTAGGATTTAAATTGCGTCTCGAAAGCTGTTCCCCGTATACTCTGCCTATCCCCAAGGCGTTCTGCTGACCCGAATTCCATTCCTGGCGCGGGTGAATCTAGGACTGTATTCCCTTGTGAGACAACAATTTGTTTGAGACTTCTGGTCGCGTGAGCGATTTGAACAGAATCGAAAGCCTTGAAGTCAGGAGCGGCTTGGGGTTTCACGAACAGATATCCCCCCGGTTCGAATTTTCAAGTGAGGTCGTGAAAATTGATGGGTGGCCATCTCGTTCTCGTTGTCCAGAACTCGCAGATTTACGAACAGCTGATCCGCGGATTGGCCGCTGAGAGCTATTGTGCAATGTGTTTTTGCTCGGTTGAAGAGGCCATAGCTTATCTACGGGAACCGGGGTGCCCGGCTTCCGTTGCCGTTTTCAACGTCACCGTGCGCCGTCAGAGCGATTTCGCTGCACTCACCGATCTGAGTGTTCTTCGGCCAGAATTACATGTCCTGTTTGCGTCGCAGGACCGAAGCCCGACGCTGGACCACTTATCGAGTGGAAACCGTTGGGTGCGCGTCTTGGACAAGCCCCTCAACCATCCTGAGTCGGGCTTGATCTTGCGAAAGATGTTGAAGTCGGCAGCCTCTGCGGCAAGCGAGGCGCTCACCGAATCTAATGCCGGCCAGGGAAGCGGCAGCCTTCCCTACTCCGAGGAATTCCTCCGTCGAGTGGGAATGGCGGAGGTTCCGGTTCTGCTGAGTGGAGAAACCGGGGTCGGCAAGGAAGTTATGGCCAGGCGGCTGCGATCCTACTCGCGTCGAGCAGACAAGCCATTTCTCAAGCTCAACTGCGCAGCGTTGCCGCCGGAGCTGGCAGAGAGCGAGCTCTTTGGATGCGCGAAGGGTGCGTTTACAGGAGCCACCGCGGATCGTCAGGGTCGCTTCGAAACGGCCGATGGGGGAACGATCCTTCTTGACGAGATTGGGGATATGGATCTTCGTCTGCAGACCAAGTTATTGCAGGTTTTGCAGGATGGGGAGATTCAGCCGTTAGGAAGCAACCGTACCGTCAAGGTGGATGTGCGAGTGATGGCTGCTACCCACCGCGATTTGAATAGAGCGATCCAGGAAGGCAATTTTCGCGAAGATCTCTACTATCGCTTGAATGTCATCAAGATCGTGATTCCACCACTTCGGGATCGTCCGGAGGAGATTTTGCCACTCGCGCAAACGTTATTGGCGCGGCACTTACCCCCAGGCTACAAGGCGCCTGTCATGAACGACGATTTGAAGCGATTCCTGCTGGAATACCGCTGGCCCGGGAACGTACGAGAGCTTGAAAACGTAATGCGCCGCTTTCTGGTGTATCAGGATTCCGGTCTGCTGATCCAAGAGTTACTGGGCGCTGATGTGGATACCCGCCCAGGTATTTCGCTGGCTGGAGTCGCGAGTTTTCCGGATTCAAAGCTATCTAACGTAGGGACTTCGTCAGGATCGGTGCGCGAAGTGCAGGCCGAAATTCGCAAACGGCCTGATCGTGTTGACCGTCCGGGTCGCCCCGACCGTCTCGATCAGTTGGCCGAGGCTTCTCGCATCGCAGAGACCGAGCTGTTGCTCGATGCCTTGGAAGCAGCTCGTTGGAATCGTCGCCAGGCGGCCGCATCGCTCAAGATCGAGTACAAGGCCTTTCTCTACAAGTTGCAGAAGTACGGCATAGTGGAGTCGAAGGTCAAGCGACGCGAATTGAGCGCCTGACATTCGGTTTCCGCCGGATTTCCGAAATACTTCCGGTAAAATCCAGACAACTTTGATATTTGAACGCTGCTCAGGGGTGCCTCAATGTTTGAGAACATTCGCGAGGATTGGCGGACGCACGAACGCCAGTTGACTCGTCAGGGACTCTGGGTGATGGTCGTCTATCGTTTCGGTAATTGGCGCTACGGCATCCGCCCCCGTGCGCTGCGGCTTCCGTTTTCTATCCTCTACAAGCTGCTCAAGGTGCTCTCGGAGATACTTACCGGAATTGAGCTTCCCTGTGAAGTGAAATTGGGCAGGCGCTTCCGCATCGATCACTTTGGCGGAATCGTCATCAGCGGCGATACGGTTTTCGGAGATGATTGTGTCATTCGGAATGGCGTAACGGTGGGCTTGCGTCACACCGGCCATCGCGGCTCGCCCGTGATTGGTGACCGCGTAGACATTGGGGCGGGCGCTAAAGTGCTGGGCAGCATCGTCATCGGCGATGATGTGGCGATCGGCGCCAATGCCGTGGTCATCACGGATGTGCCGTCCAACTCTATAGCCGTGGGAGTTCCGGCGAGAATTCGCTCCAGGAGGAAGGTAGAGCCAGACAGCTCTGAACTAACCCAGCCGGGGAGGGACGAGACGCCCATTTGAAACTGGGTGCTCTTGGGATTTTGGCTTAGCCGGTAACAGAATTTACTTCTGATCGCCGTAATTCTCGCTGCAGTCGTTGGGCCAGGCTTGCGACATTTGGTTTCAGGAACATCGAGACGTGGTCGCCAGGAACAAAGTCAACTTTGACCCCTCCTTCAGCAATCGTGCCCCATCCCAGCGTTGCATCCATGTCGGTGAAAATTGGGACATCGGAGGCACGGAAGAGAATTAGTTCTCCCGGATAGGTTCGGACAGAACGGTCATTCAAACCAGAGATGCTGGCGTAGACATTATTGAATGCCGCCTCCGAAAGAGAGATCCCGAAGTGTTTCTTGAGCCATAGCATGCTCCGGAAGTTCGCCGCATAGTAAGATTCGATAGCCCAGTCCCAGTTTCGAGCCACGGCCTCGAAGACATAAGAAAATTTCTCTCGCCAGGGGATGCGCCGGATCTGGCGGCTATGGAAGACAACTTTCTTACGGAACCGCGAATTCCAGGCTTTGAATCCGCCGGGCAGTTTGAAGCCCGGCAACTCTGCGTCGAAAAGGGCGACCAATCCTACTGCATGGCCATCCTCGCGAAGCAGGCGAGCAATTTCGACAGTGAGGGCGCCAGCTGCGCACCAGCCAGCTAAATAAAGAGGGCCACTGGGGTGGATGGCAAGGATTTCCTGCACAAAAATGCGAGCGCGCTCCTCTACGGACAGTGGTTCCCGTTCATCCCCCATCTCCCGTACTCCGTATATCGGTCGATCTGGCTCCGCGATGTCCAGCATGGCGCCATACAACAGATACGATTGGACGATGAAAAGCGGTGCGGATCGCCCGAAGGGGCGAATTGGAACAATTACAGACGGCGAAACGCCCTTACGGATCACGCGGGCCAATGCCCGCACTGTCGGAGCGTCGAAAAGCAACGATATAGGGAGTCGAACATGCAGTTCGCGGTCAATTCGCGAAAACAGGCGTACCGTCAACAGGGAATAGCCACCAAATTGAAAGAAGCTATCCGTCACACCTATAGAGTCATTACGAAGGCATTCTCTGAAAATCTTGAGCAGTTTGGATTCAATCTCGTCAGTCGCCAATTCCCCTTCTGGGGCATCGGCAACGATTTGGCCGGGGATAGACTCGGGAATCGGCAAAGAACGCCGGTCGATTTTGCCACTCGTGGTCAGAGGGTACCGTTCTACCGTGACAATCAGCGTAGGAAGCATATATTGGGGCAAGAACTTGGCTGCATATTCTGCAATGGCTGAGGCGCTGACCGTCGAACCAGAAGAGATGACATACGCCACCAGGCGAGGCTCGCCCGGGAAGTCCTCACGCAGCATAACGACCGCATCGTTTATAGAAGAATGGCCGCGCAGAACCGACTCAATCTCCCCAAGTTCGATCCGATAACCGCGTAGCTTCACCTGGTGGTCGAGCCTTCCGAAATACTCAAACTGATTGCCATGGACGAGTCGGACCAGATCGCCGGTGCAGTACAGGTAGCCAGACGGGTCCGGACCAAAACGGTCTGGCACAAACCGATTTGCCGTAAGCTCCGGGCGGTCAACATATCCTGGACTCACCCCAAGTCCACCAATGTAAAGCTCGCCTGGAGCCCCCGGGGGAAGTGGGAAGCCGGCTTTGTCCATGACGTAAAAAGTGGTATTCGCGATGGGTGGTCCGACCGGCACGATTCCCGTCTCTGCCTGAATGCGAATGACCGAAGACCAGATGGTTGTCTCCGTCGGACCGTAGCAGTTCCAAAGTTCGTCACCGAGTCTCAAGAGATCGTTGGCCAACTCTCGCGGCAGAGCTTCTCCGCCAGAGATCATCCTGAGGCCACGCCTTCCTCTCCATCCTGAGGTGACAAGCAGGCGCCAGGTAGCCGGCGTAGCCTGAAAGAATGTGATCTCATGCTCAGCGATCAGACGGGCAAGTTGATATGGATCATTTGAGTCGTGGCGACGGGCAATGACCAGGGTTCCCCCACAGCAGATGGGCAGGAACATATCCATCGTCGCAATGTCGAAGGATATGGGCGCCGTTGCAAGGAACGTGTCTTTGTCGCTGACCCCTGGCTTTTGCCAGATTGAACAGATTAGATTTAGGAGCGACTTGTGGGTTATGCGGACACCTTTCGGCTTGCCCGTCGTGCCCGAGGTGTAGATAGTGTATGCAAGGTCATCAGGGCTGATTTTATCCGGAAGGGGCGACTGCTTCTCCTCGTCCATCCCCTGTTCATCGACACAGATGAGCGGTACTGAATTATGACCCAGTCCCTCCCTCAAGTTCTGAGCGACAGCTTTGTCAGAAAGCACGGCCACCGGGCGACACTCTTCGAGTATGCTCTCCAACCGCTGACTGGGATTGTTCGGGTCAAGCGGCACGTAAAAGCTGCCTGACTTGAGAACAGCGATAAGAGCCAGAGGCAAATCAACCGAACGCTCCATGCACACAGCGACAGCACGGTTCGGTCCGGCGCCGATTGCCACCAGTTTTCTTGCGAGTTCGGTACTCCGCTGGTCAAGTTCCCGATAGGTGTAACGCCTATGATCGGAGATCACGGCGGTTGCCTCCGGCCGCAGTTTCACTTGTGTTGAAAAACGACCGCAAACCGTAGGCTCACCAGGAAACTCTACTGCGGTTCGGTTCAAGTTCTCATAGAACCATCGTGCTGTAGACTCTTCCCACAATGGCAGTAGTTCAACGAGCAAATCGGGCTCTCGAGATCCGGCGTCCAGCAAGACCAGCAAATAGCTGAGCCAACTCCGCAGTGTCTCTTCCGGCCATAGGCCGTTGGGACTCGCCAGATTCAACTGCAATCCATTGCTTTGCACGGAAAGTCGAAGGCCGCATTCTTCGTTATCCGTCGAGCGCGCGTCTTCAGCGAGAAACTCATAATGAACCGCGTGCTTGGCTGCCTCTCGCGTAACCTTCTCGGAAACGTGATCCGTCCATCGCACGATTGTTCCAGCTTTTACAGTACCTTCCGCACTGGGGCGTCGAAGGGCATGCACGACAGACCGGAAAGTGCAATTTTCATTGAGGCTGAATTGCACTAGACTTGATTGGCCTGTGCAAATTGCAATGGTGTCCTGGCGGGTCATGTGGGAGAGAAGTGCGGCGAAGCCCGCCAGGATTAGTTCCTCCAGCGTCGCGTCGAGTTGCCTGGCAGAGCCTTGAAGGAGTTCAACCTCCCGAACAGATATAGAACGAGTAGAGTATGCCCCAGTCGAGGCCGCTCCCGGAGAGCGGGAATCTCCCACCGGTAAGAACCGGATTAGAGGAGCGTCAGAACTTCTCTTTTGAAAGGTTAGCGGCAAACGAGCTGAATTCCTCAGAATAGTTGTGGTAGCAAAGATGAAATCGTGACGAAAAGCGACTTCGGGTTAGCGCCAGAGGGACTCAAAATAGCTGTCCCAGACCGCCAAGTGAGTTCGTATGATGCACCATAAATGATTCTCAACTTTCCGGCTGTGCAAAGTTGAACAAGAAGATTTCTCAATTTAATGAGATTAACTCAATCGATTCAATGGGATGTTAAGACGTCCCTATAAGTCTGGACGACTAATACTTCTAAATCTATTCCTTTATCGCGCCTGACTCAACTGCGAATCTCGAAACAAGCAGGCAAATTGGCCTGTTTGTCGAGCGCGGATGTTACTGGCAGCTTATAACAAACGCAGAATCAGTTTCTTGGGCTCTCACATCTCAAATCAGATGGGGAAGTGGAGGGAAAGGAAGACTTAGCCCGAATACATGTCGAATCGCGAGACCAGCCGCAAGCGTGGCCATAAACACAAGCGTCATCAACCCGTCCTGCCGCAGCATCCCCAAGCCTTGCCTGTAAGAAGCGAACACGTTCACCAGGTACATCGGCAGGTCGCTTACGGCTACCGCAGTAACGGCCCCGATCATGCCGAAAAAGTGAAATCCAAGCGGAAGCAGAGTGCAAAGGGTGACGAAGTAGAGAAAGTAAGCCAAAGCGTTATAGTGGGCCTTCTGCAGCGAAAGGATAGCCGGCGAGATAGTGCTGTAGAGCAGCGTGTGCCAAAGTCCGGCGGCGAGGATGGCGATCATCCATGCAGCTTCGTGGTACCGGCTGTCCAACACATGCGTGATGAAAATATCCCCGGTACAGATGGTTATCGTCAGCATAAGTGCGCCAGCGGCCAGTACCATCGCACGATACTTCATCAGCACCTGGCGGAACTCCGGTCGTGGTTTGTGCACCAGTTTGGCGATAAATGGAAATCCGATCCTGGAGGAAAACATGAGAATAATCTGTCGCGGAACGTCAGAGAGCGAAAACGCAATGTTGTAGATCCCCAACATCGCCAGAGTAGTTAACCTGGACAGGATCAACCGATCCGATTGGTTAGCAAGGAATGTCAGTGCCGTGCCGATCAATATCCAACGCCCGAAGGTTATGAGCGCACGAACGGAATTGCGCTCCAGAACAAAACGAGGACGAATACCTCTGCCTGCCAGCCGGTAGCTGAAAAGGGTACGCACAAGCTCCGAGACGATTCTGCCGAAAGCCAACGCCCATACAGATCGGTTAATCAATGCAAATGTAACTGAAGCCGCAAACAGCACAAACTGAGCAGTCAGTTCCAGCAACGAGAGCTTTCCGACGCCCAGATGTCGCGAAAGCGTGAGCAAATTCGGAGAACTGAAGCCGGCGATAACGCAACCGAAACCCAGCACCGGAAGAAGCCAGATCGTGTGAACCTCGGGATAGAGGTGCAAGAAAGGCCACGCGAGGAGGAGCGTTGCAAGCCAAATCCCGATGCCGCGAAATGCCTGGATCGTCCAGGCCGTGTTGACGAATACTTCCTCATCGCCGCGCGCGTTCTGAATGACGCTGTCTTCCAGTCCAATATGCGAGAGCAGTGTCAGGCCAACGATGACAGTAGTCAGGAGGGCCATCAGCCCGAAAAGTTCAGGCGCAAAAAGCCGGGTAAGGACGATGCTGCTAACCATCCGCAGAGCCTGTCCCGCTCCGTAGAAAGCAACAACAAAATAGGTGCCCTTGAGTGCGCGGGATTCGAGTGCGCGAAAAGGGTTCTCGTCGTGATCCTCAGTGTTTATCGGGTCAATCTGGGCATCGATCGTCATCTATCGAATTCACCGAAAGCAATCAGAGGTTCGACAACCCATTCAATTCGAACGCAAGCCAAGAGACCAAGTTGCCAACCGGATTCGCTTTCGGGCAAGGCATCAGCCCGGAACACACTTGCAAGTATCTCTGAACCCCGTGTATTTCGCATTCCTGGCCCGTGTGCATTTCCTTCATCTGTCTTTCCATTCCAATAAGCGCAAATCCAAATCAGCTGGACAAGTCTCAAGTAGATGGATTTCGCTGCAAAATTAGAATGAGCAGTCTCCGTCGCGCCGGTTAATGCCTCGCGACGGACCATCTCTGCACTGCGCTACTGGTGGTCAATCCAAGTATACCGTGTGTTCTCTTAGCAAACGATTACAGTGTGCGGGAAGTTTTATGAAAGGCCGCTGGACCGTCAGTCGTCGCCCGGCGATCCGGAAACCCTCAACGACACGTCTGTGTCCGTCCCGTCTTGACTCCTTTTAGATCAAAATCTACTTGAGACTTGAATTGGACGGAAGGATACAAAGACGCTCTCTGGCCGTGTCGCTTCGGCGATGGATGTTCCAAAGGATTCAGTCGCGAGATGGCTAAGTGGCTGCTCGGTGGCGTCAATGGCGAAGTTTCCCTGAAGAACGCACTTTTATTCTGTGGTATCGCCATTCAACGCGAGCAAGCCAATGTTCGTGCGCGTGCCGACTCGGGGTTCCCAATGCACCTCTCAGCGCCGGCCCGCTGGAGATACCGGAGACAAGTATGCCAGACGCCGAGCCAAGCCGGTTCCTGGAAATTTCTGTTGAATTGCTTCGACGGCGCTCATCACCCAGCCGGCAATCTGCAGATAAACCCGCTTGGCAATCTGGGAGGGAAGCTTTTTGCCATTTCCTGCTTCGCAGGATACATCCACAAATCCATCCCAATTGGTGGAGTGAATCATATTTGTGCAGACCGAGACGGAAGTGGTTACTACGCGGGCCGAGTGCCACCAGCGAGACGGTACGAAGATGCACTCGCCAGGCTGAATAATCGCGCGGTATTGCGTGGCTTTAGGAAAATCCGGGAACCGCGCGAGGTCAACATGGTCGAGGTCGTCAATCTGCGATGTGCCGGCAGAGTTCTCATGCGGATAGACATAAGCTGAATCTTCGGGAGCAAAAAGAACGAATTCCTTGTCGCCGTATATCTCGGTTATGAGCGCATGGGCATTATCCGAATCAAAATGCATCAGCGGGAACTTACCGCCTACGCCGCCGATTAACAGCTTCAGATAGCCGTCCGGCCGATGGAAGCGCTTGGGCATCAGAGGGCTGCAATACCTCCTAGGGAAGGCATAGGTATTTTCTGGAGCAAGATCCGGAAGCAAATCCGGCATATGTTGATGAATGATGACCCGATGCAGATATGGGCCGGGCTTTTCCGCCGTCGAGGCCAGAACCCCGTCCATCACTTCTGCCAGTTTCTGCTTTACGCCGTATGTGACCTCGACTACCTGGGAGCCGAATCGCGATTTGAAATACTCCGGAGTCCAGCTTCGCAGCGCGCTCCACTCAGGAGCCGCGTCCTGGATCACTACCGGACGATTCGCAGCCACATAGTCTCTGAGAAATGCATCGTATGGGAGGTCGCGTGCGTTGATCTTGGGCACCGGGACGATCCCTGCAGCGGTCTTGAGCTTGGGCATCGGTTCGATCTGAACGGCATCCATGAGTATCCTCCTGAAATTGGTGCTGGTGACCCGGCCTGCGATACTAGGCGTCGCGAAGCGCCGCCGAATTCCTCACATAAATAGCTGCGCAACCTTCAAAACGCCATTGCTGACCTGCAAGTCCGGATTGCAAAGTCTGAAGGACGGACTTACACCTTATCCTACGCCAGCCCAGATTCCTGGAACCGCATCAGAATGGCGACCTGTAGATTCTACAAACGTGCAGTCGAGCCGCAGTTGTGGAACTCAATTCTATACCTTAGGCAAAGAGCTTTCCTTTGCAGAAGTCGCCTTTGAGTGAGTACCCGCCTAGCTTTCGCTCTTCATTGCAATGCTGCTTTCTTTTCCAACGAGAGAGGCAAATTGAGCAGCCCGTTTGGTCCTCTTGCCCAAGGCAAAGCCTTCCCGCTCCAATTTGAATTCGTCAAACAGCGGCTCCAGGCACCAGGCCGCAAACAGAAGCTTTAGACGTGTCGGAACCCCGGCCAGGGTAAGCGACAAACCTGTTGCCAGTAAGCGCTGTCGTGCATCCAGGAGCGCACCCAATCCCTCCGGGCTCGCGTACGCGGTCTCCTGCATGTGAACCACCAGCAACTGGCCGTCAGATATGCAACTGACTACCGTCCGGTCAAGCGCGCCGGAGGTTGCGGCCTCAAGGTTTCCCTGCACATGCAGATGAACGATTCCGGCGTCGCTGGAACGATTAACCGCAGAGGGTCCGTAATATTTGCGCTGAAGGAAAGTAGCCATCAGCGCAACGGGCAGTTTGAGCGCCAGGGCGCTGAAATTCCGCGCGTAGCGAGGCAAAAGCCTCGATGGCTCCTGCAAACAGCGTCCCAGCCATTCCAGCCCACTTCGCTGCATCCAGGATGGGGCGCGATGAACATCTCCCACCAGCATATCCATGCTGCCGCCAATGCCGATCGAGACCGGAACTCCCGACCGCCTCGCATGCATCCGTATCCACTTTTCCTGCTTAGGATTGCCGAAGGCAACCATCAAAATGTCGGGCTTCGCCGCGCGAATCCGCTCCAGCGCGTCCCCATGATCCATTCGCTCCAGATCGGCCAGGGCCGGGGCATGATGGCCAACAATATTCGCTCCGGGATGCATTTCCTGCAGTACTTTCGTGGTGCGCTCAGCGACGCCGGGGCGGCCACCCAGCAGATAAATTCGATACCCCTTTTCGGCGGAGAGCCGAGCCAGCCGCGGAACCATGTCAACCCCGGAAACGCGCTCCTTCAAAGGCGTTCCAAGGAGCCGCGAAATCCAGACCAGCGGCATGCCATCCGGCAACACGAGACTGCAACCGGCAATGATCCGGTGCAGATGGACATCGTTGAGTGAATTGAGCCAGAAATCGATATTCGCCGTGGCAACTTGGTGCGTGCCTCCGGAAAGAATCAGACGCTCAATCTGCTCGACAGCCTCGTCCGCTGTCACATTCGCCAATGGCAACCCCATCACTGCTACAGAATGCTTCAATTCGATGCTCATGCTACCCCGCCTATCTCTGAAGTAACCTGTTGACAACCCATACAGCTCGGTTGTCTTTTAGTGCTCAACCTATGGTGTTACTGCCGTCAACGTCGTTACGCTGTTCCGTGTCAGTGCCGCAGGTTTCCCGATTTGGTGCAGTAAATTCCTGTCAGGTCTGCTTGAGACCTGCTCTGGTGCTCAGATTTCTCAGCTAATTGATCCCCGGTTAGCGCCTTACCCAAACCTTCATCTACTTCCTACAACGTATAAGTTCTCTTGGTTTCAGACAATGGCTAAAAGGTGGGCCTTTTCTACGCAAAAAGGTAGCCAATCGGTACTGGAAAATAGGGGGATAGGTAACTCGTTTTTAGTTACTAGAGCATGTACCAATAGCACTTTCGGGCCACATAGAATCTCCATTTCAGCTTTCTTTGCTTGAATTCCTGGCAATCTAAGGACACGGCGTACAGCCGATTTGCGATATCGTTGAATCGCTCGCCCTGGTCACCTAACTCGTTCTGGGTCCTCGAATATGGGTATAGAAATTGGTACTGCGAGTTCGTCGAACTCAACAGCCAAGTCCGATTCCGACCCTCCCGCCCTTCGAGTAGCAGAACGAACGTTTACGCCGCGCGGTTACCTGAAACTTATTTCGTATACTGAAATCAAGTTGCCAACCTCCACTCACGCTCCGCTCCCCCGCGCCCACGCAGAATCACTGCGCATCGCGTACTTCCTCAGCCAATATCCGGCGGTGTCGCACACCTTCTTTCTCAAGGAAGTGCTGGGCTTGCGGGAACGAGGCTTACAGGTAGACGTAGCCTCCATTAATCCTCCCGACCGGCCCAGGAAGAATTTGCCTGAAATCGAGGCCGTGGAGTCTGACCAGACCTATTATGTGAAGCCGAGCGGAGTGGTAAGGGTCGCATTGGAGATTCTTGGAATCGCTGTCCGGAATCCAGGCGTAACCATTCGAGGCTTGAGATCTGCATTGCGGCTAGGCGGATGGGACCTCAAGAGCCGAGCCTACGCCCTCTTCTATTTGGCTGAAGCGCTGCTCGTGGGCCATTGGATGCGGCTCCGATCTCTGCGTCACCTGCATGTTCACTTCGGAGGAGCAGTCGCGACCGTCGGTATGCTTACCGCTCAGGCCTGGCAGATTCCCTGGTCCATAACGCTGCACGGTCCCGATGAATTCTTCGATCAGGAAGCTTTCTATCTCAAGCAGAAGATCGAATCTGCCGGCTTTATCGTCTGCATCAGCGATTTCTGCCGCAGCCAGGTGCTTCGTGTTGCGCCCGATCTGGCCGACAACCGTCTCGAACTGGTGCGGCTTGGCGTGGACTGCACCGCGCTTCAGCCGGCCATGAAGATTTCTCAAGCCTCTACCGGTACGCTTCGCCTGGTATGTACCGGCAGAATGGTCTCAGCCAAGGGTCATCGCATACTGTTTGAGGCGCTGGCGCCCATGGTTGCGAGCGGCATCGAACTCTCCTGCACGCTCATCGGCGACGGCCCTGAACGCTGCTCACTCGAAGCCCTGTGCGACCGTCTTGGCATTGCCGGCCAGGTGCATTTTCTCGGTGCTCAGCCACATCATCAGACCCTCGCCGAGGTAGCGCAGGCGGATGTCTTCGTCCTGGCTAGTTTCGCTGAGGGGCTGCCTGTCGCGCTCATGGAGGCGATGGCGCTGGGAGTTCCCTGCGTGAGCACCACCATTGCCGCTATCCCGGAGTTGATTCGGGACGGCGAGAACGGGCTGCTCGTACCGCCCGCGAATCCCCTGGCATTGCAGGACGCCTTGTTCCGCCTTGCCAAAGATCCGGAGCTTCGGAGCAGGCTGGGCAAGAACGCTCGCGCAACCGCAGAAACTCATTACAATCTCGCCCATAATCTGGAAGTACTGGCAGCAATGTGGTCTCGAAGGCTGGGCGATTCTCATTAGGCCAGCCGCGTTAGGGCAGATTCCAAATCGGACTCCTGCCGCGAAGTAGTCATATACAGCAATCGTGAAGTTTGCGATTGTAAAAGATGTAGCCTTTGAGCCAGCCTTACGAGACTGAATGCCAAGAGAGTTACGATCGAAACCGGCAGGCTGGAAATGCCGGAATTCCACAAAACAGACGAAACCCGAGTCATTTGCATCCGAGACCAGGCGAGAGAAGCGCGAATGTCCTCCTTCAATGTGAAATCCGCTCTGGCTGCTCCTTTGATTCTCTATTACAGGAGTCTGGCCCCTCTGCTCAAGGCACTGAGACGGATCGATGCTTTTGCGGCGCTGCGGGCCAGGCTCAGCTTCCCGTTGCCGGCAAGCACTGTGATTCTGGGACGCGCGAGCGTCTACGGCACAGGCAGGGTGCGTTGCGGTGAAGGTCTTCTGATCTATCCCAATCAATATATCGAGACAAATGAGGAAGGCGAAATCTTCCTGGGCGACGGCGTCGTGCTCTCCACTGGAGTTCATCTGGTAGCCTACGCCGGCATTTACATTGGGAAAGGAAGCATGATCGGCGAATACACCAGCATTCGCGATGCAAACCACACGCGAGAAGAAGGGCGAACCTTGCGCGACTCCAACCACGTCGCCAAGCCTATTATCATCGGTAGCGAGGTATGGATTGGCCGCGGAGTTACCGTACTAAGTGGAGTAACCATTGGCGATGGCGCAACAGTAGGAGCCAATGCCGTCGTCACACGCAATGTGCCCGCGGGCGCAGTGGTCGGTGGAGTGCCTGCCGTGCCGCTTCGAAACAGGGTCTCGACTCCGACGGAGATGGAGCAATGACTGAAGCTGGCGCCACACCCCAGGCGAAAAACAGCCCGTCCAGCTTGCCTCTGTTATCGATTGTTATCATCGGGCGTAACGAAGGCGAGCGCCTGGAACGCTGCATCCTCACCGCCCGGGCCATCGAAGGCTGGGCGCCAAACGAGATTCTGTATGTGGATTCTGGCTCGACGGATGGCAGCATCGAACTGGCCGCGCGCCTGAGCGCCAAGGTTTTACCGCTGCCGCCGGGAGCATTCACGGCCGCTCGCGCTCGCAATCTGGGCTGGCGCAGCGCCTCGGGTGAACTGGTGCTCTTCCTCGACGGCGATACCATTCTCGATGCAAAGTTCCCGCTGGCAGCGCTTGCCGAGTTACACAAAAATCCTTCGAACGCTGCCGTCTGGGGACATCGCCGCGAGATTCGCCCCTGCCTCTCGATCTATGCTCGTGTCCTCGATCTCGACTGGGTCTATCCACCCGGTGAAGCTCTGTTCTTTGGTGGAGACGTGCTCGTCCGCCGCGCAGCATTGCAGGCTGTGAATGGCTTTGACGAGACGCTGATCGCAGGCGAAGAGCCGGAGATGTGCCGCCGCATGAGGAGCCTGGGCTGGCATATTCAGCATATCGATGCCCCCATGACCCTCCATGACTTGGCCATCACCCGATTCTCCCAATACTGGAGGCGTTCACAGCGGGCCGGCTATGCTTTTGCCGCCGTATCTGCTCGTTTTCGAGCCACCTCGGACCCGTTTTGGTCTGCTGAGGCCAGCCACAATCGTAAACGCGGTCTATTCTGGCTACTATCTCCGATTCTGGCGTTGTTGGCCTCATTGGCGTTGCTTTCTCCGTGGCCTTTAACACTCTGGCTTCTGCTACTGATGGCTCTGGCTGCGCGCACTGCATGGCAATATCGTTGGAAGCCTGCTCCGTGGACCACGCTGCTGCTTTACGGACTGCATTCGCATTTGCAACAGATCCCCATCTACTTCGGCCAAATTCAATTCATGAGGAACCGCAACCAGGCGCTCATGGAGTACAAGGATGTAACTCCACTCCCTGAAAAGATCGAGACCCGTCAGCCATGACTTCGGACAAACCACCTGTAGGCCACAGCATCACCACTCTTGCCAGCCGCGAAGTGTATGCCAATCCCTGGCTAAGCGTTCGTGAAGATCAGATACTGCGTTCCAATGGCAGGCCCGGAATCTATGGCGTGGTTGACAAGCATGACTGCGCGATCATTCTTCCGATCGATATCGATGCTGACGATGGCAAGGGCCGAGTATGGCTAGTGGAGCAATTTCGCTATACGGTCCAGGAGTGTTGCATCGAGCTGCCACAAGGCGGCTGGGAAATGGGAGACGTAGATCCTGAAGAGTTGGCGCGTGGCGAGCTCAAGGAAGAGATGGGCCTCCACGCAGCTAATATGACTTACCTGGGCACGTTGTGGATCTCCTATGGCTTCGCCAACCAGAAGCAGCATGTCTTTCTCGCCACCGGACTCTCGGCTACCGAAAAGGATCCCGATCCCGAAGAGCACGATCTAACGATCCGACATGCAACCGTAGCTGAGTTCGAGCAAATGATGCTCGACGGCGCCATCCGCGATAACTGCACGCTTTCTGCATGGGCCTTGTACCTAATCTGGAAATCGCGCCAGCAGCCAAAGTAATTAGCGATCGATACCAGCTCCGCGTTGCGCGATTCCAGGAATGGTAACCGGCAATCGGCCATGTATAGGTATCTTGCCAAAAAGCGCCTTGACCAAACTCACCGCCGAAACCGAAGTATTTGAGAAGGTACAGATATAGGTTTCCGCTCCGGGTACCTGCGCGCCAATGTAAGGATTGCCGAAGGCAGCTACGATTGTTTTGCTCGCGCTCGTCTCCAGAATGCTCGCGAGCAAATGTGCCGCGCTTTGATCCAGACCCGCAGATCCTGTTGCTTGCCCATTTTGTCCAATCGTGGTGCGCCTGGCGCTTGGCACCGCCTCGGCAACTGCGATTACTGTTGCTGCTCCACTAACGGCGGCCAGCACATCTGGCGCGACAAAACCCGAGTTAGCCTGATCGACATAAAGCACAGTGGCATCGGGCGCACGCTGGCGAAGCTGACGAGCAAACATCCGTCCGCCTTCACTGGATTGCGCATCATCGGTGAAGATCACAGCGACAATTCCGGAAGAAGTATTCGGAAGCCGCAACGGCACGAGTTTGTTGGCATCCGAAACCAGCGCGACTGCGCGGTCGGCAATCGTTTGCGCCACTTCCAGATTCACCGGACGAGCAACCTCCTTGTCCACGGCAGATAAATTCACAAAACGGCTGTGATCGAGGCCCACTGAAGCCTTCATCCGCAGAATCTTCAGTACGCTTGCATCGATTCGTTTTTGGGTGATTGTGCCCCGCTTAACTGCTGCGATAAGCCCGTTATAAGCACCCTCCAGATCTGCTGGAATAATGACCATGTCATTGCCAGCCTGGATAGCTGCGACCGCCTCGGCTCCGGAGATCTCTGGCACTGAGCCGGAGAAGACGCGAGTCAGCGCGCCCATATCCAACGCGTCTGTAACTACCAATCCCCGAAAACCAAGTTGGTCTTTCAACAGCCCGGTCACAACATTCGATGAGATGCTGGCTGGGCGATTCGGATCTGGTTCGAGAGCAGGTACGGTGATGTGCGCCAGCATCACGGAATCGACTCCAGCAGCGATTGCCGCGCGAAAGGGAACTAATTCGACGCTGTTGAGCCGGTCAATACTTGCATTGGAACGGGCTAGCGTCAGATGCGAATCGGTGTCTGTGTCGCCGTGGCCAGGGAAGTGCTTGACGGTCGTGAGCATGCCCTCGCTTCGTGCTCCCTCAATGTAAGCTGCAACCATGTCGCCGACTCTGGCGGGATCCTCGCCAAAAGAGCGCGTGTTGATGATGGGATTAGCAGGATTCGAGTTCACATCCGCAACGGGAAACCAGTTCCATTGGACTCCAATGGCGCGCGCTTCCTGCGCAGTAATGCGGCCGAACTGGCGAGCCAGCTCCTTATCCCCCGTAGCTCCGAAGGCCATGGCAGCGGGAAAGCCCGTAGCTCCATTCAGACGCATGGATAGGCCGCGTTCGAAGTCCGCGGCAAAGAGAAGCGGATACTTGGAATCCCTCTGCAAACCATTGGTGAGAGCGGCCGCCTCTAGTGGCTCGCTCTTGCTCAGGGATGTCCCGTTGGCGAAGACAGTGACACCGAAGCCGCCTACATGATACTTGCGCATTTCTTCGCGCAGCAGCAGATAGTCCGGGCTGTCAACGTTCATGAACTCGATGCGCGCCCAGGGCATGATCATCTGCCCGATCTTTTCTTCAAGCGACA
>Ga0302324_100008834_pt1 | contig 21191 bp, 13 predicted proteins | sample Palsa_T0_1_FD_201949 | JGI IMG/M metagenome (GOLD analysis project Ga0302324, IMG submission 201949) | Peat permafrost microbial communities from Stordalen Mire near Abisko, Sweden - Palsa_T0_1 | ecosystem: Environmental > Terrestrial > Soil > Palsa > Peat permafrost | place: Sweden: Abisko...
GCGCTGTTTCCCGCGAATCCGCATCAGATGAGCATGATCAACGCGGTCGCGCAGCTCGGAATTCTGATGCTGCTGCTGTTGGCGGGAATGGAGACGGACTTCGGCCTCATCAAGCGCATCCGGCGCGCGGCGCTTTCCACTTCGATCAGCGGCATCGCGCTGCCCTTTGCGTGCGGCTTTCTTCTCGGCGAGTCGCTGCCGGCGTCGCTCCTGCCGCAGCCACAGTATCGCCTCATCACCGCGCTGTTCCTCGGCACGGCTCTGTCCATCTCCTCTGTAAAGGTCGTCGCTGTCGTCGTGCGCGAGATGAATTTCGCGCGCCGCAATCTCGGACAGATCATTCTCGCCACCGCCATTATTGATGACACGGTCGGCTGGATCATCATCGCCGTGACGCTGAGCTTGGCCTCGCGCGGCCGCGTGGATTTCCATTCCGTCGGCGCAAGCGTCCTCGGCACCGTCGTGTTTCTGATTGCAAGCTTCACTCTCGGTCGTCGCGTCGTATTTGCCCTCATCCGTTGGACCAACGATCACTTCGTGAGCGAAGCGGCGGTCGTGTCTTTGATCCTGCTCATCATGGCGGGGATGGCGTTGGCGACGCAGCTCATCGGAGTTCATACGGTGTTGGGCGCCTTCGTGGCAGGCATCCTGATCGGCGAGTCCCCCATCCTGACGCGCGAGATCGGCGAGCAGCTGGGCGGCCTCACCAATGCGCTCTTCATGCCCGTTTTCTTCGGGATCGCGGGGTTGACCGCGGATCTGACGATTCTGCGCCATCCGAATTTTCTCATCCTCACACTCGGCCTCATCGTGATCGCGAGCGTCGGCAAATTCTCCGGCGCCTTCGCCGGAGCCTATTGGGGCGGCCTCACGCGTCGCGAAGCACTCGCGCTCGGGTGCGCGATGAATGCTCGCGGCGCGACCGAGGTGATCGTCGCGTCGATTGGCCTGTCGATGGGCGTCCTCACCCAGAACCTCTATACCCTGATCGTCACCATGGCAATGATCACGACCATGATCATGCCGCCGACGTTGCGCTGGACTTTGAACCGGGTGCCGCTGTCAGCCGCGGAGAAGGCGCGCCTGGAAAAGGAGGAAGTCGAGAGCCGCGGATTTGTCCCGCAGCTCGAGCGACTCCTCGTCGCTGTCGACGACAGCATGAACGGCGCATTCGCGGCGCGGCTGGCAGGACTCATCGCCGCTACCCGCGGAATGCCGGTGACCGTTCTGCAGGAAGACATCGAAACTTCAACGCGGCGTGCGGAGCACGTGCTCAAAGGGGCCGCCGCCGCCGGGCGGCCATCCGCGCGCGCCAGCTCTGAGGCGCGACCGCCCGCAGTGGACGTGACCACGCGCTCGCAGCAGGCGCTGTCTGCCGAGGCGGTGGCGCTCGAGGCCGACCGCGGCTACGACCTTCTCATGATCGGCAGGGACCCGGTGCGCGGCGGCGATGGTGGATTTGATGAAGAGGTGTCGCGCACCGCGGCCGCGTTCGAAGGGCCCATCGCCGTGGCGCTGGCGCTCGGCACGCATGCACAGGATGCCTCGTGCGCGAATCTCAATATTCTCTCTCCCGTCACCGGCAGCGAGGTCTCGCGTCACGGAGCTGAAGTGGCAGTGGCACTGGCGCGCGCGACGCGCCGACCTTTGACGGTGTTGTATGTCGGTGCCTCAGCGAAGCGCACCCAGCCGCTGGCCATTCTGGGCGCGCAGCGCCGCGAGCAGGAGGCCGTCCTCAAGGACATCGTGAAAATCGCGGATCAATATGGCGTGCGTGTACGCACCGCCGTCACGGCGCATTCCAGCCCCGGCCAAGCCATAATCGATCACGCCAACCGTGGCAAGCACAACCTCATCGTCATGGGCGTCAGCCGGCGGCCCGGGGCGACGCTGTCATTCGGCGAAGTCGCGGCAACGGTGCTACAAAATACCGAGCGCTCAGTCCTCTTCGTCGCAAGCTGACGCGCGCTCGGCCGCGCCCGTATAATCGGCTGCCTTGAAAATCAGACCTACCAACGAGCGTCGATCCGCACGTCAAGCGCACGACCACAGCCATGCGCACGGCGGCGGACATAATCATGGCCACGGTCATGACCATGATCACAGTCAAGATCATGCGCCAGCTCCGTCCATGCAGGGCAAGCTCGCTCTTGCGGTGACACTCAATCTGGTCTTTGTCGGCGTGGAGCTTGCGTACGGTTTCATCGCCAACTCGGTGGCGCTGATCGCCGACGCGGGTCATAACCTAAGCGACGTGCTGGGACTGGCCGCCACTCTCGTCGCCGCGATTCTGGCCACGCGCCCCGCGAGCGGTCGATTCACCTATGGCATGCGTCGTGCGTCGGTGCTTGCCGCCTTGGGCAATGCCGTGCTGCTGCTGTTCACGAGCGGCGCCATCGCGTGGGAAGCCGTGCAGCGCCTGCTAGAACCGCAGGCCGTCGGCGGGGAGATCGTGATGGTCGTCGCCGCATTAGGCATGATCATCAGCGGCGGCAGCGCGTGGCTTCTGGGCGGCCACGCGCACGCACACGATCTCAATATCCGCAGCGCCTTTTTGCACATGGTGGGCGATGCAGTCGTTTCCGCCGGCGTCGTGCTGTCGGGACTCATCATTTTGCGCACCGGCTGGACCTGGGTCGACCCTCTGGTCAGCATCATCGTGGTCACGGCCATCCTGGTGGGTACCTGGGGCCTGTTACGCGATGCGCTGCATTTATCCATGGATGCGGTTCCGCGCCGCATCGATCTGCAGGAAGTGCACACCTACCTCTCGACCCGCAGCGGCGTTGCCGAAGTTCATGACCTGCACGTCTGGGGAATGAGCACCAGCGAGGCCGCATTGACCGTACACCTGGTCGCACCGACGGTGAGCCCGCACGATGACCTGTTCAGGAACTCCATCTGCGATGAGCTGCGTCAGAAGTTCGGCATCCGCCACACCACCTTGCAGGTCGAGTTCGACAGTTGCCAGCGCGCCTGCGGCAGCTGATCGTCAGTGCGGGGCCAGCCATTGTGCCAGCTCCGGCAATAGCTTCTTCTTGAAATCGGACTCCTCCTGAATGTGCGCAGCGGCCTTGGCCGCCTCGTAGCGCGCGCCCTCGGAGGCCTGCGCCTCGGGCGTCGCCAAGAGCTCACGCCCGATGGCAGGATCCGCTGAGGCCTGCGCGATCGCCGCCAGCATCTGTGCGCCGCGGCCCGCGGGCAGTTTCACGAAAATGGGCGCGCGCTCGGGGAGCACATCCTTCCACACGAGCGCGGGATCGTTCGACTGCAGCGCGACCTGGATCAGGAAGCGGTTCACGCGGCCGTTGGAGATTTCGTCGGTGAGCGCGATTTTGACGTTCTCATCGATGAAGGCCGCATCCTGAGCGGCCGCCAACGCATAATAAAAACGCAACTTGTCCTCGGTCGAGGACGCGGCCTTGCCGAGGGAGCGCAGTTGATCGAAGGTCGCCTGGTCGGCGTAGCGCCCCACGGTTTGGATCACGGGCGAACGCAGATCGGACGGCAGCGAGGTCGGATTGGCGATGAAGGCGGCGAAACGCCGCTTGCATTCGGCAATCACCGCCTCATCGCCGAATCGACCCAGCGCGCCGATGAGTGTCGCCCGCAAGAGGACCGTCTGATTGGTATCCTGTGGCCGAGCGTCCCAGCCGACCCGATCAAACGCCGGTCGCAAGAGGTGCACCGCATAGCGTCGAAATGCGGTTCGAACCGGCGCGCGCCGCGCAAGATCGTCAATCGCGCCGAGCTTCGCGACGACATCGCTCCAGACGACGAGCGTGGGTTCCGCCGTAAGCCGACGTGTGAGATCAAGATAGTCGCTCACCGGGACGCGTCCCGCTTCAGCCAGCGCCCATTCGTCCGCCAGGAGATCCACGCGATCAGCGGGCGCGAGCGCAGGGTAGAGCCTCGTCAACGCAGATAGGGCGGCACTGTCATATTGAACGCGGTAGTAACCGGCATCGCCGAGATTGGCTTTAACGGGCTTGCCGCAACCGGCAAAACTGACCGTCGCCGGGGTCTTGCCGACGAGGATGGTACGCGAGGTCTCCGCGCCCGCGATGACGCCGATCTGCACCGGGACATTCCATGTCAGTGCGGCCGCCGTCGGGTCGCCGATGGAGAAGCGTTCCTGCTTCAGCACCGCGACCGTGTGGCCGCTCTTGCACGACGAGGCGAGGCGAATCAGAGGAATGCCCGGCTGCTCGGTGAATCCCGTCGCAATCTCGGCGACCGGCTTCCCGGAGGCTGCCTCCAGTGCGGCCCACAGATCGCCGGTGGTTGTATTCGAATAGGCGTGAGCTTTCATGTAGCGACGCATGCCGTCACGAAAGACATCCTCGCCGAGATACATCTCGAGCATGTGCAGGAATGCTTCGCCTTTCTGATAACTGATGGAATCGAAGGCCGTGTTGATCTGGCTCTCGTCCGCGATCTGCATCTGGATCGGGTGGGCCGTGGAGCGCGCATCCGAGCTCATGGCGAGTTCCTTCGATGCATGCTGGCGCAACCACACTGACCAATCCGGATTGAGCGTATCGGCGACCTTTGCCGCCATCCAGGAGGCGAAGCCTTCGTTCAGCCACAGATCATTCCACCATGCCATGGTGACGAGGTCTCCGGACCATTGGTGCGCCATCTCGTGCGCGACGATCTGAAAGACTACCTGCCGCGTGGCCTCGGATGAGGACGCCGGGTTCACCAAGAGAGCGTCGTCGATGAAGGTCATGCCGCCCCAGTTCTCCATGGCGCCGGCGGAGAAATTACCCGGGATGGCGATGGAATCAAGCTTCGGCAGAGGATAGGGCACGCCGAAATAATTGTTGTAATAGGCGAGAATCCTGACGGCGGCCTTGAGCGCCTCGCGACCCTGCTCGGCCTTGCCCTCGACGGCCCAAACCCCGATGTCCGTGCCGCTCGAGGCATCATGAATGCGCTGCAAATGCCCGGCGCACAGCACGAGCAGATAGCTCGACATGCGCGGTGTGCGTGCAAACGAGGTCTTCTTCAGCGCAACCCCGCGCGCATTGGTGCCCGCGGGCGCGGTATTCATGGGCGGCGTGTTCGATACGACGGCAAGGTCCTCCGGCAGCTCAACCGACAACTCGAAGGTTGCCTTGAAGACCGGTTCGTCCCAGCCGGGAAACATGCGCCGCGCATCCGTCGCCTCGAACTGCGTCACCAGCATTCGTCGGGTTCCAGCGGCGGTTGCGTAATCGTTGTAGTAGATGCCGGCCGGCGTCGCAGGGATGCGGCCGGAGAATGCAATCGAGAGCGTATGACGACCCATGGGCAGCGCGTGGGCAAAACGGAAGGTCGCAGTCTCGCGCTGCGCATCCATACTCACCTTCGCAAGCGCACTGCCGTCGCCGACGAGCGCGACCTTTTCAATGCCGAGATTGACGGCGTTGACGGTGACGACATCCGTTGCGCGGCGCACATCCACATCGATTTCTTCGCGACCGCTGAATTTGAGCTGTTCAAGGTCGGGGGCAAGGTCTATGCGGTAGGCCGTCGGCACCACATCCTTGGGCAGCTGCCCTGGCGTCGCGGCAAAGCTGAAAGGGGATTCGGCCCGGCACGCCAGTGCTGTGCAGAACAGGAGCGCGCAGGCAACCATGAGACGTGCGGCTGACGCCGCAGCGGCCTTGGGCCGCGGCGCAGGGATCGGACGAAGAGTTGAAGGCATCTTATCGAATTCCATTATTGATATATTATTGCAGCATTTACAATAACTTAGATAAGTATCTTGATGTAATTTATCAAATGAGTTTTAACCTGCCGAGCCGCGCGTGTCAGGAAGTGATGCTAGGTGCGCGACGCCAGCGTGCGAGGTTTGGGCAGCACTTCGTAGCCGGGCGCTTCGGGTTCCTGATCCACGATCTGCGCCGGGAATCCCTCGCCGAGCACTTCGATGCCACAGGCCTCCTCAAATCGCTTGATGATGTTCGGCGAGAATTCACGCGCGCCGTAGCGTTGCGCGCCATCCTTGAAGATTTGCAGCACCAAGGGCGAGAGTTCCAACGGTACGCGCAGCTCCTTCGCGAGAGTGTCAAAGAGCCCGACATCCTTGATGACGAGGTCCATGGTGAAGCCGATGTCGCGACTGCCATTGAGGATGACTTGTGACTCGGTCTCGTGGACGAAGGAGTTGCCCGAGGAAATCCGGATCGCCTCGTAGGCGGTGTTCATGTCCATGCCCGCGACTTTAGCCACCGACAGCGCTTCGGCCAGCGCCGCAAGGTGCACGGTGCACAGATAGTTCGTGAGAACCTTCAACACCGACGCCGAACCCAGAGGTCCGGTGTAAAGGATTTGCCGCCCGAGTATCGACAGCGTGGGCAGCCCGCGTTCGAATGCGGCTCGAGTGCCGCCTGCGAAGATCGAAATATTTCCAGTCGCGGCGCGGTGGCAGCCTCCCGACACGGGACAATCCATGGCGCTCGCGCCGCGCGCCTCGACCAGGGCGCCGAGACGCCTCACCTCGGCCGCATCCGTCGTGCTCATCTCCAGCCAGATCTTGCCGGGACTTAAACCCGCAAGAATGCCGTCCGGACGTTCCATGACATCCGCGGAGGCCGCAGGCGAGGGCAGGCAGGTGATGATGACGTCGACCTTCTCGGCCATTGCGCGCGGGGAAGTGCCCACCGATGCGCCGTTTTTCAGGAAGCGACTCTCAAGGGCCTCATTTAAGTCACGCACGGTGAGATCGACGCCATGGCGCGCGAGACTTCCGGCGAGCTTGCCGCCCACGTTACCCAAGCCGATGAAGCCGAATTTGGTATTGTGCATAGGGGAGCCGTGACCGGGGGGTTGTCTGCTTGAGTGCGAATCGTGCCATGGGCCTGCGCTGCCGGCGCGTGTGCAACCGCACTCCGCCGCTTCCGTGGCATGATCCGGCAAGGTATCACGGTCGCAGGTAGCGCGAAGCACGCATGACGGTCAAGGTGGCAGTCCTCGGGGAGATTCCAGCGCCGGCCAGCGCCTCTGCGCTGACGCGCTGGTACGTGCTCCTTGTGATGTGCATGGTCTACACGCTCAGCATCGCCGACCGCTACGTCGTCTCAACCGTGCTCGAGCCGATCCGTCTGGAAATGCATCTCACCGATTCCGGAGTGGCGTTTCTGACCGGCGTATCGCTTGCTCTCTTCTACGTATCGTTTGGCATTCCGATCTCGATCCTTGCCGACCGGCTGAACCGCCGCAACATCATTGCGGTATCGCTCATCGTTTGGTCCGGCATGACTGTGCTATTCGGGCTCGCCGGAAGCTACTGGCAACTGCTCACTGCGCGCATCGGCGTCGGCGTCGGCGAGGCGGGCGGCACGCCGGCCGCAAGCTCCATCATCGCGGACTACTTCCCCTGTGCCCGTCGCCCGATGGCGCTCACCGTCTTTTCATTGGGTGCGCCGCTGGGCGCCTGGGTGGGCTATGACCTCGCGGGCCGCATTGCCGATGCGTATGGCTGGCGCGCCGTGTTCTTCGCGCTCGGTGTGCCGGGGATCGTGTTCGGCGCCTGGGTGTACCTCACGATCCGCGAACCGCGGCGCGGGCAAATGGATGCCGTGGGCAGCGGGCGCAAGCCCTCGATCATCGAGACCCTAAAGTTTCTCTCGGGCCAGCGCTCGGCGGTGCACCTCATGTGGGCGAGCGCCCTCACGGCACTGTGGGGCTGGGGGCTCACCTACTGGACGCCGGCCTTTCTGATGCGCAATTACGGGTTAAGCGCGGGGCAGGCCGGCGGCATCACCGGGCCCATCCATCTCGTCGCAGGAATCGCCGCGACGGTATTCACCGGCTGGTTCCTGGGTCGGCCCTACATGAACGATGCGCGCCGCGTCGTGTGGTTCATGGGGGGCGCGATTGGCCTCGCCACGGTGCCGTCGATCGTCATCTTCTGGACGCACTCGCTCGAGCTTGCGAAGCTGATGCTGTGGATCTTCGTGCCGTCGATCTATTTCTACATCGGACCGTGCTTTGGGCTTCTGAACAATCTCGCGCCTCCGCGCATGCGCGCGCAGTTTTGCGCTTTGACACTATTGGTGGCGAACATCGGCAACCTCGTCGTCGCGCCACAGCTGATCGGGCATTTGAGCGATTACTTCGCCCCGGGCCACATAGCAAATGCCGCCTCGTTGCGCCTGGCGCTGCTGTGCCTGGCGCCGACCGGATTCTGGTCCGCCTACCACTATTTCTCCTGCGCCCGTACGCTGCCGGAGGATCAGGAGCGGGCGCTTGCCGCCGCGCACTGACCAAGCCCCCAAACGCCCGCGACTGCCGGCGATGCGAGCGCTCCTCGCTGCAGTGGTCATGCTCGCAAGCGTCCTCGCCTGTACGAAGTCCGCGGATGATTCCAAACTGCGCCTCATTACCTGGGCCGACTACGCGCCTCCGGATGTGATCGCGCTCTTCAAGAAGGAAACCGGTATTCAGGTGCTGGTGACGTTGTCGAACAACGAGGAGATGATCTCAAAATTGCGCGCCACCGGCGGCGCGGGCTACGACCTCGCACAGCCCTCGCAGGATCGAATCACCGGTGTGCAGCGCGAATTCGGTGTCTACAGGCCGTTTGATTTGAGCCGTGTGAAGGTGGAGCAATTTCGACCCGACATGTTGGAGATCATCCGCAAGAACGCGACTCTCGACGGCAAGCTCTACGGTCTGCCGTATCTTTGGGGCGCCGAGGGCCTGGTCGTCAACACCAAGCGCGCGCGCGTGAGCGATTATTCGGATCTTTGCCGGCCGGACCTGAAGGACAAGACCTCGATGCGGCTGCGGCGCCCGACGCTCATGGCGTTTGCCTTCGCCTCCGGGCAGGATCCGTTTGCGCTATACGACCAACCCGCAGCCTACGCCGCACTCATGGAAAAGGTCGGCCGTACTCTTTCCGCATGCAAAGCGACAGTGCGCTTCTTCTTTGACAATCGCGATCAGCTCTTGAACGGCATGCGCTCCGGAGAGCTGGTGGCCGCCATGATGTGGGATACGGGGGGGTGGGAGCTCAACCGCGAAAACCCGGACATTCAGTTCGTCGTGCCGCGCTCGGGCGCGCTCGGTTTCCTCGACAGCTTCGCACTGCCGGCCAAGGGGCGTAATGCCGCCGCGGCGTACGCGTGGATAAACTTCACTATGCGTCCCGACATTGCTGCACGCATCACGCGCGCCGTCGGCAATTGGACCGCTGCGCGCGGCACCGAAGAGCTGGTCGACCCGCGGATGCGCGCGCAGTACAACGCAAGCTTCCCCGAAGGGGCGTTCAAGAACATCAAATGGTATCCGGCCATCCCGTGGGGGCTCGAGGAGCTTGAGGGCCGGATACTCGATCGGATCAAGGCGGCCAATTGACGACCCCGGATCTTGAAGTCGATTCGCTGGTGAAGCGATTTGCCGACTACAGCGCGGTCGATGATCTGTCTTTCACCGTCGAGCGCGGCAGTTTCTTCTCCATTCTCGGTCCCTCCGGCTGCGGCAAGACGACACTCTTGCGCATGATCGCGGGCTTCATCGCCCCGGACAGCGGCGACATTCGCATCGGCGGCAACAGCATGCAGGCTGTGGCGCCGAACCGGCGCCCGGTCAATATGGTCTTCCAGCAGCTCGCGCTCTTTCCCATGATGTCGGTGGGCGAAAATGTCGCCTTCGGTCTTGCCCGACGCGGCATGGCAAAAGAGGAGCGCAGCCGTCGCGCTGCCGCCATGCTCGAGCGTGTGAGCCTCGGCGGCGCTGCGCACAAACGTGTCGATGAGCTCTCCGGCGGACAGCGGCAGCGCGTTGCGATCGCGCGCAGCCTGGTGCTGGAGCCGACATTGCTGCTCCTTGATGAGCCCCTCGGCGCGCTCGATCTGAAGCTGCGCGAGCATATGAAGATCGAGTTGAAACAGCTGCAGGCGGCTTTCGGGACCACCTTTGTCTACATCACTCACGATCAGTCCGAGGCCCTGGTGCTCTCCGATCACGTGGCGGTCATGAACCGCGGTCGCTTCGAGCAGCGCGGCACTCCGCAGGATCTGTACTACGAGCCCGCGACCGCATTCGTCGCAGGCTTCGTCGGCGCCAATAACCGCATTGCGGGCCATGTCACCGGCAGCTCCGGCGATATTGCAGAGGTTGCGACCGCGCAGGGCTGGCAGGTGCGGGCGCGCAAGAGCGGCGCCGTGGCGCCGGGCGCTGCGGTCGAGGCTTTCGTGCGCCCCGAGGTCGCCGTTCTCGAGCGCGCCGCCGCTCTCTTGCCCAAGGACCACCCGCATCATGCGGGCGCCGTGCAGAGCCTGCTGTTCGATGGCGCCAACTCCGCCGTGCTCCTCACCGAGGAGCTGAGCCGTTTCGAGTTCCGCGTGGCGCTGCCGCAGACCGGAAGATTCGCCGACCTGAAAGTGGGCGAGCGCGTGTTCTTCAGTTTCGATCCGGCGCGCGCCATTTGCTTTGCCGCCGCGGACGCGGCACGGACCTAACATGTCGAGCACTCCCGCGCAGCGCCTGTGGCAGCGGCGGCTCGTGCTGACGCTGCTGCTCGCGCCGGCGCTCCTGTGGCTCTTTGCGCTCATCGTGCTGCCGCACATCGATCTTGCGCTGTTGTCATTTCGGACGCGCAGCGCGCCGCGCCACTATCAGCCGAGCCTCACCCAGTACCGCACATTCTTCACCGAGCCTCTGTACTGGCATATCTTCGTACGCACGGCACTCTTGTCGGCCGTGGCGACGACTTTGACGCTCGTCATCGCCTTTCCGATCGCCTGGGTGATCACCAAGGTCGCGCAGGGCAGAACGAGCGCACTTCTTTTTGTGGTGTGCCTCATCCCTTTCTGGGTGAGCGAGACGGTACGCGCACTCGGCTGGCTCATTCTGCTGCGCGAATCAGGAGTGCTGCCGGCATTGCTGGTGAAGCTCGGCATCACGACCGTGCCGGTGGAGCTTCTCTATCATGACGCTACCATATTGACGGGGCTCGTCTACACGTCGCTCCTCTTCATGGTCGTGCCGCTCGTGAGCAGTCTGGAAAGCCTCGACAATTCCCTGATCGAGGCGGCGTACGATCTGGGCGCCAATGGCTTTGCGATTCTGCGCGACATCGTCATTCCGCACGCGGCGCCGGGGATTACCGCGGGCTGCATCGTCGTGTTCATGTTGACGCTCGGCAACTATCTGACGCCGAATCTCCTCGGTGGCAAGAACTCACAATGGTTCACCGAGCTCATCTATACGCAATTCATCGTGCGCTTCAATTGGGAGCAGGGCGCAGCCTTTGGCTTTTTGCTGCTCGCGCTGTCGACCACGATGGTGGCCCTCGGGCTGCGTTTGAGCGGCCAGCGCTTCGTCGACGTCATGCGCCGCTCATGATTGCCTCGCTGCCCCGTTCCGCCTGGCTGCGCACCGCGACCGTGGCTTATGTTGTGGCCTTTCTGCTGTTCCTGTTCGTGCCGCTCATCATCGTCGCAGTCTTCGCCTTCAACGACGCGCCCTATCCGGCGCCGCCTTGGCGCGGCTTCACGCTCGACTGGTTTACCGGCAATGCGGCTTCGGGCCGCGTGGGACTCTTTCATGATGCCGCGTTGCTCGGCAGCATCTGGACCAGCGTCGTGGTTGCAATCTGGGTCACGGCGCTGTCGGTGGCCGTCGGCACGGCCAATGCCTTTCTCATGGAGCGCTACCGATTTTTCGGCAAGGAGACCCTCTCGGTGCTGATGCTCGCGCCGCTCGTCATTCCCGGTGTCATCCTCGGCATTTCAATTCTTTCGCTGTCGAGCCGCATTGCCGATCTGCTGCTCGCAGTCTTTGATCTCGATCTGGATTTTCTGCGGCCCGGCCTGCCGCTCGTCGTGCTCGGCCAGTTCTCCTACATCGCGACCATCAGCACACTCATGATCAGCGCGCGCCTGCAGCGCTTTGATCGTACTCTGGAGGAGGCGGCGCTCAATTTGGGGGCCTCGCACGCCGCGGTATTGCGCACCATCACATTTCCCTTTCTGCGCCCGGCGCTCATCGGCTCGGCGGCAATCTCATTCCTGATGTCATTCGAGAACTTCAACACGACTTTGATGCTGGTTGGCGCCGATCCGCCGCTCACCGTCATGATGTATGGACGCATGCGCGAGGGGGCGACGCCGGTGCTGAATGCCGTCAGCCTGTTCCTGATGCTGGCGTCCGCGCTTTTCGCGCTGACGTTGATGCGCGGCAGTTCCCGAGGCGCCGCGGCACCGCGCCCATCGCCCTAGTGCGCCCCACCTGACATCGATCTCTAAGAGCTGACGCGCATGAAACTTTCCGACATTAAGACTTTTGTCGTCGGTAATCCTCCGCCGCACAACGGCAGTCGCTACTTCGTGTTCGTCAAGCTCGTGACGGACGGTCGTGTGGAGGGAGTGGGGGAGGCGTACTGCGTGCCGTTCGATCCGCATCTCGTCGCGCGCATGATCGAGGACGTCTTCGAACGCTATCTCAAAGGCCAGGATCCGCATGACATCGAGATGATGTGGCGGCGGGTCTACTCGGCCGGCTTCACCCAGCATCCAGATCTGACGCTGATGGGAGTCTTGAGCGCGCTCGAGATGGCCTGTTGGGACATCATCGGTAAGGAGGCGGGCCAGCCCGTCTACAAGCTCCTGGGCGGCCGGGTCCACGAGCGGCTGCGCTCCTACACCTATCTGTATGCGCGCGCGGGAGACAGCTCCGACGTCTACATGGACCCGGATCTTGCCGCCGAGCGCGCGGCGGAGTACCTGGCGCAGGGCTTCACCGCGCTCAAATTCGATCCGGCGGGACCGTACAGCGCCTTCGACGGCCGGCAGCTGCGACTCGCCGACCTCGAACGCTGCGAGCGCTTCATGCGCCAATTGCGCGAGGCGGTCGGGATCAAGGCGGATCTGTTATTCGGTACCCATGGTCAGATGACGGCGGCCGGTGCGATCCGACTCGCGCGGCGTCTGGAGCCGTACGATCCGCTGTGGTTCGAAGAACCCGTGCCGCCGGATGCGCCGCAGGAGATGGCGAAGGTGGCGCGCGCCACGACGATTCCGATTGCGACCGGCGAACGCTTAACGACCAAGTATGATTTTGGCCGCCTGCTCGATGCCGGCGCCGCGGCTATCCTGCAGATGAACCTGGGGCGGGTCGGGGGGATCCTCGAGGCCAAAAAAATCGCTGGCATGGCGGAAGTGCAGCATGTGCAGATCGCGCCGCACCTGTACTGCGGCCCCGTGGTGGGCGCGGCCAACATCCAGCTCGCGACCTGCAGCCCGAATTTTCTCATCCTCGAAGGCATCGAGCGTTGGGACGGTTTTCACGCCGACGTGCTGAAGAAACCCATTCTGTGGCAGGACGGTTTCGTCATTCCTCCGACGGAGCCGGGATTGGGAGTGGAGTTGGACGAAGCGTTCATCAAAGAGCACCCGTATACAGGCGATATGCTGCAGCTCGAGATGGCTGCGCGCCCGATCGTGTGAATGGAGGTATTCGACTACATCGTCGTCGGCGCGGGAACGGCGGGCTGCGTCGTGGCGAACCGCCTCTCGGTGAGCGGTCGGCGGAAAGTGCTGCTGCTGGAAGCCGGTGGCTCGGACCGGCGCTTCTGGATCCAGCTGCCGATAGGCTATGGGCGCACCTTCAACGACCCGCGCGTCAACTGGATGTATGAGGCCGAGCCTGATCCGGCGCTCGCCGCCCGGCGCTTGTTCTGGCCGCGCGGCAAGGTGTTGGGCGGCTCCGGATCCATCAACGCGCTGGTCTACTACCGTGGCCTGCCGAATGATTTTGATGATTGGCGCGCGCTCGGCAATCCCGGCTGGGGCTTCAGTGACGTGCTGCCGTACTTTCAGCACTTCGAGGAACGCGCGGATACCCCGACCGCGGCGCAGCGCGACGATCCTCTGCTCCACATCACGAATGTCGCAGCGGACGTCCATCCGTTGTGCCAGCAATTTCTCGACAGCTGCCGCGCGCGCGGCCTTGCGCACGGGGACTTCAATGGCCCGCAGGGTGAGGGCGTCGGCATCTATCAGATCATGACTCGAAACGGCCGGCGTGAATCGACCTCCAGGCGCTATCTGCATCCGGCACTACGCCGCGCCAATCTCGCGTTACGGCTGCACGCGCAGGTGCTGCGCATTCTTTTTGAGCAGCGTCGCGCGGTCGGCGTGACTTATCGACATGCCGAGCGCACGCTCGCAGCAAGAGCGAGCAAAGCCGTGATCCTCTGCGGCGGCGCCATCAATTCGCCGCAGCTGCTGCAGCTTTCAGGCGTCGGCGCGGGCGCGCTTCTGACACGACACGGCATCGAGGTTGTCGCCGAGAGCCCAGCCGTGGGCCGCAACCTGCAGGATCATCTGGCGGTGTCGTATTTCTACCGCTCGAGGGTGCCGACACTCAATGACGTGTTTCTGCCGCTCTCCGGCAGGATCAAGATCGCACTGCGCTACCTTGCGAGCCGGCGCGGACCGCTCGCCATGAGCGTCAACCAGGCCGGCGGCTTCGTCAGAAGCGAGACGTCGCGATCCCGGCCAAACCTGCAGCTATATTTCAATCCGATCAGCTATACGACCCAGGGAGTGATGTGCCGGCAGTTGCAGCCGGATCCGTTCTCCGCCTTTCTCTTGTCCTTCAATGCCTGCCGACCCACCAGCCGCGGCCACCTTGAGATTCGCTCCGCGGATCCCTTCGACGCGCCTGCCATCCATCCGAACTCGCTCGCAACCGAAGAAGACGTGGCCGATGTCATCGCCGGCGTTCGTCTCCTGCGCTCGATTGCCGCGACGGCGCCGCTCTCGGGCGCCATTGAATCGGAGATGCTGCCCGGAATCGCCAAGGAATCGGATGCGCAGCTGCTGCAGGATTTTCGGGAGCGCGCAGGCACGGTATTCCACCCCGTGAGCACCTGCCGCATGGGACCTGATCCGGCAACCTCGGTGGTTGATGCTTCCTTGCGGGTCTACGGTACCAAGGCCCTCCGGGTCATAGACGCATCCGTCTTCCCCACGGTCACGTCCGGCAACACCAATGCGCCAACCATTATGGTGGCCGAGAAAGGTGCGGCGCTCGTTGCCGCGCAAGAGGGCGACTGAAGAACCGTTGCGCGGAGGAATAGGAAATCTGCCCATCCATACCACGAGGTGGATTGCGTACTAACTATTCCGCCCGCTTGAAATCGGCTCGCCCGACTCCTGCGCGAAGGAGGGCGTCACGGAGTGACTCGCAATGACTTGCAGGGGAATCGTTGGAAAAAAGACCCGCAGCCCGCAGTTTTGCAAAGACGCGTGGATTGGCACCGCATAACATCACGGTCACCCCGCGTTTGCGCAATCTCGCCATGACGTCCTCAAGCGTTTGGATGCCCGTGATATCCATAAAAGGGACGCGGTCGAGACGGATGATCAGCACGTTTGGGAAAGGTCGTGTCTCGAGCAGCGGTCGGCGAAAGTTCTCGACGGCCGCAAAGAACAGCGGCCCTGCGATCTCAAAGACGACGATCGACGAGGGGAGTTCGGACACGCCGAGCTCAAGTAACTCCAATTTGAGCGCACGCGTCGTCATCGGTTGCGCTTCGGTGGTCTCGGCCATACGACGCAAGAACTGAAGCACCGCGAGGATGACGCCCACATTCACCGCGACTACGAGATCCGCAAAGACGGTCAAGGCAAATGTAATGATTAAAATTACACGATCGGCCGTTGGTGCCTTGCGCAGCACATCGGTGAATCGTTTCGGTTCGCTCATATTCCAGGCAACCACGAACAGGATCGCCGCGAGGGCAGCGAGCGGAATGTTCGACGCGAGCGGCGCCAGGAATAAGAGGATGGCAATGAGCGTTGCGACGTGTGTGAGGCCCGCGAGCGGGCTCGTAGCGCCGTTTCGAATGTTGGTTGCCGTACGCGCAATGGCACCCGTTGCGGCAAAGCCGCCGAACAGCGGCGATAAAATATTCGCTATGCCTTGCCCGATGAGTTCTTGATTCGAATCGTGTCGAGTCCCGGCCATGCCATCTGCAACGACCGCCGATAAAAGAGATTCGATCGCTCCCAGCAGTGCGATTGTGAATGCAGGTGCAATGAGCGTGATCAGGTAGGCGAACGACAGGTCCGGCCATGCGAACGCTGGTAATCCCCTTGGGATTCCACCGAAGGCACTTCCTATGGTTGCCACGCCGGGCAGGTGAAAGGTCGCTTGGACCACAGTGGCAAGTGCCATCGCGATCAGCGGGCCGGGCAGCCGTGACAGGAGCTTGAGTCGCGGCGCATAGAGCACCAGCAGCAGGCTGCCGATCGCGAGCGCTGCGGTCGACGGATTAAATTGCGGGAACGATTGGATGAGATGCCATAAGCGTTCGTGAAAATGGCCGCCTGTCACCGCGGGCAGGCCCAGGAAGTCTCGCCATTGGCCCACAAAAATGATGACGCCGATGCCGGCGGTGAATCCTACGATCACAGGAGCCGGTATAAAGCGGATGACCACGCCCATTTTGGCGATGCCCATGCACACGAGAATGATCCCGGCCAAAAGCGTCGCCGCCGCAAGGCCCGATAGGCCGTATTTGGCGGTGACACCGGCGAGTATTGCTACGAACGCGCCCGTCGGCCCGGCGACCTGCAAACGGCTACCGCCGAAGATCGACACGCAGGCGCCACCAATGATGGCGGTATATAAACCTTGCTCGGGTCGAGCCCCAGAGGCGATCGCAAAGGCCATGGCCAACGGAAGGGCCACGACACCGACAATGACTCCGGCGATGACATTCGAAAGCCACTGATTACGCACCAGGAGTCCGGCGCGGTACGCCTCAAGCAAAGCGATCATGGGGCTGGAGGCCTTCCGAAGGACTCGCCCGCTGCGCCGGTGAGAACCGTCGAGGCGGGGAGCACCTCAGGCCTGCCGCGGAAAGCGCGCGCGGTCTTCCTGTTCCTCGAGGGGCTGGTCATTGCGAATATAGAGGCGACTCGCGTCGCGCATCGGCTGAAAGTCCCAGGGCGTAAAGCGGCCCTCGCGCAGGGCCAAGTACACAAAATGACGCCGCCGCTGGCTCGCGAGCACCGCCTCATGCAGCTCGGGCAGCGCCCAGCGCCGCGCCACCTCAGCGCGAAAATCGGCAACCACTTTAGCGCAGTCCGCGTGCATCGCGAGATTGATGCGCTCATCAGGGTCGGCGCTCAAGTCATAGAGCTGATCAGGATCGGCCGGGGAGTGCACGAATTTGTGGCGACCGCGGCGGATCATGACGATCGGTGCGATGGCGCCCTCCGCCAGATATTCGCCGATCACTTCACCGGAGGGTTCGCCATGGCCTTCGAGTGCCGGCAGCAGGCTTGCGCCGTCGATGGGCGCTGCGTACGCCGGGGAAGCGCCGTTATAGGCAAGAGTCGCAAGTGTCGGCAGAAGATCAAGCAGCGATGCCGGCGCCGCCACATGCCGCGCCGCGAATCGTCCGGGCGCGTGCACGATGAGCGGAACGCGTGCGGCAGCCTCGTAAAAATTCATCTTGTACCAAAGGCCGCGCTCCCCGAGCATATCGCCGTGGTCGGCCAGTACCACGATGACCGTATTGGCATCGAGCGCAGCCTGCTTCAAAGTCGCGACCAGCGAGCCGATCTGATCATCGATGTAGGAGACGGCGCCGTAGTACGCGCGCCGCGCCGCACGCACCTGCTTCTCGGTCGGAGTCGCAAGATCGAGGCCAATGACATGGCGGAGCCTCCTCGAATGCGCATCTTCGTGCCCCGCAAGATCTGCAACGCGCGGCAGGTCGATTTCCTCATCGCGGTAGCGGTTCCAGTAGGCATGCGGAATGACGTACGGATCGTGCGGGTGGGTCATTGACACGACGAGACAGAACGCTCGGCGGTCGCGGCTGCGAGCGAGGTCAAAGAGCTTCTGCCGTGCGGCGACCACGACCTCATCATCGAAGTCGATCTGGTTCGTGCGTGTGCACGCGCCCGCTTGGATGACTGAATCCATGCTGTGATACCAGCTCGGCCGCTGCTCAAACGCGCTCCAGTCGGGAGTCCAGCCAAAATCACTGGGATAGATGTCGGTCGTCAGGCGTTCCTCAAAACCATGCAGCTGATCCGCTCCGCAAAAGTGCATCTTGCCGGCAAGAGCCGTCTGATAGCCCGCGCGCCGCAAGTAGTGGGCGAAGGTGGGCACCTGGGCGGGATATTCGGCAGCGTTATCGTAGGCGCCAATTTTCGAAGGCAGCTGGCCAGCGAGAAACGAAAAGCGTGACGGCGCGCATAGCGGACTGTTGCAGTAGAAAGAGTCGAAGACGACTCCCGCATCCGCGAGCGCATCGATGTGCGGTGTGCGCGCGATCGCCCCGCCGTAGGGGCGCAGCACCCGCGCCGCCAACTGGTCGGCCATCAGGATCAGAATGTTCGGACGATCCGCCATGCACGCCTCACGGGGCACTCCACACCAAGTGACCTGTGAATAGTCTCACGAAGAGTTCCCACAGCACACGTCCGCATCTTTCCCCACTGCGGCACCCGTTGATTATCGCAGGGTGAGGAGGGCGAACGTCAGCTCTTCGCCATGTCCCCAAGAGCCTCCTTCAAGGGGCCGAGCCACGGTTCAAAGTATAGCCATTGGTCCAAGCCTTCCTTGAAGATCGGTTGGCGGACCTGCTCGGAGCTCGCTGTCCGCACGCTGCGTTCAGTCTTGTAAAACTCCACACACGGGGATTCAAACGGCAGGTCGCAGAACTCGAGAATCCGCCGCACGTTGCCTTCCAGATCCTCGACCACGTCTTCATGCTGTACGCGCAGGATTTTGCCGGGAAGTACGCTATCCCAGTGCTGCATCAGCTCGATATAGCTTCTGTAGTAACGCCCAATGTCTTCCAGGCTGTAGGTGAATTCCTGACCGGAGGCGAAGAGCTGCTTGAAGTTCGAGAAGCAGCAGGCGAGGGGCTCGCGCCGGGCGTCGATGATCTTGGCATTCGGCAGGATAAGATGGATGAGGCCGATATGCCGGAAATTGTTCGGCATCTTGTCGATGAAACGCGGCTTGCCTGTCCGGTACACCCGAGTGTCGGCGAGATACTTCTCACCCAAGCGTTGAAAATCCGCAACCGTCAGCTCGCGAAGAACGCCGGGATAGCGCGGGCTCGAGTCGGTAGATTCCCTTCCCTGCAGCTCTTGCGCAAGCCGCGGAATCTCCGGCAGCTCCGTCGTGCCTTCCACCTGCGAATGCGAGGCCAGGATCTGCTCGAGGAGTGTCGAGCCTGCCCGAGGCAGTCCTACAATGAAAATCGGCGCGGCGCTTGGGCACCCCATGCCTTGCCGGGCAGCGAATAACTCAGCCGCACAAATGGAAATCTGCAGATGCGCATTACGCTCGGTGGATTCCGGCCGGTAGCGACTTTCCGTCTTCTTGAGCGCATTGCCGCGCTCGTAGTAAGCGAAAGATGCGGCGTACTGCCCAGCATCCTCGAGCGCCTTGCCGAGCGCGAAGCAAAGATGGAAGCGGTCGACGAGCTGGGTATTAGGTGCCGTCTCCGCAGCGCGCATACGTGTGATTTCCTCATCCGTGAAAGGATAGGTTTTGAGGTTGGCGAGGCTCCAATAGGCATCTCCATAGCCTGGCCGGATCGCCGCCGCAGTTCGATAGGACTCGATGGCTTCATCACGCCGTCCGAGCGTCTTCAACGCGTGTGCGATGGACAGGTGGAGCTCGGCCGCCTGAGGTGTCTCGGTGAGCAGTTCGCGGTAGAGCTCGATCGCTCGTTCGAACTCACCGAGGCCGACCCGGGCCGTCGCCTGCGCGGTGCGGTAGGATCGGTTGAGCGGCTCGACCTTAAGGAGTTTATCGAGCTCCTCAAGGGCTCTGACATGTTTGTGACGTCCGAGGAGAACCTGGACGTAGTCAAAGCGCGCGGCGTGATAGTCGGGTGCGAGCGTCAGCACGGCATCAAGAAGCAGCTCCGCATCATCCAGCACGTCGAGCTTCGTGCCGATCTTGGCCAAGAGGCGCATCGCCTCCACGTGATTACCGTGCGCCAAGAGGTACCCACGAACAATCCTCTCCGCCTCGTGAATTTCACCGTCAGAGAACATGCTGGTCGCAGTCACGACCTCGGTGGGCAGAGCCCCAAGGGTTGTCAGATGGCTCGCCGCCATGAGCGCATTCGCCTCCTGCCCGGTCATTCGGAACAGGGCCTCCAGAGCGTTCCAGCTCGCCGGCATCGCGGGGTTCAAGTTCACAGCGTGCAGGAACGCCGCGATCGCGGGCTCTGCGGAGCGCAACGCCACGTAGCAGTGGCCGCGTTCCTGGAACAGGCGGCTAAAATTCGGATGCAACGCTTCGAGTCGTGCAAGAGTTGCGAGCGCATCGGGGATGCGCTGCAGGTAGCGTTGGCTCACGGCCAGCATGTAGAGGACATCACGATTTTCTGGGACCAGCGCAAGCAGTGCCTCAGCAGCGGTGAGCGCTTGCGCGAACTTATTGCGTTGCATCAGTTCGCGAATGCGCCGGACCTCCGCCTCGACCGGAGATGTTGGGGGGCTCATTATTGCGACTGCCATTGAGTCGCAATGATAACGTGCGGCGAAATGCGCGCACGAATAACGGCAGGTGAGTTCGGCGCCCTTACCAAGTCGCAAGCGTCTTGGGACACCGCATTTTTTGGTCAGCCTGCAGTTGACTCGCGAACGCGTCCCAGCGTAGTTTCCCCCCACGAATCCGTTTTGAACCAAGAGCAACAGTGAAGTTGCGAGCCGAAACGTATTCGAAATGCAATTTAATTCTATGGGAGCGTAACAATGAAGACACATCATTCGGGTATGGGATCGAAATTGGTGCTGGGCGCCGTCCTGTGTAGCGGGGCGCTAGCGAGTACGGTGGCTCACGCGGCCAACTGCAACGGCTTTGTGTTTGGGCGCGACCCAGGAGTGGTCCAGGCCGCGCTGACGAACGCGGTCAGAATGGTTGCTGGCTATAACGCCGGCCTTGGAAACGCCATGTGGGCGACAATCGTGGATGCGAATGGCACAGTCTGCTTGGTCGTGAACTCCGGTGGTGGTGCCGGCGCAGTCGAGTCAATTTGGCTTGGCAGCCGCGTAATCTCTGCGCAGAAGGCGTTTACGGCCAACGCATTCAGTATGTCCGCGGGTTCCTCCGGAACTGCCATAGCGCTGTCGACGGCGAATCTGTATACGGCCGTGCAGCCGGGTGGCAGCTTGTTTGGCCTTCAGGAAAGCAATCCGGTCCGT
>Ga0302324_100008837_pt1 | contig 21186 bp, 14 predicted proteins | sample Palsa_T0_1_FD_201949 | JGI IMG/M metagenome (GOLD analysis project Ga0302324, IMG submission 201949) | Peat permafrost microbial communities from Stordalen Mire near Abisko, Sweden - Palsa_T0_1 | ecosystem: Environmental > Terrestrial > Soil > Palsa > Peat permafrost | place: Sweden: Abisko...
TCCGTTGATCGCTGATCTGTCGATCCAGAACCATTTCCATGTTGCCGGTCCCTTTAAATTCCTGGAAGATGAGCTCGTCCATCTTGGATCCGGTCTCAATCAGCGCCGTGGCCATGATCGTGAGCGAGCCAGCTTCTTCCGTGTTTCGAGCAGCAGCAAAGAGTTTGCGCGGTATCTCCATGGCGCGAGAATCCATGCCGCCGCTCATCGTGCGCCCACTGCCAGAGATTGCATTATTGAAGGCGCGACCAACGCGCGTCAATGAATCCAACAGCACGAAGACGTCTTTTCCGGCCTCGACCAATCGTTTCGCCCGTTCGATGGCGAGTTGAGCGATCCGCGTGTGGCTCTTGATGTCGCTGTCGTTGGAACTCGCCATGATGTCGGCCTTCGGGACGGTCCGACGAATTTCCGTCACCTCTTCAGGACGCTCGTCAACCAATAAAATGATGAGCTTCACTTCCGTATGATTTCGGACAACAGCATCCGCGATATGTTGCAAAAGCGTCGTCTTACCGGTTCGCGGCGGCGCCACGATCAATCCTCGTTGCCCTTTACCGATCGGTGTCATGAGATCCATGACGCGCGTCGTATACCGATCTGGAACGGTTTCCAGCCGAATTCTTTCGAGGGGATTGATCGAAGTAAGCTCTTCAAAGAGAGGCAAGTTCCGATATTTGTCAGGATCCTCGCCGTTGATCAGCAAAAGTTTAAACAACTGCGGACCACGGCTGCCTCGACGGACTTCACCCTTAATCCACAAGCCGTCACGCAACGCATGCTTTCGAACGACCTCGGGTGTCACAAAGATATCTTGCGGCGATTGAACATAATTCCGTTTCGGATCGCGTAAAAATCCAAAGCCTTTACCAGAAACCTCGATCAATCCTTCTCCAAAAACCGGGTCATATCGGGGACCTTCGACCGCAGGAGGGGTCTCTTGAAAACGAGCGGGAACCGCGACAGTCGACACCGGCTCTTCTACCGGTTCACTCATCGCAGCGCTCTTCTGATCATTTGACTGGGCGGGAGAATCCACCGGTTCGCGGGACTGCGCTGAGACAAGGTCCGCATCTTCCACATGATGAGAGGAGGCGCCATCCTGAACCTCCAAAACCGTGAAATGGCTGTTGGTATCGGCACCTGTCGGTTCGTCATCGGTTGTTTGTTTCTTAGTTCTTCTCGCACCCGTTTTGTTTGCTGCTGTCCTTCGCGGACGCGCAGCGGTCTTGGTTCGTCGAGGTTTTTTCACGTCGTCCACGTCTTGATTGAGCAAAGCGGGTTGTTCGTTTGCTTCTGCCATAACTTCCATTTTAGAAAAATTTTAGGTCCGCACGGTTAGCTCGAAAGCCTTGCTAGTAACTCGTCGGAAATATCGAAATTGCTGTAGACACTCTGGACATCGTCATTCTCCTCGAGCGCGTCGCATAATCTGAGAACTTGCGAAGCTAACTCTTCGTGGACGACCGCTACCATGGTGTTCGGTACAAAACTTAACTTTTGGGATTCAAAATGGATTCCGGCATTCTTCATCGCCTCTCCGACCTGATACAAATGATCGAGAGGTGTCGTTACGATGTACAAATCCTCATCCGTGATGAAATCTTCCGCTCCGGCATCCAGAGCGACTTCCATAACTTTATCTTCCTCGACTCCTGTCTTTGCGATGGCGATCTGACCCTTCCGCCTAAACATATAGGAGACTGCGCCGGAGGCGGCCAAATTACCGTGATTCTTGGCAAAGATCCTTCGAATATCCGCCGCTGTTCGGTTCTTGTTGTCAGTCGCGGCTTCCACAATGACCGCCACGCCTCCGGGCCCGTATCCTTCGTACATCAACTCGTCGACAATCCCTCCTTCGATCTCGCCTGTGCCTTTCTTGATCGCCCGCTCAATCGTGTCATTCGGCATATTTTGGGCACGGGCAGCAAGCACGGCAGTCCGGAGACGGGGATTTAAGTACAGGTCGCCGCCTCCCATCCGTGCTGCGACCATAATTTCCTTCGAGAACCTGCTGAATATCTTCCCACGCTTCGCATCTAATGCACCTTTAAAGCGTTTGACTTTCGACCATTTACTATGACCCGCCATACTTCGGGTGAAAACAAAATCAATTCAGTAAGGGTTAAGTTTTACCAGCGACGCACTTGAGACCGATGAGCAAGACAGAAGAATTCGAAGAGAGAACCGCTGATTAGCGCATCAACAAGTGATAGGTGAAGCAAACCGCAGATAGACTGATTTGTCAACTTACTTTGCTGGAGGCCCTCTTCCGACTGGTCGAATCGAGGATCTTTTTGCGCAATCGCAGCGTTTTCGGCGTGGCTTCTACGTACTCATCCGGTCCGATATATTCAAGGACGCGCTCCAGAGTCATCCGAAGCGGCGGCGCCAACTGCACACCCTTTCCGTCGCCCTGGCTCCGCATGTTGGTGAGATGCTTCGTCTTGCAGGCATTCACCGTCAGGTCGTCCGGGCGCGAATTCTCCCCGACAATCATCCCTTCGTAGACATCCTCTTGGGGACCAATGAAGAGCTTGCCGCGTTCCTGGACGTTATTTAAAGCGTACGCGGTCGAAATTCCACTTTCCATGGCGACGAGGACGCCATTGTCGCGATTCGAAATCTCACCCTTCAAGGGCCCGTATTCTTTAAACAGGTGGCTCATCGAACCGAGCCCTCTCGTCAGATTCACTAAATCGCTCTCAAAGCCGATCAGTCCACGAGTTGGAATGATCGCCTCGATTAACACCGTGCTGGTTTGATGGTCCATGCCAACAATCTCCGCTTTACGGCCGGCCAGCGATTGCAGGATATCTCCGAGATTTTCGTTCGGCACATCGGCATAGAGCGTCTCGAACGGCTCCAGCACATTCCCCAAGTTGTCCTTGTGAAAGATGACTTCCGGCCGCGACACAAGAAGTTCAAACCCTTCGCGACGCATTTGTTCGACGAGAATCGCAATTTGCATCTCGCCTCGAGCGCTGAGAGTAAATATCCCGGCCGTATCGGTCTCGACGAATTGCAGCGAAACGTTCGTGCGGCATTCGCGAACCAAACGCTCCTTGATATGCCGCGCAGTCAGCAGCTTGCCTTCGCGCCCGGCCAGCGGCGAGTCGTTGACAAGGAAATTCATCTTAATCGTCGGGGGATCGATATCGACGAACTCGAGGGCAGTCCTCTCTTCCAGATCCGTCAACGTTTCGCCGATGGAAATCTCTTCAAAGCCGGCCAGACCGATGATATCCCCGGCGCCGGCGTGCTTGACCTCGATTCGGTCCAGGCCCTGATGGCCGAATAACGCTGCGACTGTATCGCGTTCACGCCGGCCATCTTTGTGAATGCAGACGATTGAATCACCGACTTTTACCCGTCCGCTGACGATGCGACCAAAGGCAAGCCTGCCCAGGTAATCCGAATAATCGAGATTGGACACCAGCATCTGGAAATAAGCCTCCGACGCCTTTGGCGGAGGGGGGATATGTTTCACGATCGCCTCGAATAACGGTTCCATGGAGGTATTCGGCTCGTGGATCTCCCGCATTGCATATCCCTCCTTCGCACTCGCGTAAATCACAGGGAAATCCAACTGCTCATCCGTGGCATTGAGCTCGACGAAGAGGTCAAAGACCATATCCAACACCTTGTGTGGCCGGGCATTTTCTCTGTCAATCTTATTGATGACAACGATCGGTTGCGCCTTGTTCTCCAAGGCCTTGCGCAAGACAAACTTCGTCTGAGCTTGCGGGCCGTCATGCGAGTCGACGACGAGCAGGACGCCATCCACCATCTTCATGATCCGTTCGACTTCCCCGCCGAAATCGGCGTGACCGGGCGTATCAACAATGTTGATGTGGTAGTCCTTGTATTTGAAAGCGGCGTTCTTTGCCTTGATGGTAATCCCTTTTTCTTTTTCGAGGTCCATGGAGTCCATGACTCGTTCTTCGACCTTTTGATTTGCCCTGAATGTGCCGGACTGCCGAAGCAACTGGTCGACAAGCGTCGTCTTTCCATGGTCCACATGGGCAATAATTGCAATATTACGTATGCGTTCCATAGAAACCGATGCAGAACCGGAAAGATGGATGCGCCCAACATGCTCGTCAACGAGGTTTAAGTTCAAACATCACTAACCAAAGGGCGTTTGGCCCGGATCGCAACAAACGTTTTTGTCGCGTGGCCGCGACGGAACTGGTCTGGAGGTACAAATCGGAAATCAGGAGCCAGAATTCAGGAGGCAGAATTCAGGGCCCAGGAGTCGAAGAACGGAGCCGCGAAATTTAGGTTTCGTCAATCGCGCTGGTTCAAGCCTCGAATCTTTATTCCGCTGCACAAAGCTTTCACTCCTGATTTCTGTATTCTGTATTCTGTCTCCCGCCTCACTCGTCCAGCCGTTCAAACCGATTCGAATCGGATGAGAAGAGTGCCGCCTTCGGCGCTCCATAATCCGAGCCGATATTGATCCCGATCGTGGGGAGCAAATCGATCGGACCGGCTGGACGGTGGGTGTGCCCGCAGACGACCGCAATCAGATTGCCTCGTGCTTCCCTCACCAGTTCGCCCATCGAACGGTTCCCGAGATACGCGCGGAAAAAAGCGTAAACCGACCGCGACGCGTCCGGCGTCAGCGCGCGAAACGGCGGCACGCCGAGGAGTTCTTCGAAAGGAGGAGTATGCAAGACAACGATGGTTCGGGAATTCCGAGCTTGCGACAGCCGCTGTCGAACACCTTCGACCTGTTGGAGTGCGATTTCCCGAGGATGTTGTTCGGTCGGCATGAACTGGAAATCGCGCCAGCGCAACACAGAACTCCCCGGAGGGCTGCCGCGAAGGTAATCCGCCTCGGTCACCGGGATCCCGTCGTACGCCAGCCCGGGAATGGCAAAACCGAGATCGTAGTGACCGTAGCCACCAACGATTGCAACGTCTTGCAGGTAAAGATTAGCCACATCGAGGAGCGTTACGTCGAGGGAGTTGGCAGCGGGTGCCCAGTAGCGATCGATGACTCCGGAAAGCGAAGCAACCTCTCTTCGAGAATTGTCTAGCATCCAGAAGTCATGGTTTCCTAGACAAACAGCGATCGGACCCCGCGGGAAGCACCCGCGCAGACTTTTCAATGTCTCCCCGGCGTGCTGCGCACTCGACAGATCCCCCGCAACGACGAACGCGTCCGGTCGATGTCGCTTGATCCACTCTCGCACCTTCAAAAGTGTCCGTTCTTGCGTCGCCCGCAGAAGATGCAGGTCGGCAGTAAATAATATTTTCACGTCGGTGCCCCGAAGCCGCCGCCACCAGGAGTTTCGACAACGACAGCGGCGCCGGGTCGAACCCCCGTTTGCCCACCGCTGCAGAAATTCCCGGTTCCGAACTTCAAGCGCACGGCGATTCGTCAGCTCCGCAGAAATTCCAGAACCTTGGCAAGCGCCCTGCCGCGGTGGCTCAGGCTGTTTTTAATCTCGGGTTGAAGTTCCCCGAATGTCTCCGTATAACCCTGCGGAACAAAAATTGAATCGTAGCCAAATCCGCTGTCGCCGTGCTCTTCGAGGACCACCTTTCCTTTGATAGTCCCGGCAAAAGATCCAAGCAACTCACCTTGGCTCGCCAAGACCATGACACAACGGAAGCGCGCCGTGAACTCACGTCCGCCAAGGTTCCTCAATTTTTGAATGAGCAGAAACCGATTTTCGGCGTCGTTGGCATTTGCCCCGGCGAAGCGAGCGGAATGCACTCCAGGAGACCCGTTCAGAGACTCCACCTCAAGCCCAGAATCGTCCGCAAGGACCAAGCCTGTGAAGATCCTTGAAATCGGGAGCGCCTTCAGCGTCGCATTTTCTTCGAACGTCACTCCAGTCTCCTCTATTTTTGGAGCGTGCGGCAGCGAGGACAAATCGCGCACGTTCCATCCGGAACCGAGCATTTGGCCAATTTCTCGAGTCTTATGCGCGTTCCGCGTGGCGATTAAAAGTGTTTGCATCGTAGAGTGACCACCTCAAAGTTGCCTCCTCCGTCGAGGTTGTTCACACCCGCAGGCAACCCCGAGCCTCGGGATAAGCAACCAATTTTTGGATTTGCACTAGATAATACCAATGAGCGAGCGACGAAAACAGTTTCCCTTTCCGGAATTCGAGCCGAAGTGGCAGCAACTTTGGCTGGAACGGCAGACCTTTCATGCCCCGAACCCAAATGAACGCGGATTCGATCCCGCGAAAGCGAAGTTTTACGTGCTCGACATGTTTCCCTACCCCAGCGGCGAAGGACTCCACGTCGGCCATCTGGAAGGGTATACCGCGACCGATATCATCGCGCGTTACAAGCGGATGAAAGGCTTTAACGTGCTGCACCCGATGGGATGGGACGCGTTCGGGTTGCCGGCGGAACAGTTCGCTATTAAGACCGGGCTGCATCCATCCGTGGCAACGGCACGGAACATTGAGCGATTCAAAAGCCAGCTGACAAAGATCGGATTCAGTTACGATTGGGCGCGGGAAGTGAACACGACCGATCCCGGCTACTACAAATGGACTCAGTGGATCTTTCTAAAACTGTATAATTCCTGGTTCGATCCCAAAAAAAAGGCGGCCCGGCCGATCGAAGAACTCCTGGCAGCCAGGGAGAAAGAATTCCCGCATGAATCCGAGCATGACCGCCTCGAAATCGTGGAGGGACATCGTCTGGCGTACGTCATGGAAGCTCCGGTGAACTGGTGCCCCGAACTCGGGACCGTTCTTGCAAACGAGGAAGTTGTCGACGGAAGGAGCGAAGTCGGTGGATTCCCGGTTGTGCGCCGGCCGATGCGCCAATGGATGTTGCGAATCACGTCCTATGCTGACCGGTTGCTGGAGGAACTCGACCCGCTGGATTGGCCAGAGTCGATTAAGAGTTTGCAGCGAAATTGGATCGGCCGGAGCGAAGGCGCCCAGGCGACGTTCCGTGTCGACGGTCTGAACGATGCGATCACAGTTTTTACAACCCGGCCCGACACACTTTTCGGCGCGACCTATGTGGTGCTGGCGCCGGAACATCCCTTGGTCAATCGGGTGACGACTCCGGGACAACGAGACGCAGTGACAAAATACAGGGAGGAGGTCTCCACAAAATCCGATCTCGACCGCACTGACCTCGCCAAAGAGAAAACTGGGATATTTACCGGCGGATACGCAATCAACCCGGTCAACCAGGAAAAGATCCCGATCTGGATTGCGGATTATGTTCTTATCAGCTACGGAACCGGCGCCATCATGGCTGTCCCGGGTCACGACGAGCGCGATTTCGAATTCGCCAAAAAATTTAGCCTCGAGATTCGTTACGTCGTCGAGCCCCCCGATGCCGCAGAAACCTGCTTCACTGGAGACGGTGTCGCCAAGAACTCGGGCTTTCTGGACGGACTAACGACCGCGGAAGCGAAGCGAAAAATCATCGACTGGCTGGAGAAACAGGGAACCGGGAAGCGCGCTATCACATACAAGCTGCGAGATTGGCTGTTCTCACGCCAACGCTACTGGGGTGAACCGTTCCCGATCGTTTGGCGTAACGGCCGGCACGAAGCGTTGCTCGAGTCGGATCTTCCGGTCGTTCCGCCTCCGCTTGACGACTATCGCCCGACCGGAACAGTCGAACCTCCTCTGGCCAAGGCGAAAGCCTGGATCACACTTTCCGACGGAGCTACACGCGAACTCAATACCATGCCGCAATGGGCAGGGTCCTGCTGGTACTTTCTGCGCTTCGTTTCGCCGAACGAAGCGAACCGGTTTGTGGACGAAACTGCGGAGCGGTACTGGATGTCCGGGAACGAACCGAGAAACAGTCGGCGCGGCGGAGTCGACCTTTACGTTGGGGGAACCGAGCACGCGGTGCTCCACCTCTTATACGCGCGATTCTGGCACAAAGTGCTCTACGACCTGAATTACGTCTCGACCATTGAACCGTTCCAGCGGCTGGTGAACCAGGGAATGATACTCGGCCAGGACAACCAGAAGATGTCTAAGAGCCGCGGCAATGTCGTGAGTCCCGATGAGATCGTCGCAGAGTATGGCGCGGATGCATTGCGACTCTACGAGATGTTTCTTGGTCCGCTTGAAGCGACGAAACCATGGAGCATGAGCGGCGTCGAAGGCGTCTACCGCTTCCTTGCGCGGGTCTGGCGTCTTGCTTTGGATGAAGATCAGGAAGGGCAGTGGCAACTATCGTCTGCCGTGGGAAATATCGAGCTTAGCGCGAAACAGCAGAAGGTTGTGCATTCCACAATCAAGAAAGTCTCTCAAGACCTCGAGTCGCTCTCGTTCAACACCGCAATTGCGCAAATGATGATCTTCGTCAACGAATTCACAGGCGCGAAAATTCGGCCCGTGGAAGCCATTCGCATCTTGCTGATCCTCTTGAGTCCTCTTGCCCCGCACCTTGCGGAAGAGCTCTGGTGGCGTATGAGCCTCAGCTTTGCCGGATTCGAGGGCTTGGTCTGCGAGCAACCATGGCCGAAATGGCGCGATGAATTCCTCACCGAAGAGGAGGTGGAAATTGTCATCCAGATCAACGGAAAGTTGCGCGACAAGGTGACGGTCCGCAAGGATTTGGGGAAAGCAGAGCTCGAACAACGAGCGCTAGCCTCCCTGAAAGTACGGGAAGCCACCCGCAACAAATCCGTTCGCAAAATCGTCGTTATACCAAACAAACTGGTCAATGTCGTAGTTGAGTGAATCCGGGAAACGATTCAGGTCGTCTGGCCGTTTCGGCTGACGACATTTTTCCTTGCCGGGCACCAATTTTTGTTCGACGGAAGAGAATCGTTGCATGAGCGCCGTACGGACCGACTACCATCTCCATACAACGCTCTGCCACCATGCGGTAGGCGATCCGATGGAGTACCTGCTAGCCGCGCAGAGGGCCGGACTCAACGAGATCGGGTTCGCCGACCACAACCCGATGCCAGAACAGTTCGATGAGTGGCGCATGTCGATCCAGGATTTGGCTCGCTACCTTGAAATGGTTGAAGAGGTGCGATCCACCGGATTCCCGGTCCGCCTCGGTCTCGAATGCGATTTCATCGAGGGGTATGAATCCTGGATTGAAACGCTCGCCGGAAAGGCGCCATGGGATTATTTGATTGGAAGTGTTCATTACATCGCGCCCGGCTGGGATGTCGATAATCCGAAGTACTTGGCGCGATTCAGAGAGTATCCAGTCGAAGAAATCTGGACCCTTTATTGGAAACATTACGTTCGCTGCATTGAAAGCGGGCTCTATGATTTTGTCGCTCACCCGGATCTGGCGAAGAAATTTGGGTATCGCCCGAAGGGGGATCTTCGGCGCTACTACGAACCTGCAATAGAATCCTTGGCTAAGCACGACGTGGCATTTGAGATCAACACGGCCGGCCTACGCAAGGATGCAAAAGAAATCTACCCGACCCTCGAATTCCTAGAATTGGCGCGGAAAGCCGGGGTCTCAATGCTAATTAACTCTGACGCGCACGCTCCAGAAGAAGTCGGATACAAGTTCGATCTGGCAAGGGATCTGGCCCGCCAGGCCGGCTATTCCAAAGTCTGCCGGTTCGAAAAACGCCGGCGAATCGAAGTTGATCTATGATTTTGACGATGCGGGATCGGATCGTAACGTTCCCGCGTCGCCCGTTGGTCATGGGCATCGTGAACATCAACGATGATTCGTTTTCCGGAGATGGATCACTGTTAATCGAGCGAGCGATTGAAGCTGCGCAACGCCACGTCACTGCCGGCGCCGACATGATCGACGTCGGAGGCGAAAGTGCGCGCACAAATCGTCCGGAGATCAGTGAATTGGAGGAGTCCGCACGGATCCTGCCGTTCCTTCACCGCTTTTCAGAATGTCATGAAGGAAAGAAGCCGGTGGACGAAATACAGATTTTTCCTCCGTTGCTGTCGATCAATACGTGGCGAGCGCGAGTCGCAGATGCAACACTTCGCGTCGGCGGCCACCTGCTCAACGATATGAGCGCGTTTCAGATGAGCGAGAACGCCCGGATCGCGGCAAGGTATGGTGCCGGCCTTTTGATTATGCATTCGGTCGGTCTGCCGAAAAAGCGCCACACCGATGTTCGGTACGCTGACGTTCTTCGCACCCTTGAGAGCTTTTTTGACCAGAAGATCAACGAGGCGATTGCTGCGGGCGTCGCGCGCGAAGCGATCGTCCTCGATCCCGGGATCGATTTCGCCAAACAAAAAACGGATAACTTGCGTCTGTATCGAGAACTGAAATTCCTTACCCGCTTCGAGCGCCCGATTCTGCTCCCCGTCTCCAGAAAAACCGTGATCGGGGAAGTCCTCGAAATCGCGGATCCGGCAGATCGGGACGCAGGAACAATCGCTTGTGTGGTAGCAGGAACAGTGCGGGGCGCATCGATCTTTCGCGTTCACAATGTCCGAGCTGCTGCGCAGGCATTGAGGGTCATTTATCCGATTGTTGAGTGACGCTGTTCCCTACCCTCTTTGTGCCTCCAGTGTCCGGTTCCCGAAATAGCAGGTGTACCTGCTTCCAAAGACCGACGACGAGGAGGGTTAAGAAGAACTTAGGACGAGCCAGGTTCCCAAGCGAGCAACGGGCCGCGGCGCTTGTAAAAATCGTACCGCGCCAGGATCGTTCGCACGTAACGGGCCGTGGACGGAAAATCGATGCTGTTCTGGAAGACTTCAGCAGTCACTGGTTGGCCTTTTCGCTTCTGCAAAGCGGTGCGAACCCATCGATCCACCCGGCTTTTGCCCGCATTATATTCGGCAAGGGCAAACGGAACGGCGTTGTCTTCGGAGTTCCACCGTTGAACCGCCTTGCTCAGATACCAAGTTCCGACCTCCAAATTGATTTCCGGAGTCAGCATCTGTTCCGGATGCAGATCGCGTATCCCTTTTGCGGCCGCCCAATCTCGCGCTGCAACCTCTGAAACCTGCATCAGCCCGCGTTCACCGTTGCGGCCGATCATGTCCGCCTGAAACCGGCTTTCTCTCCAGACCACCGCTTTGATCAGACGCGGATCGAGATCGTATTCCCGCGCTACTTTGACGATCAGCGGATCAAACCGCCGATAATCGGTCCAATCTTTCAACTCCCGCAGGACATAGACCGGATCACGCGATCGAATCGCGAGGTAAGCCACTGCCGCGGCACACGAAAGGAGAAGGACAAGCGCGATCTTCAGCGAAAACAAACCTGCTTTTCCAAACCGACCGTTCTGATTTTGACTTTGATATAAAGCCATTAGACTAGCACAACCAACATGCAGAATTACGCGCGAGTCATCACCGATGACCCCACGGATAAAGAACTCGATTACTCGATTCCCCAGTTGTGGGCCGGCAAAGTTCACATCGGCTCTCGGGTGAAAGTTCCACTACGTTCACGGGAAATATTAGCAACGGTTGTCGCCCTCGTCGACACGCCCTCTGTGCCGGAGCCAAAAATCATAGCGGCTTTGATTTCGGAAAGTCCAATTCTGAATAAGTCCTTGTTGGCGCTGGCGCGCTGGATGGCAGAGTACTATTGCTGTCCGGTGGAGTCGGCTATCCGATCGCTCTTGCCCGAAGTGATTCGAAAAGCCAAGCTTGGTTTCAAGCGTGAGCGGATGGTTTCGGTCAAGCGCGAAATCCCGGAACCGGAGCTCAAGACTCTCGAGGTAAAAGCGCTTCGTCAGGCGCAAGTGGTGCGATTTGTGATCGGGGTCGGCGCACCAATCCGCTGGAAGGAACTAAAACAACGCGCAGCGACTACAGATCGTACGGTTCAGCAACTGGTCGACCGTGGTCTGCTGCAGGTAGAACTCGAAACGGCCGACCGCGACCCGTACGCAAACGAACGGTTCATCCCGAGCGCCGCTCTGGTACTGAATACGGATCAAAAAGAAGCGTTGCAGACGGTCGTTCGCTCTATAGACACCAGAGACAACCGCCCGATTCTGCTTCACGGAGTCACAGGGAGCGGTAAAACCGAAGTTTATCTGCAAGCCATCGATCATTGCCTCAAGCAGGATCTCGGCGCTCTGGTGCTCGTCCCGGAGATTGCTTTGACGCCGCAAACGGTTGAGCGGTTCAAGATGCGGTTCCAGGCGAACCTGATCGCTGTGCTCCACAGCCATCTTTCGGCGGGCGAGCGTCACGATGAATGGCATAAACTTTACAGCGGCAGAGCGCGCGTCGCAATAGGCGCCCGGAGCGCAGTCTTTGCGCCTGTTCAACAACTTGGGTTGATCGTGGTCGACGAAGAGCACGAGACCTCCTACAAACAGGAGGAATCGCCGCGGTATCACGCCCGCGACCTCGCCGTCGTTCGTGCGCAAATCGATCGATGCGCCATTCTGCTCGGCAGCGCAACCCCTTCACTGGAAAGCTACCAGAACGCCAAGACAGGAAAATATCGGCTCGCTTGCTTGACGGCCCGGGTTGATGACCGGCAACTCCCGTTGATCCGCGTGGTCGACATGCGGCAAGAGTACCTCAAACAGAAGCATGTGCCATTGATCTCAGGCAGACTAGCGAATGCAATCGAGACCCGATTAGCCGGAAAGGAGCAGACAATTTTATTCCTCAACAGGCGCGGATTCGCCACTTCCCTGGTCTGCAATCAGTGTGGCTTTGTCTGCGAGTGCCCGAATTGCAGTGTCGCACTCACTTTCCACCAGGGTGAAAATCGGTTGAAATGCCATTTATGCGGTCATGCGGCCCTGGCGCCGCGAAAATGCCCGAAATGCTCTGACCCGTCCATTCGCTATGCAGGGTATGGAACCGAGAAAATCGAAGGCACAGTGCGCAAACTTTTTCCAGCGGCAACAGTCGCTCGGATGGACGCTGATTCGATGGCGCGGAAAGACGCCTATCGCCAGACACTGCAGGCGTTTCGAACCGGTAAAATCGACGTTTTAGTCGGGACACAAATGATCGCCAAGGGCCTCGATTTTCCAAATGTCACGCTTGTCGGCATCATCAACGCGGATGTGGGTCTGCACATGCCCGATTTCCGCGCGGGAGAACGGACTTTTCAGCTATTGACTCAGGTCGCCGGTCGCGCTGGTCGAGGCGACATGGCTGGAGAAGTCTTTGTTCAAAGTTCGACCCCTTTTAGTCCATCGATCCAGTTCGCGCGGCACCACAATTTCGAAGGATTCTGGGAGCAGGAAATTGAGTTTCGCGAGCGATGCGAATACCCCCCTTTTCTTCATCTGCTGATGATTCATGTTCGCTCCGAACATCAACGGCTCGCGGAGTTCACCGCGGAAACCGTCCACCGCCGGATCAGCGAAAAAGCAGACCCGAGCATTACTCTGCATCCGGTCGTGCCGGCGCCGATCGAACGATCCAAAGGTTTCTACCGGTACCAGATTCTCCTTCGGGCAAAAGCGATTCGCCGTCTCAGTGGCATCATCCGTTCAATCATCGAGAAACTGACGTTCCCGGAGGGTGTGCATGTCTCAGTTGACGTGGATCCTTACCAGGTGCTTTAGGGGAAGGAGTACAGGAGTTGCAGGAGTACAGGAGTTGCAGAATGGGACAGGTGATTTTCAGTTTATCAATGCCTCGGCCCTGATGCATTCCGTATTAATCAGCTTCGTTTACCCCCTTCCAGGCTCTTGTACTCCTGCAACTCCTTCCCGTCAGATTTTCTGTTGGTGATGGACGATTGCTCGAATTGACGTCGTTCGGTAGCGCGTCAGCTTTTTGTCTTGGAGAAACGTGAACTCCATCCGACCGCCGCAGAAAAGGTGGCCGGGCTTGAAAGCGTGCGAAAAACCAAAACCGCACCCCGAAATTCTGACGCTGCCGGACGGTCGATCAGAACGCGAGCATTGCAAGCGCGCTTCGTGCGTATCGATGACGGTAAACAGATAATTCGTGTGTTCCGTCACGACCCGAAGAACATCTCCGGGATTCAGCTGGCTTAGGGAAAACTCTTCGGCATCCGATTCCCCGTAGCGATAAGCGAATTGCTCCCAGTCTGATATCGCTGCTCTCATACCTCTGCGGCTAAGTCGGCACTCATTCTGCCTATTCGTTAGATGAGGAGAGAAACCGCCCAAAGTCAAGCCGCTACCGGCGCCAGAAACAGGATTATCCTCTTCGGAATTACTCGAACCGCAGCGCCTTGACCGGATCCAGCCGAGCCGCGAAATATGCCGGGACCAGAGCAGCGAGGGAACAGATCAGAAAGCCGCTGACGCAGATCACAAAGACATCCCTCGGCACAATCTCGGCGGGAATCTCCGAAAACTGATAAACAGCCGCCGGGAATAGTTCGATATGGAGCGTTGCGGCGAGAAAATCGCGAACCTCGTTTCGATACTGGACCAGCGCGATTCCGCTCGTAAGCCCGATTAAAGTCCCAAAAAAACCGACGATCATCCCCTGGGCAAGAAAGATCCACATAATTTGGCTCATTTGCGCTCCGAGCGCTTTCATCAAGCCGATCTCGCGAGTCTTTTGCACCGTCGAGGTGATCAACGTGCTCATGATTCCAAAGGCGGCGACAATCACCACGAAAATCAAAACAAAGAACATCGTCGTCCGCTCAATACGGATCGCGTCAAAGAGCTCCCGGTTCTGGTCCATCCACGTAACCGCTTGGAATGGTGGTTCGATGAACCGGTTGAGGCGATCCCGCACTTTGTCCGCCGTAAACGGATCACTGGTCCGGACCGCAATTCCATGGACGCCGCCGCCCAGGCTGTACGCCTCCTGCATGATGTGCAAAGGCACAAGGATGTAATCGGAATCGTACGCGTACCGGCCGGAATTGAACATTCCGGTCACGGTGATTTCCATCGGGAGAATAAGTTCGCGCACCCGTTTGAGCTCTTGGTGATTATCCGGTTTCCCTTCAGCGTTATCGAGAGCCTTCTGGAGTTCTCCCATGTCATGCGGCGAATAGATCTCGAGCGTGTCCCCGATGCTAACACCAAGTGTTGAGGCCAATTCCGACCCGATGATCCCGTTGTCTCCGCTCAGATCAAACTCTCCGGCCACCAGAAATTGCTTCAAATTCGCGACCGATTGTTCCAGGTCCGGATCGATCCCGCGCAACCAGGGAACGGCCCGGTGATTTTTGAATTGAACAATCACTCGACCTTGAGCAAAGGGCGCGGCGGCGACGACTCCCTGGGTTTTTTTGGTGCGATCCAGGATTTCCCGCCAGTTATTCATGACTTCGTTGCCACTGATCAGCACATCTGCGTCGAAACCGATGATCTTGCGCTGAAGCTCCCGTTCAAACCCGGTCATCACGGAGATGACAATGATCAACACACTTATTCCGAGCACCACCCCAAGGATCGAGATCAGTGTGATAAGTGATAAAAACGTGCGCTTCGGTTTCAGATACCGCAGCGCGAGAAAATAGGTAAAAGGTAACCGGATCTTCCTGGGGACAGGCCGGGAAACGCTTTCGGCAACTTTATCGGTTGAAGAATCTGCCATAAAGCTTCAACCGGGCCAGAATGACGACATCGCGAATGGCGGTATCGAACGGCTTACCTTTCTTTTCGACGAGGGGCTTTGCTAAGAAAAACGTGAGGATCCCCAGTATTGAGAGTAAAACAAAATACGTACTGAATCGATTGACCTGGAAAAATCCGATCGCAAACTCGTTTTTCCCCAAGGTATCGAGAAAGACACCCCAGAAAATCGGCGAAAGTCCGAGGCTCAGCGAGGCGAAAACAGTGAAAAGCGCAAAGAAGTGATTCCGGCCCAGCTCTGGCATGGTGTCCATCGCGATTCGCGTGTTGGCAATCGAAAACAGTCCGCCCGCGATTCCGAGGATCAGATAGTTGAGTCCGACGAAGAGATAGTGCGCGGGAACGATCCCGCTGGTCACCACGACCCAGAAAAGGATGCCAATGAGATAAAACGTCATTGCGAGCCTCAGAAGCGGTTTGCTACCAGTCCGCTCCAGAACAAGACCAAAGAATGGAACTGTCGTGAACGCTCCGACCGCCGCGGCGAGGCTTACCGCGAGAACTTGCCCCGCGGTGTATCCAGCCCTCCCCTCAAGAAAGGCGATGACAAACGCGGCGAGCCCGCCGACGACCCAATTGTAGACTACATTGAAAATCAGCAGCTTGGTAAAAGGGGGATATTTCAGGATTTCCAACCACGGAACCGGCTGTCCCGAGGACTTGACTTGTTCGCCGATCTCGATATCCGGAATCTTGCGAACGAAATGAAGGCTCAACATCCCGGCCAGCGCGCTGATGGCAAAGAGAAGAGAAAATTGCCAAGGCCTGCCACCGGACCAAAGAACGATCGTTGAAATGGCGACGGCAAGCATTCCACCGCATTGCATATGGACTTGATCGGCACGGAGAAAAGCACCGCGGGCGTTTGCGGGAACGAGCGCTGTCAGCCATGGAAGCCAGGCGCCAGTCGAAATACCTCGGACGACGTTAAACAGGAACAGACAGGTGAGCATCAACTCCACCTGCACCATTGCGGGGAGGAAACGGAGTAGCGGCAGAATCGCCAGAGTGAACAGCAGCCCCGCTCGAATCGACCACCCGAACAGAACGAATCCTTTGTAACCAACTTTGGGTATGAAATAAGCCGTTGGAAGCTGAAGTACGGTCATCAGCGGAGCAAGCGAAGCAACAATACCGATTGTGGTCGCGCTGCCTCCCAACGCTTTTGCGTAGAGCACCATCGGCGCCCCAAGCGTGATCTGGAAATTTACTGCGTTGAATAAACTGAACCGAAAAGAATTCGTTGCCTGAGGCGGGACCTCCGGAATTGTTGGAGCAGCCGAAGCGATGGTCATTCTTGCGATTTCGGTTTCAGATGCGGAAACAGGATGACCTCCCGAATCGAATCCGCGCCAGTGAGCGCCATCACCAGTCGATCAATACCGACCCCGATTCCACCGGCGGGCGGCATACCATGTTCCAGCGCGAGGAGAAAATCTTCGTCGAGGTCCTGAATTTCCTCCCCGACCTGCTCCGTGAGCCTTTGGCGTTGAACCACCGGGTCGTTCAGCTCCGAATACCCGGGTGATATCTCCTGACCGTTGATGATCAGTTCGTAGACATCTACCAGGGCCGGATTTTGTACATTCTGCTTCGCTAACGGAACCAGTTCCACCGGCAGGTGCGTCACAAAAAGAGGATTGGCGGTTGGTTCTTCGACGAGCTTTTCGAACAGTTGCTGGGTGATCTCAAACTCCTGCATCCCAGGGTGCACCTCCACTCCGAGCGCCTTGCACCGCGTCAGCTTCTGATCACGGTTGCGCTCAAACCATGTATCGTCTACCTTCTGGATCAGGTCCTGGTAACGGGCCCGTTTCCAAGGACGCGATAGATCGATCGTCCGCTTGATGTTTCCCTCACTATCCTTGTGCGCGATCAGAAGAGATCCCGCCACGCGCTCGGCCAATACGCAGATCATTTCCTCCACCAGGTTTGCCATCAACTCGAAGTCGGCATAGGCCCAATAGACCTCGAGCATCGTAAACTCCGGATTGTGCCGCCGGGAGATCCCCTCATTCCGAAAGTTACGGTTCAGTTCAAATATCTTCGTAAAACCGCCGACCAACAACCGTTTCAAATAAAGTTCCGGGGCGATTCGGAGAAAAAGGTCCATGTCCAGCGCGTTATGATGCGTCTTGAACGGTTGCGCCGCGGCCCCGCCGGCGATCGCCTGCATCATTGGGGTCTCGACCTCCAGGAAGCCTCTGTCGTCCAGATATTGCCGGATCTCGCGAATGATCCGGCTCCTCATCAGGAAAATGTCGCGCGACCCCGGATTTGCGATCAAGTCAAGGTAACGCTGCCGATTGCGGATCTCGATATCAGTGATCCCATGCCACTTGTCCGGCAGCGGACGCAATGTCTTCGCGAGAATTTGAAATTTTTCGACACGGATCGTTGGTTCGCCGGTCTTGGTGACAAAGCATTCCCCTTCGACTCCAAGAAAATCGCCAATGTCCAGCAGTTGAAAAATTCCGGCTTGGTCCGCCGGCAGCTCTTTCAGGTTGATGTAGGCCTGGAGGCGACCAGTGACATCGCTGAGATCAAGGAACTGGCTCTTTCCCATATTGCGATGTGCCGTGAGCCGACCCGCCACGCGGACCCGTTCGCCTTCCACAAAGGCTTGTCGGACGTCGCCTACATTGCCGGAAACATCGAACCGACCTCCGAACGGGTCCAACTTTTGGTCAAGCAGTTGCTGCAGCTTCTGACGACGGAACGCAAAAAGGTCGTTTTCTTCCATGGAAAGCTGAATCAGGAGTTCAGGAGTTGCAGGAGTTCAGAAATCAGGAGTTTTGCGGAGCGGGACAGATCATGCCCGGATACTCCGCACTTGTAGTGTCCTGTCCCCGAAATACGAGGCATTTTGGGGACAGGACACTAGGGATGCTGATGCGAAAATCAGTCGTCTCATTCTGCAACTCCTGAACTCCTGCAACTCCTGAACTCCTCCCGCAAGCGCGGATCTCTACCCCTCAAACTTCCCGTGCCGCTGGTCAATGATGATGTCCCGATAGGTTTTGCCAGATGGAATCATCGGCATGACGTGTTCGGTGAACGGGGTCATAACATCGAGGACAAAGCATTCGTCCGAATCCAACATGCGCTGCATGGCCGCCTGCAAATCTTTCTTGTCGATTACGCGCTCGCACTTCACTCCAAAACCGCGGCAGAGCTCGACGTAATCAGGATAAATTCGCTCTCTGTCTCGCGGATCGCCAAGGAACGTATGGCCTCGATTGCTGTTGTAGAACCGATCTTCCCACTGCACCACCATGCCAAGGTGCTGGTTGTTGATGATGATGACCTTCGCAGCAATCCCTTCCACGTGAGCACAAGCCAGTTCCTGGACGTTCATCAGGAACGAACCGTCGCCGTCAATGTCAATAACCTGGCGATTGGGAAAAGCCACTTTCGCACCAAGCGCAGCAGGGAACCCGAATCCCATGGCGCCAAGCCCCGCAGATGTCAGGAACTGTCGCGGATCGCTAAAGTCATAGTATTGGCCTGCCCACATCTGATGCTGTCCGACGCCGGTCGTAATGATCGCGTCGCCGTTTGTCAGTTCATACAGAAGCCGGATCACGTGCTGCGGTAAAATCGCTTCGTCCGTGTCCTTGAAATCCAACGGGTATCGCGCTTTCCACTGGTTAATCTTCTCGAGCCAATCCGGGAAAAGGTTGAACTGCTTTGAAGTGCGCTGATATCCGCCCGCCGCAAGCAATCGGTTCAGTTCGCCGAGCGCATATTTGATATCGCTGAGTACAGGCAATTTGACGACTTTGTTCTTGTTCAGCTCAGCAAAGTCGATGTCGATATGAACGATCGTGCCGTGCTCGGCAAATTTTTCGACCTTTCCGGTGACGCGGTCGTCAAAGCGAACGCCCAAGGCAAGCAAAAGATCCGATTCATTGACAGCACAGTTGGCGTAAACCGTTCCATGCATCCCAAGCCATTTAAGAGAAAGCGGATGCTTTTCTGGAAAACCGCCGATCCCCATAAGAGTCGTGGCCACCGGAATCTGGCTTCGCTCGGCAAACTCGAGAAGTTCGCCCGCCGCATTCGCAGAAATGATCCCGCCTCCGGCATAAATCATCGGCCTTTTAGCCGACTTGATCAGCCCAATGATTTCATTCAGTGCCACCGGATCCGCCTTAGGCGGCATTTGATATCCACGCAGGGTTAATTCGCTCGGGAAAATTGGCTGAGCGACCTGGTTCTGAATGTTCTTTGGGATATCAATCAGCACCGGACCAGGCCGGCCCGTCCTCGCAATGTGAAAGGCCTCTTTCACCACACGCGGGATTTCGTGAATATCCATCACAAGATAACTGTGCTTGACGACCGGTAGTGTCATTCCGAACACGTCCGTCTCCTGGAAAGCGCCTCGTCCAATCATTTCCTGGGGGACCTGGCCAGTAATCGCGACGATTGGAATGGAGTCCATGAAGGCGTCCGCAATTCCTGTGACCAAGTTTGTTGCTCCGGGCCCGGAAGTCGCCATACAGACACCCGGATTCCCCGTAGCCCGCGCGTATCCCTCGGCGGCAAAGCTTCCGCCCTGCTCGTGTCGGGGAAGAATTGTCCGGATTTTCGTGGACCGCGTCAGAGCCTGATGGATCGGCATGCTGGCGCCGCCCGGATAGGCGAAAATGACCTCTACACCCTCTCGCTCCATGGCGGCGACGAGGATCTCGGCACCATTCATCGTTTCGCCTCGGGTGGAGGTGGGACGTGTCTTGGCGGTTTCGCTGGCAATAGAGGTCTTCATAAAAAGAGTCGGTCATTATAAGGGGTACAGCCCCAGTGATCAATCCTTAACAGCAAAGAGCGAAAAAGGGATGCCAGCCCGCTTCAAAAGTGGCTACAGCACTCATTGAATGTACAATAGATCTCTATGATGACGCGACGCGAAGCAATCAAAGCTGTTGCGCTGACCGCCGGTGCTTTTGCCGTAGCTCCCTCCTTTGTTCGTGGGGCGGCTGCCGATTCGAGTGCCAGCAGCTCGGTGTACCCCTTCAAACTACCCGAACTCGGTTATCCGTACGATGCGCTTGAACCATACATCGACGCGCAGACGATGCAGATCCATCACGACAAGCACAATGCCGCTTACGTCGAGAACCTGAACAAGGCACTCGCGCAAGCGCCGGAATCGGTCCAGAAGCTATCGCTCGAGGAGTTATTGCTGAGCCTCGACAAAATTCCGGAGAACATCCGGACAGCAGTGCGAAACAACGCGGGCGGCCAGTACAATCACTCGTTTTTCTGGAAAATTCTGAAGAAGAATGAGGGGGGCCAACCGAGCGGCGACCTCGCCAAGGCGATCGACGAGACGTTTGGCGGCTACCCGGCATTCCAAGCGAAATTCAGTGAAGCTTCCACAAAAGTGTTCGGCAGCGGGTGGGCCTGGCTGGTGACGGACGGCAAGAAACTTGCTATCACTACGACGCCCAATCAGGACAGTTCAATCTCGAAACCGAACGACAAAGAAACTCCGATCGTCGGCATCGACGTCTGGGAGCACGCTTACTATCTCAAGTACCAGAACCGGCGCGCAGAATATGTGAAAGCGTTCTGGAACGTGATCAACTGGGATTACGCCGCCGAGCAGTACGGCGCCGCATCGAAGCAGGCTTGAGGCGTTCGGCGTTCGGCGTTCAGCGTTCAGCGTTCAGCGTTCAGCGTTCAGCGTTCAGCGTTCAGCGTTCGGCGTTCGGCGT
>Ga0302324_100008838_pt1 | contig 21183 bp, 21 predicted proteins | sample Palsa_T0_1_FD_201949 | JGI IMG/M metagenome (GOLD analysis project Ga0302324, IMG submission 201949) | Peat permafrost microbial communities from Stordalen Mire near Abisko, Sweden - Palsa_T0_1 | ecosystem: Environmental > Terrestrial > Soil > Palsa > Peat permafrost | place: Sweden: Abisko...
GGCGATTGCGCAACTGGAACGCGATCTAATTGCTGATGCGATGACGCGCTTCAAGGGCAATAAGAAAAAAGTCTCCGAACACCTGGGTATCTCCCGCTCCTATCTCTATAAAAAACTCGGAGAGTGATGCGGGTCCCTTTACGAGGGCCACTAACCCGAAGCCGGCACGGCCACGCACACTGTCTTTGTCTCTATGCTGATTGAGCGGCCATCCGAAGCCCGAGCGAGGCTCGATAGCGCGGATCCCCCGTCTGCTCATAGATATTGTCGATCACAGCCAGCACTCGCGGCAAACCGATTAAACGTGCCCATTCGACCGGGCCTTGCGGGTAGTTGACACCGCCTTTCATCGCCGAATCAACGTCCGTCTCAGTAGCAACCCCCTGCAGAACGGCTTCGAATGCCTCGTTCGCCAGCATGGCGACAGTCCGCATTACAACCAGTCCCGGCCAGTCGGGCAAGCGTGTCGCCGCTACGCCGGACGAGCTTAGGGTGGCAACGAATCGCTCGGCAAACATGCGGGGAACGTCTGGCGTAGCGACAAATGCAACGCGCAGGCACTTTCCAAGCGGCGCCATCAGATCAAACAATATGACTGGCTGACCGGCAGCCACCGACACCTCTTGGGCTCTGCGGCCATCCGTCAGAGCAATGCGCACCCCCTCAATGACTGTCTCGCTTCCGATCGGCCAGCCCTCGATGATTGCCGTACCCGCCGGTGCCATTTCGGTAGTCGCACTAGGTTTCGAATCCGTCGCGCTGTATTCGTAAAAGCCTCTGCCGGCTTTTCGACCAAGCCGCCCCGCATTCACGAGCTCCAGCTGAACATTGGACGGTCGAAACCGCGGCTCCTGGTAGTAGGCATTGAACACTGAGACGCTGACCGCGTAGTTAATGTCATTCCCGATCAGATCCATCAGCTCGAACGGTCCCATGCGAAATCCGCCGCCTTCTGTCAGCAGCGCGTCGAGCGTCGCTGGCGCCGCCAGCTGCTCTTCATAAAGGCGAAGCGCTTCACCATAGTAGGGGCGAGCAACGCGATTGACGATAAAGCCTGGGGTCGACCTTGCGTGAACCGCGACCTTGCCCCACGCTTGTGCCGTCGTAACGAGAGTCCGGGAAATCTCGGGCGCCGTGGCCATGCCTGAAACAACTTCAACCAGTTTCATCACGGGTGCGGGATTGAAAAAGTGCATCCCCACCACACGTTCGGGAGCTTTGCAATCTCTGGCAATGGATGTGATCGAGATCGAGGACGTGTTGGAGGCCAGAATGGCCTCGCGAGCGACAACTTCCTCGAGTTGAGCGAACAGACGCCGTTTTACCTCGAGGTCTTCCACGATAGCCTCGATCGCCAGAGATACGCCAGCGAAGCCTTCCATGCGGTCAACCACTTCGATGCGAGCAAGCAGCGCGTCGGCATCCTCGCGCCTCATGCGTCCTCGCGCCACCAGCGACTCCAGCCCCGCCGCCACGCGGTTCTTTCCGGCGATCGCCGCGCCTTCAACCGAGTCGAAGAGACGCACCCGGTGACCGGCGCCGGCCGCCACTTGAGCGATGCCGGCCCCCATCGTGCCCGCGCCGATAACACCAATCGCGTGAGAAAGGTCGAGTGCCACTGTCTGCTCCACTAATCGTCGCGCTCGGTCGTCAACAGCACCACCTTGCCCTGAGCGCGACGGTTTTTGATGTCGGCCAACGCGTCGCGGAATCGGGCCAACGGAAGACTTCGTGAAATTACCGGCTTGAGGTGCTGCTGTTCCCACAAATCGAACATCTTTCGCTGCGCGGCGTGACATCGGTCGAGCGCACGCGCGCGATAGTCGGTCCATTGAAGGCCGCACACGGAGATGTTCTTTACCAGCAGATAGTTGGCTGGAATCTGCGGTATCTCTCCCGAGACGAAACCCACCACGACCAGGCGTCCGCACCACGCGAGGGCGCGCAGGGCCGCAGCGCTCAGATCCCCACCGACGGGGTCGATCACAATGTCGACGCCCAAACCGCCTGTGACCGATTTGACTGCATCTCTCAGCCCGTCCCGCAGATTATCCATCGCGGCATTCACCGTCTCGTCCGCGCCGATTTCACGGGCGAAGCGCGCGCCCTCCTCACTTCGGGTAGCCGCTATCACCATGCCGGCGCCCAGTGCCTTGGCCAACTGAATGCTGGCCATGGCAATACCGCCTGTCGCACCCAATACCAGCACGGAAGCTCCGCGCTTTAAGGCCGCACGCTCGACAAGCGCGAAGTGGGCAGACTGGTAAACGAGCCCTAGGGCCGCGGCCACCGCGTAGGGCATATTGGCCGGCATCGGGAAGCAATATCCCGACGGTGCGCGGACTTTTTCCGAATAGGTACCATGCTGCGGCAGGACCAATACTCTCTGTCCGACCGACAGATCGGTCACGCCCGCGCCAATGGCTGCGATTCTTCCTGCCCCGCCCAATCCGGGGGAGAAGGGGAATTGCAATTTGGCTTGGTATTTCCCCTCGATGTAGAGGATGTCGGGATAGTTAACATCACTCGCGCGAAGATCGACAACCACTTCGTTCTGATTCGGCACCGGATCGTCAAGCTCGCCAAACTCCGCCTGATCGTAAGGCGAGAACGCTCTAACAAGAACTGCTTTCATTCGCGGTCTTCATAGCACCGCGCGATCACAGAGCGACGCGCGGGAAAGTATTCCGGCTGACCGGTCATGTCATAGATTGCCTTGGTCACCTCATAGTGCCTTGACAGCCCGCCGCGGACAACGCGCTCGATTGGCCCATCGGCATAACCGAGGCCGAGGCGGCAGGTCTTGTCCATGTCGGCGGCTGTCGCAAGCCCTTCGTCAAGAAACCGCAGCGCGTCGTTATATTTTGGCCGCACCAGTCGATCGACAATTCGGCCTGGCTGATCCGCACAAACCACCACCACGAAACCTGCCACCTCGAAGACGGCACGAGCAGCCGCGAGGGCTTCATGCGAGGTATTCGGCTGGCGAACCAGTTCGATCAGCTGGGACGGAGCGTCGTTGCCGTTGCGATAGCGGGCGAATCCAACTACATTCGATCCTTCGCGGCCGCTGTCTTCACCGGTGTGCACACCCAGACATTCTGTGTCGAGTTCGACCAGCACTGCTACCTTTGAAGGATCCGCCGCATAACCACCGCCTAAATGAATTGTGACCCCAGCCTCCTGAGAGGATTGCGCGACAAACTTGTCCACGGCAGAAAACGAGCGGCCAGGGCTGCGCTGAACGATCCGAAAGGCTGGCGCAGCGCTGGCGCGGCCAGATCTGACCCCACCCAATAAACCCTGCCCCGACTTGTTGCCTAACCGACCGGCAGCGACCAATCGGCGCAGTAGCGGGGGCACGGAGGCGCGCCTATCGAGGGTAATGGGGTAAAACGCCTCGCCCAGGCGAATCTGAGTGTCCAGCCCGATCAACTCCAGCAGTGTACACGGCCCCATTTTGTAGCCGAGGGCAGCGGTGATCGCGACGTCAATATCCTCCGCTGTCGCCAGCCCGGCCTCGATGGCACGTATCACATCGTTGTTGAAAGGCACCAGCAGCGCATTGAGGATGAAGCCCGGTTTGTCCTGCGTCTCGACCGGAAGCTGTCCCGCTGCCTCAGTCCAGGCCCACGCGTCCCGAAAGGTGTCCGCGGAAGTATTGATTCCGCGCGACATCTCGATAAGCTTCATCAGCTGAGCCGGCAAGCAAAAGTGCATCCCAACGACGCGATCCTCTCGACCACAACCACCGGCGATCTGCGTTATCGACAGCGTTGAAGTATTGGATGCGAAGATAGTGCTGCTTTTGCACACTCCGTTGAGGGCAGCAAACAATTCCTCCTTCATCTTGAGATCTTCGAAGATTGCCTCGATGACGAGATCGCAGTCGGAGAGCTCGGCGAGATTGGTTGTATAGTGCATCTTCGCTAGCACGGCGGCGCGCTCCGCCTCACTCATCCTGCCCCGCTCTACGGACTTAGCGAAGAACTGCTCGGTCGTCGCGCGCGAACGCGCTAGCCCTGCACTCGATTTGTCGAAGCAAATGGTTTCAAAACCTGCACGCGCCGCAACCATCGCAATGCCAGCCCCCATGGTGCCCCCGGCCCCGCAGATGGCCACTTTCGTGATACTGGTCATTTAACTCTGAAGCTCCGTCCAATGAGTTGACGATGAATCTGGTTGGTGCCTTCCCAGATCTGGGTAATCTTTGCGTCGCGCATTAGCCGCTCGGCACGGTAGTCCCGGCAATAGCCATAGCCACCGTGAAACTGTACGCATTCAGACGCCATCTTCATTGCCAGATCGGTGGCGCGCAGCTTCGCAACCGATGCCTCCAGCCCGAAATCCGTTTCGTTCCCGTCTACTAGGTCGGCCACGTAGTCCATCCAACGCTCAACCAACACCAGCTCGCTGGCCAGATCTGCGAGCGTAAACTGGTTGCCCTGGAAATCCAGCACGGCTCGCCCGGACTGCACACGTTCGTTACCGTAGCTCACCATATCTTTGAACGCAGCACGAGCGATGCCCCGTGCATGGGCTGCAATAGACGGGCGCGATTTGTTGAGTGAGGCGAGTAGGATCTGCAACCCGTCGCCTGGATTGCCAAGAAGATTCGCACGCGGGACGCGCACGTTGTCGAACGCCAGCGCGCAGGTCGATGAGCCATTGTGCCCCATCTTTTTCTCCTTCGACACCACACTGAATCCCGGGAGTCCTTTCTCAAGGATCAGCACTGAAATCGCTGACTTGGGATCCTGTATCTCAGACCACTTACCAAACAGCAGGTAGAGATCCGCGACGTCGCCATTAGAGATGAAACACTTCGACCCGTTGATCAGAATGTCATCAGAGTCCGGGGTGAATATCGTCCGCATTCCTGTGGCGTCCGAACCGGCAGTGGCTTCGGTAATAGCCAGGGCCCCGAGGCCGCCGGCCACGATCCGCGGCAGCAGCCGCGCACGCTGCTCGTCGGTGCCGAAGTCAATCAGCGGCTTTATGCCGTGGTAACTCGTCGCGTAAATGATGCCAGTCGATGCGCACGCCTCAGAAATGATAGAGACGATTTCCAGATAGAGTTTGTAGGACATCGGCATGCCTCCAAACTGTTCCGGAATGAAGATCGTGTTCAGTGCCAGGGCGTTGATGGCTGCAACGTTGGCCCAAGGAAATTCGCCGCTGACGTCGACCGCCGCGGCATTGGGAGCGATTAGCTCGTCGGCAATCCGCTGGACCTGACTGAGGACCTGTTGTTCCTCATCGTTCCATTGCCGGGCGCGCAGTACCTTTTCCCAGAGTTTCATTAATGGTTGATTCCTTGCCCGCCATCAACGTAGATGGTTTCGCCGGTCAGAAATCCGATCCGCTCGCAGCACAGCGCACCGACCAGGCTGGCAACCTCCCCGGCACTTCCCGGTCCGCCGACCGGTATACGCTGCTTTAACCACGCTCCAACTTTCTCTTTCGACAGGTATTCTCTATTGAGGTCAGTCACAATGTAGCCGGGTGCAATATTGACTACTCGTATTCCGTCGCGTGCCCATTCGACGGCCATGCAACGTGTCATGGCAGCGACCGCCGCCTTGGAGGCGCAGTAGGCGAGATTGTCGGGCACGCCAAGCTTGTCGAAAAACGAGCCGATATTGATGATGATGCCGCCACGTTGCCGCAACACTGGGTACACTTCGCGAGCGGCGACCATCACCGCCGTGGCATTCAACGCCATGGTCTTATTGAAATCCGCCGTGGTCAGTGTAGCGATCGCTCCCGCGATGTGAATGCCGGCATTGTTAATCAAACCCGCGATCGGCCCCCGAGCGGCAATCTCAGCGAAGGCGCGTCGAACGGCGATCTCATCCGTCATGTCACACGTCATGGAATGCCCAACGGCGGCGGTTCCCGATCGCGACAAACACACGACCCGCACGCCGCGCCGCTCAAGGTCCATGGCTATCGCCGCCCCGATGCCTTTGGAACCACCGGTCACGATGAATTGACCGTCACCCATCCTTGAACTCGGGTTGTCTCTTCTCTTCGAAGGCGCGCATACCCTCCTCCGCGTCCTCCGTGCGGTAGGCCAGCGTCGAAAGATCCGCCTCCACCCTCAGGCCCTCTACCAGGGGCAAGTCAACGCCTCGTTGAATCGCGTGGCGGGCAAATTCGAGCACAGGCAAACTGTAGCGAGTGAAGCGGCCCGCGAACTGCAGACCCGCCTGGACCAAATCGCCCTCTATCACGGCATGGACCAATCCAATGCGTTCGGCTTCGTCAGCCTTGACGTTGCGACCGGTCATGATGATCTCTAACGCTCGACCTTCGCCGATCAGCCGAGGCAACCGCTGAGTTCCGCCATAACCTGGCAGAAGGCCGAGCTTGACCTCCGGCAGCCCGAAGACTGCAGAGCGAGTTGCCAGACGGAAGGTGCACGCTAGCGCCAATTCACAGCCCCCACCAAAGGCGTAACCATTGACAAGTGCGATCGAGGCGATGGGCAGGGCATCCAGTTTTGCGAACACGGATTGACCAAGTTCCGCACCTCTTTTCTGTTCTATCATTCGCCTGGCTCGAAGTTCCTTGATATCGGCGCCGGCACAAAACGCCTTCTCACCAGCGCCGACCACCAACAAGGCTCGCAGGTCTGGGTCCGAGGCTACTTCGTCGAACGCGCCCGTCAGCTCGCGGAGAATCTGGAAGGAAAGCGCGTTTAGCGCCTCGGGGCGATTCAGCGTGACTACGCCGCAACCAGCAACGCGGGAAAGTTCAACCGCCACGGTCCACAGCTCTTTCCGGGACATAGCGCACGGGCTGCGGAGACAATTCGCCGCGCTTGACCATCGCGATAAGCTCCCGCTTTAGAATCTTGCCACTGGGCGTCAACGGCAGGGCCGCCACGGAAACAAACCATTCGGGCATGTCGTATTTCGACAGATTGCGCGCTGCTAGGTGGTGCAGCAAGTCCGCCGCGGCAACCTGGCCAATCACTGCCAGACACACTTTTTCACCCAGTCTGTCATCGGGGATACCGAACGCGGCGGCTTTATCAACGGCGGGGTGTGTGAGTGCAAGAGACTCAATCCTCGCCGGATAGATGTTGTGTCCACCGCGGATGATTAGATCCTTGATACGCCCTTCTATTCTGAGATTTCCAGCTTCGTCAAGCGACCCCAGATCACCCGACATCAGATAACCGTGTCGGTTGAACGACTTTTCCGTGGCTTCCTGATTGCCGAAATAGCCCAGCATCAGACAGGCGCCACGCCCACCGATCTCACCGCTCCGACCGCGCGGCAACTCCTTGTCCCGGTCCTGGGGATCCCAGATTCGCACCTCGTACGCCGGTCCCCCTCGTCCGCACGTGGATATCCAGACATCCTCGCTGTCGTCGGGGTGCGTGTATTGATGCGAGGAGCACTCGGTCATGCCGTAAACGTTCTGCGGCACAATGCCCTGATCGACGAACGCCTGGGCTAGGACTTCCGGAATCGGCGAGCCCGCCATGTAGAACGTACGGACCTTGCCGATTCGCGCCATACCTCGCTGTTTCTGTTCGGCCAGGATGTCTATTGCGTGGGTCGGCACACCGAGTACATAAGTGGCCCCTGTCTCGACGATCCAGTCAAGGCGGCTGGCGCCCGTCGGCGGGTCGTCGGTAACCAACCGGGCGCCTGCTAACAACCACTGCGAGAGCGCCACCCAGGTGATGTGATGCGATATCGGGCTAAGCAAAAGGATCACTGCATGCCGGTCAAGCCGCCAATCCCGGACCAGATCGCGAGCATTCGCCAGCAGCGTGTTACTCGAATGCATTACGCACTTCGGTTTTCCGGTCGTTCCGGAGGTGAATGCTAGATATGCAACGGCGTCGGGATTGCCCTGGGGCAACCGATTGATCTGCGTGATGTGCCGTGGAAACTTCTCCGGCGTGTAGACCTTTCTGAGGAACGGCAAACCGCGGAGCATCGACTCGAAATCCACTTCTTGCCGATCAGCGCCCCAGTCGTTCTCGGTGACCAGAGCCACGGTCTGTAACTGCGTCATCAACTCGATGATTTCTCCGCAAGTGTATGACTTGTGAAGTGAAGGATTACAGATGATCTGCTCGCGCGAGCACGCCAGAAACGTGACCACACCTTCCAGTCGGTTCGACATCCACATCGAAAGCCGGTCACCCGCTCCGATCCCGCTCTCTATGAGGTCATCGGCCATCGCATCGACGCGCGCCTTGACTGCGCGCCAATCGAGACAGCTGTGTCCGTCCTGCAGGGCCTTGGCATCCGGTGTCCTTTCCGCATTCGCCGCCAGCAGGGAGTAAAAAGTATCCTTGGTCCAAAGTCCGCCCTCGTAATAACTTTGCGCGGTCGACGGATCGTGCAATGTCAGAATGGCTCTCACGGTCGCTCCTCACAATCCAAACTTTGAGGGGTCCGGCTTCCGACGCTCATTGAAGCTCTTGCTTAGCTCATCGGCCTCCTCTGTACCAAGATACTGCGAGAGCAGAAGATCGTGCGTGACACGCGACAGGCCACTGACGCCACCATGGCGCGCATTGAATGCCCCCTTAATCGCCGCCAGCGCAAAGGCGCCGCGCTCAGCGATTTCAAGCGCGAAGTCCTTTGTTTTCTGTACCAGATCAGCGTCTGGAACCACTCGATTGATCAAACCGATGTCCTTGGCCTCCTTCGCCGTGATCTTCGGATTGGCATACCAGATCTCCTTCGCGCGCTTCTTACCGACCAAATCCTCCAAGTACCAGGTGCCGTAACCCGCATCGAAAGATCCCATCATGGGACCAACCTGCCGGAACACGGCGCTATCCTTAGCAATGGTCACGTCACAAACCATCTGCAGCACATTGCCACCTCCCACAGCGAATCCGTTTACACTGGCGATGACGGGTTTCTGGAGCCTGTCTATGGCCTCGTATATCTCGAGTGTCGGCAGCACACCCGCATAGAGTTTCGTATTCTCCATGCCGTCTTTCTGGCCACCAATACAAAAGAATTTGTCTCCCGCACCGGTCAGCACGATGACCCGAGTGCGTGTTTCGCGCCGAATGGCCTCGATGCAACCGCGGAGTTCATGGCACATGGTTACGGTGAACATGTTGCCATTCGCCGGGCGATTCAACGTGATGGTCCCTATGGGACCGTCTTCCTCGTAAAGTATTTCGGTAAAGTTCATAAACAGCCTGCCATTGCTCTGGTTATTGCATCGGTGGCGCCTAGCCGCTCAAACCGATTGTTTCAGTTCCTCTAGAACGTCGGCCGTGTGCTCCCCAAGACGTGGCGGGGCAGAGCGCGGAACGCACCATGCATCGTCGATGTGAATGCCCAATCCGACCTGCGGCACGATGCGGCCAAATGCATCCTTCAACGAGAAAAAGAGCCCTCGGTCCTGAAGCGCTTTGTCCATCGCCACTTCATCCACCCGATTGATGGGACCCGCCGGAATGCGCGCTGCCGCAAATAAGTCGAGCCAGGTCTTGCGCCCCTTGGTCTTGAGTATTTTCTGAATGCGTTTGACGATGTCGCCGCGCGCGCTCCGCCGGTCGGCGTTGGTTGCGAATTCCGCTCGAGTACCATAATGGGGATCTCCCATGACCTGCCAGAATCGCGTCCAGATAGCGTCCGAACCGAGCCCCAGGTTGATGGGCCGATCCGCCGTTTCGAACGATTGGTAAATTGCGATGACGCTATCTGTTCCCCCGGTACGCCGAGGGATCTCGCCCGAACCAAGATAGGAGGAGATCCGGCAGGAGAGGAATCGCGTCATGCTCTCCACCAGACTGACGTCGATTTTACAGCCCTTACCACTGCGCTGCCGATCAAACAGCGCTGCCATGGTCGCCATCGCGGCATCCTGACCTGCCAACATGTCTGCGGCGGGAGCACCAATCTTCTGCGGCGGACTCTCGCCCTCGCCGGTGATGTCCATAATGCCGGAATAGCCTTCGGCGATCAGGTCGTAGCAAGTCAACTGCGAGCGTGCCCCCGACAACCCAAAGCCGGAAATAGATACGAAGATCAGATCTTCGCGCTCCTTGCGCAAGCTCTCGTAGTCGAGCTTGAGTTTGCGCTGAACGTCACCCGGCTGATTCGTTACGACCACATCCGCACTTCGAACAAGACGCAGAAGCTGCGCTCTTCCGTTCTCAGTGCGAGCGTCAATGGTCACACTCTTCTTGTTTCGATTGATGGCCGTGAACCAGAGGGCTTGCTCGTCCAGGAACGGCGGCCCCCACGCACGCGCGTCATCACCGTCGGGGCGTTCGACCTTTATGACTTCCGCGCCGAAATCGGAAAGCAGCATGGTGGCGTACGGACCTGCAACTGACGTCGTCAAATCGACAACAGTGATCCCTGACAACAACCTAAATGCGTTGCCAACCGAGATCACAGGCAAAGTCTCATATGGAAGTTGCTTCGACGAACTCATGCCATTCGCCCCTTGTCGCCCTGCAGTTGCGGGAGCAAGTTCCATGCCACGGCGGTTAGCGTGTCCTGGCAATATGAATGCGCGTAGTGGCATGCCGGCGGGCGACTACTCGTCGCCGAGGCATTTCAATCAACATGGTCCGGCAGTGTCATTACCCCGGTGCAGTCGCCTACGTATCCGAAACCCACACAGTGTCGTCCGAAAACGCATGCCGATAGCGGCTTTTTTTCCCACCACCTGCATGCTGGGGATGCCTCCCCGAACGGGTCTGGTGGCATCAGGTTTGCTAGTTTTGGGTCGAGGCGGCCGTGGGCTCATGGATCAGGAGGGACAATCAGATGGTCTTTACTCGGGATGCGCTGGCCGGGCGCGTGGCGCTGATAACCGGCGGCGCCACCGGCATTGGGCTAGACATCGGCAAGGCCTTGTCCCAAACAGGCGCCCGCCTGGTCGTTGCGAGTAGGAACCTTAAGCGCTTGAACGCTGCCGTGGAAACCATAAGAGCTCTTGGCGGCTATGCGATCGCAGTCTGCACCGACGTTCGATCCTACGAGCAAGTGGAAAATGCCGTAAATAGGGCGGTCGACACCTTTGGTTCTCTGGATATTGTGATTGCGAACGCGGCAGGCAACTTCGTCGTACCGACGGCAACGATGTCCCCCAACGCGTGGAAGGTCGTGGTGGACATCGATCTGAACGGCACTTTCTTCTGTGCCCGGGCGGCCTATGCGCCGCTTCGCGCCTCCAAATTTGGCGGACGACTGATTGCTATCTCCACCACCCGGGCGCTTGAAGGGTGGCCCGGCTGCGCCCACGCCGGCGCGGCTAAGGCAGGCGTCATGTCCCTGATTCGAACCCTCGCCAGTGAATGGGGCCCCGAAGGCATCCGCTGCAATACGATCGCGCCCGGAGCGATCGGAGACACAGAAGGTGTCAAACGGATTTACAAGGATCAGGGTCTCGCCGAGCGCGAGTTGTCCTCTGTCCCGCTAGGCGCATTCGGGAAGACATCGGATATCGCTGCTGCGGCTGTGTACCTGTGCTCGGACGCAGGTGCATACATCAATGGCATCGATCTAGTGGTCGACGGCGGCCGCAACCGCAGTCGAGCTGGCGCCGGAGTGCCGGTACAAGCGACGGCCAAAGAGCGCGCAGGATGATCAAGTACGAAGGGCTCACTGCCGCGACGCCAAATGGTGGCGGATTCCACCGGTACCTCTCCACTCACCTCCTCCGCGTGGCGTACGGCACTCACAGTTTCGATCCCGATTTCGTGGAAAGGCTCAACCGGAAGCGTTTGACGTTAATCGTTGCATAATGGAGAGTGAATACCCGATCGACTGCTGAGTCTGTGGCTATGCACGTCGTCCTTTGAGGGACCGAGGCCGGCCTCTATCGCATTCCGCTGCAGATGTACTGGCATCTCGCAGTAGCCCAGTGCGGGAAAGTTGTCTTGCACACGGACATATGTCCGTCACGGCGACGTTTCGGACCGGACATGCGCAGATGAACGACACTTTTCCGCTTTTTCACGCATATGGCACAAGGCCGGCGCTTGGCATCGCAATTGCTGTGCTCTGGGTATGTGCGTCTTCCGGGGTATAGATAATTCGCGGGTCGGGCAACTTCCAATGCTTCGCCCTGGTAGAGAGGGCTAGGAGATTACCAGTGCGACCTGTGGCGATGGCTTCGATCTGCCATCAACATGGTCCGTTAGGACGAAACTCGCTTCGCGATACAGATTCCTGAGAAGGGGAGATTTACGATGCCACCAAATGCCCAGCCTTCGATTGGTGTACCGCCCATTACCGCGGGCTATCAGCAGGCGCTCAAGTGGATTCAAGCGGGTCCGAAACGAATGTTGATCGGCGGCCAATGGGTCGAGGCGCGATCCGGTGAGACGCGGGCGACGATCAACCCCGCAACAGAGGGGGTGCTGACGCGGGTCGCCGAGGGCGCTGCCGTCGATGTCGATGCAGCAGTCGCCGCCGCCCGGCGGGCGTTCGAAGCCCCTTCGTGGGCGGGGATCTCGCCGCACGCCCGCACTCGTCTCCTGCTGAAAATCGCCGACGCTATCGATCGCCACGCGGAAGAGCTGGCAGTACTCGAAACATTCGACATGGGTGCGCCGCTATCAGCCACCAAGGGGCGTGCCCCCCAGGCAGCGGAGATCTTCCGCTATTTCGCGGGTTGGTCCACCAAGATCCTCGGCACGACAAATCCGACCGACAGTGCCCGCTTTATCTATCTGCTGCGAGAACCGATGGGCGTCTGTGCCCTCATCAACGCCTGGAACGTACCGCTTGTCATGGCAGCCATGAAACTCGCTCCTGCCCTGGCCTGCGGAAACACGACGATCCTAAAACCGGCGGAGCTGACGCCGCTGTCTACTCTGCGGTTAGCTGAGCTGATCGAGGAAGTCGGGATACCCGCTGGCGTAGTGAACATTGTCCTCGGAGGGGGCGCGACGGTTGGAGCCGCCATGGCATCGCATCCGGGCATCGATAAAATCGCCTTCACCGGGTCGACGGCTGTCGGCCGGCAAATTGTCCAAGCCTCGGCTGGCAACATGAAAAAGGTGACGCTTGAGCTGGGCGGCAAATCGCCGAATATCATCTTTCCCGATGCCGACCTGGACAAGGCGATCGAGGCGGCCGCGATGACGATCTGCAGGAACTCCGGGCAGATTTGCTCGGCCGGAACGCGACTATTCGTGCACGAGAGCCTGCAGGACGATGTTGCCGAGCGGGTTGCGAAGCTCGCCTCTACCTACAAAGTCGGCTCACCGTTCGACGAGGACACGGTGCTGGGACCGCTGATCTCGCCCGCGCAGATGGAGCGGGTGTTGTCCTACGTGGAGGCTGGCAAAAGTGGCGGCGCGAAATTGAGTTTGGGCGGCACACGCGTCGGCAATGTGGGCTATTTCGTGGAACCGACGGTGTTCAGCCACGTTTCCAACGACATGAGGATCGCCCGGGAGGAAATCTTCGGGCCAGTGCTCTCCATCATTCCCTTCAAGGACGAGGATGACGCGATCGCCAAGAGCAACGACACCGAGTATGGCCTGGCCTCGGCGGTCTGGACTCGCGATGTAAGTCGTGCGCACCGGGTCGCACGCGCGCTCAAGACCGGACGTGTTTGGATCAATACCTATGCCGAAGTGGATACTGTCATGTCGATGGGGGGCTACAAGCAGTCCGGTTACGGACGCGAGAATGGGGCTGAGTCGATCGAGGCTTTCACGCAAACTAAGTCGGTTTACATGCGGCTGTGAGCCCACCGCTTCGTAATCCTGACTGAACTACTGGCCTGGTCTCGCGGGGCGGCAGGTCGGCCCGGCACGAGCAAAAGAGCAGCTTGGTTCGCTAATGGAAACAGTTGCTGCATTGCCGAACGAGTCATGAACGGCGTGTTAGCGCGGAAATTGACGCCACGAGGGGTCGAATTGATGATTTGGTGCCCGCTGCGCACCCGCAATTTGTACCCTGGTTCTGTACGTATTTGGCGATATCGAAGTAGAATCGAATCGAGATGTGGCGGATTGGCTGGCTCCGGCGAACAAGTCATACGGATTCTGTCGCTCAAGAGGGGACCCATTGCTGCGCCGCCACAGAAAACTGCCTCCATTTGCAATAGCTACGCTAGCTGTAGCCCAGCGCAAGCTATCTGAACTCGCCGCGGATCGGCGCGCAGACGTTGAAGAAATCTAGTGCTAGCTTGGTGGTCGACGGGTTATTTTCTCGCCGTCACGGCCATTAACAGATATGGATCCTCGCAAACTCCTGTACCTCGCATCGATCATCGAGCATGGCAGCTTCAAGAAAGCTGCCAAGCATCTCCATATCTCGCAGCCAGCCCTTTCAACGTCCATGGATCGATTAGAAAAGAGCCTCGGGGGGAAGCTTCTGGAGCGAGGCCCCGCTGGCATTGCTCCGACTTTGCTAGGCGAACTCCTTTACTCCCACGCGAGATTGATCAGAGAAGAAATCGACCTCGCCGAAACGAGAATCCAACGATTGAACGATAGCGGTGAGCGCATCCTGACCATGGGAACCCTCCCCAGTCTCGCCTCTAATGTGATACCTACGGCGTTGCGCCGATGGCGAGTAACGCATCTCTCGCAGCCGGTTAGGGTAGTGGAAAAAGTTCAAGTGGAGTTGCTCATATCGCTGATGCGCGGCGAGTTGGAGTTTTTTGTAGGATTGGCCGAGTGTTATGATTTTCTGGATGGGCTAAAACAGCGGGTTCTTTTCCGGGACCGGCTGTATGTAATGGGACGTCCGGAACATCCAGTATTCCGGATGAAAGCCATCACCTGGGCCGACCTCGCGCAATTTCCTTGGGTCTTACCTATGGTCGGCAGACAGAGAACCATCCTCGAAAAGCTGATGAACGCTGGAGGCGTCGATCTTCCGCGACAGCTTACAGAGTGTGGGTCGATCGATTTCACCAGGTCTCTAGTCGCCGAGAGCGATCACCTTGCGCTGTTGCCGGCGCACGCCGCGGGTTCAGATGTGCGCGAAGGCAGGATAAAACTTCTCTCGCTCACGGTTCCCCAGATGAACCGAGAAATCGCAGTGATATTTCGTGAGAGATCGCCTTTGGACACCGTGAGTCGAGAGCTAATCGCTCACATCGAAGTTGTGGGTGGCGAGCTTGGCCCGGGGCTGTCAAGAGCCCACGCTGCATCGTCCGGCACCGGTTCGACACGTACGATTCCTGGGCAAACCGTGATCAAGCGACTTACAGCCGTCTAAAGCTCTTTAGTTCGAGCACTAAGAAGGCCGCTCGGGCGCCGGTTGCGGCAGGAGCACGGCCGAGAATGAGCACGGCATGGCGCGCGGCGCAGGGCCGATCTGGTCGGCGAACATACTGGAGCTGCAGATCCTCAACGGACACGGCACGGCCGTGGCCACAGAGCGCGAGCTGGAGGCTACCGTACGGCGCCTAGCCGCACACCCCCACGCGCTCAGCGCCGTGCTGCAAACGGCGCGGGCATTGCGGCGGACGCCCGATGCCGTGTCGGTAAAGGAGGTGGCGGATTGGGGATGCGCGGATTGACTTGATGAGAGGGCAGCCGCTCGGGACTAAGGGAACATTCCTTATCAAGGGGTTATTGTTGCCACTCTCTATATAATACCCGGTGCTCACTACATAGGTTCCCAGTTCGGCACTTTCAGTATCAACTACAGGAGGAGGCCGAAAAGTGGTACCCGGGATTTTATGGCCAAGCCCCGTCAAACAGGCGGCATAGGAGCCACCGGATCTCGTTACTCTCTCTCCATAAGCGAAGGATCCGCGAATGGGTTCCTCGATTCAAGGGTAGTCCCACATGCATTTAGTGGAGTCTCAATGGACGATCGAAGGCATAGGCACCCTTACCAGCGACGTATCGCGGACGTGATGGACCGAACTTCCTCCTTGGCGATCTCGGTAGGCCTTCCCTCATTTTTTGCTGCCAAGACTGACAGTACGATTTGCCTCATTTCATAGGGTGTGCGCCGTGAACAGCTGTTTCAGTCCGTGGTGCAGATTGAGTCCTGCCTGATCGGAATGGAGTAGCGAGTCATGGAACCGCATACTTGCTCTATCCATCTGCAGTCGAGGAGTCAGAACGATGACCGAGCGCGTCACGTGCCACCGCCTTAAGGTGGCCGCCGTCCTCTATCGCTTTCTTACAGAAGAAGCCTTGCCCGGCACCGGGCTCGACGTCGACACCTTCTGGAGCCGCGTCGATGTGATGATTCACGAGCTGGCGCCGCGTAACGCCGCCCTGCTGGCTGAACGCGAACGCATGCAACAGGCGCTGGACGGTTGGCATAAGTCGTACGCTGGGCCGGTGCTCGACATGCCGCTCTACCGCGAATTCCTGTGCTCGATCGGCTACCTGCAGCCGGTGCCGAAATCAGTCAGAGTCATTACTGCGAACGTCGACGCCGCGGTCATTGCGGCCGGACCGCAATTGGTCGTACCGGTGATGAATGCGCGCTTTGCGGTCAATGCCGCCAACGCGCGCTGGGGTAGCCTGTACGACGCACTGTATGGCACAGACGCCATTCCCGACGATGGCGGCGCCGAGCGCAGCGGCGGCTACAACACCGTCCGCGGTGCCAAGGTCATCGAGTTCGCGCGCGAGTTTCTGGACAACGCCGCGCCGTTGGCGATCGGATCGCATCGCGGCGCAAGTGGATACACCGTAGTCAACGGCAAGTTGCAAGTGACGCTACCGAGCGGCAAGACCGCATTGAAGTCGCCGGCGCAGTTCGTCGGGTGGCAGGGCGATGCTGCGGCACCTTCGGCAGTACTGCTGAAGAACCACGGTCTGCACTTCGAAATCCAGATCGATCGCGCCATTCCTGTCGGTAGGACCGACGCCGCGGGTGTGAGCGATATTCTCATGGAAGCGGCGCTGACCACGATCATGGATTGCGAGGACTCGGTCGCCGCCGTGGACGGCGACGACAAGGTGGTAGCCTATCGAAATTGGCTGGGCCTGATGAAGGGTACTCTGAACGCGTCAGTGACCAAGGCAGGAAAGACGTTCACCCGCACGATGAATCCAGACCGCGTGTATCGCAGCGCTGGTGGCACACTGAGGCTGCCCGGCCGCGCGTTGCTGTTCGTACGCAATGTCGGCCACTTGATGAGCACCCCGGCGATGCTCGACGGCAACGGCAATGAGGTACCGGAGGGCATCCTCGACGCGATATGCACCAGCCTTATCGCGATGCACGACTTGAAACGCGAAGGCGGCAACAGCCAAACTGGCTCGGTCTACATTGTGAAGCCGAAAATGCATGGCCCAGCCGAGGTCGCCTTCACCAGCGAGCTCTTCAACAGAGTCGAGCAAATACTCGGTGTGCCGGCAAATACGCTGAAGATGGGAATCATGGACGAGGAGCGCCGCACCTCGATCAATCTCAAGGCCTGTATCGCCGCCGCCAGCGCACGCGTGGTGTTCATCAACACGGGGTTTCTCGATCGTACTGGCGATGAGATTCACAGCGCGATGGAAGCCGGACCAATGGTCCGAAAACGCGACATGAAGACTGCAACTTGGATCACTGCTTACGAGCAGAATAACGTTCAAATTGGTCTTGCTTGTGGCCTGCGCGGACGCGCGCAGATCGGCAAAGGCATGTGGGCGACGCCGGACCTGATGGCCGCGATGCTCCAGCAGAAGATTGCCCACCCGAAGTCCGGTGCCAATACAGCCTGGGTGCCCTCCCCGACCGCGGCAACGCTGCACGCGCTGCACTATCACGAGATTGATGTTCAACAAATCCAGTTGGATCTGGAAGGCCGGAACGAGGACTTGCTGGACCAGTTACTTGCGGTACCGGTGGCAAGCGAACCTTGCTGGAGTGCCGAGGAGGTTCGTGAGGAATTGAGGAATAACGCCCAAGGCATCTTGGGTTACGTGGTCCGCTGGATCGAGCAGGGCATCGGTTGCTCCAAGGTACCGGACATCCACGATATTGGCTTGATGGAGGATCGCGCCACACTTCGAATTTCCTGTCAGCATATCGCCAACTGGCTCTATCACGGCGTGGTCAGTGAGGCGCAGGTGCTTGAGACCCTGAAGGACATGGCTGCAATCGTCGACCAGCAGAACGGCGGCGATCCGTTGTACCGGCCGATGGCCGTCGACTTTGAGCGGTCCATCGCCTTCCAAGGCGCTTGCGAGCTGGTCTTCAAGGGTCGCGTACAACCTAACGGATATACCGAGCCGCTTTTGCACTACTGGCGCCGGATCGTCAAGACGACTGCGGCTGCAGCGTGCTCCGACCCAGGCACAGAGAGCCTCGCGAGCCACCACTCGGAGCGTAAACAATCGCGTGCGCCGCTGAGGATGCCGTCGCCACCATCGGATGTCGAACGCCGAGATTCCTGACGACTCGAGTTCGGCGAGACAACTGATGGATGAACAGCTCGAATTCAAGGACATATCTCCGACCATCCTGGCGGACGTGTTACCCGTTGGCCAGGTAATCTCGGCTTGCATTCGCCCTCTTTGGTTGGGTATGCCGCGCTGTGCCGGTCCTGCCTATACCGTGCGCTGCGGGCCAGGCGACAATCTAATGCTGCACGCGGCGGTCTACCGTGCTCCACCAGGGAGCATCGTGGTGGTTGAGGGGGGTGATACCATTTTCGCACTTGCGGGGGGGCAATGTTTGCGCGGTGGCGCAGAAGCGCGGAATTATCGGGTTTATCCTCGACGGCGCGATCCGCGATATTGCTGAGATTCGGGCGATCCAATTTCCGGTGTTCGCGCGTGGGATCACTCCAATCGCCGCAGGCAAACATGCACTTGGCGAGTTGAACACCCCAGTGCGCTGCGGCGGCGCTCTAATTGAGCCCGGCGATGTCTGCGTCGGGGATGAAGAAGGCCTGGTCGTGATCCCGCGCTCAGCGCTCGATTTCACTCTGCAGGCTGCAACCAGCAAGATCAAACGGGAGTCGACCCAGTCACTGGAGGTTTGGGAAGCCGACCACCGGGTCCGCATCGACCGAATATTGCGCGACAAAGGATTTCTCGACTGAAGTTCCGCGCCAGCGCGGGGACCCGGGCCCAGTCAAATCGTTGCCTTCGAATTGGGCTGATACCGGACCGGCAGTGCTGTTGACCGCGACCAACGTCCATGCGCGAACATCACCTCACCGGCTTCGACCAAGTGTTCCAGGTGAGCCTGCAACGATCTCTCCGCCACTGCCTGGAGCGCCATGGCTACGTCGTTGTAGACGCGTGGCGGCCCGCCTCGATCAGCGCCCTGCGAACCTTGTCCTCGCGTGCCAGTCGGTGCCAGATCAGCCATTCGATTAAGCTCCGCGGATCGCAGGCGGCCTACCCCCGGGTTGCGGCCCAGTCCCGGCCCGGCACCAGCGCTAACATGAGCGCGTCGAAGACTTCGACATTGTTCTGATTGCGAGCTCGCGCGTGCGTGCCCACGGTGCCCCAGCCAGGCCGCCGTCTGCTGGGCGCGAGGGTTTCGATCGTGAACATCGCGCGCAGTCGGTCTCCGGAGCGCACCGGCGCGCGCCATCGCAACCGGTCGATGCCGACGCCGAGCGTTCCCTGCGCTGTCGATGCATCGCTCATGACGAACAGGCGCATCGTGACGGCCGCTGTGTGAAAGCCGCTCGCGATGAGCCCGCCGAACTCTGTTCGCCGTGCGAAGTCCGTGTCAGTGTGCATCGGCTGCGGATCGTATTGGCGAGCGAAAGCCGCAATCTCCTCCCCGGTGATCTGATATTCGGCCGATTGGAAGACTTGACCGACGTCAAAGTCGTCAAAGTATTGTGCGAGTGCCATAAGTGATGTGCCGTCTCTTCGGTTGGAGTGGGTGCCCACTTGCAGGTCCTGGGGCCCTGAGTGTATTCGGACACTTATCTGCTTTTAAGGCCTCCGCCCATGCTATGGCGGCGCTCGTCGCTGGGTGGCTCGGAGGACCTTTTTTGGAATGTGAGTCCAACGTGATTGTGAATTCTCTTGGCTACTTTCCATTTTCCGCTTGTGGACGTACTCTTCCAGAGACCACAGTCTCTTGCCAATAATTACCGGGAGTTGTGCACCGACAAACCGGAGCTGGTCAGGCCGTACTTCCCCCGTTCGCTCGGCCACGGTTTGCATCGCGGCGCGCCGCGATGCAAGTCGGACCTCGTTTCCTCGTGGCGCAAGCACTACACAGCGCTAGACATCGCTCGTGGCGACCGGGCAGTCAATTGCGCGCATCGGTCTATTCTGCTGAGACCGCGGCCCCCCGCTGGCCTGCGTTCTGATCGTGCTGCCAAGAAGAAAAGCGACGTGGCCATGGCGAGGACCACCGCTACGATGAATGGGTGCCTTGGAAAGGCAACGGGTGTCCAGGCCGCGACCATGAGAATGCCGTACTTGTAACCGCGATGCAGGCTCTGGAGCCATTGCATTGGGGCCGCTGGAATCCTCACGCTGGCTCACCGTCATCCTCGTGATCGATTGCGCTACGGTTGATCTTCAACCATTTCTTGAAGCCACCGTGACTCGCAAGATAACCGGCGATCACACCCACGACGACGGCATTGAAGGACGTCGGCTTCTGTCCCGACTGCTGCGCAAAATACACACCGAATCGGTCGATGTCGTGACGCAAGTCCTGCGGTAAAGAAAGGGAGATCTTCTCGCTGTGATCCTCCACGGCGATTGGCGGCAATTTGAGTTTTGCTCTGGGCATGCTCAGATCCTTGGATCACGCTTGATATCAGAGTTCGACGGAATTGAATCAGCCCCTGTAAGGCGGGAGGATCAAATCTTTAGTCGCAAAGATATTCAGCCGCGAGCCGGGGCGCACCTCGATGGTCGGCTGAATCTGCAGGTTCTTGCGCGTGATCTGCTGGCCGGCCTCATTGATATTCTGGGCCGCGCCCTGCACCGCGAGCGCCGAGAAGGAGGGATTCTGATTGTTCGCCCCGGCGCCGACCTGCGCGCCGGCCCCAATGATGGAACCCAGCACGACGCCCGAGATCAACCGCAGGTAGTGATTGTTCACCGGTCCCGTCAGTCCGGCGTACCCCGACAGATCCGTCCCCGGCATGCCCTCCAGCGACACCCAGCTTCCATCCGGTCGCAAGAGCCTCGTCCACACCACCAGCACTCGCGATTGCCCATAGGCAATCCGGCTGTCGTAGGTGCCGATCGCCTTCGTGCCCTGCGGAATGAGCAGGTGCCTGCCGGTCACAGTGTCATAGACGTTCTGGGAGACCATGCAGCCG
>Ga0302324_100008840_pt1 | contig 21182 bp, 17 predicted proteins | sample Palsa_T0_1_FD_201949 | JGI IMG/M metagenome (GOLD analysis project Ga0302324, IMG submission 201949) | Peat permafrost microbial communities from Stordalen Mire near Abisko, Sweden - Palsa_T0_1 | ecosystem: Environmental > Terrestrial > Soil > Palsa > Peat permafrost | place: Sweden: Abisko...
TGTGCTTCGAGATGGACCGGCCGGGCCGATGATTCCAGCACTGGGAGTACCGCGGCCTCATCCGTGGGCGCCGACTGTGCGGCAGGGCGCTTCCGGGCATGAAAAACAAGTGGAGCGTCGACTTCAACGTGAATCTCATTCGGCTGGGAAGGTGGCAGAGGCTGGGTTTCGGGTCCGCTGGAAAGCGTCTGGCGGAGACCACTTTCCGGAATAGCGTTCTCCGGCTTCGGAGCATTCGGCGAGGCATCACTTTGCGCCTGGCTGGCATTTGGTGGAAGATCGGCAGTTGGGGCCAGCGTGCCTGCTCGCAGCACAGGGACGGGCGGCGGACAGCCGCATTCGAGTGGGACATCGTTGTCGACCTTATCGATTCGCCCCGAGCGAAACACCACCTGCTCGGTTGGCTTCACCTGATAGACGCGATCTCCCATCAATTCCGAAACGATCGCCGAAGACGTGTTCCCCATCAGCGTTCGCACGCAGGTATTGCCGTGCGAGTCGGTGCTGATGGCGTAGTGGAACTCTCCGGGTCCCGCGAACAGGATGCGGAAATCGGGAGTCAGCACGGTATCGGCCGAGGCGTCGAGGGTGTAATGCGTCTCCAGCGCGCCTGTGCCCATGCCCAGCATCAAGTCGTGCGTGTTGCTGGAAGGCGTAACCGAGACGGTGGTACCGGGACAGACACGGACTTCGCCGCCTCTCGAAAGGCGCAGCACCGCAGTATCGGTACCGGCGGTGAGAGCCGATCCATCCGCGAGCCGACTTCCGGCAAACACAACGTCGACGGGCCCGACCGCAGGCGCGGCACGCGGCACCGGAACAGCTGAAGGCTGGACTGACGGCTTGCTACTCGCCGCGTTCGGATCTTTGTTCGGATCTGCGTTCGGATCTTTGTTTGGATCTGCAGGAGGCTTGAGCCGCACCATCAGCCGGTTTCCTGCTTCATCCCACGAGTAGCCGCAGGGAGCGAGGAGGTCGAGCACAATCCTCACGATGGGAGGGTCTTTTTGGTGTTGTTCCGCACGGATGGCCAGAATGTTCTCCTGCCGCACGGGAATCCGCTTATGCTGCAGTGCCATGCGTGCATCGGGCAGATCGATGACCAAGCGCGGAGGCGAGTCCAGGAACTGAATCGCGGGCACGACCGGCTGGCTGGAAAGAACCTCGAGCACTGAAACACCGCGTTCGTGCACGATACGCACGCTACTAACGACCGCGGCCTCCGGTCTGGCGGAGTTTGCCTTTTGGCGAATGGCATCGGGCGCGGCATCCTGCGACAGGGCACCCGGGGCCGCCTGCATCGCCAGAAGCAATGCGCCAAGAAATCGAACTCCATGTCGCCGCAAAGAAATCCCCTGAGAACCTTCTGAAGGGAACCTTATCACTTGCTTGGAAGGTCGAAAAGCAGGGATAACGAATGCAGACACTACTAGCGGCACTCTAAGCCTACCTCGATCCGCCTTAGTTCTCGGGAAGAAATTCGTATTCTTCAATGACCGCGGCCACGGCCATTTTGCCCTCGGGCGTTTCCCCCTCGACGCGCACGACGCGCCCTTTGCATTGCACGCGGATACTTTCCGTGAGCGTGATTTCGGGCGGGAGCGTGAGGGTGAATTCGATGGGCGAGCCGTGCTCGATGGGCGAGTCCAGGTAAAAGCAAATACCGCGCGCGCTTACGTCGCGGATTTGAGCGGGTTCGTCGTGGTTTGGGTCTCCGCTGCGGACTACAGCTACCGGAATCCGTAGCGCGAAGCGTCGGGCTGCCCTTTTTTCCTGCTGGGCTTCAGCCATGCGTTACTCCCAAAACAATGAAGTGGCGGCTAACTGTCTCTAAAGAATGACGGTTACGGGCATATCTCGTCAATACCACCCTTGGGGAGGGAAGTGGCCCGTTCTGGCTGGGAACTGGATACGAGGCTCTTTCGGCGGTTCGAGGCATTCCTGGTGAGTGGTAAGCTAAAAGCCGGACGGTTCCAGTGGTCTTCGTTCTCGACAACTACGATTCGTTTACCTACAACCTGGTTCAGTATCTCGGGGAACTCGGCGCCGAGGTTGAGGTTCGCCGCAACGACCAGGTTACTGTTGCCGAGGTCGAGGCGATGCATCCGGAGCACATCGTAATCTCGCCCGGTCCGTGCACGCCGCAGGACGCCGGTATCAGCATCGATCTGATTCGACGCTTTGCCGGCAAAGTACCGGTTCTCGGTGTCTGCCTGGGACATCAAGCGATCGGCGCGGCCTTTGGCGGCCAGGTGGTGCGTGCTCCTCACTTGATGCACGGCAAGACCAGCGCTGTGGTCCATGACAACAAAAGCATCTTCCGCGGACTGCCCACGCCCATGACCGCGACGCGTTACCACTCGCTGATCGTGGCGGAGAAAGACCTGCCGGCTGAACTGGAAGTGAGCGCGTGGACTACGGAGAAAGATGGAGCCCGCACTATCATGGGCCTGCGCCACAAGAAATTTGCCATCGAGGGAGTACAGTTCCATCCTGAGAGTGTGTTGACGGACGCCGGCAAGAAGCTGGTGGAGAATTTTCTGCGGATATAAAAGGAAACTCGAGAGGGAATTCGTTGTGTACCGCAGGAGGGTAGTTTGGGCATTAGTGCGGCACATGTGGCTCAGTATGATTCAGGACGCTTGTGTGCGCACGCGAGATCCCTCGTCCCGCTGGTAAAAACGCGGGACTTCGGGATGACTCCGGAGGGGACGCAAGGGTGAAGAATTCAAATTGAGCCACTACCTGGATTTCACTTGCCTTTGCCGGACCCTGTGCTATAAATACTTTCCAGTACCCCGGCCCCGAATCAACTCTTGCTTTCGAAGTTAGTAACCTAATCGGCCTCTAGAATCTTTTCAGGAGAAGGTCCCCCATGCCTCCGACTTCAATTTTGCGCGCAGTTCAGGGTAGCGAGCGCCATCCTTTGGCGGGTGCGTCCTCGGTAGCTGGCGTCGATCCAGACAAACCCATCAAGCTAACCATCTACGTAACTCCGAAGGTCACCGATGTCGAAGTACCAAAGCTTCACGAGATTGGACACAGCCCGCACGAGTGGCAACGAACGGTGCACAGTCAGAAGGCGATCGCCGCTTTTGAAGCCGACCCCAAGTCCCTGCAAGCCGTGCAGAAGTTCGCGCACCAGAATCACTTAAAGGTACTTGAGAGCAGCCGCATAAAACGAAGCGTACTGGTCGAGGGCAAGATCTCCGATGCCATGCGCGCTTTTGATGTCGATCTGAAAGTCTTTGAGCATCCGACGAAGGGACGGTACCGCGGCAGAACCGGGCCAGTGAGCGTGCCGGCATCGTTGCACAAAATCGTCGAAGCGGTGTTCGGCTTCGATAACCGGGTAATCGGGCGACCTTACTTCCAAACCGGGCCGCCTCGGTCGATCGCGCGGGCTGCCCGGCCCGCGAATACTTATCTGCCAACCGACCTGGCGGAACTCTATGACTTTCCGGACACCGACGGCACCGGGCAGACAGTGGCCATTCTGGCATTCAACGGCGCGATGGGAGAAAGCGGGGAGACGGCGCTGGGAGGGTATTCCTTGCCGATGGTGACTGGCTATTTCAAGAAGACCCTGAAGCTGGCGGCGCCAAGCATTACCGACGTGGTGGTTCATGGGCCCGGCAACAAACCGGGCGATGGCAGTCAACCGACCGACGCCACGGGGGAAGTGCTCCTCGATATTTGCATGGCTGGTGGAATTGCGCCCAAGGCAAAGTTCTTCATGTACTTTACCGAGTTCACGGAGCAGGGGTGGGTGGATTGCATTACCTCCGCCGTCACGGCGACGAACGTCCCGTCGGTCATCTCGATAAGCTACGGAAACCCCGAAGACGGCCCCGCCGGGGACATCTTGTGGACAAAACAGGCCATCACCAAGGTGAATGAGGCATTTCAAAGGGCGGCGCTGGCAGGAATCACGATCTCCGTGGCCGCCGGCGATCAGGGATCCACCGAGGATCTTCCCGACCATCGCCAGCACGTAGATTTTCCGGCGTCGAGCCCATGGGCGCTGGCCTGCGGCGGAACGCGCATCATCGCATCTCAGGGGGTTATCAGCAGCGAGACGGTGTGGAACGACGGGCCCTCCAGCGCCACCGGCGGGGGAATCAGCCAGCTCTTTGCGGTGCCCACTTACCAGGCGGGGCACAACGTGCCTGCGTCGGTAAACCCGGGGCACCGTCTGGGCCGCGGCGTTCCGGATGTCGCGTCGCTGGCCGATCCTGAAACTGGTGTGATGGTCGTCTTTCCTGACGGCTCGGTACAGCCCCTCGGGGGAACCAGTGCGGCAGCGCCGTTGTGGTCAGGCCTGATCGCTCGCCTGAACCAGTCTCTAGGGAAGCCCGTCGGCTACCTGAATCCAGCCCTGTACAAGAGCATGTCTTCGGGAGTGTTGCGCGATATTACGGAAGGGGACAATGGCGCTTATAAAGCTGGCCCCGGATGGGATGCCTGCACAGGTCTCGGCAGCCCAAATGGCACGCGCCTGCTGAGTGCGCTGAAGAGCCTGGCGTCATAGGCGTATCGGCAAGAGTAGAGCCGGATCGCTAATTTTTGCTACGAGGCCAGTGATCAGTGATCAGTGGCCAGTGGCCAGAAAAAAGCTATCTGCGGTTTGGCAGGGACGCAAGAAGGCCATTGAGGATTCGGCCAACTTCGGCTGTTATGGCAAGCAAATTCTCGGCCCCGCCGTGTTCGAGATAGCCGAGATCTTGTGCAGTGAGAGTCTGTGTCTCGACTTCCATCAATGAGCCCCGGGGCAGGATGCTGAAGTCCCTTGTGAAGTCTATCCAGAACGACTGACCCTATTGCGGCCGAAGTTGACCGGGTCCCCGACGGTTCTCTAGCCTCTTGCCAAACCGCAAATAGCGTTGTCACTGGCCACTGATCACTGGCCACTGCCCCTAGCCATTTCGACGGCTCGTAGCAGAGCTTGGGCTTTGTTCATCGACTCCTCGAATTCGCGGGCCGGGTCGGAATCCGCCACGATGCCGGCTCCCGCCTGCAAGTATGCATGTTTGCCTTGCATGACCATGGTTCGAATGCCGATGCACGAATCGAGGTTCCCTGCAAAATCGGCATAGAGCACCGAGCCGCCGTAGATGCCGCGGCGCACCGGCTCCAGTTCTTCGATGATTTGCATGGCGCGGACTTTGGGCGCGCCGCTCAGCGTACCCGCGGGAAAACAGGCGGCGAATGCGTCGAGCGCGTCGAGATCGTTGCGTAGCGTGCCTTCGAGAGCCGAGACCAGGTGCATCACGTGGGAGTAGCGCTCCACGTACATAAGGTCTTTCACTTTGACCGAGCCGTATTCGCTGACCCGCCCGAGATCGTTGCGGCCCAGATCGACCAGCATGACGTGCTCGGCGCATTCTTTTTCATCGTTCCGCATCTGCTGTTCGAGGCGCAGATCCTCGGCGTCGTTGCGACCGCGCGGATGGGTGCCTGCGATGGGGCGGTATTCGAGTTTGCGTCCGGTTACACGCACCAGCATCTCGGGCGAAGAGCCGAGGATCCGCTTCTCGCCCATTCTCAAGAAATAAAGATAGGGCGAAGGATTCACCTGGCGCAGGGCGCGGTAGAGATCGAATGGCGCAACCCCGGGGATGAAGTCGAGGCGCTGGGAAAGCACCACCTGAAAAATGTCGCCGGCGGCAATGTACTGCTTGCAGCGCTCCACGCTGCGCAGAAATTTCGTCCGCGTGGTTCCCGCATGGATCTTGAGTTTTCCCGGCTTGGCCTTCGTGGATTTGCGCCACATCGCCGGACGCAATCCCGCCGCCAGTTTTCTTTCGAGCGCCGCAATGTCGCGGATTGCACGGTCGTAGGCGTGCCGAGGATTCTCCCGCGCAACATCTGCCGCAGCCATAATGTGAATCTGGTGGTGCAAATGATCAAAGGCCAGCAGGCGGTCGAAGAACATTAGTTCGGCATCGGGCAGCGAAAGATCGTCTTTGGCGCGCTCTCCGATTTTCTCCAACTGGCGGACTGCATCATAGGCGAAATATCCTACGGCGCCGGCGGTAAACGGCGGCAGGCCTGGCATGGCGGCCGGCGTGTGCTCGCGCAGCAACAGCTTCACGAACTGAAAGACGTTGCCTTCGTGGCGCTCGCGCTTGCGCCCGCGTTCGATCTCGATAACATTGCCCCGTGCCCGCAGCCGCATGTAAGGCCGCGCCCCCAGGAATGTGTAGCGCCCGATCTGCTCGCCGCGCTCGACCGACTCCAGCAGGAACCCGTGCGGTTCGTTTTCCGCAATCGACAGAAAAGCGGAGACCGGCGTGAGCAGGTCGGCGCTGACCGATTTCACTACCGGCACCAGCGTCGCCGAACGCGCCAGACGGGAGAATTCCTTGAATCCCGGATAAGCCATGCGAAGAGGCTAGCCGGAATCGCGCCGGCTCGCGGTTCATTATAAGGGGAGGGCGTTGCCGAACGCGTGGGCCGTGGCTCACGCTCCGAGGTACCTGACTCGTTACCTTAGCACGTCTGTTTGAAAATTGACCGGTGAACCAATCCGGCAATTGACGAATGCGGCCCATCATCGGAAGATACCAAGTGAAGCTACCAAGCAACCGGGCCCTCGCGCAGTTACGAGCCTATGCGGATTAAGTTCTGGGGCGTGCGCGGTTCCACGCCGACGCCACAATCCGAAAACATGCGCTACGGAGGCAATACCTCCTGTGTCGAAGTGCGATTGGGCGATCAAATCTATATCTTCGATTGCGGCACCGGATTCCGCGTGCTCGGACGGCAACTGCAAAGTGAATTCGGCGACCGCCCTTTTTCCGCCCACGTCTTCGTTTCGCACTTTCATTGGGACCACATTCAGGGTATGCCGTTCTTCCGTCCTCTCTATGCCAACGCGGAGAACCGGTTCCTCTTTCAATGTTCCAGCCGCACGCGCAGCCTGAAACAAGTGCTGGCCGATCAAATGGCCGCGCCTTACTTTCCCGTGGACATCGGCCAGATGAAGGCGCGACGCGACTTTTACGACATCGAGAGTGGACGCACAACGGTTGAGGATGGAGTGCAACTGCAGACCGCGTGGCTCAACCATCCTCAGGGATGCATGGGCTTTCGCCTCGAAACGAAAGATGGAATCCTGGTCTATGCCACGGATAACGAGCCCGGCGACGCCGCCTTCGACAAGGCCGTGCGCAAGCTGGCCGAAGGCGCGGACGTGCTCATCTACGACGCGCAATACTTGCCTGAGGAATATGAAGCCCGCCGCCGCGGCTGGGGACATAGCCACTGGCGTGAAGCCGTCAATGTAGTGATGGAGAGCGGCGCCAAGGAGCTTATCCTCTTCCACCACGATCCCGATCACACCGACGCTGTGATCGACAAGGTCGTGAAGAACGCGCGCGACTACTACCCCAAGGTGCGGGCGGCGGCTGAGGGCATGGAAATTGTGCTAGTAGGTTCTGCGAGCTACGAACGCGGGTAGGAGCTATTACCTGCGCAGATCCCGGATGGCGCTTCCGAGGTCACTCAGGAAAAGCAGCATTCCAAGAATAATCGCTCCCAGAAGCGCAAAGACTGCGATGATAGCAGTCTGTTTTGGTCCTCTGGCCATCGGGCTTTCTCCTCAGGGCGGACGGCAAATCAAAAACGTCCCCCCATTTAGGTGTCGCGTACAAACTGCTGTGCACCCACATCTGAGTCCGAGCCCATGCCGTCCTAGCGCGATCACGGCGGCAAAATGTTGACACAGTTGAACCAGCGACGCAAGCCCAAATAGGGCACAGCGGACCTGGGTTAGAGTGTTTTCCGTGGCTCCCCATCTTGCTTCCCAACCATCCCCGCTCATATACTCTGAACGTTTGCCCGTTCACTCCGGGATCTCGTCCCGGCGCCGGCCAAGACCTCGAATCGCAATCATTCCGGAGACGAACTATATGAGCACGATGACTGCTGCACCGCACCTCGACAAAGAAAGCAATCCATGGGAGTCGCAGCGGGCGCGTTTTGACCTGGCTGCCCAGAAGCTCAATCTGGATGACGGCCTGTGGCGGGTGCTGCGCTATCCCAACCGCGAACTCACGGTCTACATTCCGGTGCAGATGGATGACGGACACCTCGAGGTCTTTACCGGATTTCGCGTGCAGCACTCGATTGCGCGCGGACCGGGCAAGGGCGGCATCCGCTACGCCCCCGACGTTACGCTCGATGAAGTGCGCGCTCTCGCCAGCTGGATGACCTGGAAGTGCGCCGTGGTGAACATTCCTTTCGGCGGGGCCAAGGGTGGCGTGATCTGCGATCCGCACAAAATGTCGATGGGCGAAATCGAGCGCATGACGCGGCGTTACACCTCGGAGTTGATCGAATTCATCGGCCCCGAGAAGGACGTTCCCGCGCCCGACGTCAACACCAACGAGCAAATCATGGCCTGGATGATGGACACCTACTCCATGCACATGCGCCAGACCGTGACCGCGTGCGTGACCGGAAAGCCCATTAACATCGGCGGCTCGCGCGGACGCCGCGAGGCTACGGGCCGCGGCGTGATGGTGGTATGCGACGAGGCCATCAGGAAACTGGGCCTGTCGCGCGAAGGCAGCCGAGTGATTGTGCAGGGCTTCGGCAACGTGGGCTCCAACGCCGCCCAGCTGATGCATCAGGGCGGATACAAAGTTGTGGGCATCGCCGAAGTGGGCGGCGGGCTTTATAACAAGAACGGGATCGACCTGAACGCGCTGGTTGATTTCCGCCAGAAGAATGGTACGGTGCATGGCTTTCCGGGCGCGGAACCGTCCGATGCCGCTGAATTGCTGACGACGGAATGCGAAATCCTGATTCCCGCCGCGACGGAGAATGTCATCACCTCGCGCAATGTGGATCGCGTGAAATGCCGCATCCTGGCCGAAGGCGCCAACGGTCCAACGACTTCGGCCGCGGACGACGTTTTAACGGATAAGGGCGTCTTTGTGATCCCAGATATTCTGGCCAACGCCGGTGGCGTAACCACTTCTTACTTCGAGTGGGTGCAGGACCGCCAAGGCTATTTTTGGAAGGAGTCTGTCGTCAACGAGCAACTGGAAGAGATCATGGTTTCCTCCTTCGGCGATGTAGTCCGCTACGCCGAGACGCACAAGGTGAACAATCGCATCGCAGCCTACATGCTGGCTATTGACCGCGTGGCGTATACCATCCGGCAGCGCGGAATTTACGCGTAGGAGGATTTATGAAATGCATGGGCAAAAGATTGATGGCGCGGATATTGGCTGCGCTGTTGGCTTTCTTTTTGCTGCATGCCGCCAGCGCCACGCGAGTTCTTGCCAGCTCCGACGCCTCCGCGCTGAGCGCTTCGGCAGATCCCGCCTCCAAACTTGACATCAACACGGCGACCAAGGATCAACTCAAGGCTCTGCCCGGCATCGGCGACGCCTATTCGCAGAAGATTATCGACGGCCGCCCGTACCGGACGAAGTTGGACCTGGTCCATAGAAAAATCATCCCTCAGGCCACCTACGACAAGGTTAAGGACCAGATCATCGCCAAGCAACCGAAGCCGAGCGCAATGACGCCGGCCGCACCGAGGTAGTCGAGTCGAGTCGTGGATTTCGCCCAGTGCTCATCCGTGCCCTAATGGCACCTTCCCTTGATTGCGTTCCCTCGCACCGTGGAGGATAATCAAGCTGTCCGGTATCCCTCCGGAGACGTTCCTTGGCTGCGGTGAACCTGCCCAATTCCATCACGCTGATCCGCATCTGCAGCATTCCTCTGCTGATCTGGATTTTGTCTTCCGGTCACTTCAGCAGCGATCATGGCGCGAAAGAGTTGCTGGCCTCGGCAATATTCATTGCCGCTTCCATGACCGACGGCATCGACGGATACCTCGCCCGCAAGCGCGGGCAGATCACGACCATGGGCATTCTGCTCGATCCCATGGCTGACAAACTCCTGATCGCCGCCGCCTTCGTTACGCTGGTGCAGTTCAATCCCAGCCTGGTTCCCGCCTGGATCGCCGTCATCATCATTGGCCGCGAGTTTCTGGTAAGCGGCCTGCGCTCCATCGCTGCGTCCGGGGGGTTCACCATCGAAGCGAGCGAACTCGGCAAGTTCAAGATGGTGGTGCAGATCGTTTCCGTGGTCGCGGTAATTCTCGATCACCGCTGGAAGGAGTGGCCGGTTTACGGAAACTTCATCTTTCCGGTGCACTGGATCGCCTACGCCGCGATCTGGTTCGTGGTTTGCGTTTCTCTGATCTCGGCCGTCGATTATTTCGCGGCATTCTGGTCGAAGATCGACCGGCGGGTCTCGAAGCGCCGCCGCCGCGCTTTCGTTCTCAGCCGTCGCCGAAAGCCGCAACCAACCCCGCGCCCGGCCGATGCCGATGTCGCTCCTACAACATAATTCGCGGGCGGCAGTGGCTGCTTCGGAAGCAAGTAGGTCTGGCGGCAAACCTGCGTCCGGCGCGGCTTCTGGCCAGGAGTTCAGTGGGGAAGAACGCTCGTTACTGCTGCGCCTGGCGCATGATTCCATTTCCTCCGCGCTGGAAAGTCGCGAGATTTCTGTCGAGGCTCCAACTCCGCACCTGGCGGTGCTCCGCGGCGTTTTCACGTCGCTTTACCTGCGTGGAGAGCTGCGCGGATGCGTCGGCTATGTGCTGCCCACCTGCCCGGTCAACCGCGCTGTTGCCGAAACCGCCCGGGCCGCCGCTTTCGAAGGTAACCGATTTCCGCACGTCACCCAAGAAGAGGCTGCCCATCTCACAATTGAGCTAAGCATTCTCTCGCCCGCGCAAGCGATTCGAGCCGAAGAAATCGAAATAGGACGGCACGGTCTGCTCATCAGTCACCATGGCCGCCGCGGCTTGCTGCTTCCCCAGGTTCCTGTCGAGCGCGCGTGGGACCGCAAGACGTTCCTCGAGCAAACCTGCCGCAAAGCCGGCCTGCCGGCGGATGCGTGGTTGACCGGGGCTAGCATTGCGGCCTTCACCGCCGAAGTCTTTGGGGAAAAAGAGGTCTGATTCCGATTCTTTCACCCTGCCCTTACCCAATCCTTCTTGCGTGTTTGCCTCAAGGCATTGGCGAGCGACCAGGCCGGGCTACTAACAGGTAGTGTCCTAACAGTGCGAGGACACTACCGCTACTAAGGAAGTGTCCTATATAAGACAGCACCATTACTAACTCCGCGTTTGACAAGCCCTCGCGCCCTACGGTATCTTTAAAGCTTTGGGAAGTCTGCGGTTGCCCGCCTGATGGTCTGGCGTCCTCGCCGGGGAATCAACGAGCGGTCTTCTTTCGCAATTTTTTCATTCTGGGAGAGTTCCGATGTCAACCTATTTCCCCAAACCGGGGGAAATTGTGCGCAAGTGGTACGTCGTGGATGCGGATGGGCAGACGCTCGGGCGTATGGCCTCGCAAGTGGCGCGCATCCTCATGGGAAAAGAAAATCCGCAGTACACGCCCTTTCTCGACACCGGCGATCATGTGATCGTCATCAACGCCGAGAAGGTGAAGACGACCGGCGTGAAGTCGGAGCAGAAGCAGTATCACCACTACACCGGCTATCCGGGTGGGCTGCGAACCGAAGATTACCGGAAGCGCTTGGCGCGCAAGCCGGAAAAGATCATTGAAGACGCGGTGCGGCGCATGCTGCCGAAGAACAAGCTGGCGGATCATATGCTGTCGAAGCTGAACGTCTATAAGGGCGACAAACATCCGCACGAGGCGCAGAAGCCGCAGGATTTGAAGTTGGAAGTAAGGGCGTAGAGGGCAGCTAAGCGGGAGATCCTTCGCTCCGCCTGAAGAACGGCTGCGCTCAGGATGACCAAATTTAGAAATGATAAAGCTCGCTTCTGGTGATTCAAGCTAGAAGCTAAGAGCTAGGAGCTAAAAGCTAGCATGGCTGAATTGGTGCAGTACTATGGAACGGGACGGCGAAAGCGGGCGATCGCGCGGGTGTACTTGCGTCCGGGAAGCGGCGATTTCAAGGTGAACGGGCGTGCGTTCGAGGAGTATTTTGTGACTCCGGCACAGCGTTCGGCGGCAAAGTCTCCGTTAGCATCCACGGAAACGGCGGCTTCGTTCAACGTCATCGCCAGCGTGCTGGGCGGCGGAGTGCGCGGTCAGGCCGATGCGGTAAAGCTCGGGATTGCTCGCGCCCTAATGCAGTTCAACGCGGAACTGCGCGGGAAGTTGAAGGCCGAGGGCATGGTGACCCGTGACCCGCGCGGCAAGGAACGCAAGAAGTACGGCCAGAAGGGCGCGCGCAAGCGGTTCCAGTTCAGCAAGCGCTAGTACCGAGTTGCTAGTACCTAGTACCGAGCAAAACCGAGATTCCTCCGCCCCTCGCTTCCGCTCGGGGGTCGGAATGACAAAGAGTTTGGCTAGAAGCTAAGAGCTAGAAGCTAATAGCTGATTTAGGTGTTTAATTCTTCCCGAGCCTCGCGGCGCGGGGACGGGAATGGCAATCGGAGAGCAGTACCCAGTTGCCAGTACCCAGTTGCTAGCAGTTCTTGCTAGGTACTGGGTACTCGGTACTGAGCACTAGCTTCCCGATGCAGACTAAATAAGGAGGTTCATTGGCTACTATCACCATGAAGGAGTTGCTCGAGGCGGGTGTTCACTTCGGGCATCAGACGAAGCGCTGGAATCCCAAGATGAAGGAATACATCTTCGGAGAGCGCAACGGGATTTACATCATCGACCTGCAGAAGACGCTGAAGATGTTCAAAGAGGCGTCGAAATTCGTCCAAGAACTGGCGGCCGACGGCAAGATTGTGCTGTTCGTGGGGACCAAGCGCCAGGCGCAGGATGCGATTGCCGAAGAGGCTACGAAGTGCGGCGGCTTCTACATCAACCAGCGCTGGCTGGGCGGGCTGCTCACCAACTGGGTTACGGTGCAGAAGTCGGTGAAGCGGCTGAAGGAGCTCGACGAGATGGCCACGGATGGCCGCTACGAGCTGCTGCCGAAAAAAGAAGTCATCAAGCTCGAACGCGAGCGCAAGCACCTGCAGGCCAATCTGGCGGGCATCAAGAATATGACCCGGTTGCCGGATGCGGTGTTCGTCATTGACTCGAACAAAGAGCAGATCGCGGTTCGCGAGGCGCGCAAGCTGGGCATTCCGGTGGTAGCGGTGGTGGATACGAATTGCGATCCGAGCGAGGTGGACTATGTGATTCCGGGCAACGACGATGCGCTGCGCGCGATCCGGCTGTTTACTTCGAAAATTTCTGAGTCGATCGCCGAAGGGGCGCAGTTGATGACTGACAAGCAGGTTGCCGACATGACGGCGGCGACTGAGCAGGCGCAGGCTCGGGAGACGCAGCGGGCGGAAGACGCGGCAGCTGCTCTCGAGGTTCGTGCCCAGGAGGCCGCGGCTGCGTCCGATATGGCGGACATCGGCGAAAATATCAGCATGGAAGAGGTGCTGGGTCCGGGGACGCACAAGAAGCCGGTCGCCAACGAGGAAGCCGATCTGCCGAAGGTCGTCGAAAGCCAGACGGTTTAAGGTATCCGTACCTAGTACCGAGTACCGAGTACGTAGCAAAAACCGGGCACGTGGAATATCTGACCCGCGCGGGTCGTCCGGCGCGGGTCAAAGTTTGTAGAGGCAGTCGTTGGTCCTTGGTCGTTCGCCATTGGGCCTTGACTTCCTGGCCAACGACCAACGACAAAGGACCAAGGACTGTAATTATGAGCACTACTATGGCGAACATCTCTGCGGCACAAGTGAAAGATCTCCGGGAAAAGACTGGGGCTCCGATGATGGATTGCAAACAGGCCCTGACCGAAGCCAAGGGTGACATGGAACTGGCGGTTGTGATCCTGCGCAAGAAGGGCGTTTCGGTTGCGGCCAAGAAAGCCACGCGCGTAACCAGCGAAGGCGCGGTGACCAGCTACATTCATGCCGGCGGCAAGATCGGCGTGCTGGTCGAGGTGAACTGCGAGAGCGATTTCGTGGCGCGCACCGACGACTTCAAGGAACTGGTGCACGATATCGCCATGCACATCGCGGCCAGCGATCCCAAATTCGTGCGCAAGGACGACGTGACCAAGGCGGACTTCGACCGCGAGAAAGATATCTATCTCGCGCAGGCCGTCGCCTCCGGCAAGCCGCCGAATATTGCGGAGAAGATGGTCGCCGGCAAGATGGAGAAGTTCTACGAGGAGGTCTGCTTGTTGGAGCAGCCCTTCATCAAGGACCAGACCATGTCGATTGCGCAGCTCATCGCGGCAAAGATCGGCAAACTGAGCGAGAACATCAGCGTGAGGCGCTTCGCACGCTTCAAAGTGGGCGATGCGGGCGAGACGGTGGCCGTCACTAAGCCCACAGAACAGAAAGCGGAGTAATTCAGGAGCGCCCGGGTGGGCGCTCTTTTGTGCCTGTTTGCGCGACCGCCGGCGGGATGCCGGCACTATAAAACCTACATGACCGCTACCGCCCCTGCCTTCAAACGCGTTCTGCTCAAGCTTTCCGGAGAAGCCCTCGCTGCTAATCAGGGTTTTGGTGTGGATACAGCACGCATCCACGAAGTCGCGGCGGAATTGGCCGACGTGCACAAACTGGGAGTGCAGCTTGCGATCGTGGTTGGCGGTGGCAATTTTTTTCGCGGCGTAGCCGACCAGGCTAAAGACATGGACCGCGTTTCCGCCGATCACATGGGAATGCTGGCCACGGTGATCAACGCGCTCGCGCTGCAGGATGCGCTGGAAAAACAAAAAGTCTACACCCGCGTGCAATCGGCGATTGAAATGAATCAGGTAGCGGAGCCGTTTATCCGGCGGCGCGCCATCCGGCATCTGGAAAAGGGCCGCGTGGTCATCTTCGCCGGCGGAACCGGCAATCCCTACTTCTCCACCGACACGGCGGCATCCTTGCGTGCCATGGAGATCAAGGCAGACGCCATTCTGAAAGCCACAAAAGTCGACGGCATCTACGACGCCGACCCCATGAAGGTGAAGGACGCCAAGAAGTTCACGGACATCACGTACATGGACGTTCTGAGGCTGGGGCTCAAAGTGATGGATTCCACCGCCATCAGCTTGTGCAAAGACAACAACCTGCCCATTATCGTCTTCAACCTGAATGAGCACGGCAACATCCGGCGCGTGGTCAGCGGAGAGAAGATCGGGTCGAGGGTGAGCGCGTAAAGTTTTGCTACGGCTCCACTAGGAGTATTGGTAAGCGTCATCCCGAAGCACGGCGTTCTTCAGCCGGGCGAGGGATCTCGGGCTAGAGAGCGAGTGCGGGGGAGATGCGTTGCTCCGCCTGAAAAGCGGCTCCGCTCAGCATGATGCCAAGCCAGCTTTCGCTTGGGTTTATAATTCAGCGTTTTGATTCTTAATGTCATACGGAGCTGACTGGATATGGCTCAAGCCACCATGGCCGCGATTCCGGGCCTCAAAGAAACCTACGTACAACTGAAAATGCGGATGGACAAGGCCGTGGAAGACTTCCGCAAGGCCATGGCAGCCACGCGCACCGGGCGCGCCTCGGTGCACATGCTCGACAACGTGAGCGTCGACTATTACGGCTCGCAGATGCCCCTGAACCAGATCGCTCAGGTGCACGCGCCGGAGCCACAGATGATTACGGTGCAGCCGTTCGATCCGTCCCAGATGGGCGCGATCGAGAAAGCGATTCGCTCCGCCGAACTGGGACTGAACCCCATGAACGACGGCAAGCTGATCCGCGTGCCGGTGCCAGCGCTCACTCAGGAACGCCGTCAGGAGATGGTGAAGCACCTGCACAAAGTGCTCGAAGAACACCGCACCGCGGTGCGCAACATTCGCCGCGACGGCAACGATGCCATCAAGAAGGCGATGAAAGACAAGAAGATTACCGAGGACGACGAGAAGCGCTCGCTCGAAGAGATCCAGAAGCTCACCGACGACGAAATCAAGAAGATGGAAGAAATGAGCAAAGGCAAAGAAAAAGAAGTGCTGGAAATCAAGTAGGCTTCCTTTTTTTTGCTTCTAATCGGAAAACAGGGCATCCGGAACGCGCGGATGCCCTTTGTGTTGGCCCGTCCGCACGTATAATCATAAAGATCGAGCAATGAAGAAAGTGGTCCATGCCGCGTGTCCGCACGATTGCCCCGATGCCTGCGGCGTTCTGATCACCGTAGAAGACGGCCGCGCTACGAAGATTCAGGGCGATCCAGGGCATCCGATGACCCGCGGATTTCTGTGCGCGAAGGTGGCGAAGTATCTGGACCGGGTGTATTCGCCGGATCGGGTGCTGTATCCGATGCGCAGGATCGCACCCAAAGGCCCAGCGGCCCTGCGCCAGCCTTCTCAGACCTGGCATCGCATCACCTGGGACGAGGTTCTCGATGAAATCGCCTCACGTTTCCGCACGATCATCGCCGAGTTTGGCAGCGAAGCCATTCTGCCGTATTCCTATGGCGGAACGCTGGGAGCGCTAAACGGCGGCTCGATGGACCGCAGATTTTTCAATCGCCTCGGCGCTTCGCAACTGGAACGCACGATTTGTTCCGCGGCGGGCGAAGCGGGCATCGAGTCGGTCTTCGGCAAGAAACTCGGCACCGAGCCCGAGCAGTTCATCCACTCTCGTTACATCATTGCGTGGGCGTCGAACATTCATGGCAACAATGTTCACCTGTGGCCGTTCATCGTCGAAGCGCGGCGCCGGGGCGCGAAGCTGGTGGTCATCGATCCTTACCGCACCCGCACCGCGGCATGCGCCGACTGGTATCTTCCCATCAATCCCGGCACCGATGGCGCCCTAGCCCTTGCCATGATGAATGTGATCATCGGCGAAGGGCTGCACGATGCCGACTACGTTGCGAAATATACCTGGGGCTTCGGCGAGCTGTGCGAGAAAGTGAAAGCTTACCCGCCGGAGCGCGTGGAGCAGTGGACCGGTATCGCAGCCGAAGATATCCGCAAGCTGGCGCGTGAATACGCTACGGTACGTCCTTCGGTGATCCGGGTGAATTACGGCGTGCAGCGGTCCGAAGGCGGCGGGATGGCTACGCGCGCCATTGCCATGCTGCCATGCATCATCGGCTCATTGAAGGAAGTGGGCGGCGGGATCCATCTTTCGACCAGCGGCGCGTTTGGCCTGAACAATGACGCATTGAGGCGCCCCGACCTTCACCCCGAGGGGCGCAACCACCCACCGCGGATCGTGAACATGGTCCGGCTGGGCGAGGCGCTGAATTCCCTGAGCGATCCGCCGCTGAAGGCTCTGTTTGTCTACAATTCAAATCCCGCGGCGGTTTGTCCGAATCACAATGAAGTGGTTCGCGGGCTCAGGCGTCCGGATTTGTTCACCGTAGTCCACGAGCAGTTCTTCACCGATACCACAGACTATGCCGACATCGTCTTGCCGGCGACCACGTTCTTCGAGCACAAAGATTTGCAAGCGGCGTACGGCCACTATTATCTGCAAGTGTCGGACCAGGCGATCGAGCCACTGGGAGAGTGCCGCGCGAACGTTGACCTGTTCCGCGCGCTGGCCGGGCGGATGGGATTCGACGACGAGTGCTTCAACGACAGCGTCGGTGAAATGATCGATGACGCTCTGGCTTCGGCGAACCCGTGGTTGGAGGGGATCACCCGCGAGCGGTTGGAGCGGGAAAAGCAGGTCAGACTGAACTTCAGTGGCCAGTGGCCAGTGACCGGTGGCCAGTCTAAGACCGCGTGCGGCGACGATTCCCCCGAACCGTTCCTTCCATTCGCCCACGGCAACTTCCCCACGCCCTCCGGCAAGGCCGAACTGTATAGCGAAGCGATCAAAGCGCTGGGTCTTGATCCGGTTGCCGAGTTCGCGCCTCCGGCGGAATCGCGCCATGGAGCCGAGAACGCTAGGTTCCCGCTCGAACTTCTGGCGCGCAAGGCCGACAACTTCCTGAACTCGACCTTTTCGAATGTGCCTTCGGTGCAAACGATGGAAGAAACCAACCTGCTGGAGATGCATTCCGCCGATGCCATCACACGCGGCATCGCGCAGGGAGACTTGGTGAGGGTTTACAACGGTCGTGGAGAGATCTTCCTGAAAGCGCGAGTCGATGGGGCCGTGCGGCCGGGTGTCGTTTCGGCTAAGCTGAATTGGGCCAAGTTCGGCCCCGGATTGCGGAACATTAATGTCTTGACTTCAGAAAAACTTACCGATCTGGGCAACTCCGCCACGTTTTATTCCGTCTTGGTGGAGGTGGAGTTGGCCAAGCCCTTTCCATGAAGCCACCGGCAAGAGTGACGGCTTGGACGCTTTCTGTTTCTCTACCGTATAATGATCGTTTTCCTACATCCCAGAGGCTGAGGTCGTAGCGATTCATTCCAGCATTCATCGAGACATTGCTGTGTCCATGCGCGGGCACGGTTCTTACGGCGCTGCTCAGCCTCCATCTTCTTCATTTGCACGGCTTTGCCGGAAGGTGACGAATCTTGGGTGGGCGCTGGGGATCGCGTTCGCCCTCCTTTGCGCTTCGCCAGGCTGGGCGCAGACCGACGTAATCTCGGAGATCAACGTCCAGGGAAACCGCAGAATTCCCGGCGACACGATCAAGGGACGCATTTTCACGCACGCCGGGGATATCTACGATCCCGCGGCGCTGGAGCGCGATTTTAACGCGCTCTGGAACACCGGTTACTTCGAGGATATCCGTTTCACCCGTGAAGAGACTCCCAAAGGTTGGCGGCTGATTATCCAGGTCAAGGAAAAGCCGACCATCCGCGAGATCAATTACGTCGGTCTGAGCTCGGTCACCAACAGCGACGTCCTGGACCGCTTCAAGGAAGCGAAGGTTGGTTTGACTGTGGAGAATCAGTACGATCCGACCAAAGTCAAGAAAGCGGAAGTGACGATTAAAGGCTTGCTGGCGGAACACGGCCGCCAGTTTTCCACGATCCGGACGGAAATCCGGCAGATTCCGCCCGCCGCGGTCGGGATCACGTTCGTGATCAAAGAAGGCCCGAAGGTCAAGGTGGGTAAGATCAGGTTTGAAGGCAACAAGAACGTCAAGACGCGAGTGTTGCGTTACGCTATGAAGAACCTGCGGCCCATCGGCATCCCGCATTCGATCTTCCTGGAAAATATATTCGCCAGGACGTACGACGCCACCAAGCTCGACGAAGATACGGAACGGGTCCGCAATGAATATCAGAATCGGGGCTATTTCAAAGTCATCGTCAACGAGCCCAAGACGCAAATGCACGATACCGGGCATACGGGCTTCCATATCCCGCTGATGCAAGGGGGGCCGGGCAAGGCGGTCGACATTACCATGCCCATCGAGGAGGGCGACCGTTACACCCTGGGTTCGATCACGTTCAAGAACAATAAGGCGGTGTCGAACGTGAAGGCGCTGCGCAACCTCTTTCCTATCAAGGACGGCGACGTCTTCAGCAAAGACAAAGTTGCCAAGGGTCTCGAAAACCTGCGCAAGGCCTACGGCGAGCAAGGCTACATCAACTTCACTTCGGTGCCCGATACCAGGTTCGACGACGACAAGAAACTGATCTTTCTCGACATTGACGTGGACGAAGGCAAGCAGTTCTATGTCCGCCGCATCGAGTTCCAGGGCAACACCACCACCCGCGATAAGGTCATCCGGCGCGAAATCGCGCTGGAAGAGGGCAACATCTACAACTCGCGCCTCTGGGAGTTGAGCTTGCTCCGATTAAATCAACTGGGATACTTCGATCAGTTGAAGCCGGACGATCCAAACATCACGACCCGCCAACTGGACGAGAAAAACGGATTGGTCGACCTCACGCTAAAAGTCCATGAAAAGGGCAAGAACAGCATCGGCCTGAACGGAGGCGTCAGCGGGTTGGAAGGCGCGTTCGTGGGCATCAACTACTCCACCAACAACTTCCTCGGCCTGGGTGAGACGCTGCAGGTTCAGGCCAGCATCGGGAACCTCGCCCGCACCATCCGCTTCGGCTTTACGGAGCCGTACATGTTTGACCGGCCGTTGCAGTTTGGCTTTAACGTTTACTACAACAAAGTAAGCTATGACCAGGCGCGCCAGCTTTCCATTTTCCGCGGCCAGACCCTGAATTTGCCCAACGCCGTGCTGCAGAACCTGCAAAACTACTCGCAGTCGAGCGTCGGATTCACCAGTTCGCTCAGCTATCCCCTGCGCCACTCTTTCAAGCGCGTCGGGATTACCTATTCGTTGGACCGCTCCACACTGCTGGCGCTGAGTTCGGCATCCAAAAACCTGTTCGAATTCCTCGCCTTCCGCGGTATTTCCGGGCCCAATGCGCTGGAAGGCATCATCACCAGCAAGATCTTCCCCAACTTCTCCATGAACACCGTCGATAGTCAGATCTCGCCCCACCACGGCCGTGCGTTGACCTTGGGAGCGGAGATCGCGGGGATTGGGGGCACCGTTCACTCGATTCGGCCGATCGTTACCTTCACGCACTGGACTCCAGTGCAGAATCGCCGCAACGCGCTCGGGTTCCGTATCCAGGGATCGTTCATCACGGGATATGGAAGCTTGGTGGCGCCCCCGTTCGAGCGCTCCTACATGGGCGGTGAGAACGATCTGCGTGGTTTCGACATACGTTCTGTCTCTCCGGTGGCGTTCCTGCCCAGCGTCGGCACGATCACGCTGACCAATCCTGATGGGACTCCCGTTCTCAAAAGCGCGCAAAATCCCTTGCTGGGGAATTTGACCATACCCATCCCCGTCGACCAGATCACGTTCCCAGGCGGCGACCTGAGCATAGTTACCAACTTCGAGTACCGCATTACGATCTATGGCCCCGTAGCCCTGGCTCCATTCATGGACGCGGGTATTGATCCCATCGTGCGCCCCTCGCAGTTGCAGATCGCTCAGGTGCAATACGACAGCGTGATCAGCCAGCCGTTTGGCTGTCCCGGCCAGGACCCGGCCAATGCCACCGCCACCGGCACTGGCTGTTATCCAGGCGCCTTGTTGAACCCTCCGCCGAAGCAGCAACTGCAGGTGTTGGGTTCGACCAACTGGAGGCCGAGAATGTCCACCGGGCTCGAACTCCAGATGTTCCTGCCCGTGATCAACGCGCCGTTCCGCATCTACTGGGCCTACAACCCGCTGCGCCTGGATAACGCGGCGAATCCGCCGATTCCGATCACCACCGCCATGTTCCCGCAGCAGCAGTGTCCCGCCGGGGCCCCCGCCGGAACAATCTGCAACACCGCGGCGGGCAGGTATACCTACCAGCTCGCCAAAGACACCTACAGTCCCAGCTTCCTG
>Ga0302324_100008841_pt1 | contig 21175 bp, 17 predicted proteins | sample Palsa_T0_1_FD_201949 | JGI IMG/M metagenome (GOLD analysis project Ga0302324, IMG submission 201949) | Peat permafrost microbial communities from Stordalen Mire near Abisko, Sweden - Palsa_T0_1 | ecosystem: Environmental > Terrestrial > Soil > Palsa > Peat permafrost | place: Sweden: Abisko...
GCGCAGCCGACTCGGTCACCCGCCAGGACACCAGTGCCCCGTCGAACAGACGCTGCATCCAGGGCTGGCCCATGACGGGGACGCTATCAGTCGGCCCCTTCCGCGGCGGAGATGACGGGCCCAACCGCGGCCGGCCCAACCGCGGCCGGCCCAACCGCGGCCGGCCCAACCGCGGCCGGCCCGCGGGAGCGCCGGCGGCCTTCGAGCGTGGACGCCACCGGTCGCACGTGGTCGATAGCGGAGTTGACCTCCGCGCCGATGAGAACGGCCAGGGCGGTGACATAGAAGAACAGCAAGGCCGCGATGGGCGCGCTGAGGGAGCCGTATACAGACTTGTTGTGGAAGCTCGACGTGAGGTAGGCGCGCACGGCGAAGCTCCCGAGCAACCACAGCGCCATGGCCAGCACCGCTCCAGGCAGGCCCCGACGCCATCGCACCCGAACCGGCAACGACAGCCGGTACAGCGACGCCAGCAACCCCACCGACAGAACCCCGACCGCGGGCCAGTACACCAGATGCACCGTCGTCCTCACCGGGCGGAAAATCGAGCTCGAGGACAGGCTGATCAGTGCGTTCGGCCCGAGGGCCAGCGCCGGCAACAGGACCACGCCCACCGCCACGAAGCACAGGTAGAGGCCGATGGCGACCAGACGGCTGCGCCAGGCGCTGCGCAAGCCCCGCATGCCGTAGGCCACCGTGATGGTGTTGACGTAGTCGCTCATGGCCGTCGATCCCGACCACAACGAGATGACGAAGCCGATCGACACCACCTCCAGGTGACCACGGGCGAGGACCTCGTTGAGGAGAGGAGCGATATCGGTGCTGACCGTCGACGGCGTGAGCACGTCCCCGGCACCCCGGAGCACGTCGTCGTGGATGCGCTGGACGCCCGCCGTGCCATACACGTCGCGGAGATAGCCCACCCCTCCGAGCAGGGTCAGCAGCAACGACGGCAGGGACACGATGGCCCAGAACCCCGCTTCGGCCGCCATACCGAGGATGCGATCCTCGAACAGCTTGTGCCAGGTCCGGCCCAGCACGGGGCGAATGTCGCCGAGTGCACGCACGAACGAGTGGCCCCACCGCCGGAGGAGACCGGGCTGGCGGGGGATGGACACCATGACGCAGCCATCATGGTCGACCGCGCCCGCGGTCGCGGATCACCGCTCGGCAGGCGGACCAGCTATCTGCTTATGGCGCGAGAGCCGTCCCTTGTACCCTATAGGCGTGAGTTCTTATCTGGACGCGGTGCGGGAGCGGGTGGTCATCTTCGACGGCGCCACCGGGACCAACCTGCAGCTGCGTCACCTCGGGCCGGATGACTTCGGCGGCGCCGCCCTAGAGGGCTGCAACGAGATCCTCGTCGACACCCGTCCCGATGTCATCGTCGACTTGCACCAGTCGTTCTTCGACGTGGGCTGCGACGTGGTCGAGACGGACAGCTTCGGTTCCCTTCCGTGGGTGCTGGCCGAGTACGGCCTGGCCGACCGGACCCGGGAGCTGGCCACCAAGGCCGCCCGCATCGCCAGAGACGTCGCCGGCCCGACTGACACCCCAGGCCGCTGGGTGGCGGGCTCGCTCGGCCCGGGGACCAAGATCGCCTCCCTGGGTCAGATCACCTTCGTCGACCAGCGCGACGGCTACCAGGAGGCCGCGGCCGGGCTGCTCGACGGCGGCGTGGACCTCCTCATCATCGAGACGGTTCAGGATCTGTTGCAGGCCAAGGCGGCCATCATCGGCTGCCGCCGGGCCATGGCAGATATCGGCCGCCAGGTCCCGCTACAGGTCCAGGTCACCATCGAGACGACGGGACGCATGCTGATGGGCACCGAGATCGGTGCCGCCCTGACCACCCTCGACGCCCTGCGCCCCGATGTCATCGGGCTCAACTGTGCCACCGGGCCCGCCGAGATGAGCGAGCACCTCCGTTATCTGTCGCAGCGCAGCCGGGTGCCGATCTCAGTACTGCCGAACGCCGGTCTGCCGTCGGTCGTCGAGGGCCAGATGCACTACGACCTGACACCGGGCCAGCTAGCCGAGCACCACGCCCGCTTCATCAGCGAATACGGCATCAGCGTGGTCGGCGGCTGTTGCGGCACGACCCCCGAGCACCTGAAGGCGGTCGTCGACGCGTGCCGGGACCTCACCCCGGGCCCCCGGCAGCCCGAGTGGGAGCCGGGTGTGGCGTCCATCTACAGCCACGTGCCCTACGACCAGGCGCCGTCATTCCTGGTCGTCGGCGAGCGCACCAACGCCAACGGGTCCAAGAAGTTCCGCGAGGCCATGCTCAACGACGACTGGGACACCTGCGTCGCCATGGCTCGCGAGGCGGTCAAAGGCGGCTCCCACGTGCTCGACGTCTGCGTCGACTACACGGGCGAGGACGGCGTGTCCGACATGCGCGAGATCGCCGGCCGCTTCGCCACCCAGGCCACCCTGCCGATCATGCTGGACTCGACCGAGCCGCCCGTGATCGAGGCCGGCCTCCAGCTCATCGCCGGCAAGCCCATCCTCAACTCCGTCAACCTCGAGGACGGCGACTCGCCGGGGACCCGCCTCGACCGTTTTCTGTCGCTGGCCCGCGAGTACGGCGCCGCGGTCGTGTGCACCTGCATCGACACCGAGGGCCAGGCTCGCACCGCCGAGTGGAAAGTACGGGCCGCCAAGGCCATCCGCGACCTGGCGGTGGAGCAGTACGGCCTCGCCCCTGAGGACCTGCTGTTCGATCCCCTCGTCCTGCCGATCAGCACGGGCATGGAGGAGGGCCGCCGCGATGGGATCGAGACCATCGAAGGCATCCGTCGGATAAAGGGAGAGCTCCCTGGGGTGGGCACCATCGTCGGACTCTCGAACGTGAGCTTCGGCCTCGCCCCCGCGGCCCGGCACGCCCTCAACTCGGTGTTCCTGCACGAGTGCCAAGAGGCCGGGCTCGATGCCGCCATCGTGCACGCGGCCCGCATCATGCCGCTGCACAAGATCGATCCGCGGGTCGTGGAGGTCTGCCTCGATTTGATCTACGACCGGCGCGACGCCGCGACCGGTTACGACCCGCTCCAGGAGCTGCTGGGTCTCTTCGAGGGGGTGTCGTCCTCCGAGTTGGTCACCGAGGATCGCAGCGGCTGGCCGGTGGAGCGCCGGCTGGAGCAGCGCATCATCGACGGGGACCGCGACGGGCTGGAAGGCGACCTCGACACTGCTCTGAGCGACGGTTGGGCGGCGCTTGATGTCGTCAACGGTCCGCTCCTCGGCGGCATGAAGGTCGTCGGGGAGCTGTTCGGTTCGGGGCAGATGCAGCTGCCGTTCGTGCTGCAGTCGGCGGAGACGATGAAGACCGCGGTTGCCTTCCTCGAGCCCCACATGGAGAAGAGCGACGCCGGCGGCAAGGGCCGCATCGTCATCGCCACCGTCAAGGGCGATGTGCACGACATCGGCAAGAACCTGGTGGACATCATCTTCACCAACAACGGCTACGAGGTCACCAACCTCGGGATCAAGGTGCCGCTCGCCGACATCCTGGAAGCCGCCCGGGAGACGGGCGCGGACGTCATCGGCATGTCCGGGCTCTTGGTCAAGAGCACGTTGATCATGCGGGAGAACCTGCTGGAGATCAACCAACGCGGGCTCGCCGACATCCCGGTCATCCTGGGCGGGGCCGCTCTGACGCGCACCTATGTCGAACGGGATCTCCGTTCCGAGTACCAGGGGCGGCTGTTCTACGGCAAGGACGCCTTCGAAGGACTGCACACCATGGACCGCCTCATGGAGATCAAGCGCGGTGACGAGGACGATCCCGACTTCGGCCGGGTGCTGGAGGGCCGCGAAGGAGCCCGGCCCCGTGCCGCCCAGGCCGCGGTCGCGAGCGATGCCAGCGGCGGTGTCGCCGTCGCCACCGATCCGGACCGCCCGGCCCGGGCCCCGTCGGTGGCCTCCGACAATGCCCTGTTCGCCCCGCCGTTCGTCGGATCCCGCATCGAGCGCGGCATCTCCATCGACGACATCGCCGCCTACATCAACGAAACCTCCCTCTTCCGGGCCCAATGGGGCTACCGGCCGGACAAGTCCCGCCAGGAAAGCGACCCCGAATTCAAGGATCGCATCCGGGCCGAACTGCGGGCCCAGCAGGCCGCGGCGCGCGCGTCGGGGGTCCTCCAGCCCGCGGTCGCCTACGGCTACTTCCCGGTCAATTCCGAGGGCGACGACCTCATCGTGTGGAAGGACGACGCCCGCACGTCCGAATGGCTGCGCTTCACCTTCCCCCGTCAGGGCGCCGACCCCTGGTTGTCGATCGCCGACTTCTTCCGGTCCAGCGCGTCCGGCGAGGCCGACTACGCCGCCTTCCACGTGGTCACCATGGGAGAGAAGGTCTCCGAGGAAACGGCCCGTCTTTTTTCCGAGAACAAATACCAGGACTACCTCCACCTGCACGGTCTCGGCGTGGAGATGGCCGAGGCGCTGGCCGAGTACTGGCACCACCGCGTCCGGGAGGAGTGGGGTTTCGTCGGCGAGGATGGTCCGACCCTTGGCGGCCTGTTCCGTCAGCAGTACCGGGGCGGCCGCTATTCATGGGGCTACGAGGCCTGCCCCGACCTGGAGGACAACGCCAAGTGCGCCGAATTGGTCGGGGCCGACCGAATCGGGGTGGAGGTCAGCGAGGAGACCTCGTGGCAGTTCCATCCGGAGCAGACCACCGCGGCCATCATCTGCCACCACCCGCAGGCCAAGTACTTCGTCGTGCGCCAGCCGGGGCCGGCGCCGGGCCGGTAGGATCGGCCCATGGCCAGGATCTCATTCCCAGAGTGCGGACTAGGCGAGCACGTGGACTGGACCCTGCTGCGGCCGGAAATGGCCGCCGGCATGGGCGCGCTGTCGAAGGCCGTCTACGGGAACACCGAGCTGTCCCTTCGTGAGCGAGAAGCAGCCCGGTGGACCATCGCCTTGATCAATGACTGCGCCGTCTGCCAGACGACCCGGGCCCGCAACGGCGCCGAGGCCGGCGTCGATGAGGGCTTCTATGCCGAGGTACCCAACTGGAGGGCCAGCCCGGCTCTCAGCCCAAGGGAGCGGCTGGCCGCCGAGTTCGCCGAGCGCTTCGCCCTGGACCATTTGGCGATGGACGACGAGTTCTGGGCCCGCCTCCAGGGCGCCTACGCGGACGACGAGATCGCCGATCTGACGATGTGCTGCGGGACGTTCCTCGGTCTCGGTCGGGCGATGGCCGTGATCGGGGCGCGCGCCCCCGACGAGCCTCTGCTCCGCTAGCGGCTGAGCTAGCGCGACGCCAGCAAACCCCGGCGCTCCAGTACCATGCGCTCCAGCCGGGAGAACACGACGGTGTCCATGAGCAGTCCGACCGCGAGGATGGCGACCATGATCGCCAGCACGTCCGCGGCCAGGCTCTGGTCCTGGTAGGCGCTGAGCAGCTGACCGAGCGAGGTGACACCGGGCGCGGCCACGATCAGCTCGCCGGCCATCAGGGAACGCCAGGCGAACGCCCAGGCCTGGCGCATCCCCGCCACGTAACCGGGCAGGGCCGCGGGCAGCACCACATGCCGGTAGCGACCAACGCCCCTGGCGCCGAGCATGTGTCCGGCCTGCAGCAGGATCGGAGGGACGGCGTCGATGGCCGCCACCGTGCCCACGATGACGGCCGGGATACTGCCGGCCAAGGTCACGAACAGAATGGCTTCTGGTTTGACCCCGCACAGCAAAATGGCAATCGGGACCCAGGCCACGGACGGCATGGTCTGCAGTCCGGTCACCAGCGGGGCCACCGCGGTGCGGACCACCTTTACCCGGGTGATGGCGATGGCGACGAGTGTCCCGGTGAGGAGGGCGGCGGTGTAGTACTCCACCGCCCGCCGCAAGGTCGTCCCGACCCCGCTCAGAACCGGATGGCGGTCCTGCCACAGGTGATGGAAGACCGTGGCCGGTCCGGGCAACAGGTAGGTCGGCTTCCACCCCGTCCATACGACCAGCTGCCACAGCCCCAGGCCGACGGCCGCGGCGGTGAGTTTCGGCCAGCTGGCCGCCCAGACCCGGCGGGCCCGCGTCGGGGCTCGGGGCAGGTCCAGCTCCAGCTGATCGAGCCCCTCCAGCTCACGGTCGAGGCGATCAGTGGCCGCCATGGCTGGCCACCTCCGCCCGCAATCGGTCGGTGATGTCGGCCGCTTGAGCGGCCACTTCGGGGGAGTCGATGCGACGGGGCCGGGGAATGGACACGCCGTACGTCGCCACGATCCGCCCCGGGCGGCTCGACAACAGCACCACGCGGTCGGCCAACCGAACCGCCTCGCGGACATTGTGGGTGACGAACACGACCGTGAGGTTCGCCTCCCGCCACACCCGCTCCAGCTCCTCGTGGAGGAGATCACGGGTCATGGCATCGAGGGCGCCGAACGGCTCATCCATAAGAAGAATCTGGCGCTCCTGGGCCAGAGCTCGGGCCAGCGCCACCCGTTGGCGCATCCCTCCGGACAGCTCATGGGGACGCTTGGTGGCGAACCCATCGAGGCGCACCAACCGCAGCAGCTCGGCGGCCCGGGCCTGGCGGGCGGGCTTGGCGACGCCGCGCAGCTGGAGAGCCAGTTCCACGTTCCGGGCCACGCTGAGCCACGGGAAGAGCGCGGCGTCCTGGAACATGAGCGTCGCCTCGCCCACGGACCGGTCCAGGCGACCGGCGGTCGGGCGATCCAGGCCGGCGATCAAGTTGAGCATGGTGCTCTTGCCGCAGCCGGAGGCGCCGACCAAGCAGACGAACTCCCCGACCGCCACTTTCAGGGAGACCCGATCCAAGGCCGGGACCGACGCCCCGACCCGACCGTAGACCTTGGATACCGCGTCGAGGACGACGGCAGGAGGGCTGGCAGCGGAAGGGCTTGTGGCTGGAGGGCTGGCGGCTGCACCGGGTTCCACCCCAGCCTTCACGGTCGTCTCGGCCGAGCCGGACGCCCGGTTCACAATCCGGCCACTGGGGCTTCACCGCGGGCAGCAAGCACCGTGTTGAGAGGAGTCAGGTTGTAGATCCCGGGGAGGTTGCTGGGGGCCTTGAGCAACCCGACGGCCTCCGCGTGTGCCACCTGGGTCTCGAGCGTCGAGGCCAGAGGATCGACGGTGAAGGTGAGGTCCGCCCAGGCCTGGGTGAGCACTTTGGACGACAGCGCCTTGCCCCCCTCGAGGCTGGCGTACTTGGCGTTGAACGCCGTCGGGGCCGCGGCGGGGTTGGCCTGGATGTACTTGATGGTGTCCACCAGACCCTGCAGGAAGCGCTGCACGGTTGCGGGGTGCGCCTGCAGGAATGCCGTGCGCACCACCACGTTGGTGGTGGCCCACTGGCCGTTCGGCCACAGGTTTGCCTCGTTGACCAGGAGGTGACCGCCCGCCTGGAGCATCTCGGTCTCGTAGGGTTCGGGCATCCAGGCGCCGGCGATGGCCCCGGACTTGAACTCGGTTACGACGGTTCCGTTGCCGGTAGCCGAGGGCTGCACATGGACGTCGCCGCCGCCCGACGTGGTGGTGGTGTAGCCCTGGGTCTTGAGCCAGTAGCGCAGGGCGACATCCTGGGTATTGGCCAACTGCGGCGACCCCAGCGTGGTCCCCTTGAGTTGCGACGGGCTGGTGATCGAGGCCTTGGTGACCAGGCCGGCGCCCCCTGACGCGGCGCCGGCGATGATCGCCACCGCCCCGTGCGAGGAGGAGTAGGCGGACAGCGCCGAACTGGGTCCTTCGAAGCCGATGTCGATGGACCCGGTGAGCAGCGCCTGGTTCTCCGCCGGTCCCGCAGAGAACGTCTGGGTCGTGAGGGTGTCGGGGGCCAGGTCCTTGGCGAAGATACCCTCGGCCAGCCCGACCAGCGCCGGGGCGTGGGTCAGGTTCGGGAAGTACCCGAGGTTGACCGTCACGGGCGGGCTCTGCGTGGTCCCGCCGGCGCCGCTCGCCGTGGTCTTGGAGGAGGAGCCGCACGCGGCCGCCACCAAGGCCAGTCCGGCCAAACCCACTACGCCGACCCTCTTCCCAAGGTTTCCTCTCTGCATAACCGCCTTCATAAACATTCATCCAAGTATAGAGGTGGCTCCGTTGCGCTGTCCGGGCGCCCCTTGGTGCCCTATGATCCGCCCGTCTGCTGGACCCGGTGATCCCGGAGGAGAGGACTCAAGAGCGTGAAAGAGCTCGTGTACCACCGCTACATCCTTCCGACCGTGGGGCGGCTCGCGGACAAGACCGCCGTGCTGGACGGAGAGTTCACCGCCACCTATGCCGAGCATCTGGACCGGGTGTGCCGGCTGGCCGATGGCATGCGGACTGAGCTCGGTGTCGACCGGGGCGACCGTTACGCTGTCATGGCGCTCAACGGGCACCAGTTCCTCGAGCTCTACCACGCCAGCCTGCTCGGCGGCAGTGTCATCAATCCGCTCAACCTCCGCCTGGCTCCGAAGGAGCTGGCCTTCATCATCAAGGACTCCGGCAGCCGGGTCTGTTTCGCGGACGCCTTCTTCGCCCCGATGATCGACTCGGTGCGAGCCGAGGCCGGCATCGACAAGGTCGTCCTGATCGGCAGCGGCGACGTGCCCCACGACTTCGAGTACGAGGACGTCGTCGCCGCCGGCTCACCGACGGTGCCGTCGGAGCCGGAGGAGTCCGATCTCGGGATCCTGATGTACACCGGAGGGACCACCGGTATGCCGAAGGGGGTGGTGCTCGACAACCGGGCCCTGATGTTCGACATCTACAAGGTGGCGACCCGGTGGAGCATGGACGAGAACTTCGTGTACCTGCACCAGACCCCGATGTTCCACGCCGCATCGCTCGGCGGGGTCCTAGCTGTCCCGGCAGTCGGCGGCCAAACCACCTTCGTGCCGGTCTTCCAACCCGGGTCGGTGCTCGACGTGATCGAACGCCACCAGGTCACCATGACGGTCATGGTGCCCACCATGATCGCCATGCTCCTGGATCACCCGGACTTCAAGCCAGAGCGTCTGGCGTCCCTCGAAGTGTTGACCTACGGGGCCTCGCCCATGCCGCAGGTTCTCGTCGAACGCGTCCTCGAGATGTTCCCGGATCTCGAGATCTTCCAGGGCTACGGCATGACCGAGAACTGCGGACTTCTCACTTGTCTGGGCCCCGAGGAGCACCGCCAGGGAGGCGAACTGCTCCGCTCCGCCGGCCGGCCGATGCCCGGGTCGGTGGTGACCATCCAGGACGAGCAGGGTCACATCCTGCCGCCCGGCCAGAGCGGTGAGGTCTGCGCCCAGGCCGGCAATTACATGCAGGAGTACTGGAACCGGCCCGACGAGTCCGCCTCCGCGTTCCACGGCGGGTGGTACCACACCGGTGACGCCGGCTACCTCGACAAGGCCGGCTACCTCTACTTGGTGGACCGGGTCAAAGACATGATCGTGACGGGCGGGGAGAACGTGTACTCGGCCGAGGTCGAGAACGCCATTGCCAGCAACCCCGGCGTGGCGCAGGTGGCGGTCATCGGCATCCCCTCGGAGCAGTGGGGCGAGGCGGTGCTCGCCATCGTCGTGCCCAAGGAAGGGGCCGAGCTCACCGAAGAGGACATCAAGGCCTGGTGCAAGGAGCGCATTGCCGGCTACAAGGTGCCCAAGTCGGTCGAGTTCCGCAGCGAACCGCTCCCGCTCTCCGGCGCCATGAAAGTACTCAAGCGAGAACTGCGCGCCACCTACTGGGAGGGCCGCGACCGGGCCGTGTAGTAGCGACGCGGCGCGCCAGCACGAGCCAACGGGGCCGCCCACTCGTTCAGGTCCCTCAGGCCCGCGAGTCGACTCTGGCCCGGCTGCGGCGGCCGGCTCGATGCGCTCAACGATCGCTGATGTCGGCGCCGACGCCCTTGGCCAGCACCGCGATCTCGTCGACGACGAGGTCCGCGAGGGCCTCCAGGTCTGGCACCAACTCGCGACAAGCGACCAGAGCGAAGTCCATAACGTCGCAGTAGCTCTGGACGGTGATATTGAGCCCTTGGCCGTCGACGATGGTGGACACCGGGTAGTAGTGCAGCATCTTCGCCGCGCCGAGGTAGAGCGGGTGACGGGGACCCGGCACGTTGGAGATGACCAGATTGAAGGGAGGGTTGATCCGGTCGGCCAGTCGCAGGCGGGTCGAGATCCGCGCCGCCCGGATGGCGAGGGCCGGGGGTGCGAACTCGGCGTACTCGGTGAGCACGTCCGCAGGGACGAGAGCGAACCGTTGCTTGGCTTCGTTCATGGTCTGTTGCATCTGATGCAATCGCACGACCGGGTCGGAGGTCGTCGTCGGCAGAACGGGAAACATGGACGAGACCCGATTGGTCCAGGGGTCGGTTTCGGCTCCGGTGCGGACCGAGACCGGGACCATGCTCACTAACGGCCGATCAGGTAAGGCTCGCCGCTCCAGCAGGTACTCGCGAAGGGCGCCGGCACAGACCGCCATGACCACGTCGTTGACCGTGCTACCGGCTGCCGTCTTGATGGCCTTCACGTCGTCGAGCGACACCGACCGCAATGCCACCCGGCGGTGCGCGGTGATGGTGCCGTTGAAAGGAGTCGCGGGCGCCCCCGACTCCGGCGGCGCGGGCGCAGCGTCGGAAGTCGGATCCGGCTTCGGGACCAGGCGAGCCCCGAGCGGGTTGGGAATCGTCCGGGCCAGATCGGCGAGGCCGGTAAGACCCTGGTTCCTAGTGAGCTCACCGAGCGCCCGCACCGCACGGACCTGCAGGCGCACGAACTTGTCGGGCTTGCGAGCCATGCCCCGGAGAGCCCACCGCAGGGCTTGAGCCGGGCTCGGAACCTCCTCGGTCGGGGGTAATACCGCCTCGGCTGGGTCGTCTCCCGCGCTCGGCTCGTGGTCGAAGATGATCTTCATCAGTTCCGCCCCGGCCGCTCCGTCGATGGTGGCGTGGTGCAGTTTGGTGAGGATGGCAACCCGATCGTTGCTGAGACCCTCGATGACGTAGATCTCCCAGAGAGGATGGCCCCGATCGAGCGGCCGACCGACGAGCCGCGCCACCAACCTCGACAACTGCTCGTCGCTGCCAGGAGCGGGGAGTCCGGACTCGCGCAGGTGGAACTCGAGGTCGAACTCGGGGTCCTCTATCCAGAAGGGATGGTCGAGCCGGAGCGGCACCTCGACCAGTCTTCGGCGCAAAGGTTCCAGGTCGGGCAGCCGGCGAGTGAGCTTGTCCCGGAGCGCCTCGTAGACCGACCATTCTGGATTCACGGGGCGGGCAAAGACCCCCAACCCGCTCACGTGACCAAAGGACGTGCCTGTCTCCATGTACAAGAAGGCCGCATCCACCCCGCTGAGCTGCTTCACGAAACCAACCCTACGACGCGGCGAGGCCGGCTGCCGCCCCAGAGCGGGGACCCCCGGCATTCGCCGAGCCCACCACTACCGGGACGCCATCCGGCACTCAGCCGACGGGATTGGCGCGCTCAGCCGCCGTTGGCGATGGCCTGATTGGCGCTCGCCATGTCGGCGTCCACCTGGCTCAGATTGGAATCGAGCTGCGTCAGCTGCTGCTGCGCATTCGCGAGGGCGGAAGTGACCGAGACGCCACTCGAGGACGACGAGGCGCCACTCGGGGCCACCGAGGCGCCACTCGGGGCCGCCGAGCCGGCGGCCGGCTGCGCGGCCAACGACGGCTGGGTTGCGGAGCCTCCCGACCCTCCGGACGACGCTGACGCTCCGGAACCCGTTGGCGTTGCGGGGGCGTTGCCAGCCCCGGCGGCGTTCGCCGCGGGGACCGAGAACGACGGGGTGCCGGACACGTGGGTGCCGTTACCGCAGCCGCCGGCGAGAGCCGAGATGACCATTGCCCCTGGGATCAGGATGGCCCGCACCAATCGGGACGGCCGGGTCACTGCAGATCCTCGAGGGCGGCCCGAACGTCCTTCTCACCCTGGATTGCGGCCGAGTCGGCGGCCTGCACATCGCCCCAGTAGGGAGCGACAGCCCCGTGGTTGGCGTTCCATTGAGCTGGCGTCAGGGCGAGCAGCCCGGTCGACACTCCGGTGGTCTTCTGGCCGATCGTGGCAATCTGGGTCTCGAGGTTGGCGACCTGCTGCTGGGCCGCCTGGACGTTCTTGCCTTCGACAGCCTCCTTGGCAATGGCCTGCGACAGGTCGGTGTCAATGCTGGTGAGGTTCGGAACGACGTTGGTGGTCATGCGATCCGCGACCCGCACCAGATGGACCTGCGGAAGGGCCAGCGCGAATACCCGGTAGTCCGTGTAGATGGACTGGAACTCGGACCAGAAGTTGGCCGGGTTGGTCTCGTTGCGGATCGTGGTGGCCAGATTGACCAGACCCTCGGCCTGACCGTTGCCGTTGAGATCGCCAGTGATGATGTTCTCCAGCGCGGCCTGGTCGCTCCCGACGAACCACCCGGTCTGTTGTACCAAGGTGAGAGCGCTGTTGAGGTCCGTGATGCGGATGCTGATCGCGGTCTCCGCCTGGGTCCGGGCGGTCGAGCTGATCGCAGGGGTGGCCGCGGTGGCCGCTGACGCGGTACCGGCTCCGAGCAGCGGTACCAACCCGACGGCGCCGGCCAGCGCCGCAGCGCTCACCGCCAGTAAAGCTGTAATTCGAGACCGTTTCATGGTTGTTCCTCCGTAGCTGGGCAAGTGGGGACGTTCCAAGGATCTCCCGCGCATGTTCGGTCGGAATCAGCCACCTGTGAGGGTCTTGTGAAGGTGATCGCGCCATTTGGGAGAGATGTCCGGAGCCGGCCGGTCCGTTTTCGATGTCGATTCCGGCACTGCGGCGGACAGACCTCTGAGGTTGGGCGGCCTTGGGCCGCGAGGTCTGTCCGTTTCGATGTCGATTCCGGCACTGCGGCGGACAGACCTCTGAGGTTGGGCGGCCTTAGGCCGCGAGGTCTGTCCGTCTTCGGTGGTCCGCGCTCCCTGACGACCCAGGCGAGGGCGCCGGCCACCCGCTTGCTGGCCGCGCGCCGACGGCCGCTGGTCCTACAGCAGCCCGGTACTGGCCGCGCCGTCGACCATCACCGCGGTCCCGGAGATGAAGGCCGCCGGCTGAGAGCAAAGGAAGGCCACGATCCGGCCGAAGGCGCCGGGATCGCCCATGGGGCCGATGTCACCGGCCAGCTGGCGCATCCGGTCGGTGGCGTGGCTTCCGGGGCAGGCCAGGTTGAGGGTGACGCCGGAGGGAAACAGGTCGGCCGCCGCAGTCTTGGCCCAGGCCCACAGCCCGGTTCGGGCCAGGTTGGACAGGGCCAGGCCAGGCATCGGCTGCTTGATCGACCAGGACGTGATGCAGCAGATCCGCCCCCAGCCGTCCGTTTGGAGGAACGGCAGGGCCTCCCTCACCAGCCGGATCGAGGTCATCAGGTTCGCGTTCACCGCCGCCACGATCTGCTCGTCCGTGAGTTCCAGAGCCCGGGCGGGCGGTGGCCCGCCGGCGTTGGGAACCAGGATGTCGACTGTCCCGAAGCGGTCGCGCGTCTCCGCCACCAGCCGGGCTGGAGTCTTCGGGTCCGTGACGTCACCGACCACCGCGTGGACTTCTCCACCTGCCGCCCGGATGGCGCCTTCGGCATCCCGCAACGAATCCTCGCCGCGCGCGCTGATCACGACCTTGACCCCCTCCGCCGCGAGCGCCTCGGCCGAGGCTCGGCCGAGGCCCTTCGATGACGCCGTGACCAGAGCCACTTTGCCGGCGATGCCGAGGTCCATCAGGCCGTCATCCCCTCGGCCGGGGCCGGGCCCCGCCGCAGATCCGGCCCGCCGGCCCGCCGCAGATCCGGCCCGCCGGCCCGCCCCATCAGGCGTCAACCACCACCAGGTCGTGGCTGACCTGGTTGAGGGAACGAGGACCCGCCTCGGTGGCAACCACGATGTCTTCGATCCGAGCCCCGAAGCGCCCGCGGAGGTAGATCCCCGGCTCCACCGAGAAGGCGTGACCGGGCGCAAGCGGCAAGGTATTGCCCGCCACGATGTATGGGTCTTCGTGCTCTTCCAAGCCGATGCCATGGCCGGTCCGATGGATGAACGCATCACCGTACCCGCCCTCGCTGATCACCGACCGGGCGGTCCCGTCGACCGCCTCACAGGTGGCCCCAACCTGGGCCGCGCCGACGGCATCGGCTTGGGCTCGTCGCAGGAGCTGGTACAGCTCGACCGCCTCTGCGGTCGGGCTACCCGTCCACACCGTCCGGGTGATATCGGAGCAGTAACCAGCCATGGTGCCGCCGAAATCGCAGACCACCGCGTCCCCGGATCCGATGACTCGGGCACCTGCGTCGTGGTGGGGGCTCGCCGAGTTGGGTCCGCTTCCGACGATGGCAAAGTTGACCTTCTGGTGACCCTCGTCCACCAGACGCCGACCCAGATCCTGCGAGACCTGGCGTTCGGTGAGCCCTACGAGTGGGATTTGACCGCCGAGCAGCTGCGCGGCCACCCGGTCGGCGGCGGCTGAGGCCGCGGCCAGGGCCTCGATCTCCTCGGCATCCTTGACCGCCCGCAGGGGGCCGGTGACCTGCGACGACGGCCGCCACTGCGAATCTGGCACCGCTTTCTGCAACGCCAGCACGAAGGTCGCCCAGGTGCGGTCGGACACCGCCAGCCGCTGACGCGACCCCACCAGCCCGGCCACTATGCCGACCGGATCCTCGTGCTCAGACCAGGGCCGGAGGGTGAACAGTTCGGGCGCATCCTCCACGCGAGGCGCTTCCAGGCGGGGAACGACCAGGGTGGCGCCGGCGTCGGCGGGTACCACCAGCATGGTTAGCCGCTCGAGCGGCATGGCCTCGTATCCGGCAAGCCACGGCAGATCCGCGCCGAGCGACAGCAGGAGGGCGTCGACACCGAGTTCGCCCATGCGTCGACGCACCCGCTCCAGACGGGCCGCCCGAGCGGCGCTCACCCGAACGACCCGGACTCGGCCGGGGCCGCCGCACCCGCCCCGACCGCCGCACCCGCCCCGACCGCCCCGCCCGCCGCCATCTCCGCAGCCGATGCCGCCGCTTGGCGGGCGTGGTAGCTCGATCGGGTGAGAGGTGAGGCTTCTACATGCGGGATGCCCATAGCCTCGCCGGCGGCGGCGAGCTGGGCGAACTCCTCCGGTTTCCACCAACGCACAACCGGCAGATGATGCGACGTCGGCCGCAAATACTGGCCAATGGTGACGATGTCAACACCCACGCCGTTGAGGTCGGCCAGCGTCGAGACGACCTCAGCAAAGGTCTCCCCCATCCCCACGATCAGACCGGACTTGGTGGTGAGGCCAGCCGCCTTGGCCCGGGCCAGCACGGCCAGGCTGCGGGCGTAGGAGGCGGACGGCCGGACGGCGCGCTGGAGGCGGGGCACGGTCTCGACGTTGTGGTTGAGCACCTCCGGGGCGGCCGCGAAGATGGTCGCGAGGGAGTCCGGGTCGCCTTTGCAGTCGGAGATGAGCAATTCGATCGCAGTGCCGGGAACCCGCCGGCGGATGGCCGCGACCGTGGCGGCGAAGGCGCCGGCCCCGCCATCGGACAGGTCGTCCCGGGCCACCGTGGTCACCACGGCGTGGGCCAGACCGAGCCGGGCCACCGCCTCGGCTACCCGTTCGGGCTCGTCGGGGTCGGCCGGCAGTGGTTTGCGGGTGTCGACGAGGCAGAACCCACAGGCCCGCGTGCAGCGATCGCCGTTGATCATGAAGGTGGCCGTGCCGTCGGCCCAGCACTCGTAGATGTTGGGGCAGCCGGCCTCCTCACACACTGTCACCAGGTCGAGCTGGCGCATGGTGCGCCGCAGCGAGCGGTACTCCTCCCCCATGCGGGCATTGACCCGCAGCCATTCGGGCTTGCGCGCATCGAGGGGCACGCCGCCGGCCGGATCGACGCCGGCCTCGGCCAGACGCTTGTCGATCATCCGCACTGGCACCGCCGGCCCCACCCGCCCTGCGCCCACAACCGTCGCCGGCCCCGCCCGCCCTGCGCCCACAACCGTCGCCCGCCCCACCCGCCCTGCGCCCACAACCGTCGCCCGCCCCACCGGCTCCCCTGGGCCCTCCCCCCGGGTAAACGGGGCCAGTTCTTCGGTCCCCACCCGCCACGCCACATCGGCTCGATCGACACGGTCATAACCCCAGATCGAGGTCGCCCGGGCCACGACCGCATCTACGACACGCGACATCGGCACGTCGATACCCTCCGCGGCCAGCGAAGTGACCGGCTTGTCCGCGATCCCGCAGGGAACGATGTGGCTGAAATAGTCCATGTCCGGCGCCACGTTGAGGGCGAACCCGTGCATGGAGCGGCCCCGCGAGACCCGCACCCCGATGGCACAGATCTTGCGGGGATGGCCGCCCCCCGAGTCAACCCACACTCCCGGGTACCCGTCGAGGCGGCCGGCGCCGGCCAGGCCCAGGTCGGCCAACGCCTCGATCACGAGTTGCTCGATGCGGTGGACGTGGCAGGGAGAGGCGTTGGGACCCATCGGCACTGACAGGATGGGGTAGCCCACCAGCTGGCCAGGCCCGTGATAGGTGACATCGCCGCCCCGGTCGCTTCGGGCCAGCTCCGCTCCCACCGACGCCGGGTCGACCAGGACGTGCTCGTTCCGGGCCCGCACGCCGAGGGTGTAGACGTGGCGGTGCTCGAGCAGCAGCAGCCAGTCGTCCCGCCCCTCGGACCACAAACCCCGCTGCAAGGCCAGTCCATCCTGGTAACGCACCCGGCCCAACCAACGGGCCCGCAGCACCTGGCTCACAGTTCGGCTGCCCAGTCCCGGGTTTCGACGATCGTCTTTACCGCGGCGAGGAACGCAGCCGCGTAGGCCCCGTCGAAAGCCCGGTGGTCCCACGACATCACCAGGAGGCCGACCGGGTGCACCGCGATGCCATCCGATCCGTCGGGCAGCTCGATCACCACTGGCCGTTTGCGGACCCCGTCGGTGGACAGAATCGCCACCTGCGGTTGGTTGATGACCGGCACGGTGATGAAGGTACCGAATGGCCCAGCATTGGTAATGGTAAAAGTTCCTCCCGAGATGTCATCCATGGTCAGCCGTTTGGCGCGGGCCTTGACGGCTAACCCCGAGATCTCGCGCGCCAGAGCCCGCAACCGTTTTCCGTCCGCTTGGTGGATCACGGGTACCAGCAGCCCCTCGAAGTCGAGGTCGACGGCGATGCCGATATTGAGGTCGTGGTGCACGATGAGGGCGTCGTCGCCGACGGAGCTGTTGACGTTCGGGAAGTCAGCCAGGGCGTCGACCACCGCCCGGGTGATAAAGGGAAGGTAGGTGAGCCCGAAACCCTCCGCCTCCTTGAACTTGTCCTTCTCGGCTCTGCGAACCTTCTCGACGCCGAAGTAGTCGGCCTCGACCGCCACCATGGTGTGGGCGGAGGTCTGCTTGGAGCGCACCATGTGCTCCGCCGTGCGGCGGCGGATGTTGGTAAACGGCACGACCGTGTCGCGCTCACCCTCGGCGGCCACGACGGGCGGTGGTGTGGGAGGGCGCCCGGCCGGCGCGGCGGCCGGGGTTCGGGTAGGTGCGGCCGGGGCGGTGCGAGTCGGGGCGGGCTGGCGGGCCCCGGCGCCGGATTCGCCATTCCGGCGATCGATCAAGGCCAGCACGTCCGAGCGGGTGATCCGCCCACCTGCGCCGGTGCCCTCGATCCGGGTCGGATCCAGGTCATGCTCTGCGATCAGCCGGCGCACGACCGGTGAGAGGACCAGCCCCCCGTCCCCGCCGACTCCCCCGCTGGCGGCGGCCCCCGCGGCAGCCGCCGCGGCGGGGGTGGGCTCGGACGGCGGCTGGGGCGACGCCGCGGCCGCCGGCTTCGGCTCGTTGGCAGCCGCTGGCTCCGGCGCAACGGCGGCCGCGGCCGGGGTGGGCTCGGACGGCGGCTCCGGCGCGGCAGACGGCGACTCGGACGGCGGCTCCGGCGCGGCGGACGGCGACTCGGGCGCAGCGGCCGCCGCCGCCGGCTCCGCGGCAGCCGCCGGCGCCGGCGCTTCGGTGCCGTCTGAGATGACCGCCAACCGGGTGCCCACGTCGACGGTGTCGCCTTCGGGCACCAGGATTTCGGAGATGACGCCGGCCACCGGAGAGGGCACCTCCGAGTCAACCTTGTCGGTCGACACCTCGAAGAGCACCTCGTCTTCGGCGATGGTGTCGCCGACCTGTTTCATCCAACGGGTGATGGTGCCCTCGGTCACCGTCTCGCCCAGCTGGGGCATGGTGATCTCAGCCAACGTGCAGACCTCTTCCGGTCAGGGCGAGCATGGTCTCGCCGAAGGTCTCCGACAGGGTGGGGTGGGGCTGGATGTAATGGGCCACCTCCTGCGGGGTGGCCTCCCAGTTGACCGACAGGTAGGCCTGGCCGAGTTGCTCGGTCACCCACGGGCCGACCATGTGCACCCCCAGGACCCGCCCGGCCTTGCCGTCCGGGCCCTTCTCGCAGATCACCTTGACGAGCCCGTCGGGTTCGCCGACGATGAGGGCGCGTCCGTTGCCGCCGTAGGGGTCTTTCTTGGTCACCACCTCAAAACCGGCCTCCCTGGCCGCCTCTTCCGACAATCCGGCGAAGGCGACCTCCGGGTGGCAGTAGATGCACCAGGGCACCTTGGCGTAGTCGACCGGCACCACGGCATCCCCCAGGATCTGGTCGATGATCACCACCGCTTCGGCGAAGCCGACATGGGCCAGGGCCGGGGTGTCCACCAGATCACCGGCTGCGAACACGCCTGGCTCGCCGGTCCGCATGTACTCGTCAACCTCGACGAAGCCGCGCTGGTCGACGGCCACCTTGGTCCCTTCGAGGCCCAGGTTGCCCGACAGCGGGCGGCGCCCGACCGACATCACCACCGCGTCCACAGTTACCTGCTCGCCTTCCCCGAAATTGACGGTGGTCGACTGCCCGTCGCCACTCGGGGTGTGCCCGGTCACCGTGACACCCGTACGAACATCTATGCCCCGCTTCTTGAAGGACCGCAGCACCACGTCGGCCACGTCGCGGTCGCAGCCGGGCAGGATCTTCGGGAGTGCTTCCAGGACCGTTACCTGGGCGCCCAGGTCAGAGAGCATCGAGGCGAACTCGCAGCCGATGGCGCCACCACCGATCACGACCGCGGAGGACGGCAGCTTCTCGAGGTCCAGGACCTCGTCGGAGGTGAGGACCAGATCGCCGTCCACCTCGAATCCCGGGATGCTGCGGGGCACCGAGCCCGACGCCAGGATGACGTGGGTTCCCACCAACTCGGTCCCGTCGTCGATCCGCACCAGGTGATCAGGACCGAGGCTGCCGGTACCAATAAAAGTGGTGATCTTTCTCTTCTTCATCAATCCCTGCAGGCCCTTCCACAGCTGACCGACGACCTTCTGCTTGCGCGCTTGCGACTGGCCGAACTCAATCGCGGGCGGGTCGACTGCGATCCCGAACTCCTTGGCCCCCGTCACCGTTCTGTAGACGGTGGCCGTCTCCAGGAACTCCTTGGCCGGGATACAACCGCGATGCAGGCACGTCCCACCGACCTTCTCCTTCTCCACCACCGCGATGTTGAGACCGGCCAGCCCGCCTCGGAGAGCCGCGGCGTACCCAGCCGGGCCACCACCGATGACGACGACATCGAACTGCTGGGCCGTGGGGACCACCTCCTCGGAGAGCGACGCCCAATCTAGGCCTTCGGGATCGCTCCGCGGACACTAGGATCGCGGCACACATCCAGTACATCCTGACGCAGGGGAGCTCGGCGACACCGGGCTGAGAGGTCGGCTGCCGCGCCGGCGACCCTCACCACGACCGGCCCGGTAACGCGGGTCAGGGAGCGCACTTCTACATGACCCCAGGATCCAGTGAAGCTGACAACCTGGTCATCGCGGACCGGGTCTTCGGGTCCCGCCTGTTCCTCGGGACAGGGAAGTTTCCATCCAACCAGGCCTTGCGTGACGCCATCGAGGCGAGCGGCACGCAGGTGGTGACCGTCGCCCTGCGCCGCATCGACCCAACCGCCGGCGAGGACATTCTCGACGCCATCCCCGACCAGGTGCTCCTGCTGACGAACACGTCAGGGGCCGTGGACGCGGGTGAGGCCGTCCGGTTGGCCCGGCTCGCTCGCGCCGCCGGCCTGCCGCAGTGGATCAAGCTGGAGGTGACCCCTGATCCCCGTTACTTGCTGCCCGATCCGCTCGAGACGCTCCGGGCTGCAGAAGAGCTGTGTCGGGACGGATTTACGGTCTTGCCCTACTGCCCGGCCGACCCGATGCTGTGCAAGCACCTGGAGGAGGCGGGATGCGCGACGGTCATGCCGCTCGGGTCGTGGATCGGCTCCAACCAAGGTCTGCGTACGAGGGGGGCATTGGAGATCATCGTGGAGCAGGCGACGGTTCCGGTCGTGGTCGATGCCGGCCTGGGCGCTCCCAGCCACGCCGCCGAGGCCATGGAGTTGGGGGCGGACGCAGTGCTCGTCAACACGGCCATCGGTACCGCCGGAGACCCCGCCGGGATGGCTGCGGCGTTTCGACTGGCGGTGCAAGCGGGCCGAGCTGGGTGGCGCTCGGGGCTGGCGGCGGCAGGCCCGGTGGCGTCGGCTTCCTCACCCTTGACGGGGTTCCTGTCCTGAGCACCACCCCCGTCGTCCTGGAGTCCCGGCCCGACCGGGTGCCAGCCGAGACCGCCGCCGCCGACGTAGTGGCCACGGATGTCGCCGCTCTCTGGCGCCTGGCTGCTGCCGCGTCCGATGCGGACGTCGACCGGGCTCTCGGCCGCGCCGGGAACAGTCGCGGTCGACCCGGATTGGCGGACTTCGCCGTCCTGCTGTCCGAGGCCGCGGCGGCCCGGGTGGAGGATCTGGCCCAGGTCGCCCACCGCATCACGCTGGCCCGCTTTGGCGCCACGGTGCGTCTTTTTTCCCCGTTGTACCTGTCCAATGAGTGCGTGTCCACGTGCACGTACTGCGGGTTCTCGGCGGGCAACGACATCGCTCGCCGCACCCTCACCGTCGCCGAGGTCGAAGCGGAGGCAGCTGAACTGTTCCGGCGGGGGTTCCGCCACATCCTCCTCGTGTCCGGGGAACACGCCCGCATCGTCAACCGGGACTACCTGGTCGACTGCGTGCGCGCCGTAGCCCCCCGCTTCGCCCAGGTGAGCATCGAGGTCCAGGTGTGGGACACCGACACCTACCGCCGCCTCCTGGCCGTCGGTTGCGACGGTGTCACCGTCTACCAGGAGGCCTACGACCC
>Ga0302324_100008842_pt1 | contig 21174 bp, 22 predicted proteins | sample Palsa_T0_1_FD_201949 | JGI IMG/M metagenome (GOLD analysis project Ga0302324, IMG submission 201949) | Peat permafrost microbial communities from Stordalen Mire near Abisko, Sweden - Palsa_T0_1 | ecosystem: Environmental > Terrestrial > Soil > Palsa > Peat permafrost | place: Sweden: Abisko...
TCCCACCTTAGTCGCAAAGAACGCGCCGAAGGTGGGGCACCCGCTGTTCTGGCCTTGGTGGCTAGCTCAAAAACCCATGATGTTATATCCGCAGTCAACGTAAATCGTCTCGCCGGTGATGGCGCCAGACAGCTCGCTGGCCAGGAACAGCGCCGCCCCGCCCACCTCGAGCTGGTCCACGTTGCGGTGCAGCGGGGCACGGTCGGCGTGGGCCTTCATCATCTCGCCCAGCGCGCCCACGCCGCGCGCCGCCAGCGTCTTGATGGGCCCGGCGGAGATGGCGTTGACGCGGATGTTGCGCGGCCCAAGGTTCCACGCAAGATAGCGCACGGTGGACTCAAGCCCGGCCTTGGCCACGGCCATGACGTTGTAGTTGGGCACCACCTTCTCGGCCGCATAGTAGGTAAGCGTCATGATGCTGCCGCCCTCGGTCATCAGCGGCGCGGCGGCGCGGCTCACGGCGATCAGCGAGTAGACGCTGACGTCGAGCGCCACGCGAAAGCCCTCGCGGCTGGTGTTGAGGAACTCCCCGCGCAGGTCGGCGGCGGGCGCATACGCCACCGCGTGCACCAGGATGTCGATCTTGCCGTGGCGCTCCTTGAGGCCGGCAAAGAGTGCGTCGATCTCGGCGTCGACGGAGACGTCGCACTGCAAGCCCTCTGCGCCCGTCAGCTCGTTGATCAGGTCTTCGGCTTCCTCTTTCATACGCTCGTTCTGGTAGCAGATGGCGAGCGTGGCCCCGGCCTGGTGCAGCTTTTGCGCGATGCCCCAGGCGATCGAGCGCTTGTTGGCCAGGCCGAAGACCACAGCCGTTTTTCCCTTCAGATCGATCATGCTTGCTTTTCTCCTCAACGGCCGGCGCATCGCGCCAGGCCAACGAGTCTCAGAATATCAGCCGCCCAGGTCGACCAGTTCGACTGTCCCCACGGGCCGCGCCAGGAATTGCGAACCGAGGCGCTCAAACTTCTCGACGGAATCGGTGGCGAAGCAGCGCAGCACCGGTTCGCCCGCCGCATCACCCACGGCCGGATCCCCACTCGTCCCGAACAGCGCTGCCGCAGCCTCGGCTGCGGCCTCCGCCGAATCGATGACGCGCATTCCCGCCGGCACAGCCTGCTCAATCAGCGTGCGCAGCAGCGGATAATGCGTGCAGCCGAGGACAAGCGTGTCGGGATGCAGACCCTCGAAGGCGGCTTCGGCGCGCAGTTCGTCGAGGTAGATGCGAATCACTTCGGCTGTGACAGGGTGAGCAGTCCAGCCCTCCTCGACCAGCGGCACAAGCAGCGGGCAGGCTTTCTCCAGCGTGCGCAGTCCCAGGTGGTGACAGGCGGCCGCGTAGGCATGGCTCTGCACGGTAGCGTCGGTGGCGATCACCAGCACGTCGCCGGTGCGCGAGGCGGCTTTGGCTGCTGCCGCGCCGGGCTCGATGACGCCCAGCACCGGCACCGGCACCGCATCCTGGATTGCGTCGAGAGCCAGCGCGCTGGCAGTATTGCAAGCGATCACGAGGAACTCCGCGCCCTGCTCGCGCACCAGGAACTGCGCGCTCTCAACGGCGTAGCGCGCAATGGTGCGGCGGGATTTGGAGCCGTAAGGCAGCCGCGCCGTGTCGCCGAGAAACGCGAAGCGCGCCTGCGGCAGCCGCGCCACCAGCGCGCGCAGCACGGTGAGTCCGCCAAAGCCGGAATCGAAGACGCCGATGGTGGGGTTCATGGTTCTCAAACCCGAGGCTTGCTGGGCGGATAGAAATTGCCGAGGCTCACCGACAACCAACACAAATCAATGAACACGCTTCTGTCGTATAGATTGCGCGTGCCGTTTTGCTTGAAAATCCAATCAAGCGCGCCGCTGACAAGGCCGTAGACCATGAGCATTTGCGGCACGGATGGAGGATGATCGCGTCCCAGCGCATTTCGGAGTCCACTGAGAATTCCGTTCGGCGTACCTTTGTGAATGTTGGCATCCGTTCCATTCAGGTCGCTTAGGGAGCGTTGAAGCCGGTATGGCTCCGATTCCCAAACGAACCAGGTATGTTGGTCGGGATGGAGAATTTCCCAGGTTATGGTCATTCCCAATTCCAGCGGCATATTGAACCGCGGCACTGCCGAGGGCCCAGGGCTCACTTCAACCCTGGAGAGATCGTGAATGGAATAACGGCAGCCCCGGATGAGCTCAAAGATTCTGTTTAGTCTGCGTTTCCCGCCCGAGATCTCAGACGCAAGATGAGGAGTCAGGCCCAACTGGCAGAGCCCGACTATATAAGCGACATAGAGGCTGGAGAAATCTTCGTCGTAAGGGACGTTGAAGAAAACGCCGTTTGGGTCAGGCTGCGGAGGCACGCTTGCGCCTCTTTTCCGGTCCGACGGGGCTTGCAGGCGCTTCTTCCATCCTGGAAAGCTTAGACTTGAGTTCGTCCACAATTGGCTGCAACGCTCTCTTGCGAGCTTTGGAGATACCGAGGCTCTTCTCCATCTGTTCCTGAGTGGGCCAAGGGGCCGTGATGTGAACTGACTTGGGCATGGCTACCGCTCCATCATACGGCATGTCTCGTAAGAATTGAAGAATAACGGTTCATTCACGGCCGTGCACCCTCCGCCGGCGCTGCGTCGGTTGCCAGGTAGGTGCGCGTCAGGTCGGCGTGGCCGGCCAGCGTGTCGCGCGGCTTGCCGTCCACCAGGAAGCGGACCTGCGCCACGCGGGGCAGGTTGGCGTGCAGCGTGCCGCAGATGGAGAGCACGGTGAGCGATTCGGTCTCGATGCCGGAGGGGTGGCTGGCGGCAAACTCCGCGGAGAGGTTGACCACGGCCAGCAGCGGTTCTTTTGAATCGGCGTCGGCCACGCTGGAAGCGGCCGCCGCTGATTTCGAAGCGCCAGTAGTCCCAGCGCTCGCGGGTAACGGCAGCAGAAATACCTGCGTCACCGAGCCGGTGCCGCCGGGAACGGGATGCGTCGCGTCGCGCGCCGCGTAGAGGTCGAGCAATTTGCCCAGCACGGCGCGGGCCCGAGCCTCAGGGTCGGCCGGCAGCGGCAGAGACTGCACCAGCGCCAGCAGCGAATCGTCGGCGTCGTTGGCGACGAGCAAGGTGGCCTGCTCGGCCGGGGCCACCAGGGGCGCTCGGGTGGGCGCCGAGTCCTGGCCGGCCACCAGCCGCTGATGGGCGCGGTCGCGCAGGTGCAGCAGCACCAGGCCCATCACCAGCGAAGCCGCCAGCAGGACGACAAACAGAATGGCCTGGACGCGGGGAATCACGGTTTGTGCGCTCCCGGCCGGCTCTCATCGGTGCGGCCTGCCTCCGTGCGTCCGAAATCGGATCGCCACTGCAACAACGCGGCGGCCAGCGCGCCGGCCACGCGCGCCTGGTAGTCGGCGTCGTCCAGCCGCGCAGTGGAGCGCCGCAGCGTGCCGGCCGCACCTTCGGGCGCAATCTCCACCGCCACGGCGGGGCAGGTCATACTGTCAATGCCCGGCAGCGCGGTGCGGCCCAGCGTCACCGGCACGCCGCCGTGCAGCAGGGCGCTGTTGAGCACGCCGGCCAGCGCCAGACTGCGCGGCACCCAGGCGGCTTGCGCGGTCTTCCACGCGGGAAAGCGTGCGGGCTGAGCCGGGGTCAGGGAAGAAATGTAGAGGTGCACGCCGGAGCCGCTTTCGGCGCCATGCAGGCTCAGGCAGGCTTGTGCGCCGGCGTGGTCGGCGATCTCGGCACGGCGGTTCATGTCGACATTTTCGTCCTGCTCGCGAGTGGTGATGACCTGAATGCCGCGCGCCCCCAGCAGCGACCGCAGGCGCACGCTGAAAGCCAGGGTAAAGAGTTTCTCCGCGTGGCCGTCGTCCAGCTTGCCGCCGGCATCGTCGCCGCCGTGCGCGGCATCGAGCACCACGACAAATCGCGGCGGCGGAGCAGCTGGAGCCTGCGCGATCGCCATGGAACCGGTCAGGCCGACGAATGCGGCAAGAGCGACCAATGCGGCCGCAGCGGCAACGCCAGATCTAACGCCTGCGCAGCAAGCGACGGTCTTTACCCCGAAAACGTCCTCCCTGGCGAAACGGACCGCGTAAAAATTCCCATCACGACAATTCTTCGGTACTTTGAAAGGGCACGGCTTCAGTCGTGCCGAAAATGCCGCAGAATCAGCACAGGGCTTTAGCCCCTGCGGGATGCGTTGCAAGGTATTCAGGCCGACGACAGCCTTTTTCCGCAGCCTGCTTAGTCCCCGGGGGACTGTATCTTCCTCGATATGCAATCCCGCAGCGGCTAAAGCCGAAGCCGCGCGGGGCGCCTGATCGGCACGGCTAAAGCCGTGCCCTTTCAAGGCTTCGGATCCTTCTGCGCCCGGATTAGTCCAGCGCATAGATCGCCAGCCCGCTCAGCAGCTTGGGAAAGAAGTCGGTGGACTTCTGCGGCATCACTTCCCCGGCAAACGCCACCTCGCGCAGCTGCTCCATGGTGATGGGATTGGTGAGGAAGGCGACGTTCGCTTCGCCGCGGCGCACCTGTTCCACGGCTTCGCCGGCATCGCGCAGATAGCGGATGTTGGTCTGTTCACGGACCTTTTCGGCGTCCAGGCCCAGCAGGCGATCGAGCACAATGGAGTGAAGCTGCGTCAGGTCGAGCTGTCGCTGGCGCTCCGGCAGTGCGGCCAACGCGGCGACCATCGCCTCCGGCTGCGCGCGCAGCAGCAAAGTGCAGTCCTGGCAGGCAGCCACAAAGGCCACGCCATGCTGTTCGACGAGAAGCCCCATCAGGCTGGCGGCATCGCGATCGCCCAGCGCCTCCACCTCAAAGAATTCCCCGGCAGCGCGTAGAAAATCCGCTGAATTGAAGCTGCCCAGGCTGTGCACCACCCGGTGCGTCGGCAAAATCACCAGCCCGTCCGAGTCCATATTCACAAACGTCATCATCACCGCGGCCTCGGGCCACGCCGGCTGAGGAAGCTGATTGACGCTGTGCTCGGCCGCCACCTGCGATGGAAGGTGCACATCGGCCGCCCGCTCGCGGGAATAATTCAGCGCCGTCTCGTAGCGGTGGTGGCCGTCGGCGATAATCAGCTTCTTGTCGGCCATAGCCGCCGTCAGCAGCCTGATCGCCGCCGGATCGCTCACGCGCCACACGCGGTGCAGCACGCCGTATTCGTCCGTCACCTCGGCATCCGCCGGCCCGCTGCCGTCGTAGAGAATCTTCTCCACGCTCCCGGCGGGGTCGGAGTAGAGCATGAAAATCTGGCCGAAATGCGCATGTGTCGCCTTGAGCAGGTTGAGCCGGTCGCTCTTCGGCTTGGAGAGCGTCTGCTCATGGCGGAAGACCACCTGGTCGGCGTAATCCTGCAGCTTGCCCAGCGCGATGAATCCCTTCTGTTCCTTGACGACGCCGGTGCCGGGCACGCGGAACCTCTGCGCGTAGGCGAACACGCATGGGTCCTTTTCCTGGATCAGGACGCCCTGCTCCCGCCACGCGCGAAAATCTCGTCCGGCGCGCGAATATACGCTTTCGCCCCGCTCCGCATCAAAGAGTTCGGGCAGGCCGAGGATGATCCGGACAAGGTTATACGGGCTCCGCTGATAGTAAGCCTGCTGCATGGCCGGGGTGATCTTGTCGTAGGGCTGTGTGACCACATCATCCAGCCGGACGACATTGGGGTTGTAACGCCAGGCGCGAAACGGGTAAATGTGAGCCATACGGAAGGACTTGCTCCCATGACAAGTGCGGAATTGGTGCGCCTGAATCCCCCTGGGTTTTCAGCGGAATCCCGGTTGCATTCTGGCTCGATTGTATCCCACGCGCGGGGCCGCACCGCGGACGGTCCCCAGTGCCGCCGGCCGTTTCCGGCTGACAAAACAATGACATTTGCGGTGCGCCAAACGTCGAACAATCGTGCTAATATCGGCATCAATCCCGGTTTTCCCAACATGACCACGCATTGCAACTCTCGCATCGCTCCAATCGGCCCAGGCAAAGTACATCGCCTGGGCCGCGCACTGGGAACCGGCGGGCTGGCGGTCCTGTTCGCGTTGGCGTGTACTGCAGCCTGGGCGCAGGATCAGGAAGACCCCCTCAATAAGGTGCATGTGCCGCCGCCCACCGTGACGGCCACGCCCACCGGGGCTCCGGCCGGCGCTGAAGCTCCCGCCGTCACCGGAACCGCCGCGCTCAAGGTGCGTCCCGGCGAACTGATCCGCATGAATGTGGACATGGTGCTGGTGCCGGTAACCATCACCGACCCCATGAACCGGCTGGTGACCGGCCTCGAGCAGGAAGACTTCCAGATCTTCGAGAACAACGGCCAGCAGCAGATCCGCACCTTCGCCTGCGAAGACGCGCCGGTCTCGATCGGCATTATCTTCGATCTCTCCGGCTCCATGACCTCCAAGCTCATCCGCGCCCGCGAGTCGATCCTGCAGTTCATCAAGACCGCCAATCCGCAGGACGAGTTTTTCGTCATCGGCTTCAACGACCGCCCCGAGCTGATTGAGGATTTCACCAGCTCGGTCGAGGACATCCAGGCGCGCCTCGCCACCGTGCGCAGCGGCCACCGCACCGCGCTGCTTGACGCCATCTACTACGGCCTGGCCAAGATGAAGGAAGCCCGCCACGAGCGCAAGGCACTGCTGGTGGTGTCGGACGGCGGCGACAACCGCTCCCGCTACACCGAGGGTGAGCTGCGCGCGCAGGTGCGCGAATCCGATGTGGAGATGTACTCAATCGGCATCTTCGACCCCTACGCGGCCACGCCCGAGGAGCGCACCGGCCCGCAGCTGCTCAACGACCTGAGCGAGCAGACCGGCGGACGCCTCTTCCGCGTGGACGATGTCTCCGAGATGGGCGACATCGCCGAGAAGATTTCCACAGAGCTGCGCAATCAATATGTGATCGGCTACAAGCCCAAAGACCTGTCCCGCGATGGCAAGTGGCGTAAAGTGAAGGTGAAGCTGAATCCACCACAAGGATTGCCTCCGCTCACCGTCCATGCACGAACCGGCTATTATGCGCCCTTGCAATAACGCTCTGCTCGCGGTTTTCGTGGTCTTTTTGCAAGGTGCGGCCCTTTCGCTGCCTGCGCAACAATCGCCCACCAAATCTGCCCCGGCCCCGGCCCAAGGCCCGCCGCTCACGGTGGACACAGACCCAGTGCGCTCGCCCGACGCGCCCTCTGCCGCACCTGCGCCGCTCAGGAGGGAAGGCGAGGGCTACGTCCTGCACACCGACGTCGAAGAAGTGGTGCTCAACGCCACGGTGCTTGAGGGCAACAAGCTGGTTCCCGACCTGAAGAAAGAAAACTTCCAGGTCTTTGAGGATGGGGTACAGCAGACCCTGATCAGCTTCCAGCACACCGACGTGCCGGTCTCGATTGCGCTGGTGGTCGACAACTCGGGCTCCATGGCGCGCAAACGTCCTTCGGTGAACAAGAGCGCGCTCGACCTGGTCGAGGCCTCCAACCCGCAGGACGAGGCCTTCGTGGTCAACTTCTCCGACGAGGCGTTTATCGACCAGGAGTTCACCTCCGACCTGAACAAGCTGCGCGATGGCCTGGGCCACATCGAGTCGCGCGGCGGCACGGCGCTCTACGACGCGGTGGTGGCCTCAGCCGACAAGCTGGTGGCCGACGCCAAGCGCCCCAAGCAGGTGCTGGTGCTGATTACCGACGGCGAAGACAACGCCTCCACGCTGACCCTGGAGCAGACCATCCGCCGCGTCCAGCAGCTCTCAGGGCCGGTCATCTACTCGATCGGACTGCTCTTTGGCGACGAAATGAGCCGCGCGGAGGTGCGCCATGCGCGGCGCGCGCTGGAGATGCTTTCGACCGAGACAGGCGGCATCGCGTTCTTCCCCAAGTCGATCGAAAACATCGACCAGATCGCCGCCGAGGTGGCGCGCGACGTGCGCAACCAGTACACGCTGGGCTACCACTCCACCAAGCCCACCACCGAGCCGGGATTCCGCCGCGTGCAGGTCAATGCTGAGGGCAAAGGCATGGGCAAGCTGACAGTCCGCACCCGCACCGGGTATTTCCCCGTAGTCCGCGTGGCCAAGAAACCCGCCGCGCCTGCGTCAAAATAAGCAACACATCTGGGTGGGATCTCTTGAACTCTTGGGTGCCCCAGGCCTGGATTTTCAGACCTGGGATACCTCGCGCTCATTCCACCACGAAACCCGGGTGCCCCCGGTCTGGATTTTCAGACCGGGGATACGGCGCGGTATAAACTGAACTATCTATGTCTGTAGCTTCTCCAACCACAACTCCCCTCCGCATCGCAGGCGATATTACCGAACTGGTGGGCCACACGCCCATGCTGCGCCTCACGCGCCTCGCTCCCGAGCCCAGCGCGGCCGTCTTCGCCAAGCTCGAATTCCTCAACCCCGGCGGCAGCATCAAGGACCGCGCCGCGCTGGGCATGATTCTCGACGCCGAGGCGCGCGGCCTGCTGCACCCGGGCTCCACGATCATTGAAGCCACGGCCGGAAACACCGGCGTAGGTCTCGCGCTCATCGGCGTCAATCGCGGCTATGCGGTCAAGCTGTTTGTGCCCGAGGGGTTCGCCGAGGAGAAGTGCATCCTGATGCGCGGCTTTGGCGCGGAAGTGGTGCGCACGCCGGAGGCTGACGGCATGGCCGGCGCCATCCGCCAGGCGCGCGCGGCCGGCGCGGCGATCGAAGGCTCGTTCATCGCGCTGCAGTTTCAAAACCAGGCCAATCCGCAGTTCCACCACGACACCACCGCGCACGAAATCTGGGAGCAGATGGAGGGCCGCGTCGACGGCTTTGTGGCCGGCGTGGGCACCGGCGGCACGTTCTCCGGCGTGGCCCGCTTCCTGAAAGAGCAGAACTCCGCGGTGGTGTGCGTAGCCGTCGAAACCGAGGGCTCCATCCTGCAAGGCGGACCGCCGGGCAAGCACAAGGTCGAGGGCATCGGCGTGAGCTTCGTCCCCGAGACATTTCACCGCGACGTGTGCGACCGCGTGGCGATGGTCACAGACGCAGACGCGTTCGCCATGGTCAAGCGTTTGGCTGCCGAAGAAGGCCTGGTGGCCGGCTCGAGCTCCGGCGCGGCGGTGTTCGCGGCCGTCGGGCTGGCCCGCGAGCTAGGCCCGGGCAAGCGCATCGCGACCATCGTTCCCGACTCCGCCGAGCGCTATCTCTCCAAGAAAATCTTCGAGGGCGGCGCGTAGAGATTTTGCTTGGCCCTCCCACAAATCTGTCATCCTGAGCGAGCGCAGCGAGTCGAAGGACCTGCGTTTCACCTCAGCGGCCCCGTCAATTGTTCGACCGTATACCAGCCCTCGCTCAAATCGCTCCATGTTGGATTCATCTTTTCAATCAGTGCGATCTTCTTCGCGCGAATCCATCCCTTCAAGTGCTTTTCTCTCGCAAACGCATTCCTCGGATCGCCGAAGCGTTCAAACCAGACAAGACGATTGCAATTGTAGGTGGCAGAAAACCCCGAATAGATCTTTCGCTTATGCTCAAAGATGCGTTTCATGAGGCCGCCCGTCATTCCGATATACAGCGTATGACTTCGGCTGGCCACAATGTACGCGAAGTACACGCGATCTTGCATGGCGAAGAAACTGCCACTCTCTGATAATTCATGCGTTGCGCCAATTTGCAACGTGCAGCCGCAGGTCCTTCGACTCGCTGCGCTCGCTCCGGATGACAGAGTAGTGGGAGAACGAGCGATGCAAAAGCGCAAGTCCTTCGACTCCGCTGCGCGCGCTCAGGATGACAGATTCCTGGAGAACAATCCGCACCTGCCTGCAATCGCTTACAATTCCTGCGCGGCGATAATGGCGCGCGACTGGACAGCCTGCGGGCCGATCCAGCGCGCCATCGCAGATTTGAGCAGAGACGCGGAGGGTTATAGAGATGCTGAAGCAGCGGTCTAAAAAGCATGCGCGAATGAAATTCAGCGCGGCAGGGTTGTGCCTTCTTCTTGCATGCATGGCGGCACCGGCATTGGCGCAGAGCCTGGCCGGCCGCTGGGCCGCAGAGGGCCGTACGCTCGACAACGGCGAGCAGGAGAAATCGATCCTGGAACTGAAGCAGAACGGCGCCGAGCTCACCGGCACACTCAAGACGCTGGGCTACCAGGTGGATGTGAAAGGCACAGCCACCGGCAACCACTTTGAGCTGTTCGTTCCCGAGTGGGAACTGAAAAAGCCAGTGCTGGTGGGCGATCTGGTCAATGGTGAACTTCACGTCATGCAGGGCCGGCGCGAATTCGTCGGCAAGCCCGCCAGTCCCAGCGACGACATTCCTGTTGTGCCCTACATCGCGCCACCGCCGCTCAAGACCGTGCCCGACAACGGCCTGGCGAAGACGCCGCCGATGGGCTGGAACAGCTGGAATCTCTTTCAGGGCCGCATCGACGACCAGACCGTGCGCACCATGGCCGACGCCATGGTATCGAGCGGCATGAAGGATGCCGGCTACATCTACGTCAATATCGACGACACGTGGGAAGGCGTGCGCGACGCACAGGGAAATCTTGGCACAAATCACAAATTCCCCGACATGAAGGCACTCGCCGACTACGTGCATTCAAAGGGCCTCAAGCTCGGCATCTATTCCGGTCCGGGGCCGCGCACCTGCGCCGGCTATCCGGCCAGCTACGGACACGAAGAGCAGGACGCGAAGACCTTTGCGGCCTGGGGCATCGACTATCTGAAGTACGACTGGTGCAGCGCCGGCCGCATTTACAAGAATGACGCGCTTGAGCCTGTGTATCAGAAGATGGGAGCGGCGCTTGAGGCCACGGGCCGGCCCATCGTCTTCAGTCTCTGCGAATACGGCATGGGCAGCGTGGAAAAATGGGGCCCGGCGGTAGGCGGCAACCTGTGGCGTACCACCGGCGACATCCGCGACGAGTGGGCCAGCATGATCGGCAACGTGGAGAAGCAGGTGCCGACCGCGGCCTATGCCGGCCCCGGCCACTGGAACGATCCCGACATGCTGGAGATCGGCAACGGCCACATGACCGACGATGAGTACCGCACCCACATGAGTCTGTGGGCGCTGGTGGCGTCGCCGCTGCTGGCCGGCAACGACGTGCGCAGCATGACGGACGCGACCAAAGCGATCCTGCTCAACAAGGAAGTGATCGCCATCGATCAGGACCCGCTGGGCAAGCAGGCCTCGCCCGTCAAACACGACGACCTCGAAACGTGGGTCAAGCCGTTGGCTGACGGCAGCGCAGCGGTGGGCGTGGTCAATCTTGGCGCAGCCGCGGCGCAGGTCACGCTGAATGCCAGCGATTTGCAATTGAAAGGCGCAGTGTTGAAGGCGCGCGATCTGTGGACGCATAAGGACGTCAAGTTCATCGGCGGCATTTATTCGGCCTCGGTGCCATCGCATGGGGTGCTGTTGCTGCGGGTGAGCTCGAAATAAGGCCAATGGCGGCTGCGATAAGCTAGAAGCCAGGAGCTAACAGCTAGTAGCTGACCCATGTCCAACTACAAATACTCGACCCTCGCCGTGCATGCCGGGCAGCACCCTGACCCGCAAACGGGCGCAGTCAATGTGCCCGTCTATCTTTCATCGACGTTTGAGCTCACCGGCATCGGCACCGACAAAGGATGGGATTATTCGCGCGCCGGCAATCCCACGCGCGACCGGCTTGAGGAAGCCCTTGCAGCGCTTGAGGGCGGCCTGTGCGGCCACGCGTTTGCAAGCGGCATGGCGGCCATCTACGCGCTGGTGGCCACGCTGCGCGCGGGCGACCACCTCATCTGCTCGCACAATGTGTATGGCGGCACCGCGCGGCTCTTCAATCTCATCGTGCGCCACTACGGCATCGACATCGAGTACGTTGACACCGGCAATCTCGATGCGGTAGCAGCGGCCATTCGGCCCAACACCGAATTGATGCACATCGAGACGCCCACCAACCCGCTCATGTCGCTCACCGACATTGCGGCCGTGTGCCAGATCGCTCACGCTCGCGGCGTCGAGGTCAGCGTCGACAACACCTTCATGTCGCCCGTGCTGCAGAGCCCGCTCGCGCTCGGCGCGGACATCGTGATGCACTCGACCACCAAGTTTCTCAACGGCCACTCCGACGGCCTGGGCGGCGCGCTGATCGGCTCGAGGCCCGAGCACAAGGAGCGCTTCCTGCTGGTGCAGAAAGCCGCCGGCGGCATCCTCTCGCCCTTCGAGTGCTTTCTGGTGCTGCGCGGAATCAAGACGCTGCCGCTGCGCATGAGGCAGCACGAGGAAAACGGCCGCGCCGTGGCAGAGTTCCTCTCGACACAGCCGAAGCTGAGCCGCCTCGCGTACCCTGGCCTCAGGAGCCATCCGCAGCACGAGCTCGCCATCAAGCAGCAGAAGGGCTTCGGGTCCATGATGAGCTTCGACCTCGGCACGCGCGAGGCCGCGGGCAGGTTCCTCGGCGCGCTCAAGCTCGTCCTCAACGCGGAATCGCTGGGCGGCGTGGAATCGCTGGCCTCGCACTCGGCCACCACCACGCATTTCGCGCTCAGCGACGAAGAGCGCGAGCGCCTCGGCATCACGCAGGGCCTGGTGCGGATCAGCGTGGGCATCGAAGACAAGGAAGACCTGATCGCCGATCTCGAGCAGGCGTTGGACAGAGTGTAATCTGGACTGATTCTGGGCCAGAATCAGCGTATCCTAGTGGCGTGGGATCTCTTCGGTTCGACGGTGTTCGCTTTATTGCATATCCTGAAGACCATGAGCCTCGCCACTTGCATGGATTTTATGCGGAGACCGAGGCCGTCGTAGAATTTCGGGAGACACCGGGGAGAGAGGTCGCTCTGGCGAACAGAAACGACGCAGTACGCCCTGGCAATTCACCTCGCAGCGATGTGAAACATATCTTGCAGGTGGCGACGAAGCATTTCGAGGAACTCGTCCAACTTTGGGAGGAAGCACATGCCTGAAGTCGCGCGAATGGTGACGACGGACGCGGAGATCGATGCCGCGATACGGCGAGGACGCGCTTTCGCAAAATATGACCAAAGGGTTACACGCGTCGTCTACTCTCACAGAACGGATAAGATATTGCTGAATCTAAGCAACGGCGTCACGCAGGGCATTCCACGCCGGTTGCTTCAGGGACTGTCGGAAGCCGAGCCGAGCGCTTTGGACAAGATTGAGCTGCTAGGCCACGGGACTGGCTTGTACTGGCCCGAATTGGATGTAGCACACTTGGTCTCAGGGTTGCTGGCAGGAGTGTACGGCTCGGCAGAGTGGATGAAGCAATTGGAGTTGGGGTTGAATTCGTTTCGTGCTACGCTTGGGAGCGAGAAATTCGGGAGGTCGGCAATGGCTACCGGTCTGGACGGTCGCCACCGCGATAAGAATGGCCGCATCGACGAGAAGCGGGGAGATACCCTCGTCCGCACCCTTCGGAAGGAATACGGCGAGGACTTCTTGCGCGGCAGGCGTAGCGACACTAAACTTTCCACGGTCCGCAAAGACACCGATATGTCCCTTACCGAGTTAGTCCGCCAGCATCGCCGCGAAAAAAAATAGCTCGCGGCCCTCAGTGCCCCACCGGCACCACCGCGTTCTTCTTCGGCCGCTTCATCAAAAACGGCAGCGGGATCAGCATCGCCGTCACCGCCACCATGATCCAGATCACGTCCACATAGGCCAGCAGCCGCGACTGCACCAGCGCCATGCCGTAGATCTGCGCGCTCGCGTGCTGCATGGCGTCTGGCGCGGCGCCTCCGTTTCGTTGCAGCCACGCCGCCGTCAGCGCGCTGCGTGCGCTTTCAAACGGCCCGTTGCCGTTCGCGGTGTGCGCCGACAGCATGGCCAGGTGCTTCTGGCTCAGCCGCGCCAGCAGCGTGGTCACAAAGCTGATGCCCACGCTGCCGCCCAGATTGCGTGACAGCGCCGACATGCCGCTCACCTCGTTGTTCTTGTTCTGCGGAATGCCTGCATAGCACAGCGTGTTGATCGGGATGAACAAAAACGGCAGCCCCAGCACAATCACCGCGCGCCAGCTCACCGCAATGCCAAAGCTCACATTGAGATCGATGTTGGTCATGCGCCACAGCCCAAATGTGGTGATGACGAAGCCCACAGCCACCAGCTTGCGCGGGTCAAACTTGGGCGCAAGAAATCCGGCAATCGGAAACAGAAACATCAGCACCAACCCGCCCGTCGAGATCGCCATGCCCGCCTGCCGCGCGGAGTAGCCCATGATCTCCTGCAGGTATTGCGGAATGAGCACGGTGCTCGAGTAAAGCGACGTGCCCACCATGAACATCACCAGCATGGTCATGCCCACATTGCGCCTGCCAAACAAGCGCAGGTCGAGAATGGGATGCTCGATATGCAGCTCGCGCCAAAGGAAGAGCGCCAGCCCGATCGCCGCCACCACCGCGCAGCCGGTGATAAAACGCGAGCTGAACCAGTCGTCTTCCTGACCCTTGTCGAGCATCGTTTGCAAGGCGCCGATGGTGACCACCAGCAGGCCCAGCCCCCAGTAGTCGATGCCCTCGCGCCGCTTGCGCATCTCGGTCATGTAGGGCGGGTCCTCGACCAGCCGATTGGTGAGATAGAGCGACAAAATGCCGACAGGAATGTTGAGGAAAAAGATCCAGCGCCAGCTGTAGTTGTCCACAATCCAGCCACCCACGGTGGGCCCGATAGCGGGCGCCAGCACCACCGCCATGCCGTAAACCGCGAACGCCATGCTGCGCTTCTGCGGAGAAAACGTGTCGGCCAGGATAGCCTGCTCACTGGGCTGCAGACCGCCCCCGGCCAGCCCCTGCAGCACGCGGCAAAACACCAGTATGCCCAGCGTCGGCGCCAGGCCGCATAGCAGCGACGACACAGTGAAGAGAAAAACGCAGGTCATGTAAAAGCGCTTGCGCCCAATGCGGTTGGCGATCCACCCGCTGATAGGCAGGACCACCGCATTGGCCACCAGGTAGCTGGTCAGCACCCACGTAGCTTCATCGGTCGAGGCGGAGAGGCTGCCGCCGATGTGCTGCATGGCCACGTTGGCGATGGAGGTGTCGAGCGCCTCCATGAACGTGGCCAGCGTCACCGTAATGGCGATCACCCACGGGTTGGCCCTGGGCTTCCATGTGTCATGGAACGAGAGTGTCGCCGCTGCGGCCGCCAAAGCTTCCTCCGGAGTGGTGGGTCATGCCGGCGCCCGTGGCAGCCGCGTGAGGGTGTCGCTGTCAACAGATTAACGGATGAAGACGATTGGGTGCCCCAGGTCTCGACTCTGAGACCTGGGATCGGCACGTGGCCCCGATCTCAGGAAGGATTCCATCGCGTTGAGGGTGCCCCCTGTACCTCGCCTTTGAGGACCGGGGAGGGCTGAGGAACCGGGCTGGCGGGTCGCCCACCCTTGGACCACCCGACAATGAGGGTGCCCCATCCTTCGCTTTGCCGGGCCCTCGCGGACAGGTCTTCGTCCTTGGGGTGATCAGGCGAAGGGTGGGATGCCACGAACCCCGATTCGCCAAGTCCAACGCACCAGCTAGACATCAATCGGCAAGAACAGCCCAACGCACGTTTCGCGGCTGGCTTAGATCGATTGGTCCCAATAAACGCCTTTGGAAACTAAGCGCCCGCATCCTCGCCGCTGATCCCAATTCCCCGCCCCTTGCACTAGACTCGACTCAAGGCACGAATTCATCCCGAGGTCCAACTCCGTTGAGAACTCCGCGTCTCCACTTCCTGGCTCTTTCCGCGCTGGCGCTGCTAGCCGGCGTTGCCGCGCTGCGCGCGCAGGCCCCGGCCGCCGCAACTGCTGCTTCGGTTCCTGCTGCTTCGGTTTCTGCCGGCTCGATTGACGACCGGCGCAAGGAGCTCAATGCCATCTTCACCGACTACTGGGAAGACCATCTGAAACATTCGCCGGAGTCGGCGTCGATGCTGGGCGACAAGCGCTACAACGACCAGATATCGGACTACTCGGTGAGGGCCTACAACGAGGGCCTGGAGCGCGAGCAAGGCTTCCTGATGCGCCTCGCCGCCATCGATACGACCGGCCTCACCGAGCAGGAGAAGACCAGCCGCGAGATGCTGATGCGCACATTCTTAGAAGATCAGGAGGCCGCCGGCTTCAAGCCGTGGGAGATGCCGGTGAACCAGATGGGCGGCATTCACACCACGTATCCGGAGCTGGTGTCGGAGCTCAGCTTCACCACGGTCAAGGACTACGACGACTGGATTGCGCGCCTCCATGCGATTCCCAAGGCGCTTGAGCAGGTGACCACCAACATGTCGATCGGCATGGACGATCACCGCGTGCCGCCCAAATATCTGCTCGAAAAAGTGGTCGATCAGGTCAAGGATCTGGCCGCCCAGAAGCCGGAAGACTCGCCGCTGGCCATGCCGCTCAAGAAGTTTCCCGCGTCGATCTCGGCCGCCGAGCAGGAGCGCATCAAGTCCGAGACGCTGGATGTGATTGCAAAGCAGGTGCTGCCGGCCTACATGCGTCTCCAGCGTTTTCTCGAGGTGAGCTATGTGCCTGCCGGCCGCGTGGAGCCGGGCATCAGCGCGCTGTCCGACGGCGCGAAGTATTACCAGTTCCTGATTCACCGCACCACCACGACCGACCTGACCGCGGAGCAGATTCACCAGATCGGCCTGGACGAGGTGAAGCGCGACGAGGCGGAGATGCTTGTGATCGCACAGAAGCTCGGCTTCAGCGATCTGGCCAGCTTCCGTGCCAGCCTCAAGACCAATCCCAGACTGAAGGCGGCGTCGGCCGATGTGCTGCTCGACGCCTACCGCGGCTACCTGGGACCCATGCAGGCCAAACTGCCGCAGCTCTTTGGCCGGCTACCCAAGGCGAAGTTTGAGGTCGCCGCGGTGCCAGAGTTCCTGGAGAAGACGTCGGCGCCCGCCTACTATGAGGCCGGCGCGCCCGACGGCAGCCGCCCCGGCCGCCTGCGCATTGACACCTACAACGCCACCGACCGCAATCTCTACGCCGTCGAAGACATCGCCTACCACGAAGGACTGCCCGGCCATCATCTGCAGATTTCCATCGCGCAGGAGCTGGACGGCATCCCTACATTCCGCAAGCACGAGCACTACACCGCCTACACCGAAGGCTGGGGACTCTACTCCGAGCGGCTCGGCAAGGACGTTGGTTTTTACACCGATCCGTATTCGGACTACGGCCGGCTCGAAGGCGATATCTGGCGCGCCATCCGCCTCGTCGTCGACACCGGCGTGCACTCTCAGCACTGGACCCGCGAGCAGATGGTGCAGTTTTTCCACGACCACTCGGCCATCGACGAGACCAGTATCCAGGCCGAGGTTGACCGCTATATCGCGTGGCCCAGCCAGGCGCTGGCCTACAAGGTGGGCCAGCTCAAGATCCTGGAGCTGCGCGAGCGGGCGAAGACGGCGCTGGGCGCAAAGTTCGACATCCGCGCGTTTCACGACCAGGTGCTGGACTCGGGCGCGCTGCCGCTCGATGTATTGAGCGACCGCATTGATGCGTGGATAGCCGGAGAGAAGGCCGCGGCGCCGAAGTAGGCGGGTCGTTTGTCGGTCCGGGTGGCGGGTGGCACAGATCTCAAGAAGGATTCTGTCCCGTTGAGAGAACCGTTGAGGGTGCCCAGGGGGCGCCCACCCTCGCCTTTGGGGACCGGGGAGGGTTGAGGAACCGGGCTGGCGGGTCGCCCACCCTTGCACCCTTGAATCACCCGACAATGAGGGCAGAAAGCCACGAACCTCGATTCGCCACGCCCAATAACACCCACCGGACATTGATCGACGAAAACTGCCCCACGAGAATTTCGACGCGGACCTGGTTGCTGACTTAAGCCGAATGGCCCCCAAAAACGCCCGCAGCGTCCTGAATCAAAACGCCCCCAACCCCGCCCGACCCGCCACCTTCGCAGCCGGGGCCGCTTCAACGAATCAATCCGGGGTAAACGACTCCCCCGAAACGGTCGTTGGGATCGTAATCGGGTGCAATGCCCGACCAGCCGCTGCCCAAGGGGGCGCTATAGAAAACCAAGGGCTTCAGCCGCACCACCTGGTAACCCTGCGGAGCCTCGAAAAGCGACGCGGCGGGCTGCTGCCGGTCGATTTGCGACGCGATTACCGACACCACGCTTCCGTCGGGATTGGTCCGCCGTTCGGAGACCGTCATGTGAAGACGATCCGAGAACCAGGTGTCGATGGACGTCTGCGAAGGCTGCCCTGTCTGAGAAAACTGAGCCGAAGCTCTCCACGTCCGGCGGGTTCCTCTGACCTTTACTCCGGCAATCGTCTTGCTGCCAAGATTCTTGAATTCCGAGGTGCCGGCAGCCGTGAGGAACCAATTGACGGGAAGACGGATTTCACGCTCGACGTCGGTCCGATTGGCGTCGTCGATCGTCTGGCTCAGGTGAGTGCGCGGGTCGTAAAGGACCGCGCCCTGACTCGGCGACTCTGCCGCGGAAGTCGGAGGCTCCAGTCCGCGCAGCTCATGGCTGATGCGTCCGCTCGAGTCCCTCGCGACCTGAAATGTTGCGCCAAGCGCCTCGGTGCTTCCGTCAGGCCGGCTCCGCTCCGTGTTGATGACGAATCTGGCCGTGACGGGCGAGCCTGAAACCGGCGCGAGGAATGGACTCTGAAGAGCAATGGACCTGGAAGCCGCCGTCTGTGGCTGTTTCGGAGCTTGCTGCGCGCTGAGTGTGAGAACGCCTGCCACGGCGATGGGGGCGAGTAAGGCCAGCCTGAATACGAGAACCATGTGGACCTCCGGCTGCACGACGCTAGGACTTCATCCTATTTGACCCCGGAGAGCCAGCGCCGGTTACTTACAAGATCAACATGAATTGCCGAATCGGAGCGTGTTTATGCGCTTTGCGTCGGCTGTGTCATGCTGGTTGGGTCATGCAGGCCAGTTCTCCATTGCCGGTTGTGGACGTGCAATCCGCCAGGCTCGTCCTTGGTATCGACACCTGCGGCCCATCGGGATCGGTGGCGCTGGGCCGGCTGAGCATCCTGGGCGGCATCAAAATCCTCGGCCAGATCGAGATGGAGGGGCGCAGCTACTCGGCCACGCTGGTAGCAGCGGTGCGCGATCTGCTGGCGCAGGCTGGTGCGCGCGTTGCCGATCTCGGTTGCATCGTGGCCGTAAACGGTCCAGGCAGCTTTACCGGCGTGCGCGTAGGCCTGAGCGCGGCGAAAGGACTTGCCGAGCCGGCGCAGATTCCTGTGGTCGCGGTTTCGCGGCTGGAGGTGCTTGCAGCCGCGGCCGGTGTGGCTTCGTCGGCGCTGGACGCGCATCGTCACGAGGTATTTCTGCGGCTGGGAGGAGTGCGCCTTGAGGGCCGGGAACTGCTGGCGGGCGCGCATGAGCTTGCAGCCATCGATCTGCCGCGCGGGCCGATCGCCGTGTGCGATGAAGCCGCGGCCACGCTGCTCCAATTCGCATGGCCTGCCGCAGAACTGCAGCGCGGACCCGCACCCGCCGCCGCCGATGCGCTGAAGCTCGGCGCAGGCCGCATCGCCGCCAGGGAGTTCATCGACCTGGCACTGCTCGATGGCCACTACCTGCGCCGCTCCGACGCGGAGATTTTCGGCGAGCCCGTCTCGGCATCGCCCCGGCGGCCATGAACGCTCAGCCCATCAAAGTGCACATTCGGCCCATGCGCGAGGTCGACATCACCCGCGTGCTCGAAATCGCCGACGCCCTGCCCACTGCGCCCCACTGGCCGCCGCCGGCGTGGCTCGACGCGCTCGACCCAGCCGCGCAGCTTCGCCGCAAAGCTCTGGTCGCCGAAGATCCCGGCAAAGGCGTCGTGCTCGGTTTTGCCGTGGCCAGCGTGCTCGCTCCCCAGGCTGAACTCGAGACCATCGGCGTCTCCACCGAAGCTCAGCGGCGCGGCATTGCCCGCTATCTTTTCGCGACGCTTGCGGCCGAATTGAAGCAGGCTCACATCACCGAAGTTACCCTGGAAGTCCGCGCATCCAATGGCGCTGCCCTCCAGTTCTACCGTGCTCTGGGGTTCAGAGAAGCCGGCCGTCGTCGGCGCTACTACGCTGATCCTGAAGAAGATGCGGTGCTGTTGCGCCTCACCCTCCTTTAGCGTCGCGCTCCCATTGAAAGCCAGCCGCACAATCAATCTCGACATCCGCGAGCACCGTTCCAGAATTCCACAGACCCAAATCGCTTTTTCGTAGATCGGGGCTTGCCAGTTGCCATGCGGCAGCGGTATATGTAAGTGTTCTGTTAACTACGGAGGTGCCTGATGGATGAAGTACAGGATGCCACGCTGAGCGAAGAGATCCACCGCCTTCACGCCGAACATCGTCGCTACGCTCAGCGGTTGGAAGAATTGCTTCAAAAACCCTTTCTCTCCGAAGACGAACAACTGGAAGAGGTGCGCTTGAAGAAACTCAAGCTGCACGCGAAAGACCTGATCTTTGCGCTGGAACGCCGCACTCCGGCGATGGCTTAGATCCGGGAGCATTCGATCCAGCGGGCGAATATGGCCCCTCAGTTGCCGCAGCCGGCCTGAAACCTGGTCGCATGTGGGAATACTGTCCCTCCGCTCTTCCGGCGCCCCAACGGCACACCCCAAGACCGCCGTATAATCGTTGAGGACAATGGTTCGCGACGGTTACATCTACGGTTTGAGCCTGCTGCTGGTGGCGGCGGCGCTGGTGTGGGCAACGGGCCACTGGGCCTGGGGCATTGTCCCGGTGCTGCTGGCGGTGTTTTTTCTCTGGTTTTTCCGCGACCCCGAGCGCACCATCCCCTCAGACGAAGGACTGATCGTCTCGCCGGGCGACGGCCTTGTCACAGAGACGGTTTCGATCGCTACCCCCGACGGCCCGCGCCAGCGCATCAGCATCTTTCTCTCGGTCTTCGATGTGCATGTGAACCGCTCGCCGATCGGCGGCGCGCTGACGTCGGTGCGCTACCAGAAGGGCCACTACCTCAACGCCATGAACCCTGCCTCAGCAGACCGCAACGAGCAGAACATCGTTACCGTGCGCGGAGAGAGCTGCGAGGTCACGTTCAAGCAGATCGCCGGCCTGCTGGCGCGGCGCATCGTCTTCAATCACCGCGAGGGCGACCTGGTCGAGCGCGGCCAACGCGTGGGGCTCATCAAGTTCGGCTCGCGCGTGGATGTGGTGATTCCCGCCGAGGCAGTGCTCCGCGTCAAGGTGGGTGAGCGCGTGAAGGGCGGCGCCAGTGTGCTGGCCGCCATGGCCGGGAGCGCCAACAAGTGAGCGGCAC
>Ga0302324_100008843_pt1 | contig 21174 bp, 18 predicted proteins | sample Palsa_T0_1_FD_201949 | JGI IMG/M metagenome (GOLD analysis project Ga0302324, IMG submission 201949) | Peat permafrost microbial communities from Stordalen Mire near Abisko, Sweden - Palsa_T0_1 | ecosystem: Environmental > Terrestrial > Soil > Palsa > Peat permafrost | place: Sweden: Abisko...
TGCATCGCCACCGGCACGATCCCGAGCAAGACCTTCCGCGAAACCATCCTGCATCTGTCGGGCTTCCGCGAGCGCGGCGTCTACGGCGCGTCCTACATGGTCAAGCCCGATATCGCGATGGCCGATCTGGTGTACCGGGTCGACCGGGTGATCCGCCACGAGATCGACGTGATCCGCCACCAGCTGCTGCGCAACAAGGTGGTGCTCATCACCGCCTCGGCCGAATTCGTCGACCCGCACAAGGTGCGGCTGACCTATCCCGACGGCAGCGGCAGCCGCGATGTCAGCGCCGCCAGCATCGTGATCGCCACCGGCACCAGCTCGGCGCTCAACCCCAAGATCCCGTTCGACGGCCATCACGTGTTCACCAGCGACGATATGCTGAGTCTCAAGGATCTGCCGCGCCGGCTCGCGGTGATCGGCGGCGGCGTGATCGGCTGCGAATACGCCACCATGTTCGCGGCGCTCGGCGTGCGCGTGACCCTGATCGACGCGCGCAACCGGCTGTTGCCGTTCGTCGACGGCGAGGTCGTCCATTCGCTGGTTTATCAGATGATGCAAGCCCGGGTGACCCTGCGGCTCGGCGAGGCGGTCAAGGAGATCCAGCTCGATCACAGCCTGCGCAACGGTCCGGTGCGAATTCTGCTCGACAGCGGCAAGCGCATCTATGTCGACAAGGCGCTCTATTGCATCGGCCGTCAGGGCGCCACCGAAGGGCTCGGGCTCGAGGCCGCCGAGGTCGCGGTCGACGAGCGCGGCCGCATTCAGATCGACGCCCACTACCAGACCTCGCAGCCGCACATCTACGCGGTCGGCGACGTGATCGGCTTTCCGAGCCTGGCCTCGACCTCGATGGAGCAGGGCCGCATCGCCGCCTGCCATGCCTTCGGCGAGCCGGCCGAGCACATGCCGGAGCTGTTCCCCTATGGCATCTACACCATCCCGGAGATCTCGACGGTCGGCCGCAACGAGGAGGAGCTGACCAAGGCCGGCGTGCCCTACGAGGTCGGCAAGGCGAGCTATCGCGAGATCGCGCGCGGCCAGATCATCGGCGATTCGACTGGCTTCCTGAAGCTGATCTTCCACGCCGAGAACCGCCAGCTGCTCGGCGTCCATATCATCGGCGAAGGCGCCAGCGAGCTGATCCATATCGGCCAGGCCGTGATGGCGCACAACGGCACGATCGATTACTTCCTCAGCACGGTGTTCAACTATCCGACCCTGGCCGAGTGCTACAAGACCGCCGCGTTCGACGGCGTCAACCGGGCGGGGTAGGGGCGGCGAAGTACTTTCATCGTCCCGAAGAACGTGCACGTTATGTCAACCTGGTCGCTGCTCCGAGGGATGGAGCCGCGCGGCCTGACTCCCTCGACCGACTCGGTGGTGGGTCATGCAAGACACGACGCACATCTTTCGCGCATCCCTAAAGCCGAAGCTCTACCGGGAGATTGAGATCGAAAGCAGGAGATCGCTCTACGATCTGGCGGAAAGCATCGTTGGAGCGTTCGCTTTCGACTTCGATCATGCCTTCGGCTTCTACAGCAGGCTGACCGGGCGACACACCGACTTACCGATCAAGTATGAACTCTTTGCCGATCTGGACGATTGCAACAGCGACGCGCGAAGCGTGAAGCGCACCCGAGTGGCCGAGGCGTTTCCCACGATCGGCGCGACGCTGCTTTTCCTGTTCGATTACGGCGATGGTTGGCAACTCAAGGTCGAGCTGATCGGCCTGGGCGAAAAGGCGCCGAGGATGCGCTATCCGAGGCTCGTGGCGACGGTCGGCAAAGCCCCGCCGCAATACCCGAATCTCGATGACGAGTAACGTCCGGTGCCCGCGCGTTGGTCGCCATCCCGCCGCAGCGTCGGAAGCGGCCGATGGCGACTGCGGCTTTCGCCATATCACTACCGCATTTAGGGTTTGAGGCAGGCAATCTTTCAAGATATTGTGTATGGCAGCATTTCGGAGGCTGCCGCATGTCCAACGCGATTGCCCGCCGGCGCGCTGCCAAGGCGCTCCGTCGGAAGGCCGTGGTCTCGATCAAACGCAAGCAGGCCTACGCGGAGGCGGCGCTGTCGCTCGCCGAGCGGATCATACGGGCGACGAGCGAGCCGATTCACTGCTGCCTGCTTCAGGAGGACGCGCTCCTAGACAGCGGAATGGGCACTTTGGTGCTGGCGCGCAGGGTGGGATTCGACGAGTTCGTCTTGGCGGCCTTTCTGATCGACGCCTACTGCCTGGGCGTCAAGGACGTCACGCTCCAATCGGTCGACGCGGCAACCCTGGAGCTCTCTCTCGCCGCCATGGATGCGGTGGGCGAGCTGATCGCCGTCGATCCCGGCTATGCGCGGCGGCTGGTGCGCGAGGCGGTTGCCTATGCGCAGTGCATCGGCTTCGCGCCCTATCGGGACTACCAAGCGGCGGAGCGTCTGTTCGGCGATGTCGGCGTCGACACGTCCGAAGCGCCGTTCGCATTCGGCCGCAACGGCAAGCCGTTCTACAAGCCGGGGCCGAGTGAAACGCCGACGCAAATCAGGCGACGGCTGGCGCAGCTCCGCGCGCGGCTGGGTGACGGCGGATTCGAGTTCGTCATCCCGGTCCGCGCTGACGACGACATTGGCAGCCACCGCCTCGACAAGGCGACCGACGCCGCGCCACACCTCGAAGCATGGTGACGCCGACGCCTCGTGCTTGGCGTCGTGGCCGCATCTGTTGTCGAGGCGGTAGCCGACGCTCCTGACGCCAATCCCCAAGAAGCTGCATTTAACCGCGGAGAAAGATTGAGCCGTGTCAGAAGCGCAGCTCGACCTGTTCTCCGGCCGCGGGGTTCCCGCGCCGCCAGGCCCATCGCAAATATCCGCCCCGCCGCTCGCGCCGCCGAGCGCGCTCGACGCCGCCGCACTGATCGCCGCGCTGCCCGGCGCGGGCCTCGTCGACACGCTCCGCTTGGCGGCTGAAGCGGGACACCGGCGCCTCGCGGCGGCGATCCCCGTGCTCGAGCGACTGTGCCGGCGGTTCGCCGGATTCGGCGTCGATCGCGCGGTGCCCGAGCAGATCGCCGCGCTCGACGCGCTGGCCGCGATCGGCGGGCGCGCCGCCGCCGACGCGGTGGCGCGGATCATCATCAGGAAGATCGTCCAAGGGCCGACGCTCGCGGTCGCCGTCAATGCCGCCGCGCGCCTGGGGGGGCGCTGCCGGCCGACGTCACGTCGGCGCTGCTCGGGCATCCGGACCCGACAATGCGGGCCGATGCCTGCCGGTGCGCGCGGCCGGAACTGGCGGTGACCGCCCTTCTGGTCGATCGCCTTGAAGACTTGAACGTCGCGGTGCGCGCCGCGGCGGCCTGCGCGCTCGGCCGCATGGGGCGGCTCGAAGCCCGGCCGGCTCTCGTCGCTTTGCTCGGCGCGACGCCGTCCGCCGAGATCATCGATGCCGTGGAGCCAATCGCGGACGAGGAATGTTTCGTCCTGCTCGGCCGGATCGCCCGCACGATCCCCGCGTTCGCCAATACCGCCTGGCAGGCGCTCGAGTCCGCCGAGCACCCGCACGCGACGCGGGTGAAAAGCCGTCTGGGCGCTTCGTCGGCCACGCCGAGCCAACCTTGAAACCGGCAACTACGGACAGTTTGCCGGTCGGTCGTGCCAATGCTATATATCATTGGCATACGGCGTTAGGGCGGGCGATGGAGACGGCCAAACTCTTCTGGTCCGGGCGGTCGCAGGCGGTTCGGCTGCCGAAAGACTTTCGCTTTCAGGGCGCCGAGGTGCGAATTCGCCGTCACGGCAGCGCCGTTATTCTCGAGCCGGTGGCCGATGATTGGAGATGGCTCGATGCCGTCGTGGGCAAGCTCGACGACGACGTCGTCCAGGCCGTCGACGAACCGTCGCCGCAGCAAGAGCGTCCGGGGCTCGACGACACGTTTCGGTGATGCGCTATCTGCTCGACGCCAACGCCGTCATCGCGTTGCTGAACGACGCGATCTCGAAGCTGGCGCAGCGCGCGCGCCGACAACGGCCCGGCGATGTGGCGATCTCAGCCGTCGTGGCACACGAGCTTTTTTACGGCGCCTTCAAGAGCCGGCGGGCGACGCGAAATGTGGCGCTGGTGGATGCGCTGCAGTTCGAGGTGCTCGAGTTCGACAAGGAGGACGCCCGACAGGCCGGTCAGGTCCGCGCGGTCCTGGCGGCTCGCGGAACGCCGATCGGTCCATACGATGTGTTGATCGCCGGGCAAGCCGTGGCACGCAACATGATCCTGGTTACGCACAACACGAACGAACTCGGACGTGTGCCGGGATTGCAGATTGAAGACTGGCAAACTTGATCCACGCCCGCCTCACCGCACCATCAGCCAGGCCGCGCCGACCGCCAGGGTGAGCAGGGTCAGCGGGGCGCCGAGCTTGAAATAGGTCCAGAAGCTGATCGAGATGCCGTGGCGCTGCGCGCCCTGCACCACGATCAGGTTGGCGACCGAGCCCAGCACGGTGAAATTGCCGGCCAGGGTCGAGGCCATCGCCAGGGTCAGCCAGGCAGTCGGTTGATCGCGCACCTGCTCGACGAACGGCTTGAGGACCAGCACCGCCGGCACGTTGCTGACCAGGTTGGACAGCACCGCCGCGACCACCGTCATGGTCGGCACGTGGTCGAGCGGCCAGGCGCTCGCGGCGGCGAGCAGCTCAGGGGTCAGCACCGCCTTGCGCAGCCCGGCGACCACCACGAACAGCCCGGCGAACATCAGCAGCAGCGGCCCGTCGATCTCGCGATAGATCCGCGCGGGCCTGATCCGGCGGGTCAACAGCAGCAGCGCGCCGGCGATCAAGGCGAGCTTGGCCGGCGGATGGAACAGGAAGAAGCCGCCGATCATCAGCACGGTGACCGTGATCGCCTTGACGGCCAAGGTCCGGTGGACGCGCGGCGCCGGCGCGCACACCGGCGCGACCCCGCCGCGCGCGAAGTCCCGGCGATAGGCCACGGCGATCAGCAGGGTCGCGAGCGCCAGCCCGATCAGCGCGACCGGGCCGAGCGCCGCCGCGAAGTCGGCATAGCGGATCTGCGAGAAGCTGCCGATCATGATGTTCTGCGGGTTGCCCGTGATGGTCGCGGTGCTGCCGATGTTCGACGCCATGGCGAGCGCCAGCAGGTAGGGCACCGGGTTGCGGCCCTGGCGGGCCACCAGATCGAGCACCAGCGGCGTCAGCGCCAGGCAGATCGTGTCGTTGACCAGGAAGGCCGAGGCGATGCCGGACAGCAGCACCACGAACAGCAGGGTCGAAAATCCGCTCGTGACGCGCCCGGCGATCCGGCCGGTGATCAGCGCGAACACGCCCGACAGCTTGAGATGGGCGACCACGATCATGGTGCCGAGCAGCAGCGCGATCGTGTCGACGTCGATCGCCCGGTAGGCGTCCTGGAGGCTCAGCACGCCGAACCCGACCATCAGGCTGGCGCCGAGCAGCGCGGCGCCCGCCCGGTCGATCCGGAAGCCGGGCAGGCGGCCGAGCGCGATCACGAGATAGGTCGCCCCGAAGATCGCGATCGCGGCGACCCGCGGCACCAATGCCCACGCCTCGTCCACCCAACCCAACTCCGCCATGGTGTTGCGCTCGCTGCGAAATACGTTACACCGGGGGCAGAACGCGCAAGTGCCTGAGGTTCGCCGAGATGGCCATACCCGCCGACCGGAACATTGTTGGCTCGATCAATCCCTCCCCCATGCTGCGCACGGGGGAAGGATTCGAACAGCGCGCCTGCATTTCTCCTGCATTTTCTCGCTAACGCGATGCCGACCAATCCCTCACCAGAAGCCGATCTGAAGGCTGCGCTCGAGCCGCGCTCGGTCGCCGTGATCGGCGCCTCGACCAATCCCAACAAGATCGGCGGCCGGCCGATCGCCTACATGACGCGCTTCGGCTATCGCGGCGCGATCTATCCCATCAACCCGAATTCGCCCGAGGTGCAGGGCCACAAGAGCTACCCCGATCTGGCGGCGCTGCCCGAGGCGCCCGACCTGGTGGTCGTGGCGGTGCCGGGCGACGCGGCGGTCGCGGCGGTCGCGGCCTGCGCCCAGCGCGGCGTCAAGATTGCCGTCGTGATGACCTCGGGGTTCGGTGAGATCGACGCGGCGGGCCTCGAGACGCAGCGCCAGATGGTCGCCACGGCGCGCGCCGGCGGCATGCGGCTGGTCGGACCGAACACCCAGGGGCTGGCCAATTTCGGCACCGGCGCGGTGGCGAATTTCTCCACCATGTTCATCGAGATGCCGCCCGAGCCCGGGCCGCTCGCGATCGTCAGCCAGAGCGGCGCCATGAGCGTGGTGCCCTATTGCCTGCTGCGCGCGCGCGGCATCGGCGTGCGGCACGTGCACGCCACCGGCAACGAGGCCGATCTGTCGGCGGCCGATTTCGCGCTCGCCATGGTGCGCGATCCCGAGGTCAAGCTGCTGCTCCTTTATCTCGAGGCGATCGCCGATCCGGCGCGCCTGGCCGAGGCGGCCCGGCTGGCGCGCGAGCGCGACCTGCCGATCGTCGCCCTCAAGGCGGGCCGCTCGCCGCGCGCCCAGGCGGTCGCCAGCTCGCATACCGGCGCGCTCGCCAACGAGGATCGCGTGGTCGACGCGTTCTTCCGCCAGCACGGCATCTGGCGCGCACGAGACATTCACGGCCTGGTCAACGCCGCCGAGCTCTATCTCAAGGGCTGGCGGCCGGACGGAAGCCGTCTGGTCATGATCAGCAACTCCGGCGCGTCCTGCGTGATGGCGGCCGACCAGGCGCACGCGCTCGCGATGCCGTTGGCCGAGTTCACCGCCGAGACCAGGCGCGATCTGGCCGCCAAGCTGCCGGCCTTCGCGAGCTCCGGCAATCCGATCGACGTCACCGCAGCGCTGCTGTCGGACAATCAGCTGTTCGGCAACGTGCTGCCGATCGTCGCCCAGGACCCGGCGACCGACCTGCTGTTCATCAGCCTGCCGGTCGCCGGCACCGGTTACGACGTGCCGCTGTTCGCGCGCGACACGGCGACCTACGCGGCGTCGACCGGCCGTCCGGTCGCGCTCGCCGCGCCGCTCGCGCCGGTGCGCGACGCCTTCGGCGCCGCCGGCATCCCGACCTTCACCTACGATGCCGAGGCGATCGCGGCGCTCGACCAGCTCGCCGCGCACAGCGCGCTGCTGCGCCGGCGATTGCCGCAATGGCCGCCGGGCCGGCCGGTCGTGCTGCCGCCGGGCAACGGCCGCTTTCTCAGCGAGTGGGACAGCGTGCAGCTGCTCGCCGCGCAGGGCATTCCCACGGTCCGCCAGCATTTGTGCCGGACGCGCGACGAGGCGGTCGCTGCGTTCCGCGCGCTCGGCGGCGGCCCGGTCGCCGTCAAGGGCTGCTCGGCCGAAATGCCGCACAAATCGGAGGCCGGGCTGGTCCGGCTCGGCGTCGCGTCCGAGGCGGCGGCGGGCGAGGCGTTCGATGCGCTGTGGCAGCGCCTGGCCGATCTCAAGGTCGCGCGCGACGGCGTGATCGTCGCCGCGATGGTCAAGGGACGGCGCGAGCTGGCGCTCGGCGCGCGCGTCGATCCGCAGTTCGGCCCGGTCGTGCTGGTCGGCGACGGCGGCAAATATATCGAGGCGTTGGTCGATGTCGCGCTGCTGCTGCCGCCGTTCGATGCCGAGGACGTGCTCGACGCGCTCGGCAGCCTGCGCATCGCGCCGATCCTGAACGGCGTGCGCGGCGAGCCGCCGCTCGACCTGGCGCCGGTCTGCGCGATGGCGCTGCGGCTCGGCCAGCTCATGCTCGCTGCGGCCGGCCGGATCGCGTCGATCGACGTCAATCCCGTGATCGTCGGCGCCGCCGGCGAGACCGCATTGGTGGTCGACGCCCTGGTTGAGCGCGCCGCGCGGTCTTGAGCACCGCCTTCGAGCGAGCGACAAAACCTGTTAGACAGGCACGAACACCCTGGGGAGGGAAAAGCATGAGACAGCTCGTCGCCGCGATCGTCGCGATGCTGGGGGCCGGCGCTGCCGCCGACGCAGCTGATCTGAAGATCGCGCTGATCTACGGCAAGACCGGGCCGTTCGAAGCTTACGCCAAGCAGACCGAGACCGGGCTGCGGCTCGGGCTCGAATACGCGACCGGCGGCACGATGGCGATCGACGGCAGCAAGATCGTCCTGGTCACCAAGGACGACCAGCTCAAGCCCGACCTCGCCAAGTCGCTGCTCGCCGAGGCCTATGGCGACGACAATGTCGATCTGGCGATCGGCACGACCTCCTCGGGCGCGGCGCTCGCCATGCTGCCGGTCGCCGAGGAGTACAAGAAGGTCCTGATCGTCGAGCCCGCGGTCGCCGACCAGATCACCGGCGACAAGTGGAACCGCTACATCTTCCGCACCGGCCGCAACTCCTCGCAGGACGCGATCTCGAACGCGGTCGCGCTCGGCAAGCCTAGTGTCCAGGTCGCGACCCTGGCGCAGGACTACGCCTTCGGGCGCGACGGCATCGCGGCCTTCAAGACGGCGCTGCCCAAGACCGGCGCCAGCCTGGTGTTCGAGGAATATGCGCCGCAGCAGGCGACCGACTTCACCGCCTCGGCGCAGCGCCTGTTCGACGCGCTGAAGGACAGACCGGGCAGCAAGATCATCTGGGTGCTGTGGGCCGGCGCGACCCAGCCGATGACCAAGCTGCTCGACCTCAATCCGGGGCGCTACGGCATCGCGATCGCGAGCGGCGGCAATCTCCTGTCCGTGATGGCGGGCTGGAAGCCGCTCGCCGGCATGGAGGGTGCGACCTACTACTATTATGAGATTCCCAAGAACAAGGTGAACGACTGGCTGGTCGCCGAGCACAAGAAGCGCTTCGACGCGCCGCCCGATTTCTTCACCGCCGGCGGCATGGCGGCCGGCATGGCGGCAGTGACCGCGCTTAAGCGCGCCGGCGGCGCCGACACCGAGAAGCTGATCGCCGCCATGGAGGGCATGAGCTTCGACACGCCGAAGGGCAAGATGATGTTCCGCAAGGAGGACCATCAGGCGCTGCAGAGCATGTATCACTTCAAGCTGTGGGACGATCCGAACGTCGCCTGGGCGATCCCCGAGCTGGTGCGCGAGCTCAAGATCGAGGACATGGACATCCCGATCACGAACAAGCGCTAGCCGCCGGTGCCGGCGAATTCGACAGAGTCAGCCGCCGTTCTCGAGACCCGCGACCTGACCATCCGCTTCGGCGGCCATGTCGCGGTCGATCGGGTCAGCTGCCGCTTCGCGCCTGGCAGCCTGACCGCTATCGTCGGCCCGAACGGCGCCGGCAAGACGACGTTCTTCAACCTGGTCTCGGGCCAGCTGCGCGCCAGCGCCGGCCAGGTCGTGCTGTTCGGCCGCGACGTCACGAGGCTGGCGGCGCCGGCGCGCACGCGGCGCGGCATCGGCCGGGCGTTCCAGCTCACCAACCTGTTCCCCAATCTGAGCGTGATCGAGAATGTCCGGCTCGCGGTCCAGGCCGCCGCCGGCGTCGGGCTCGACATGCTGACGCCGTGGCCGCGCCGGCGCGATCTGATCGCCAAGGCCGAGCAGGTGCTCGAGCGCGTCGCGCTCGGCCCGCGTGCCGGCGCGATGGCGGCGGCGCTGCCGCATGGCGACCAGCGCAAGCTCGAGGTCGCGATCCTGATCGCGCTCGAGCCGGCGATCTTCATGTTCGACGAGCCGACCGCCGGCATGTCGGTCGACGAGGTGCCCGTGATCCTCGACCTGATCGGCGCGCTCAAGCGCCAGGCCGACAAGACCATCCTGCTGGTCGAGCACAAGATGGACGTCGTGCGCTCGCTGGCCGACCGGCTGGTGGTGCTGCATAACGGCGCGCTGGTCGCCGACGGGCCGCCGGCCGAGGTGATCGCGCTGCCGATCGTGCAGGAGGCCTATCTCGGGATGGCGGCCCGACCCATGAATGCCCCCCATGGCTGACGCGCTGCTCGAGCTCGCCGGGGTGCACACTCATATCGGCCGCTACCACATCGTGCAGGGCGCCGATTTCGCGGTGCCGGCGGGCGGGCTCACCATGCTGCTCGGCCGCAACGGCGCCGGCAAGACGACGACCCTGCGCACCATCATGGGCCTGTGGCGCGCCTCTGCCGGCCGGCTGACGTTCGACGGCGCCGAGATCGGCGGGCTGCCGACGCCCGACGTGGCGCGGCTCGGCATCGCCTACGTGCCCGAATCGATGGGCGTGTTCGGCAGCCTGACCGTCAAGGAGAACATGGTCCTGGCCGCGCGTGACGGCGGGCTCGACGATGCGCGGCTCGGCTGGATCTTCCGATTGTTCCCGGCGCTGCAGCGCTTCTGGCTGCTGCCGGCCGGCGCGCTGTCGGGCGGCCAGAAGCAGATGCTGTCGATCGCACGCGCGCTCATCGAACCTCGGAAACTTCTCCTGGTCGACGAGCCGACCAAGGGCCTGGCGCCAGCGATCATCGACATGCTGATCGAGGCGTTCCAGGAGCTCAAGCGCCTGCGCACCACGATCCTGCTGGTCGAGCAGAATTTCCGGGTCGCACGCGCGCTCGGCGACACCGTCGCGGTGATGGACGACGGTAGGATCGTCCATGCCGGCGCGATGGCGGCGCTGGCCGACGACGTCGCGCTGCAGCAGCGCCTGCTCGGCCTCAGCCTGGCGTCGCATCAATGAGCGACAACCGCATCTCCCTCTCCCATCGGGAGAGGGTCGGGGTGAGGGGAAGCATTGCGGCTGTGGCGATGCTTGGCATATTTGCCCAGCGCTTCCCCTCACCCGCGCGCTGCGCGCGCCGCCCTCTCCCGTCGGGAGAGGGGAGATGACGACGCTCTCTCCGTCGCCCGCCAAGCGCGTCGACCTGCTGCCGCCGCTGCTGCCGGTCGCCCTGATGCTGGCGGCGCTGCCGCTGATCGGCAGCCCGAGCGCCTGGGTCACCCTGACCGCGGCCGGGCTCGCCATGGGGATGATGATCTTCATCATGGCGTCCGGCCTGACCCTGATCTTCGGCCTGATGGACGTGCTGAATTTCGGCCATGGCGCGTTCATCTCGATCGGCGCCTATGTCGCGACCTTGGTGCTGCTGCCGCTCGCCGGCTGGACGCAGGCCGATTCGCTGGCGCTCAACCTGGCCGCGCTGGCGCCCGCGATCCTGGTCGCGATGGCGGTGACCGGCGCGCTCGGGCTGGTGTTCGAGCGCGTCATCGTGATGCCGGTCTACGGCCAGCATCTGAAGCAGATCCTGGTCACCATGGGCGGCCTGATCGTCGCCGAGCAGCTGCTCGCCGCGCTGTGGGGGCCGAACCAGATTCCGCTGCCGCTGCCCGCCGCGCTGCGCGGCTCGGTGGCGCTCGGCGATGCCGCGATCGAGAAATACCGCCTGGTCGCCGTGATCGTCGGCCTGGTCGTGTTCGTCGCGATGCTGGCGGTGCTCGGCCGCACCAAGCTCGGCCTGCTGATCCGCGCCGGGGTCGAGAACGGCGAGATGGTCGAGGCGCTCGGCTATCGCATCAGGCGGCTGTTCGTCGGCGTGTTCATGGCCGGCTCGGCGCTCGCCGGGCTGGGCGGCGTGATGTGGGCGCTCTACCGCGAGAGCGTGACCGCCGGCATGGGGCTCGAGGTCATGGTGCTGATCTTCATCGTCGTGATCGTCGGCGGGCTGGGCTCGGTCGGCGGCTGCTTCCTGGGCTCGCTGCTGGTCGCGCTGCTCGCCAATTATACCGGGTTCCTCGCACCCAAGCTGGCGCTCGGCTCGAACATCTTCCTGATGGTCGCGATCCTGCTGTGGCGGCCGCAGGGCCTCTATCCGGTCGGCAAGGGTTGAGCGTGCTCGACGGGTTATTGTCATACGACCCGCCGCGCTCGCGCTGGCTCGCGCTCGCCTTGATCGCGATCCTGCTCGGGCTCGCCTTGGCGCCGTTCCTGTTTCCCGGCACGCGCGCGCTCAACGTCGCGACCAAGATCTGCGTGTTCGTGCTGTTGGTGGCGTCCTACGACCTGCTGCTCGGCTATACCGGGATCGTGTCGTTCGCGCACACGATGTTCTATGGCATCGGCGGTTACGGCGTCGCCCTGATGCTCTACGGATTCGGGCCGAGCTGGGCCAATGTCGGGCTCGGCGTCGCGGCGGCGCTGGTCGTGGCGGTCGTGCTGGCCCTCGCGATCGGGCTGTTCAGCCTGCGCGTCAAGGCGATCTTCTTCGCCATGATCACCCTGGCGATCGCCAGCGCCTTCGCCATCCTGGCCTCGCAGCTGTCGTCGCTGACCGGCGGCGAGGACGGCAGGACCTATGCGGTGCCCGAGCTGCTGCGTCCCGGCACGCGGCTGGCCGAGGGCAGCCTGCTCGGCGTCGCGCTCACCGGCCGGCTGATCACCTATTATCTCGTGTTCGTGGCCAGCTTGGTCCTGTTCCTGGTGCTGCTCCGCATCGTCAATTCGCCGTTCGGGCGCGTGCTGCAGGCGATTCGCGAAAATCCATTCCGCGCCGAGGCGCTCGGCTATCGCACCGTGGTCTATCGCACGCTCGCGACCTGCGTCGCCGCCGCGATGGCGGCGCTCGCCGGCGCCTTGATGGCGCTATGGTTGCGCTATACCGGACCCGACACCACGCTCAGCCTGTCGATCATGATCGACATCCTCCTGATGGTCGTGATCGGCGGCATGGGCACGATGTACGGCGCCGTGCTCGGCGCGACCCTGTTCGTGCTGGCGCAGAATTATCTGCAGGACCTGATGGCAAAGGCGGCGGATGCAACGGCGGCGCTGCCGCTGCTGCCGCGCCTGTTGCATCCCGATCGCTGGCTGCTCTGGCTCGGCGTGCTGTTCGTGCTCAGCGTCTATTTTTTCCCCAACGGCATCGTCGGCAGTTTGCGGCGCGGCGACCGTCCGCGCTGACCTCGACGCCGGAAAGGCTCGCGCGATCGGGGCCTTGAAGCCGGGCCCTGCCGGCGGTCGGGCGCGGGCCGGGCGGCGGGTACGCACTGGCGCGGCGTTGGGCATTTACCTTGGCGCGACTTTGGGCAACCGGGCGGCCAAGGCGCACCGCCGCGGGGCCCCCGACTGCAGCCGCTCGGGCTGGTTGCAGATTTGCATAGGCGCCGATCAGACGGGTCGGAAGTCCGCAACAGGTTCAGGGGACGAGCGTTTGATTTGCGCGGGCAACGGTAACGGTCGGGGGACGGCTGAGGCGTGCGCGCCGTGTCGGCAATTTTACAACAAATCTTCGGGGCACCCGGGAGACATCAGCCGACCCGCCACAAAGTCTTGGTGAAAAGTTGGACACGTCGCGAAAATGCTCGACACAGTTCATCGATCTTAAATCGTGTCCATTCTAGGAAGGAAACCTTCCGCTGACTGGGAGTGTCCCCAAATGCTGACCGGGGGCCGGCGCGCGCGAACCCGACTCGACAGGACGGTGAGATTCCGAATCCAGGTGTTGTACGTGTCTTCTCAGTATGGCACGATATCTAGCGGTCGTTACGCGGGGCCGTCGGCCTTGCTCAACGGATGCCCGCCCGCTTCAGGCCTTTCTTGAGTTGGAGTGATCGATGGCTCCCCAAGACGATTTTTTCGGCCTCTTCGCCCGCCTCTATGACAGCCAGAAACAGGCCGAGATCCCGCTGCAGGATTATCTCCGGGGCTGTCGCGACGATCCCCTGATGCATGCCACCGCGCCCGAGCGTCTGCTCGCGGCGATCGGCGAGCCGACGCTGCTGGACACCAGCCAGGATCAGCGGCTCGGGCGGATCTTCATGAACCGCACCCTGAAGCTCTATCCCGCGTTCGAGGATTTCTACGGGATGGAGGAGACGATCGAGCGGATCGTCGGCTTCCTGCGCCACGCCGCGCAGGGGCTCGAGGAGCGCAAGCAGGTGCTCTATCTGCTCGGCCCGGTCGGCGGCGGCAAATCGTCGCTGGCCGAGCGGCTCAAGATGCTGATGGAGAAGCGGCCGGTCTATGTCCTCAAGGCCGGCGACCAGATCAGTCCGGTGTTCGAGAGCCCGCTCGGCCTGTTCGATCCGATCACCATGGGCCCGGCGCTCGAGGAAAAATTCAACATTCCGCGCCGGCGCCTGACCGGGCTGATGTCGCCGTGGGCGGTCAAGCGCCTCGACGAATTCGGCGGCGACATCTCCAAGTTCGCCGTGGTGCGCTTCAACCCGTCGCGCATCCGCCAGATCTGCGTGTCCAAGACCGAGCCGGGCGACGAGAACAACCAGGACATCGCCAGCCTGGTCGGCAAGGTCGACATCCGCAAGCTCGAGTTCTTCAGCCAGAACGACCCCGACGCCTATTCCTACTCGGGCGGCCTCAACCGCTGCACCCAGGGCATCCTCGAGTTCGTCGAGATGTTCAAGGCGCCGATCAAGATGCTGCACCCGCTGCTGACCGCGACCCAGGAAGGCAACTATGTCGGCACCGAGAATGTCGGCGGCATTCCCTTCCAGGGCATCATCCTGGCGCATTCGAACGAGGCCGAGTGGACGAGCTTCAAGAACAACAAGAACAACGAGGCGTTCATCGACCGGATCTGCGTCATCAAGGTGCCGTACTGCCTGCGCGCCACCGAGGAGCGCAAGATCTACGAAAAGCTGCTGCAGGGCAGCGAGCTCACGACCTCGCCATGCGCGCCCGGCACGCTCGACATGCTGGCGCGCTTCAGCGTGCTGTCGCGCCTCAAGCCGCACGAGAACTCGAATCTCTACGCCAAGATGCGCGCCTATGACGGCGAGAGCCTGAAGGACACCGATCCGCGCACCAAGTCGGTCCAGGAATATCACGATGCCGCCGGGGTCGACGAGGGCATGGAGGGCGTGTCGACCCGATTCGCCTTCAAGGTGCTGTCGACCACGTTCAATTTCGACAATAACGAGGTCGCGGCCGACCCGGTCCACCTGATGTACGTGCTCGAGCAGGCGATCCGGCGCGAGCAGTTCCCCGACGAGACCGAGGCCAAGCTGCTCAATTTCGTCAAGACCGAGCTGGCCCAGCGCTACGCCGATTTCATCGGCCACGAGATCCAGAAGGCCTATCTGGAATCCTACTCCGACTACGGTCAGAACCTGTTCGATCGCTACGTCGCCTATGCCGACGCCTGGATCGAGGATCAGGACTACAAGGATTCCGACACCGGGCAGTTGATGAACCGCGAGCTCTTGAACCAGGAGCTGTCGAAGATCGAGAAGCCGGCCGGGATCGCGAATCCGAAGGATTTCCGCAACGAGGTCGTTAAGTTTGCGCTAAGGGCGCGCGCCAACAATGCGGGCCGCAACCCGGCCTGGACGTCCTATGAGAAGCTGCGCGAGGTCATCGAGAAGCGGATGTTCTCCCAGGTCGAGGAGCTGTTGCCGGTGATCAGCTTCGGCACCAAGAAGGACTCCGAGACCGAACGCAAGCACACGCAGTTCCTCGAGCGCATGGTGTCGCGCGGCTATACCGAACGCCAGGTTCGCCGCCTCGTCGAGTGGTACATGAGGATCAGCAAGGCCAGTTGAGGCACAGCAGGAGCTCCGAGCGCCCGGCCATGAACATTGTCGACCGCCGCCTCAATCCCAAGGGCAAGAGCCTCGGCAACCGCCAGCGGTTCCTGACGCGGGCGCGCGCGGAGGTCAAGGGCGCCGTCCAGGAGGCGACCCGGCGGCGCAAGGTTGGCGATCTCGATGGCGCCGAGAAGATATCGATCCCGGCCAAGGGCATCGCCGAGCCGAACTTCCGCTACTCGCGCGGCACCGGCAAGCGCGAGATGGTCGTCCCGGGAAATCGCGAGTTCATCACCGGCGACAAGATTCCGCGCCCGCCCAACGGCGAGGGCGGCGGCGGCCGCGGTGAGGCCGCTCCCGACGGCGAGGGCGACGATGCCTTCGAGTTCGTGCTGTCCAAGGAAGAGTTCCTCGACCTGTTCTTCGACGACCTCGAGCTGCCCGACCTGGTCGGCAAGCAGCTCAAGGACGCCTCGACCATGAAGCTGTCGCGTGCCGGCTTCACGGTGTCGGGCTCGCCGTCCAACCTGAATGTCGGCCGCACCATGCGGCACAGCATGGCGCGGCGGATCTCGCTCAACCGGCCGCGGCGCGCCGACGTCGAGGCGCTCGAGCGCGACCTTGCCGAGAGCGAGGCGGCCGGCGACACCGAGGCGGCCGCGCGCGCCAAGCTCGCGCTCGACCAGGCGCTGCGCCGGCTCAAACTGATCCCCTATGTCGATCCGGTCGACGTCCGCTACAACCGGTTCGAGAAGATCCCGAAGCCCAACACCCAGGCGGTCATGTTCTGCCTGATGGACGTGTCGGGCTCGATGTCCGAGCGCATGAAGGACCTGGCCAAACGGTTCTTCATGCTGCTCCACGTGTTTCTCGGGCGGCGCTACCGCCAGGTCGACGTCGTGTTCGTCCGCCATACCAGCGTCGCGAAAGAGGTCGACGAGGAGACTTTCTTCTACTCGACCGAGACCGGCGGCACCGTGGTGTCGACCGCGCTCGAGGAGATGATCAAGATCGTCCGCGAGCGCTATCCGCTCGAGGCCTGGAACATCTACGCCGCCCAGGCGTCCGACGGCGACAATATCGATTCGGACAGCGCGCGCTGCATCGCGCTGCTCAAGGACCACATCCTGCCGATCACGCAGTATTTCGCCTATGTCGAGGTCGGCGCCGGCTCGGCCGGACTCTACGGCTCGGCGCGGCCCGAGAGCGTGCTGTGGACGTCCTATCGCGAGGTGGCGTCGAGCCATCATAATTTCGCTATCATGCGGGTCGACGATCCGGCCCAGATTTTCCCGGTGTTCCACGAGCTGTTCGCGAAAGATCGGCAACGGGCATGAACGCTAACGACGATGTCAGCGCACTGATCTCGGCCAAGCCGCTGTTCGACGGCGCGGACTGGGACGCCGAGACCATCAAGCGCGCCTACGACGCGATCGAGGACATCGCGCTGGGCGAGCTCGGCCTCGACATCTATCCCAACCAGATCGAGATCATCACCTCCGAGCAGATGCTCGACGCCTATGCCTCGATCGGCCTGCCGATCATGTATCGGCACTGGAGCTTCGGGAAGCGCTTCGTGCGCGACGAGATCCTCTACCGCAAGGGCTTCCAGGGGCTGGCCTACGAGATCGTGATCAACTCGAACCCCTGCATCAGCTACATCATGGAGGAGAACTCCATGACGATGCAGACCCTGGTGCTGGCGCACGCCGCGTTCGGCCACAACCACTTCTTCAAGAACAACTACCTGTTCCGGCAGTGGACCGACGCCGACGGCATCCTCGACTACCTGGCGTTCGCGCGCGACTACATCGCGCGCTGCGAGGAGCAGCACGGCCACGAGGCGGTCGAGCGCGTGCTCGATGCCGCGCACGCGCTGATGGATCACGGCGTCAACCGCTATGCCCGCCAGCCCAAGAACAGCCTGGCGCAGGAGAAGCGGCGCGCCGAGGAGCGCCGGCTCTACGAGCAGCAGACCTACAACGATCTGTGGCGCACCCTGCCGGTCAGCGAGATCCCGGTCGACATCCCGGCGGAGGCGCGTGCGGCGCGCGAGGCCGACAATCGCCGCAAGCTCGGCCTGCCCGAGGAGAATCTGCTGCTCTTCATCGAGAAGCAGAGCCCCAAGCTGGAAGGCTGGCAGCGCGAGATCGTCCGGATCGTCCGCAAGCTGGCGCAATATTTCTATCCGCAGAAGCAGACCCGGATGATGAACGAGGGCTGCGCCACCTTCGTGCATTACGAGATCATGCACCGGCTGCACGATCGCGGGCTGCTGACCGAAGGCGCGATGCTCGAGTTCCTGCAGTCGCACACCAACGTGGTGGCCCAGCCCGAGTTCGACTCGCCGCGCTACTCCGGCATCAATCCCTATGCGCTCGGCTTCGCGATGATGCAGGACATCAAGCGGATCTGCATCGAGCCGACCGAGGAGGATCGCCGCTTCTTCCCCGGCGTCGCCGGCAACGGCGATCCCTATGGCACCCTGCGCGACGGCTGGGCGAATTACCGCGACGAGAGCTTCATCCTGCAGTTCCTGTCGCCCAACCTGATCCGCAAGTTCCGCCTGTTCAAAGTCACCGACGAGGCCGAGGAGCCGACCCTGTCGGTCGACGCGATCCACGACGAGGGCGGCTATCAGGAAATCCGCCGCGCGCTGTCGCGCCAGTTCGACCTGTCGCGGCGCGAGCCCGACATCCAGATCGCCGACGTCGATCTCGCCGGCGACCGCTGCCTGATCCTCAAGCACACGGTCTATGACGGCGTCATGCTCGAGGAAAAGACCTGCTCGGCCGTGTTGCGCCACGTCGCGACCCTGTGGGCCTACAATGTCCGCCTGCTCGAGGTCGATGCGGTGTCCGACAGCGTGCTGCGCACCTACGAGGCTTCGCCGGACGGCGACGCGTAGGCGCGATTTCTTTCAGGCGGAATCATTTTCTATCTCGTCATTGCCGGGCTTGACCCGGCAATCCATGGACCCCCGGGTCAAGCCCGGGGGTGACGGTGGAATGGCGGTTTCAGGACTACCGCGAGACCGTCCGACTCACCCCATCGCCGCCTGGAACAGCGCCAGGTAATCGGTGGCGGCGGCCGGCCGCGGATTCGTCGTGGTGCAGTGGTCCTTGACGGCGTGCTCGGCCATCGCGGGCAGGATGTCTGGTGTGACGCCCATCGCCTTCAGGCCCGGCGGCAGGCCGAGCCGCGCGTTCAGCGCCTGGATCGCGTCGGCGATGTCGGCGCCTTGCGCCAGCCCCATCGCCTGGGCCAGCCGCGCACTCTTGTCGCCGAGATGGTCGCGGTTGAAGCGCAGCACTGCGGGCAGCACGACCGCGTTCAAGGTGCCGTGATGCAGCCGCGGCGCCTGCAGGCTGCCCAGCGGGTGCGACATCGCATGGACCGCGCCGAGGCCCTTCTGGAACGCCATCGCGCCCTCCATCGCGGCCATCATCATCTGCCAGCGCGCCTCGCGGTCGGCGCCGTCGGCGCACACGCGCTCGATATGGCGGCAGGCACGGCAAAGCCCGTCGAGCGCGATCGCCTCGGCCGGCGGGTTGACGAGCGGCGAGCAGAATGTCTCGATGCAATGCGCGATCGCGTCCATGCCGGTGCCCGCCGTGATGGCGCGCGGCATGCCGATCGTCAGCTCGGGATCGCAGATCGCGACGTCGGGGATCAGATGCGGGCTGATCACGCCGAGCTTGCGGCTGTCCGCCAGGGTGATGAGCGCGCCGCGCCCGACCTCGCTGCCGGTGCCGGCGGTGGTCGGCACCGCGATCATGGGCGCCAGGCTCGGGCCGATGCGCGCCACGCCGCCCTCGGCCAGCGCATATTGGGCCAGCGGCCCGGGATGGGTCGCGAGCAGCCGCACCGCCTTGGCGAGATCGAGCGCCGAGCCGCCGCCGACCCCGATCAGCCCGTCGCAGCCCTGCTCGCGAAACAGCCGGAGCGCGTCGCCGACTGCCGCCTCGGTCGGGTTCTCGGGCGTGCCGTCATAGACCGCGGCGCTCATCTCGGCCGGCAGGGTGGCGCGCACGCGCTCGATCACGCCGGCCGCGACCAGGCCTTTGTCGGTCACGATCAGGGGTCGCATGATGCCGACTTGGCGCAGCTCGTCGGGCAGCAGCGCAAGCGCGCCGAAGTCGAACTGGATGCGGGTCAGGTAGCTGATCTGGGCCATTGATGGTCCTCCGCCGGCGGCCAAGTCTAGCGGCTTCGACGCCGGCTCGGCTATGTCGAACGCCGGGCGGGACAAGCCGGGCCGGATGATCTAGGACTCGGGATCGGAGGACGTCCACCCGAACAGGCCACCCAAAGAGGAGCGTGCCATGAGCCGGTTCCCCGAGCTGAAGCCCGAGCAATACGACGCCGACCAGAAGCGGGTCGCCCAGGCGATCGCGGCCGGTCCGCGCGGTAGCGTGCGCGGCCCATTCCTGCCGCTGCTCTACAGTCCCGGCCTGGCCGATCCGGCGCAACAGGCCGGCGCCTATCTGCGCTACAAGAGCTCGCTGCCGGCGGCGCTCAACGAGTTCGCCATCATGATCACGGCGCGCTTCTGGACCGCGCAGTACGAGTGGTATGCGCACAAGAAGCTGGCGCTCGAGGCCGGGCTCGATCCGAAGATCGCCGATCAGATCGCGCGCGGCGAGCGTCCGAGCGGCATGTCGGCCGAGCAGACCGCGATCTACGATTTCTGCACCGAGCTGCAGCACGACCACGCGGTCAGCGACCAGCGCTTCGACACCGTGGTGGAAAAATTCGGCCATCGCGGCGCGATGGATCTGATCGGCGTGTGCGGCTACTACACGCTGATCTCGATGGTGCTCAACGTCTCGCAGGCGCCGCTGCCGGCCGGCGTGACGCCGGAGCTCCAGAAGCTGCCGGCCAAGCGCTGAGCGCGGCGCAGGGAGGACGCCATGGCTAAACGCTGGAGCCAGCGGCCCGAGGGCTCGACCTGGGGCGAGTTCGGCGAGGACGATCAGCGCGGCCGGCTCAATCTCTTGACCCAGGACCGGGTGCGCGCCGCGCTCGCCGAGGCCAAGGCGGGCAAGACCTTCTGCCTCAGCCTGCCGCTCGACTATCCCGGCGGCAACAAGCTCAACCCGCGCCGCCTGCCGCCGCGCAAGTTCGCGACCGTGCGCAACGGGCGGAGCAATTTCAATTACGAATTCCGCCACGACAATCCCGACTGGACCGACGTCGTCAGCGACGACGTCGTGCTCATGACGCTGCAATACTCGACCCAGTGGGACAGCCTCGCCCATGTCGGCGCGCTGTTCGACGCCGACGGCGACGGCAAGCCCGAGCCGGTCTACTACAACGGTTATCGCGCCGGCGAGCATGTCGTCGGCGTCGAGGCGAAGCCTGGTGTCGAGCCGTGGGCGGCGTACGAGGGCGTCAACGCCAACGCGCTCGGAGTCGAGAACATGGCGGAGTCGTGCCTGCAGGGGCGCGGCGTGATGATCGATCTGCACGCGCATTTCGGGCGCGAGCCCAAGGCGGTCGGTTATGATGATCTGATGCGCGTGCTCGACCAGGACAAGGTCGAGATCCAGACCGGGGACATGGTGTGCCTGCACACCGGCTTCGCCGAAATGCTTCTCGAGATGAAGCGCGAGCCCGACGAGTATCTGGTGCACCATGCCTGTCCGACCCTCAACGGCCGCGACGACCGCCTGCTCGACTGGATCACCAAGGTCAGACTGTCGGTCCTGATCG
>Ga0302324_100008844_pt1 | contig 21173 bp, 20 predicted proteins | sample Palsa_T0_1_FD_201949 | JGI IMG/M metagenome (GOLD analysis project Ga0302324, IMG submission 201949) | Peat permafrost microbial communities from Stordalen Mire near Abisko, Sweden - Palsa_T0_1 | ecosystem: Environmental > Terrestrial > Soil > Palsa > Peat permafrost | place: Sweden: Abisko...
ATCCAACTTCGTGATCATTTTTCAGAGATGAGTTAGAGCTGCCTTCAGGGTTTGTAGGGAGTTCACTCTGCTGTACGCTTATTTACCGCAGCAGAAGAAGCCAGGCTTTTTGCCTGGCTTCTTGTTTTCAATGAAAGAGTTGACTATCTGGATTGCAGGATGGCTACATCATAGCGATTGAGGGAGAGTGTACGGAGATCTTTGTCGTCGAGGATGCTGTGCATGGTTGACGGCAGGCTAATGGTTTGCGGGGTCTTCGCGAAGTTGACGAGGATGAAGATTTTTTTCCCGTTTCCTTCGCGGGGATAGACATCGACCCCTTCGGGTACGGGGCCAAAGGCTGCAGTGACACCGCTGGTTTCGGTCATCCATTGCGCGGCGGTCAGCATGGTCTTCTCATCCATCCAGGCGCCGATGTAGGTGATGCGGCCTTTGCCGACTTTGCGTGTGATGGCTGCGGGTTGACCGTCGAGCCAGCCATTGCTTTTGCCGTAGCGCATGAGCACCTCGGTGTCGGACGCGGAGGTGCTGAGTTGCTCGGCCCATATCGTTGAGGTGGTGCTACCCCATCTCCCTTCTACGGGGACGGTATCCTCGGGCTTGTCGTCGATGGCATAGTACTGGTCGACGCGGCCGCCGAGCAGAGTGGCGAGTGGCCCAGGTCCGCGTTCGGTCTGGAGGCCGTTGTCCTCGTTCTTCATCCCCGTGCGCTGACCAAGAACGAGGTGGCCGCCGTTGTTGACGTAGGCGATGAGATTCTTTGCGTCCTCGTCGGTAAGGACAGCAAGACCCGGCGCTACGACCAATTTGTAACCGTCGAGCGGCGCGGTTGGCTGGACGATGTCGATGGATTGGGCGACTTGCCGGAGCGGTTTGTAGTAGCTGAGGATCTGGTCGACTGGATCGAAGTTGTGATTGTGGCGCTGCCAGTTAATTGACCATCGACTGTCGTAGGAGTGGAGGATGGCGACCTGCGAGTGGACGGAGGTACCGGCGAGTGCTGGACCGGCTTTGGCGAACTCTGCCCCGATCTGGGCGACCTCCGAATAGAGGGGGACAGGAGTGCCGTCCGGGCCAACGAGGGTGCCATGGAACTCTTCCTGGCCATTGAGGTCGGAGCGCCACTGCCAGTAGCTGACTGCATCGGCGCCGTGACCAATGTCGTGCCACGCCATGGCGCGGACCTCTCCTTTGTCGAGCGCGGTATTGACGGGCGACCAGTTGACGAAGCCGGGCTGCGTCTCCATGACCCAGAAGTTTTTGCGGAGGAAGCCGCGGGTGAGGTCGTGAGCTGCGCCGTTGCGGTAGGGGTCGAGGTGGCCGCGACCGACGTAGTCGTCCCATGCGGCCATGTCCAGATCCTGCGAGACGGTGTAGTGGTCGTAGCCGTCGAACCAGCCCATCATGTTCGTTGTAATGAACTGGCGGCGATCGCTATTAGCGCGAATGACGTCCAACTGATTTTTCTGGTAGCTGCGCCAGGTGTCGGAGACGAAGCGCTTCCAGCTTAGAAGGAGACCAGGGTTGCCGTTGTTTTCTTCGATGGGGATCTGGGACCAGTCACTATAGCTCTGGCTCCAGTAGGCGGTCGTCCAGCGGGTATTGAGGTTGTCGAGCGTGACATAGCGGACTTTGAGCCAGTCCTGAAACTGTTTTCGAACATCGGGACCATAGGACGAATTCGCATATTCGTTGTCGATCTGCCAGCCGATGACGTTGGGGTTGTGACCGTAGCGCAGTGCCATCTTTTCGGCGATGCCGCGAGCAAGTTCGCGGTACTTTGGATTCGCAAAGTTGAACTGCTGACGATTGCCGTGCTGATCCTGGCGTCCATCTTCCAGGATGCGTAGAGTTTCAGGATATTTTTGTGTCAGCCATGCCGGTGGTGTGGGCGTTGGAGTGCCGAGGACCACGTAGATGTGATGCTTTGCCGCAGCGGCGATGGCGTGGTCGATCCATTCGAATTGATAGTCGCCTTCGGCAGGTTCCATGGCGGACCATGCAAATTCGGTGATGCGGACGAAGCGAATGTGGGTTTGCTCCATGAGAGCGAGGTCGGCATCCCATCGGGATTCGGGCCACTGCTCGGGATACCAGGCGGTGCCGAGGTAAAGGGGTGGAGGAGCGTCGTGAGTCTGTTGCTGAGCGGAGAGGCTGTGAGCTGTTGTTGCCACCAAAAGAGCTGCGATGCAAAGAAGCTTGTGGGGGGATAAGGTCATGCGATATCTCCGGGGACTAACTGCTGGTTGATTGGCTGGCAAGTTCGCTTGATGGTTGAAGAAGCGATAACGATCGTAATAAATGCTGAGGTGAATGTTACGACTAGGTGTCTCCATGCGCGATCGGTCGTTTCGTGAGAGTGGTGGAGAGCAAGAGGAGCAAGCAGGTGCCCACGGTGGGAACGATGAGACCGGCGCGTAGTCCGTGAAACCGAGTGGATATGATGCCAGTGAACCACGGCAGTAGGGCGCCTCCAAAAGAAGCGCAAGCAAAGAGGCGACCAAGTTTTGCGTGGTTGCCAATTCGGTTGATCATGAAGGAGACAATAAGGGGATAGAGCGGCGCAAGAGCAAGTCCACAGAGAATGGCGAGCAAGACCATGTTTGTGGGGGACACATGCGCCATAACGCAAAGCAAAACCTCGACAAAGATCAGCAGTGCGAGGCTGATTCGATAGAGGGGCGCTTCACCGATGCGCGTGTCTAATACGGTGACTAGAAGGCGTCCGATCAGCTCTGCTACCCAGAAGAAGAGGGCGATGGACGAGGCTCGCAGCAAGGGGTTGGTTCGGATGGCATAACTTGGGAGCCAGCCCCCGAGGGCGTTTTCAACGCCTATGTAGAGCAATAACGCAGAGGCGAAGGCAAGCATAAGAGGCAGCGGCGAGGTCACTGCTGCTGCGCTCTTTGGCAGCTGCGATGAGCCAGAGGTGTGTGTGTTTTGCTGCAGCGTATGAGGAAGTGCAATGGCGAAGAAGGAGCTTGCAGCAAGCCCGACAGCGGTCAATAGAAAGAATAGCCGGATGCCATGAGGAGCGGAGAGTCGGATCAAGACAGGGCAGGAGATGGCACCGAGACTCCACGCGATGTTCAGCAGGGCGAGAAGACGTGCGCGCGACGTATGGACAGAGGTGCCGATGATTACATTTCCTGCTGCGAGTCCAGAGCCCAATCCGATACCGATGAAGAAGAGAGCGATCGGAGCCGCGCTAAAGCTTATCCAAGGCATCGCGGCACACCCGACTGCGGAGATCGCTGCGCCGTAGAGGATACTTCTGCGAAGATTGCGAGTGGCGAACCATGCTCCGAGGAGTTGACCGATGAAGCTTGCGGTAAAAAGGCGTCCTGCCTCCGCGTCCTGGATATGCCAGTGTTGTATGAGCGCAGGAAGAAGCGGACCCAGCATGACGGTAGCAATGCCGGCTGTCAGAAAGTAAAAGAAGACGGGTCCCAGCACACGAAAGGATACTGTGTGGTTGTCGCTCTGTAGTTCTTCCCTGGGATATGTTTGTGGCACGGCGTCCTTGCTAAGGTTTTGGCCGCCGCGGCTTTGGCGGTGATGCTGTATGAATGGCCGTGGTGGATTCGCGGATAGAGACCTTGTGCTGCAACTCAGTGTTGATGAGGAGAAAGCCGTCGACAGCGCCCCCCTGGAGTACGTCGCGATACTCCTCTTTGAGGTCGAATTGGCCGAGATGGCTCACGATGAAGTAGAGAAAGCCCTCCTGGAGCCGGTACTGCTCGACCCCGAGTACACATTTCTCCCGATGCAGGAAATGCAGTGCTCGACCAAGAGTGAAGGTCGATGTGTGGAAGAGGTTGCCAGATTACAAAATTGATGCAATTTCCAGCATATCTATGACAACTTGGCCGGCGTGAGGATACGCTCTAAACTCATGAAACTTTATATCATTCCAGGATATTCTTTGTGGAAACGGTCACCCCCTCTTCGCTGTTAAAAGGGAGGCACTATCAAACCAAGGATCTCTCCTTCAAGCTGTGTGTGGATGCCTTCGACATCCTCAACCATCCCAACTTCGGTCAGCCACCGGGTAACACTCAATCGGCGACCTTCGGTCAGATATCCTCAACCCGCTTCGCGACGAGCGTTGGTGGTTCTTCACGGTAGCTGCAGCTCAGTGGCAAGTTCATTTTCTAAGCTGCCATGGTTAAAATACGCCTCACTGGGATATTCCGGCGGGGCGCATTCTTTTTGTGTATTCGACGTGATCGTTGTTGCTATGCGAGAAGCGCCATAGATATGCAAGGATAGTCTTGATTGGTGATCGGACGAACCTTAGGTGCCGAGTGTAGCGATGAATGAGATTTCTCTCCGCAACTATCGGGGTCTCGATATCGAGGCGATGTTTCGGCTGGATGTTGCTTGCTTTGTGCCGGAGTTTCGTTTCGATCGACAATCCATGCGAGCTTTTGCCGAAGAGCAAGGCGCGATTGCGCTAGTTGCGGAGAAGATGGATGGCGAGCTCGCGGGGTTTGTGATCGTCCATGTTGAGCGTGTCGCGACGCGGCGGCGGGGGTATGTGGTGACGCTGGATGTGGCGGAGGCGTGGCGGCGAAGGGGGCTTGCTGGAATGCTGATGCAGGAGGTGGAGACGCGAACCTTTGCGGCGGGCGCGCACTGGATGGAGCTGCATGTGTTTACCGGGAATGAAGCGGCGATCCGCTTCTATGAACGGCTTGGGTATGAGCGGATTGCGATGAGGCGGCGATTCTACGGGGCAGAGGGGCTGGATGCGTTTGTGTACCGCAAGGAGATCGCAAATGTGTAACCCCATAAGTTATTTTTTCGCGAAGACGTCTCCCATGCGTCGGATCTGGGCTCCTACGCCGCGAAGTTTCTCTTCGAAGTGCTCGTAACCGCGGTCGAGGTGGTAGACGCGATCGAGGATGGTCTCGCCGTCGGCAACCAGCGCGGCAAGGACCAGCGAGGCTGAGGCGCGCAGGTCGGAACACATGACGGCGGCGGATTGGAGCTCGGTCTTGCCGCGAACTGTTGAGGTGCGACCGGAGATGGTGATGTTCGCGCCCATGCGGATGAGCTCCTGAACGTGCATGAAGCGGTTTTCGAAGATGTTTTCGGTGATGGTGCTGGTGCCTTCGGCCTGGGTGCAGAGGGCCATGAACTGGGCCTGCATGTCGGTGGGGAAGCCGGGATACTCCTCTGTGGTGATGTCGGCCGCTTTGAGGTTGCCGCCGGAGCGGACGCGGACGTTGTCGACGCCGACGTCGATCTTGACGCCGCACTCCTCGAGTTTTGAGATGAGCGCGCCGAGGTGTTTTGGTTCGCAGCAATCGACGTTGAGGTCGCCGCCGGTGATGGCTCCGGCTAGCAGGAAAGTACCGGCTTCGATGCGGTCGGGGTTGATGCGGTGGCGTGCGCCGTGAAGTTTAGCGACCCCCTGGACGCGGATGGTTCCGGTGCCTGCGCCTTCGATCTTCGCTCCCATGGCGATGAGCAGAGCGGCCAGGTCGGTGACCTCGGGCTCACGGGCACAGTTTTCGAAGAGGGTTTCGCCTTCGGCCAGGACGGCGGCCATGAGGAGGTCTTCGGTTCCGGTGACGGTGATCTTGTCGAAGACGATGTGCGCGCCTTTGAGGCGCCCCTGTCCTTCGTTGGGGCTGCGGGCTTCCAGGTAGCCGTGATCCTGGGTGATGGTGGCTCCCATGGCTTCGAGGCCTTTGATGTGTAGGTCGATGGGGCGGCCACCGATGGCGCAGCCTCCAGGCATGGCGACCCTAGCGATGCCGGTGCGGGCGATGAGTGGGCCGAGGACCAGCGAGCTGGCGCGCATGGTTTTGACGATCTCGTATTTGGCGACGGGATCGGAGAGGATGGCGCACTTGATGTGGGTGCGGTGCTGGGCGCGACCATAGCCCAGCTCAACCTCGGCACCCATGCTGACGAGGAGCTTGCGTTCGGTCTCGATGTCGCGGACCTGGGGGATATTTTCGAGGATGACCTCGTCTTCGGTGAGGATGGCGGCGGCCATGCAGGGAAGCGCGGAGTTTTTGGCTCCAGAGACTTTGATGGTGCCGAGGAGCGGATTGCCGCCGCGTACTACGAACTTGTCCATTGTCTCCTCAGTTTACCGGGGTGGTGCGTGGAAATAAGTGGCTGCGATGGTTCGGGCCACTGCTGTCCTGCGTTCAAGCGAATCTCCGTCCCGCGCCCACGAAGTTGCGCAAAATGTTGATTTTGCATGGTTTGACCGGTTACGTCGATGGAAAAAGTACCCCTCTAAATGAGTTAGCTGTAAATATTCATTCTGATAAATAAAGGACAAGGGCCTGGGGAATTTTGAAAGCAGTTTTGGGCTTTACATATGGGTTTGCTGGACTTTTGTGTAGGACTAGCGCTTCAGTAGGTTGGGTTCGCCGTCTGTTTCGCAGCTACCCTTCGCTGGCGGGATCCATGCTCCGGGGGCGTGTGAGAACAGCCGCGGCCAACCCTTCGAAATCAAAAACCCTGGAGCCATATCAGGGATCTTCAAAAGTGAAAGAATGGTGTCTCAGGTTTGTCTGCTCACAAGTATCTGTGAAGAGATCGATGAGGGTAAGGGAAGGTTGATGAAACAGAGGAGCGACCTGAGACAAACGGGCCGCTCCCTATAGGTGAGGTCTCCGCCGAACACAATACAGCGTTCCGCACTGGGATGCTGATACGCACTTCAATGCGCAAACAATGCGTGGCAGCTGGCCCGACCGACGCTCAGGAAAGAACGAACTTCAACTATGAACCAGTTGTCCGCTTCCACGTAATGTTCTCGACCACAAAGCTCGCAATCATTTACTTAACTCTGGGCCCGCCTGCGGGAATCTTCGGCATTCTCTACTCGCTCTTTACCGGCAACATCGACCTCTTGTATAAGTCAGGGCTGATGCGCATTGCCCGCTTCGGTATCTATGCGGCAGGCGTCCGCGTTGAACTTCACGGCCTTGAGAATGTTCCAGTGGGTCGTCCGTGTATCTTCATGGCGAACCACGCTTCGAATCTTGATCCGCCGATCCTACTGCCGCTGGTTCCGGGCCGTACGTCCATCTTGTTGAAGAGTTCACTGATGCGCATTCCCATTCTTGGTACTGCAATGCGCATGGGCAAGTTCGTCCCGATAGAGCGCGGTGGTTCACTCGAGGGAGGGCGGCGCAGTGTGAATGCTGCCACCAGCGCAATCCGTTCCGGGCTTCATCTGGTCGTCTTTCCTGAGGGCACCCGGTCGCCCGATGGCCGTCTCACCAGCTTTAAGAAAGGCCCGTTTTTTTTGGCGCAACGTACTGGAGCGCCTATCATCCCCGTTGCCATTGCGGGCACTCAATGCCTGATGCCCAAAGATAGCGCCACTATTCAACCCGGTGCGGTTCAGGTCACGTACCTTCCGCTCATCGAGCCGAGTGACTATCCTACTCGGGAGGCTTTGATGGAGGCCGTTCACGCAGCTATAGCTGTCGCGCTGCCAGCAGATCTTAAACCGATAGTCGCGTAGATTACGAATCTCCAAAAAAATCGAATCAACCAACGATGAAAAAGCGTGGGCGAATATTGAGGTCCATGCGACTATTAGAATCTGCGCTGCCGTTACTCCAGCATCGCCGCAAAGGATAGCCGCGTGAGATTGATTGCAACGGTTTTGCTTCCCGTGTTTTTTGCTTCGGCGCTCTCCGCGCAAACGAACGTGCTGCCTGAGGCCGATACAACGCTGGCTCACGATATCTTCAAACAGCTTATTGAGACAAACACGACTGACTCGGTTGGGAGCACCACGGTTGCAGCAGATGCCATGCGCAGGCGGCTTCTGGAGGCTGGGTTTCCAGCAGCCGATGTGGTCGTGCTTGGTCCTAACGATCGCAAGGGCAACATGGTTGCGCGATATCGCGGTCGCGCCGGATCGACTCTGAAGCCGGTTCTGCTGATTGGCCACATCGACGTGGTCGAGGCGAAGCACTCCGATTGGACCACCGATCCTTTTCAGTTTGTCGAGAAGGATGGATACTTGTACGGGCGCGGAACGCAGGACATGAAGGACTCCGACGCTGCTATGGTCGAGAGCTTTATCCGACTTAAGCGCGAGGGCTTCGTTCCTGACCGCGACATCATCCTCGCTTTGACGGCGGATGAGGAGGGTGGCAAATCGAACGGTGTGAAGTGGCTGCTGGACAATCATATGGAGCTGGTGAACGCGGCGTTTGCGCTGAACCCTGATGCGGGCGGCCCCGAACTGGAGAAGGGCAAGGCAGTGAGTATGGATGTGGAGGCGACGGAGAAGCTGTATGCGGACTATCGCGTAACAGCAACGAATCGTGGAGGGCATAGCTCGCTGCCGCGTCCGGACAACGCGATCTATGCGGTGGCCGACGCCTTGGGAAGGTTGGAGAAGTACCAGTTTCCGCTGGAGACCAACGAGGTGACGCGGCCTTACTTTGCGAGTTCGGCTGGGCATGAAGAGGGGCAGCGGGCTGCGGATATGAAGGCGGTTTCGGGCGCGGTGCCGGATGCGGCGGCTGCGGAGCGGCTCTCGAAGGATGCGACGTACAACTCGCTGCTGCACACGACGTGTGTGGCGACGATGCTGTCGGCGGGGCATGCTCCGAATGCGCTGCCGGGGAGCGCAGTGGCGAATGTGAACTGCAGGATCTTTCCCGGTCACTCGCAGGAGGAGATTCGGCAGGAGCTGGTGCGGGTGTTCGCGGACTCTACCCTGACGGTGCAGTATGTGAACGATGCAGGCGAGGTGTTTGACAAGGGGTCGGACCGCAAGTCGATGGCACCGCCACCACTGAATCCTGAGGTGTTTGTTCCGCTGCGCGCGGTGGTGCAGACGATGTGGCCGGGGATACCGGTGGTTGCGGAGATGGAGGCGGGCGCGTCGGACAGCGTGCATACGATGAACGCAGGCATTGCGAGCTATGGGTTCAGCGGCATGGGCGTGGATCGCGATGACGTGCGCGCGCATGGACGGGATGAGCGGCTAAGGGTCGTGGATTTTGATAAGGGCGTGGAGTTCGAGTATTTGTACTTGAAGGCGCTTACTTCGCAGTAAGGCTGCGATGAATCTGAATGCGCTGTTTCGTCGCTAGAGTTCGAGGCGGGAGTCGTCGATGGCGAGGCGGACGTTGCCGTCGGATTTGGTGAGGCGGCGGACGGCCTCCATCTTGTCTACGTTGGCCTTGAGCATGACGACGGCGATGGGAATAGATTTTCCCGCGGACTTGATGGTACGGATGGCGGTGTCGCGGTCGATCTCGCAGACCTTCATCAGGACGCGAATGCCGCGCTCGACGAGCTTCGCATTCTTCATGTGCACGTTGACCATGAGGTTGTCGTAGACGTAGCCGAGACGCGTCATGGCGCCGGTGGTGATCATGTTGAGGATCATCTTCTGGGCGGTCGCGGACTTCATGCGGGTGGAGCCGGAGAGTACCTCGGGGCCTACCTCGGAGATGACCGTGGTGTCGGCGACGTCGGCCAGGGGAGTGTTGAGGTTGCAGGTGATTGCTGCGGTTTTGGCACCGCGGGCGCGGGCATACTCGACCGCGCCAACGACGTAAGGGGTGCGGCCACTGGCGGAGACGCCGATGACGATATCTTTGCGGGTGGGCCGCCGGCGGGCGATATCGCGCTGGCCGATCTCAGGGGAGTCTTCGTTGACGTCGGAGGCGGAGGCGAGGGCCTTGGGGCCGCCAGCCATAATGTACTGGACTTGCGCGGGAGCGGTGGAGTAGGTTGGTGGGCACTCGGAGGCGTCAAGGGAGGCGATACGACCGCTGGAGCCTGCACCGACGTAGATGAGCCGGCCGCCGTCACGAAGAGAACGAGCAACGGTATCGATGACGATGGCGATCTCGGGCAGCGCTTTCTTGACTGCGGCTGCGATCTTCGCGTCTTCGTGGTTGATGATACGGGCGATCTCAAGGGCGGACTTAGTGTCCAAACCTTCCGAGGCGACGTTCGAGGTCTCTGTCGTGAGATCGTTGAAGTCGGCTGGGCTGTTGCCGTTGTGCTTTGGTGTCGGGGCCTGCTCGAGCATGGTAAGGGTAGCCATAAGAACCTATTTGTTCCAATTCTAGTCCTATCCCTCCTGAATCCGAACAGAAAGGTTTGGACGGTGCTGATTTATGAGATTGGTTCGTGTTGTGGGGCGCCATTCGGAGTTGCGCGATAAGAGAGCTAGACCATGTTCGATCAGCGGGGATGAGAGGCGGCGACTGCGTTGGCTATAGAGGTCAGGCGAAAGAACAGCTAGACTGTAAGATGCAGACTAACAGGGATGAGTTTGCTGGCCTTACGGCCAGGTTTGGTGCCAGAGTTGACCTACGTCGGTAGCCGGACGGATGGGTAAGGGCGTCTAAATGATTGAGGGACCGGAGAAGAACGTGCAGATGGACGATGATCGGCGGCAGGATGGCCCGGGCAGGAATGAAACGGTTGTGGAGCCGGAGCTCCATCGGGGGAGTATGCGTTCGTGGATGCGAGACCTGGTGGTGTCGGTATCGGTGTCGGCGTTCATCATTATTTTTCTGTATCAACCGGTGCGGGTAGAGGGCACCAGCATGCTGCCGGTGCTGGAGGACCAGGACAGGCTGTTCATCAATAAGATGGCCTACCGGGTGGGAGATATCCACCGTGGCGACGTTGTGGTGTTTCAGTATCCGCACGACCATGAGAAGAGTTATATCAAACGGGTGATCGCGCTGCCGGGTGACGAGCTGCGGATCGACCATGGGCGGGTGTACGTGAATGGCGGGCAGATCGAGGAGAAGTATGTCCCCAAGCGGTTTGCCGATGACCGCTCGCAGCCGGAGATGATGGTGCCTGCGCATGAGTATTTTGTGATGGGCGATCACCGTTCCATCTCAAGCGACAGCCGCGACTTTGGGCCGGTGGAGCGGGATTTGATCTATGGCAAAGCTGCGTTTGTGTACTGGCCGATGGATCAGGCTGGCGTAGTCCGATAGTCCGATAGCTCGATAGTTCGCTGACCCAGTAGCCTGCTACCCAGATAGCGGTTTTACCGTGACTTAAGGGAATCGCGAGCGTGGATCTGTCTCTCCGGTACAACACCAGGAGGATCCAGGGAATCACACTTATCGTTGTGATTTTGTTCTTTACTCAGGAATTTCCTGTAAGGAGGATATGTGAACGTTCGCTTGGCGCGTTGGTTTTTGGGTTTGACCATGTTATTTGCTGCGGTGGGAATCTTTACTCCGCCAGCTCATGCACAGGTCGTAGTTGCAGTTGGGCCGCGGCATCATCGGCGATATCACCATCGCCATTATCGTCATCGTCGCCCCTACCGTCGCTAGAGTTTTACCATAGCGATTCGCATATAGATATTGAAGACAAAGCAAAGCCCCAGCAGAGATTTTTCTGCTGGGCTTTCGTTTGTTGCGAGGAGTTAGCGGGCAGCGTTTTTGATGATGTCTGCGAAAGATTTTGGATCGAGGCTGGCTCCGCCGACCAGAGCGCCGTCGATATCTTCGAGGCAGCAGAGGCTGGCGGCGTTGTCGGGTTTGACTGAGCCGCCGTAGAGGATGCGGGTGCTGGCGGCAAGGCTTGGGTTGAGTGCCTTTGCGACCTCGGCGCGGATGATCTTGTGGGCGTCTTCGGCGATCTGGGGGGTGGCGGTAAGGCCGGTGCCGATGGCCCAGACGGGCTCATAGGCTATGACCAGAGGGGCGGCGATGGCGGGGTCGATTCCGCTGAGGGCGGCGGCGACCTGACGCTCCAGGATTGCGGCGGTTTGGCCGGCTTCGCGCTCGGCCTGATGCTCGCCGACACAGACGATGGGGATGAGTTTGTGGGCGAGGGCGGCTTTCAGCTTGAGGTTGACGGTCTCGTCGGTTTCGTTGAAGTACTGGCGGCGCTCACTGTGGCCGATGAGGACGTGGGTGCAGCCGATGGCGGTAAGCATGGGGGGCGAGGTCTCGCCGGTGTATGCGCCTTGATCGAGCCAGTGCATGGTCTGGGCGCCGATGTGAACCTGGGTGGAGTGACTGGCTTGAAGGACGGCAGCGAGCGAGGTCATCGAGGGACAGAGGACGACGTCTGTGTGGTGATGGGCGGCGATGAGGGGAAGGAAGGCATCGGTGAAGGCGATGGCTTCGGTGGGTGTCTTGTACATCTTCCAGTTAGCGGCGATTAGTGGTTTACGCATGTGTGATTAGTATTCCATCTACCTTGGTGCAGTGGGAAGACGTTTAACCTTCTCCTACTCTGCGGGTCAATTCGGTATCTGTATCGGTGTTAAACCAGAGAGTGGACTCTTTGCCGTCTTTGTCGACTACCGTCATTTCGTCGAAGGAGTGTGCGCCGTTTTTGACCGGTGACTGGGACTTTGGTTTCAGGCCGAGAAGGCGGGCGACGAAGTACTCTTCCGACGCACTTACCGTGAAGTATGCAGTGTCGGCGGTCTTGCCGTCGCCAGAGCTTTGAATGGATTGCAGTATCTTATCGAGGATCAGCTTTTCCTTAGCTGCCTCCTCTGGTTTTTCCAGATGCTTTAGCGAGACCATGGCAAGGAAGTATCCATCGCCGTTTGCGAGGTTGTGCTGGATGATCTCCTGCGCTTTGAGGAGCGCCTTCGCGTAGTCGCCGGCATTGAATGCGGCTACACCATCCGAGTTGGCTTTCTGCCAATCGAAGTCACCGCCGACATCGGCAACGACTGCATCAAGGCGTAGGTCTCGCCAATCGATGTTTATGTCGCCGCTCTGTACCTTTGCCTTGAGTGCATCGTATTTGGCTTGGGCGACTTTGGCGCTGTCGAGGCCAAATGCAGGAGAGACGAGGACACCGCAGAGGAGACAGGCAGCGAGTGCCAACGATTTGTAACGACGCAATGTCATGACTACTGAAATCTCTTGTTGTCCGAGAGGGCGGCGACGCCGGGGAGGGTTTTGCCTTCGAGGAATTCAAGGCTGGCTCCCCCGCCGGTGGAGATGTGTGTGATCTTGTCGGCGACGCCGGATTGCTGGATGGCCGCGACTGAGTCTCCGCCGCCGACGATGGTGGTGGCGTCGTGGTTGCGGGCGACGGCGTGGGCGACGGCGTTGGTGCCGTGCGCGAAGGCGGGCATCTCGAAGACGCCCATGGGGCCGTTCCAGATGACGGTGCGGGCCTCGGCGATCTCGTCTTCAAAGAGGGCGATGGACTTGGGGCCGATGTCGAGGGCCATGAGGTCGGCAGGGAAGGGACCGTTGCCGGAGAAGGCTTTGGTCTTGGCGTCGGACGCGAACTTGTCGGCGAGGATGTGGTCGACGGGGAGGAGGAAGCGGACGCCCTTGGCCTTCGCCTTCTCAAGCGCTGCCTTGGCGATGTCGATCTTGTCGGTCTCGACGAGGGACTTGCCTGTGGTCTGGCCCTGCGCGTTGAGGAAGGTGTAGGCCATGCCGCCGCCGATGATGATGGCGTCGGCTTTGTCGAGCAGGTTGTCGATGACCTGAATCTTGTCGGAGACCTTGGCTCCGCCGATGATGGCGACGAAGGGCTTGTCAGGTTCGGTGAGAGCCTTGCCGAGGTAGGTGAGCTCTTTCTCCATGAGCAGGCCGGCGGCAGACTGCTTGACGAAGTGGGTGATGCCTTCCGTGGAGGCGTGGGCGCGGTGGGCGCTGCCGAAGGCGTCGTTGACGTAGATGTCGCAGAGGCTGGCGAGCTTTTTGGCGAAGGCGGGGTCGTTGGCCTCTTCTTCGGCGTGGAAGCGGAGGTTTTCGAGCAGGAGGGGCTGCCCGGATTCGAGATTGGTCGCCATCTCGGTGGCAATCTCGCCAACGCAGTCGGGGGAGAAGGCTACGTTTTCGTCGTCGCCGAGGATGTGGTCGAGCAGGGTGCGGAGGTGGTCGACGAGGGGGCGCAGGCTCATGGAGGCGACAGGCTTGCCCTTGGGGCGGCCGAGGTGCGAGCAAAGGATGACCTTGGCTTTGTGGCGGAGGGCGTACTCGATGGTAGGAAGCGTCTCGCGGATGCGGGTGTCGTCGGTGATGATGCCATCCTTGAGGGGGACGTTGAAGTCGACACGGATGAGGACGCGTTTGTCGGTTAAATCAAGATCGCGGATGGACAGCTTCGGCATGAGGGTTCCTTCAAGAAGTTTGTAAACCATGATAGCTGTTCAAGAGGGATGATGTGCCGATTATGAGGAAAGACAGTTATTGGTCTGCCATGCTGGGCTTGAGAAAGTGCAGAGCCATGCCGAGCAGGGCAGAGGGAAGGCCCATGCTGAAGGAGGAGTGACCCAGGATGCCGCTGGCGATCGATTGTGGGATCTGGATGGGAGGGACGCTACGGAAGCTGGAGAAGATGAGCGGCGTGGGACGGGCGGCGGCCATGAGACAACAGAATGCAGCAGGGGCGCACGGGGTGACGAGTGCTTATTTGCTGGGGTTATTCGGGGATGCAGGCGTCGGCTTCGATCTCGATGCGCCACTTGGGGTTGAGCAGTGCGACGACGACGACCATAGTGGCGGCAGGCCGGGTGAGCGAAAAAAACTTGCCATGTATGCGGCCGGCTGCCTCCCAATCTTCGGCGTGGGTGAGATACATGCGGGTGCGGTAGACGTGCTCAATGGAGCTGCCCGCAGCTTTGAGCGCCGTGGCGATGATGGTGAGACACTGATCAGTCTGCTCAGCGACATCGGCCTCGTCCGCGCCTACCGGACCGGTGCCGGAGACGTAGACGTGGTTGCCGATGCGGACGGCGCGGGAGAAGCCGATGATGGGTTCAAAGGGGCTGGTGCCGGGAATGTTGGTGCGGGTTGTTCGCCCAGTCAACGGACGACCTGTAGCTTGGTCAGCTCCTGATCGAGCGCGGCGTTGATTTGATCTTCGGTCTGCGCTGCCTTGGGATCGTTGCCCCAGAGCTGTTTGCGCGAGAGTCCGTCCACGACCTGCACCAGGTTTTGGACTTCGCCATCTTTATCCGCGGGGAAGCTCTGCTTCAGAACGAAGATGCAGGTGTCCAGGGAGGGGGAGTAGTACGTCTCGTCGAGAAAGGGACCGTCGGTGTTGTTCTCCCATGTGCCGGCCTGGGCGAATTGGGCACACCGCAGCCGGTTGTTGAAGGTGCTGTTGGCATTCCTGTCGTGGTCGTGAGATCGCTGACAGCCGGCGAGAAGCGGTGCGAGGACGAGTAAAAGAGCTGCGCGCATGAAATTTCTCCTGAATCGTTGGATGCTCTTTATTTCTCAGTAGATGGACGAGACTGAACGTACTTTGGCTACATCATGAGCTTCAGAAGGCCGGAGATTGCTCTAAGTATCTCCTCACTTTTCTCTCTCGTGTAGCCTATCCGGGTCTCAAACTCTTCTACAGGCATGCCATTCAGTGTTTCATTCAAGGAGTTGTTAAGAACGACGAGGTCATCTCTGGTGAGTGAAACCAGAGATGACCCCTTGGAATATTGACTGATTTCTAAAGCCTACAGGCCCTTTTGGACCAGGAAGGTGATGAGATCTTTGACGCGGTTGGAGTAGCCCCACTCGTTGTCGTACCAGCTGATGACCTTGCCGGTGTTGGTGCCGACGACCTTGGTGAGCTTGGAGTCGAAGATGCTGGAGAGCGGGTTGCCCTTGAAGTCGGACGAGACGAGCTCTTCTTCGGTGTAGCCGAGGATGCCCTTGAGCGAGCCTTCGGAGGCCTTCTTGATGGCCTCGTTGATGCTGGCTTCGGTGATCGGCTTCTCTGAGACGAAGGTGAGGTCGACAACGGAGACATTGGGGGTGGGGACGCGAATCGCGAAGCCGTCGAGCTTGCCGGACATCTCGGGGATGACGAGCTTGAGGGCTTTGGCTGCGCCGGTGCCGGTTGGAATCATGCTGAGGGCAGCGGCGCGGGCGCGGCGCAGATCTTTGTGTGGGGTGTCGAGGATGACCTGATCGTTGGTGTAGCTGTGGATCGTGGTCATGATGCCGGAGGCGATGCCGAAGGTGTCGTTGAGCACCTTGACGACGGGCGCGAGACAGTTGGTGGTGCAACTCGCGTTGGAGATGATGTTGTGCTTGGCTGCGTCGTATTTGTTGTCGTTGACGCCAAGCACGATGGTGATGTCTTCGTTGGTCGCCGGCGCGGAGATGATGACCTTCTTGACCGTTGCGCCGAGGTGGGCCTTGGCCTTTTCGGCGTCGGTGAAGAAGCCGGTGGACTCGACGACAATCTGCGCGCCGACGGAGGCCCAATCGAGCTTGGCGGGATCGCGCTCGGCGAAGACTTTGATCTTCTTGCCGTCGACCGCGATGAAGTCGGCTCCGTGGGTAATCTCGTTTTTGAGGTTGCCTAGAATGGAGTCGTACTTGAGGAGATGGGCCAGGGTGGCGGGGGTGGTGAGGTCGTTGACGGCGACGAATTCGATGTCAGGATTGCCGAGGGCGGTGCGGAAGACGTTGCGTCCGATGCGGCCGAAGCCGTTGATGCCTACCTTTACTGCTGCCATGATTTTCGATTGCTCCTGTCGTGGTGCTGGGTAAATACGTGTTTTGGCACTGTGAGAGCGCGGCGAAATCGGCTACGCTCCATCAAGCCTGATGCTATCACCGGGGCGGAGACGGCACAAATAGTGTGAAAGATGATGTCCTGCCGGAGGCGTCTATGTCGTCTACCTAGATAAGCTAAAAAGGCATGAAGCGCCTGCCCCACGCACAATGGGCCCGTCCGGCAGGACATGGTTCTTATGAAATGGAAGAACTTCTCGCGGAGAGCGTCTTCGTAATGCTTCTTCGCCTCTTTGGCCTTTTCGCGGAGGAACGCCAAGGCAAAAGAAGGCGTGGCTGGAGTGTCGCTGGAGGTGCGGAGGATTTGCGACGGGCTTCGAGGCTGTGTTACAAGCGTGACATGCGCGAGTTGCGCGAATGGATAAGCGAAAAAATGAGACGACGCCCTAGACGTGGACCGAACGACTCGGAGTCCACGGGCAAGAGTGGGCAGGAACTGCCCTCGAACCAGCCCGCACCGCTGCGACCGACCTACCCGGAGGCTGCGCCGGCACGGGAGCCAGCACCGCCGCCAAACGCAGTTGCCGAGCACCATGTTGAGCCGGTGACTGAGGCTTCCGCAGCGGATACTTCGCATGCACCCGTTGGACACGATGTCGAGCACAGTCCTGAACCACGGATGGTGATGGAGACACAGCCTGAGTCGCTGGCAACGCCGCCCGCGGAGCAGACTGCGCTGAAGTCTCCCAAAGGCTTTGTGGTGCTGACCATTGGCTTGCCGGGCTCGGGAAAGACGACCTGGTACAAACGCCGTGGAGTCACTCCGCTGTCGAGCGATCTGCTCCGGACGCTGCTGTTCGACGATATTTCGGAGCAGCGCTACCAGGGACTGGTTTTTTCTACGCTGCGGAGCCTGCTGCGGGCGCGGCTGATCGCCAAGATGCCATGGAATTATGTGGATGCGACGAACCTGTCGCCGCATGAGCGCAAACAGTGGATCAAGATGGCGAAGAGCTTTGGATACGAGGTGCAGGCGGTGTTCTTCGATGTGCCGCTGGCCGTGTGCCTGGAGCGAAACTCGAAGCGCGATCGCCAGGTGACCGACGAAGTGATGCATAAGATGGCTGAACGGCTGAAGCCGCCAACCTTCAAGGAAGGCTTTGAGAAGATCACAGTCGTTCGAGTGAAGGGACAGGCGGGAGCAGCGGGCGAGCCTGCTGCTTCGGAAGCAACTGAGTAGGTTCTTAATTTAGAAACGATGTCCTGCCGGAAGGGCCCATTGCGCTCGGCCACCCCGCAAACGAAGACCTGTTTGCAGGGACCCCGGTTCGGGCGGCCACTTCGTGGCTTGTGTGCTGGTCGGGGCAGGATAAACGACATAGGTCCACCCGACGGTCGGATCATCATCTTCCGACCAACGGGAGGACCTATGCAGATAGTTGTTGCAAAAAGGTATACGCGCCACGAAGTGGCCGCTCTCCGCGTAGGAGGCCTGTCCGGCAGGACAGCGTTTCGAATCAGGTAAAGTAAGGGACATGCCAACGGTTGGCGTCGAGTTCGCGAAGGTGAGCTACACGTTGCCCGTGGGTACGGATGGGCAGGCGGGGCGCGTTCTGCTGCGCGATGTCTCTCTGCAGCTCGAGGCAGGGACGACGACGGCGCTGCTGGGGCGGAGCGGGTCCGGCAAGACGACGCTGCTGCGAATGGTGAATGGGCTGGTAATGCCAACCTTGGGTGAGGTGCTGGTTGCCGGCAAGCCCACACAGGACTATGACACGGTGACACTACGGCGAAGTATAGGGTATGTGATTCAGGAGACGGGGCTGTTTCCGCACATGACCATCGAGCGGAATGCTGGAATGGCACTGGAGCTGGCGAGGCGCACAAAACAGGAGATTGAGGCTCGCGTGCGCACGGTGCTGGCGCTGGCTGGCATGCAATACGAGGAGTTTCGCGGACGGTATCCCTGGCAGCTTTCGGGTGGGCAGCGGCAGCGGGTTGGCTTGGCGCGGGCGTTGGCGACGGACCCCACCGTTCTCCTGATGGATGAGCCGTTTGGCGCGCTCGATCCGCTGACACGCGCCGAGATGCAGACCATGCTGCGGGAGCTGCTGGAGCAGGTGGGTAAGACGGTGCTGCTTGTCACACATGATCTGGATGAGGCGATCTATCTCGCGAAGCGGTTGATATTTTTAGCCGACGGCGAGGTGGTAGCCGATGTTGCAGCAGAGGATGTTTTCCAGTCGCAGAATCCTCATGTAAGAGATTATGTTGTGGCTGTACATCGCGCGGTACTCGCATGATGGACTTCCTGCGTTCGTATGGATGGCAGATTGGACGACTAACGTTTGAGCATCTCTGGTTGACGCTATCGGCGATGCTGCTGGCGGCGGGGATTGGGCTTCCGCTGGGGATTCTGCTGACGCGGAAGCAGAGGCTTGCGAAGCCGGTAATCGGGTTTGCGAATGTGCTGCAGACCGTACCCAGCCTCGCGTTGTTCGGGCTGCTGCTGCCAGTGCCCTGGCTGGGAGAGAACGCGGCGCGGCTGGCGATTCTGGCGCTGACAGGCTACGCACTGCTGCCGATTTTGCGGAATACGTATGCGGGCATTGGGAGCGTCGATCCGGCGCTAATCGACGTAGCAAATGCGCTTGGAATGAGCAGCATGCAGAGGCTTATGAAGGTTGAACTTCCGCTGGCGGCCAGTGTGATTCTGGCAGGGCTGCGGACCGCGACGGTGACCTGCGTGGGGGTGGCGACGATTGCGGCGGCGATTGGGGCCGGAGGGTTGGGGGAGCTGATCTTTCGCGGGGTAGCGAGCGTGGATAACGGGCTGGTGCTGGCGGGAGCGATTCCTGCGGCACTGCTTGCGTTGCTGGCGGATGCGGGGCTCGGGCTATTGGAGAGACGGTTGGCCGTGAGGCGGCCGTGAGACACCCCACTCCCCTGATAAGTTCCAAAGTCTTCGAAGCAGAGACTTTAGCCTTGGACTTGCCAGCGGATTGGCGGAATGGCGCTGAGGTGCGGGTCTGGAGGCGGCGCTTGTCTGGTGAGGATGCCTGTCAAGCGGGGCAATCTGGTGCGCGGGTCGCTGTTCGCGGATTCGTCCTTGTCGGCTTGCTGTTCGGACTCCAACTCCTGGTGGCGTGTGCGCCGCCGCGGTCGTCGCGAATCACGATCGGGGCGAAGAACTTTACTGAGCAGGTGGTGCTGGGGGAGTTGCTGGCGCAGGAGATAGAAGCGGTCACGGGTGAGTCTGTTGTGCGCCGGTTCTATCTTGCGGGGAGCTATCTCTGCCAGCAGGCGCTGGTGAGCGGGCGCATCGACGGCTACGTGGAGTACACCGGTACGGCGCTGACCGCGATCTTGAAGCAGCCGCTGCCGCCGGTGGGCCAGCGGGATGAGGCTACGGTGTTTCGTCGTGTGAGCGATTTATATGCTTCGAAGTACCAGGTGAAGGTGGGACCGGGGCTGGGGTTTGAAGATACGTTTGCGATGGTGGTGCGGGGAGACGACGCGCGGCGGCTGGGGGTGAAGACGATCTCGGATGCGGTGAAGACGGCTCCCGATGCGAAGGGCTGGCGGCTGGGTGTGGGGTATGAGTTTGAGTCGCGGCCGGATGGGCTGAGTGGGTTGGAGGCGACGTATGGGCTGAAATTTGCGGGCGATCCGCGAACGATGGATCTGGGGCTGCTGTATCGCGCGTTGGGGAGCCAGCAGGTAGATATGGTGGCGGGCAACTCGACCGATGGGCCGATACGTGCGCTTGGGTTTGTGGTGCTGGCCGACGACAAGCACTACTTTCCACCGTATGAGGCGGTGCCGCTGGTGCGTGAGGATTCGCTGCGGCTGCATCCGGGAATTCAGGTGGCGATGGATCGTCTTGCGGGCAAGGTGAGCGCGGACGAGGTGCAGGGAATGAACGATGCCGTGGATGCGCAGCATAGGGATGTCGGGGACGTGGTGAGGGAGTTTCGCAAGAGCAAAGGGTTGTGAGGGTGGAGTGAGTGGCGGCGGGTGACAACTGTCATGGCGGCCGGGTGACACTCTGCTCTGGCCGTGCCTTGGATGCGGCTGCATGATGACGCTAGTTGTGCGTACGGAGGCGGTCGATGGCGGCAGGAAGCGTTGGGTTGGCGGTGGATCTGGATGAGCGGCAGATCGCTTCATGGATGCATTTGGTGGGTTACTTTGCGATTATGGCGTACCTGCTGGGTGCTGGGATTCACTCGCAACGGGTGGGCTTGGGAGAGGCTACATCTTCGGGGCAGTTGATGGACCATAGCCAGGCGATGCGTTCGTATCTGGTATCGATTCTGGCGAACGTTGGGATTACATATTACTGCTGGGTGGGGGTGCATTGGCGGGGTGGGACGATGGCTACCTTGACCGGTGGGCGGTGGCGGTCGTGGAAGGATGTTGCAGTTGATATAGCGATTGCGGTGCCGTTTTGTATCGTGTGGCAAGCGACCGCGCATTGGGTCGGCTTGCTGTTAGGTCCGAGCGAGGCACGGTCGTTGGCGAGCATGCTGCCGCAGAGTGGGTTAGAGGTCGCGCTATGGATTGCGGTGTCGGTGACGGCGGGATTTTGTGAGGAGATCCAGAGCCGGGGATATCTGCAGCAGCAGTTGCGGGCGCTGAGTGGCAGTGTGACGGCAGCAGTGGTGGGACAGGCGTTGGTGTTCGGCCTGGTCCACAGCTATCAGGGATGGAAGAAGGTGATCGTGATTGCAGTGC
>Ga0302324_100008845_pt1 | contig 21173 bp, 22 predicted proteins | sample Palsa_T0_1_FD_201949 | JGI IMG/M metagenome (GOLD analysis project Ga0302324, IMG submission 201949) | Peat permafrost microbial communities from Stordalen Mire near Abisko, Sweden - Palsa_T0_1 | ecosystem: Environmental > Terrestrial > Soil > Palsa > Peat permafrost | place: Sweden: Abisko...
TCAGGGCTTAACCTTACCTTGAGTGCTTCGTCGAATAGGTAGGAGTAACAAAACATGAAACCCTTCAGAAACAAATTCGCCGCCTGGACGGCCATTGCAGTATTAGGAGCCACTACCAGCTTGTTCGCGGCCGAGACTTCGCCTGCCGGTGGGCACCGACATGGCCGGCATGGCGCGTTCCTAACGGCCTATCTTAATTTGACGCCTGCCCAGCAGGCTCAGGAGAAAACGATTTTCGAGGGAGCCCGGCAGTCCGCTCAACCGCTCCGGCAGCAATTGCGGCAGACGCGGGAGTCGCTACATGCCGCGGTGCAAGCCAATAATACGGCGCAGATCCAGCAACTCGCGCAGACCGAAGGCAGCGAGCTAGGCCAACTGATGGCGATCCGAAGCACGGCGATGGCGCAGGTTCATCAGATACTGACGCCGGAGCAGCAGCAGAAACTGTCGGCGTTGCAACAGGCGCGGAGAGCCGGCCGGCGAAGCTAATTCGGCCAGTGATGCGGTAGAATCGTGAGTCCTGTTGTCGATTCTACTGCTGGTTCTTGCGATCGGCGCCGTTCTCGTTCTTGCTGGGACACTTTACCAGGCCTGGGGAACGGCTGCCGATCGGCGCCGCTATCCACCGCCGGGGCGCACGATCGATATCGGCGGCTGTCGTTTGCACTTCTTCGAGAGCGGCGGGGATGGGCCGCCGGTGATTTTCGAGTCCGGCATCTCGGCCACATGCCTCAGTTGGACCCAAGTTCGTTTGCAGGTGGAGGAATTTGCCCGGGCTTGCACGTATGATCGCGCGTGGCTGGGATGGAGCGAACCGGCCCAGACCCCGCGAACAACTTCCATCATCGTTCGAGAGCTGCACGCGCTGCTCAGCGCCGCCAATGTTCCCGCGCCGTACATTCTGGTGGGGCACTCCTTCGGGGGTATGTTGGTGCGCGCTGACGCGGCCCAATATCCCGAACAAGTGGCCGGCTTGGTTCTGGTGGATCCGCTATCGCCGAGCGAATGGTTGAGCATCTCGCCAGAACAGGCGCGAATGCTCGGGCTAGGAGTGAAGCTGGCGCGGCGCGGGGCCCTGCTGGCGCGGATCGGCGTGGTGCGCGTGTCACTCGCGTTGTTGATGGGCGGCGGGCGGCTGGTCCCAAAGGTAGTCGCCAAGCTGAGCAGCGGACGCGGGGAGTCCGTGATCTCGCGGCTGGTGGGCGAAGTCGGCAAGATGCCGCCCGAAACCTGGCCAATGGTGCGGGCGCACTGGTGCCAGGCGAAGAGTTTTCAAGGGCTAGCGAAATATCTCGAGTCGCTGCCGGCCAGCGCCGCCGAAGCCAACGCGCTGGTGGAACCCGGCAATCTTCCCGTGATCGTGCTGTCGGCGGCCAGCTCGACCCCGGAACAATTGCAGGAGCGCGATGCACTGGCGCGCCGCTCTCCGCACGGCAAGCACGTCGTTGCGGCGAAGAGCGGGCACTGGATACAGCTCGACGAACCGGAGCTAGTGGTTCAAGCGATTCGCGAGATGGCCGGACTGATTAGGCCTTCTTGATCACGGCTTCTTGATCAAGGCTTCTTGATCAACTCAACGTCGACATGGATGTGGACTTCATCGCTGAGCATGAAGCCGCCGGTTTCGAGCGGCGCATTGAACGTCAGTCCAAAATCGCTGCGCTTGATAACCGTCTCCGCGGAGGCGCCGCTGCGCAGGTTGCCCCACGGGTCCTTGGCTTCCGCGGGCGCGCTTTCCACGTCCAAGGTGATTTCCTTAGTAACGCCGCGAAAAGTGAGATCGCCGGTGACCTTCCACTGGTACTTGCCATCCGGGACAACGCGTGTGGAAACGAAAGTGATCTTCGGGTGCTTCTCGGCGTCCAGAAAATCCGGGTTCTTGACGTGCGCATCGCGCTTCTCATCGTGCGTATGAAGCGTGGTGGCATCGATGCTGGCGCTAATCTTCGTATTGGCCGGGTTGGAGGGATCGAAGATCACGTCGCCGGTGACGCCGCTGAATCCTCCCCGAACGTAGGCGACCATCAGGTGCCTGATCTTGAAACCGGCGCTGGAGTGGGCCGGGTCGATGGTATAAGTGACGGCAGTTGCCGCGGTACTGGCGGTGCTCATGGTTGAAGTTCTCCTTTTCGCGGACGAGACGCGCCCGCAGCTTTTGTTTGACGCATCTGCTCTTTGATGCATTTGCCCCCGGGACTGATGCAGCCCATTCTGGGGGAGGAACCGCCGAACCGGCGTCCTGTATGTAGTTTACAACGGAGCGCGGGCCGAGGACGCGCAAGCTCCGATAAATTCCTTAGATTATAAAGACTTCCGCAGGCAGGGTCGATAGTTCCGAAGATGGGTAAATCGCGCCTCGGTATCGTTCCGATATCGATTTTCGGAGTCTTGCTATTACCCGTAGCGTGTCTTGCTCAGCGCTATACGTTCAAACAATACGGCCAGGCTGAGGGCCTGGGCAATCTAAATGTGAACGTTCTCGTCCAGACCCGCGCCGGGTTTCTTTTTGCCGGTACGGAGAACGGTCTTTTTCGCTACGACGGGCTTCGTTTTGAGCGTGTAAGCCCGGGCTCCGGCGCGCTGGACGGCAATATTCTTGCGTTGCACGAGGACGCAGAAGGCCGCCTCTGGGTTGGACGGCAGAACGGTGTGGGATATCTCGAAGAGGACGGATTTCATATTGTTCGCTTTCAAGACAGAAAGCTGCCCTTGTTTCCCGGGTCCACGATCTCATCTTCGTCCGATGGCACGGTCTTTATCGCGAGCGATGGCGAGCTGTTCCGCGGAAATCAGTCTCACTCCTCCGGCGAATGGAGTTTTCACAAGATTCCTGTTACGGATCCCGTGGCACAGGGCTCGCCGCTGAAGGCGAACAGCGTTGTCGCGGGCGCGGATGGGTCCCTGATCGTCGGGTGCGGAGAAGGTATTTGCATGCTCAAGGGTTCCCAGCCACGAAAGTGGGGAACGCGAGAGGGTTTACAGAAAGATAACTGGCAGAGTCTCTATCTTACTTCCAAGGGCGACATTTGGGCGCTGGGAAATGCGCACATCGCCGCCCTTCCACGCGGAGCGTCAGCCTTCCAGGATCGTGACGTCCCGGAAATGCACAATCCCGATGCTACGAACGCGATCACCGAGGACCGGCAAGGGCGAATTCTCACATCCAGCGGGACCCAGGTGCTGCGCTGGGAAAACGGGGCCTGGAATATTTTTGATGAGCGCCAGGGTCTGGTGCCGTATGGTATCGGGCCGGTGTTCGTGAATCGCGCGGGTGAGGTTTGGTTCGCATCGAGTGGCCACGGGCTTAGTAGATGGCTCGGCTACAATCTCTGGGAGACCTGGACGGCGGCGGAAGGCTTACAAAGCGATACGGTGTGGGGCATCCTACGTGATCGCACAGGGCGGCTCTGGGTGGGTAACGACAACGGACTGGCCTATCTGGAACGGGGTGGGAAACGATTCACTCCTTGGCCGCTTCCCGGAGTGCCGAAACAACGGAGGGTTTCAGGCTTGGTCGAGTCCAATGACGGAGCCGTTTGGGCCGGCGCGGGAAACACCGTGGTTCGCATCGATCCCATTACCCGCCTTTCTAGCAGCGTGAACTTCAATGAGCCCATTCGTATGATTCAGGGCGATTCGCGCGGCCGCTTATGGGTGGGAGCCAAATCCGGGCTGTACGTCATCAACACCGTTCAGGCGCGCCCAGGTTCTCAACTCCAGGCTTCGCGGAGCCTGGACCAGTGGACCTCGCATGTCACCGAGACTGAGGACCGGCAGATTTTTGCCTATACCCGGAGCGGGCTTTTCCATTTGGCCGGCTCTGCCTGGCACAAGATCGAAACCGGGCCTGGGTTGGAGTTTGGCGGGAATGATTCACCCTTGGCGTCCGACGCACCGAATTCGCTGTGGGCCAATCAAGGTCGCGGAGTAGTTCATGTAGAGATTCAGAACGACCGCGTCACTCACTTCGACAGATATTCCGAGAAGGCGCTGGGGTCGGAAAGAGCTTATTTCATAGAGCACGACAGTCACGGGCTGATTTGGCTGGGGCTGGATTCAGGGGTCACATTTCTTGACGGTAAAAAATGGCACGTCTTAACCCAACAGGATGGCCTGGTTTGGAATGACACAGACGATCAAGCTTTCTTTGAAGATAAAGACGGCAGTATTTGGATTGGAACCAGTGGAGGACTTTCGCATCTGCTGGATCCCTCTTACTACACAAGGTCTGCCTCTCTCAACTTGACTGCTACCTCCGCGGCATTCGGGGATCGAAACCTGGACCCGGCCGAGGCGTCGTCCCTCCCCTGGAAAAAAGCGCCCCTGGTCATCGACCTCGCCACTCCTTTTCGGGACGGAGGCACTCTCAAGCTTCGCTACCGATTAGCGGGGCTGGAAGATCGATGGGTGGACACAACCAGCCATGAGATCCGCTATGCGCAGCTTCCGGCTGGATCTTACACTTTTGAAGCGGTGGCAACGGATCCGGCGCTGGGCCAGGATTCCAACGTCTATCGAATTCCATTTGCGATTAGTCCGCCCTGGTGGCGTTCCGGACCCGCCTTGACGGCTGAATGCGGCCTGCTGGTTTTCATGATCGGCCTGCTCTGGAGACGGCGAGTGCGAGCCCTGATGGTGCGGCAGACGGAACTGGAAGCGATGGTGGCCGAACGCACCGCGGATCTCGACCAGAAGAAGGAAGAAGCGGAAGCGGCCAACAGAGCGAAAAGCGAGTTCCTGGCAGCCATGAGCCACGAGATTCGAACACCCATGAACGGCGTGCTCGGAATGGCCAGCCTGCTTCTCGATACCCCGCTCAATGCCGAGCAAACGGATTGGCTGAACACCATCCGCCATTCGGGCGATTTATTGCTCACGGTACTGAACGACATTCTGGATTTTTCGAAGATCGAGGCCGGCAAACTGGAAGTGGAGCGAATCGAGTTTTCGGTAGGAGCGGTGATACGGGATTGCGGCGCTCTTCTACGCGAACAGATGCGGAAGAAGCGGCTCACTTTTACAGTGGATGTCGCGCCGGACATTCCGGCATCGGTTTACGGCGACCCGACGCGCCTCCGTCAGATACTCCTGAATCTGCTCTCGAACGCCCTGAAGTTTACTCCCGCTGGAAAGGTGACCCTACGCCTGTGGAGTGAGCAACTGAGCAGCGGCCGAGTCCGGCTGAACTTCGAAGTGGCTGACACCGGCGTCGGGATGGATGCCGCGGCGTTGAGCCGGCTTTTCAAGAACTTCTCTCAAGCCGATTCGTCCACCACACGGCGCTACGGAGGTACGGGGTTGGGCTTGGTTATCTCAAAACGCCTCATCAATATGATGGGCGGAGATATCCAGGTGCGCAGCGAAGTGGGCCAAGGCACGTGTTTCTCTTTCTTCATTGAAGCCGACGTGTGCGCCCGCCCCGCTAACGCAACATCCCTCTCCGCGCTCTCGGATAACTGTCTTGAAGCTGAAAACGCGCCCTCCCAACGAGGAATCCGTCAATGGAGCGTTCTGCTTGCCGAAGACAATGTCATCAACCAAAAAGTGGCTCAGGCGATACTGGCGCGCGTAGGCTGCACGGTGGACGTGGCCGAGAATGGAGTTCGGGCTGTGGCGATGGCGGCCGCAAAGGCCTATGACCTGATCCTGCTGGACTGCCAAATGCCCGAAATGGACGGCTACGAGGCGGCAGCGGCTATTCGCAAACTCGAAAGAGGGCATCGCCGAACGCCCATCGTCGCGGCCACGGCCAGTGCGTTTCTGGAAGATAAGGCGCGCTGCCTCGCCGCGGGAATGGACGACTATATCTCGAAGCCGATCACCAAGGCTTCTTTGGCAGCGGTTCTCGAACGCTGGCTCAAAGTGGATGCACAAGAGAACGTTCCAAGCGTTGAAACCAGCGCGGGTTAATTACCATCTCGTGCCGTCCCCGGGCGCAGGATCAGCGGAACGCAACATAGGACGCGAAGCATTGCATCAGAACCTTACCCTGAGTTCGACCCAAGCGCGGCGCGGCGCTCCCGGCGAGAAGAACGTCACGCTTTGGGAGGGAGCGTTTCCCGCATAGGGTCCATCGGCGTAGGCCGGGAACGGAAGCGACTGAAACGCGCCTTGCGCCGTCAATTCGGTATTCGAAAGCCACGCCGCCGTATAGTATTCGTGGTTGAAAAGGTTGTCGATCTGGACGGCCAGTTGCAGGCGCCGCGTGAGATCGTAATGGGCGCGGAAGTTGGTGATTGCGTAGCCCGGTGAAACGCCGGGTCCGAAGTAGTAGACTCCATCGGCCTTGAAGGCGTTGTTCTCGTTGCCTCGCGCATAGGAACTCGATGCAATCACCTCGTTCATTTCGAACATCAATCGGCGCGTCGCTTGCCAGATCGCGTAAGCCTTGCCGGTTTGCTTCGGAATCAGCGGAATTCGATTCCCGGGATGAACCGTGATGGTGCCCCCAAGTCCGGGATAGCCTTCGAGCGCGATGTCGTTGGTATTATTTGCCGAGCCGTCCAACGTCTCGACGCTTTGATAGGTTGCGGAAAGGAATGTCCAATCCAGTCCCCACGAGACCGGCCCCACACGTCCATCCAGATCCGCATCGAATCCCTCGCGCAGAGTTTTGGCAAAGTTCTGGAAATAGCCGGTGCCGAGTTCAGGCGCGGCGACGAACAGAATGTCGTTGTGATTCGAATCCCGAAACGCGCCGGCATTCCAGCTCAGATTGTGAAATCCCGGAATCTCCGGCTTGCCCCGCAGCCCCGCTTCCCAGGTGTCGGTGACCACTTGTTGGAGAGGTGGATCGGCGGACAAAGAATTTGGCAAACTGCATGGGGCGCTTGGGGAGGCGCAGCCAAGTTCAATCGACGTCGGCGCGCGGCTTCCTTGCGCGAATCTCGCGTAGGCGTTCACACTCGCGATCGGGCTCCAAGTAATTCCGACGGCCGGGTTGAAGCGCTGAAATGTATAGTCGCCGGTAAGCGAGTTGGGGCCAGGCGCGGGATTGAGCAGATCGAGATTATTGACCGTATCGTAGTTGTACCGGCCGGAAACGGTGACGTTTACCTTCTTCCAAAGAGTGAGGGTGTCGGCAAAGTAAAAGCTCCAGTTCGGGGCGTGACCCTTGAGCCCTACTTGAGAGTCGATCGGGTTGCCGTTGGCATCCACGGTCGATCCATCCTGCCAGGCTGGAACGCTAATAAAGGAATAATTCGGAAGAACATAGGCAAAATCGGTGGTCTGCGTGTAGGTAACGCTGTTGCGGTCAAGGGACGCTCCGGCAGCGAACTGGTTGCGCCCGATGCCCGGCTTGGTGATCCAGGTGAACTGCCCCGAAAACCCGTATTGGTTCTGCACTTCCTTGGAATAGACGTTCACGCCATCGCAGGTGCTGTCCGGACTGCCTCCTGGTGTCAGTGCTCCTGCAATGCAGGCCCATTTGGGAAAAGGCGTGTTGGTGATGCCGGCGCCGCTGGCCGGAAAGCCCGTATATCCGGCCGCGGCCAGAACCGCTTGCTCATCCGGCGTAGGCTGATAGATGTCATTGCCCACCACGTCGCCGTTAAAGTTAGGATTGATGGTTTCCGTGCGAATGTTGCGATACCAGGCGTTGCCGGTGAACGTGAGGTTGTCGCTGAATGAATGCCGGGCCATGAAATTAAACGATGGGGAACGATTGGCCGTGCTGTCGGCCACCGAATAGGCGCTTGTGTAGTTCGCGGCAAGCAGCCGGTAATCCTGGACGCCGTTGCCGAGCAGCGTGTTGTAGGCGTACGACATGGTGAGCGCGAGGTCTGTCTTGTTGGTGCGCCAGCCCAGCCGGGCGAATCCCTGGCGGACATCGGACGGTGAAGCATAACGCCAGCCCGATTCGTGAAATCCCAACCCCGAAAGAAACCAGTTGAACCCGGTGGCGTTGCCGCCGCCGTACTCGCCCTCCACTTCCTTGCGCCCGCTAGCTCCGTACAGGACATGGCCGGCCCATCCGGGGTTGCTGACGCCGTTCTTGGTCTGGATGGAGAGCGCGCCTCCCAGCGTGTTCAGTCCGAACAAAGGGTCCGATCCGGGCACCAGTTCTATTTCTGAGATGGCGTCTTTGGGGATTAGATCCCAGCTCACCACGTCGCCGAACGGTTGATTCTGTCGGACCCCATCCACATACACCGAGATGCCTTCCGGCGTTCCGAGGAGCGGCGAAGCGGTGTAACCGCGGAAATTCACGTCGGGCTGAAACGGGTTTTCCTGCATTTCGTTGATGTAAACGCCGTTCAGTCCCCGGTTCATGAAATCCGCGAGATCGAGCGCTCCGCTGTTCTCGATGTCAGCCGCCGTGGCGGTCTGAACAGGAGCCGCGATTTGGTTGATCTGGAGATCCGTTCCCGCTAGAGGCGTCTCGGAGACCACATCTACTTTGGCGGCCTGCGAGCTCAGTGTCATCGTGAGGGTGCGGGAGATAGGCGCTGCCGATTGCACCTCAATTTGAACGTACTGGGTAACGAAGCCGCCCTTCGATATCTCGAGCCGGTATCGTCCGTAGGGTAAATTCGCAAGAACAATGACGCCCTGCGTGTCGGTTTGAAAATCACGCACCACTCCGCCTGCCATGCCTTCCAATTTTCCCGAGGCTTGCATCGCCGCGCCGGACGGGTCCTTCACTTGCACGCGAATCTCGCCCGACGGATTCTGGCCGTGCAACGTGAGAACCGCAAATAAGAGGACCGCAAAAATACGGGTCACTAACGAAACCTCCTCAGGGGCTGATCCGTGCGAAAGTACCTCTTATAAGCTTCGATCCAGTTGGTGGCGATCTCGCGCTGGGCGGTCGCCAAATCAAGCTGTCCGTCGCAGACCAGGTCGCGCAGATGATCCTCCAGCGCGTCCTTGACCTGGGCATTCCAAACTGTTGCCGTGTAAGACTGCGGCCACAAGTTATGGATGTCGTCCGCCCCTCCCAGAGCGGGCGTAATCAGGTAGTCGACTTCGTAAGCGCTTGGCTCGGCGGCGGGGATTCCGTATTCGTCAAATACCCTTCGCCGGAGCGCGACCGGAACAGCCTTGTTCTTCGTGTTTGACTCTCTGCATAATTCGCTTCGGCTTACAAGTACAGTTGCGCCGGGAGTGAGGCTGGGATTGGGAACCGTGACCGCCACCATGCGCGCGGCTGGCCGCGCCGGCCAAGTATGGGAAAGGAAACAGGTGATCGCCACGAATCCGAACGCGGCGGCTGCGCGCAACCACGGCAACCAAGAGACCGTCCGCTGAGTCTCCGCCATTTGAGCGAGTTGTGCCTTCAGCAGGGCGCGCCGGCCATCAGGGGGCGGAAGTTGCCTATCGAAGTTGAGCCGGTGCAGGCGGATAAACTCGCCGATCGCGGCTTCGATTTCCTGTTTGCGCGCCCGGCAGGTCCAACAGGCGGCCAGATGCCACTCCACTCGTCCGGCGTCGCGCGCGGAAAGCTCGCCATCCGCGGCCAGGAGCAGTTCTTGATCGGAAAGATGAGATTCTTCGGACAGCATTCCAGATCTGCGATAGCCTTCCTATCGCAATATTCCTCTCGCTACCGCGTTGTTCAGCCCTTTTTGCTAGACTTGCAAACGAAAGTGAGGGGGTGAAAGGTGAAGAAGTACATTCTTCGTTCGTTTGGTTTAGTTGGGCTCGCACTGATGTTCTTGGCCGCACCGGCCACATCGCGCGCGCAAATCAGCATATCGATTCGTATTGGGCCGCCGGCGCTGCCCGTTTACGTTCAGCCTGCTCTGCCCGCCGTAGGGTATCTCTGGACACCCGGTTACTGGGCGTACGGTCCCGAGGGCTATTTCTGGGTTCCCGGAACCTGGGTCCGGCCGCCCAGGGTGGGGCTGCTTTGGACCCCGGGCTATTGGGGTTGGCGAGGCGGGATATACTCGTGGAACGGCGGCTACTGGGGCGCGCATGTCGGCTTCTACGGCGGCGTCAACTATGGCTTTGGCTACGTGGGTGTCGGGTTCGCGGGCGGAGAGTGGCGTGGCGGAGGCTTCTTCTATAACGGTTCGGTGAGTAATGTCGGTGGCGCGCACATCACCAATGTGTACAACAAGACTGTCATCAACAACACCACGGTAAACAACGTGAGCTACAACGGGGGACCGGGCGGCGTCAGCGCGAAGGCGACCCCGGAGGAAGAAGCCGCGGCCCGAGAGCCGCATGTGGAGCCCACGGCGGAACAAACCCAGCACGAGCACGCTGCCAGCACCAACCGCGCGCAATTGGCCTCGGTAAACCACGGGAAACCGGCAGTCGCCGCAAGTCCCAAGCCGGGGGTGTTTAGCGGCAAGGGAGTGGTCACCGCCAAGGGGGCAAGTCCGAGCAAAGCTTCCGAAGAGGCCGGAGCTCGCAAACCCGCAGCGGCTGCGGCTAAGTCCGGCGGCGCTGAACGACCGGCTGCGAAGGCTGCATCGAAAGGCGAGCAGGGCGCTGCGCCCCACAAGGCAGCGGCCAAACCGGCGTCCAAGCCAGCGGCCAAACCGAAGAAGCCAGCGCCCGAGAAAAAAGAGACTCACTAGGACCTATTTCCGCGAAGTGGCGGAAATCGCCTTCTCGATCCCCTCGCGGGTGTCGTTCGCGTGCTGCGCGCCCGCAAGAAACGACAGCGCGGTGACGCCTGGGCTAGCCGAGGCATTCGCAGCCTTGAGGAGTTTGTCCGTGGCTGCCGCCCGCAGGAATCCGCTGAACACCTGTTCGGAGACTTGGCCGGTTGTGAACTTGTTGACCCCGCCATCCAGAATGGTCGGGGCGAAGAACGGGTGCGCCACGCCGAGACGGCTGGCTTCGGTGTAGAGGATCTCTCCCACCAATTGCATCCGCTCCGGGGAAAACGTCTCCGAGTCCCCCAACCCGACGATGAGCAGCTTTCTCGCGCCAAGGCTCCCTTTCGGTGGTGCCAGTAAGAGCGTCTCGCCGAGTTCGCCACGGAACAGGTTGGGGTTCCGGATACGATCGAGCAGACCCTTCAGCTTTTCATTCGTTTCCACTAGCGAGCCGTGAAGCGTATTCTCCGGCGAAGAGCGAAACAGGCAAATCACCTGGAGATCCGTATTGGTGTCGGCCGGGCTCTCGGCCAGAACCTGAACGGGAATCGGTGAATTGGGGATGTCTATCGGGGCCGGTTGACTCTGCCCATACCCGATTTGCCAAGGGCTGACAAGGAGCGCGATCCACAGTGTTAGTCTCATCGTCGATTATTCTGCCGCCTTGGCCTCCCAATTGCAATTAGAACAGCAGAAGGTGGGGTCTTGCGATGCTAGTCGGAACCATTGCCGCGGTTTTAATAGTGTTTGCACTGTTCTTGTCGATGCTCTCGTCGGCGCCTAAGGACGATTCGGAGTGGAAACCTGACACAGACGCGTGAACTTTTGTCCCGTCCGGGATCTTTCTGTCTCAGCGGAGCGGCGCCAGGGTGAACGTCAACAGGAAAATCGCGAGCGCGGCAATTCCCAAGGCAACACGGTTTTTATCCAGCGTGGTTGTGTCGTAAATCACCGGGTGCCGCAGGGCGAAGAAAAACAGCAGGGCCGCCCAAACCAGCCAACTGTAGCTGTGCGCATAGAATGCCAGCGGCACCAGCGCCAGCACGAATATTCGCGATAACAGCTTGTGCCAGCGGCCGGTGAATGCATAAAGGATGTGCCCGCCATCCAGTTGCCCGATCGGCAGCAGGTTGAGCGCGGTAGCCAGAATGCCCACCCAGGCCGCTCGCGCAACCGGGTGCAGCAAGATGTCGGCGGACCGTACGCCCGGAAACACGACCATCTCAAAGATCCGCTGGATCAAGGGAACGCCGAATGTGTAGTCTCCTTGTTCGGCAATTCCGTGGATTGGCTTCGATAGAGCGATTCCAACGGCTAACGCCGGCAGCAGGACCACAAAGCCGGCGATCGGCCCGGCGATTCCGACGTCGAAAAGGGCTTGACGCGTGTAGATCGGCGAACGAATCCGAATAAATGCGCCGAGCGTTCCGATGGGCGAGGGAAACGGCAGAAAGTAAGGCAGGCTCGCGTCGATTCCATAGTACTGGCATGCGAAATAGTGACCGAGTTCGTGCGCTAGCAGGATGGCTATCAGCGTAAGTGAATACGCAAGCCCACTGACGAGGAGCTGAGGCTGCTGCACGGCTCGAAATACGTGCACGAGATCCTCGATTTCTAGCGGGCGTCCGGCCTGAAACTCCTGGGCAAATGCGACGCCGACCAGCGTGGTGGTGCAGAGCGTCAGCCCGAACAGCAGCCAATGCAAGGCCCATCGCGCGGTTGAAATTGCGTCTCGCGGAAAAGTGAGCGCGGCTCTCAAAGCATTGCTCGCCGAGAGGGGGACCACGACAACGACGCTACTGCAGGGATTGCAGCTCCTTGCCGGGCTTGAACCGCACCGCCTTGCCGGGCGGGATGGCAACCTCGGCGCCGGTGCGCGGGTTGCGGCCGATGCCGGTCTTGCGAGGGCGGACGTTGAAGATGCCGAAGCCGCGCAACTCGATGCGCTCGCCGTGTGACAGGGCCCGCTTCATGCTCTCGAAAACGGTTTCCACGGCCATCTCGGCCTTGGTCTTGGTGATTCCGGTTTTGTTGACGACTTCATTGATGATGTCGAGCTTGATCACGGTCTCCCCCTCGCGATGAACCTGAACGGAGCGCGTGCGGCTCGGGCCCCGCGATTCCTCCGCAGCCCCCAAGGAGGGAGCAAACCTCATGATAGGATTAGGGTTAGGGAGTTGTCAAGCGTCGGCGACGTTCCTTCACACTCCGCATTCGCGGCAAGGCCTCCGCAGGTCGACACGTCGAGTTGTTCAATCTCAATTTCTAACTCTCAGATGTCTGCATGGTGAAGTCGTAGAGCAGTTATCCAGAGATTCACGCACGTGTCGACGAGAGACAGAACCTCATAGCTTTGACCGTCGGACAGAACGGTGAAGGTCTCTGACTGACCAGGACCGAACCAGCCGCTACCAGGATCTCTATAGGCTCTTCCAATGGAAAACTCGCGGGACTGCTTCGGAAACGAAAGCTGACGGTGCTTCGTGGCGTTGCATAAATCCCCGCAGATGCGTAGCTCGGCGTGATTATTGAACAAAAGGTCTACGGCAGGCCGTGGCATGGCTTGGTCGAACAGCACCCAATCGCGAAGGTGATAGCAGCCTTGGAAAAAAGCGATCGAATAGTCTTCCGCATCGTCAATGACTTGGGTTTCATGGAGCCGGGTTTGCCAACGTTGGACCCGCGCAAGCTGGCCTCGCCAACCAAGGCTCTTGTGCCAACTCCAAGGCAGTTCAGGTGGGGGAACGGAGGGAACGTTGCGCGCCATTCCTCTTAGTGTAAACGGATGGACCGTTCCGCTTAGGGACAGGCTGTACAAAGGGCCGTTTTGCAACGCAGCTACTCTCTGCCTCTCAGGATCGCGGCCATAGCGCGGGGGCTGCGGCGTCCGTGCATCACCGCCACGATCCACAAAGGCTTTTCCTCCGGCGCGTAGGCGATCAGGTATTCGCGCACTAGAATGAAGCGCAGCGGCCGGGAAGTAAGGTCCGGGCGCCTGTGGCCTCGACGGGGAAAAGGCACCAGCCCGCGAATAGCGCCAAAAACCTCTGACATTACCCGGTCGGCTGCGTCGGGGCTTCCCTTCGCGATGTAGCCGCGAATGTCGTCCAGGTCCGCGAGGGCCTTCGAATGGAGCGCGTAGCCGCTGCTTACCGGCTGCGTTGCGCTTCAGTTTTCGCTTTCAGGAGGGAAAAGGCTTCCTCACCGTCGATGGGCTTCACCCGTCCGCTCTTCAGATCGTCATATCTGCTGTTAAGCATCTCTCGAGTTTGTGCAAGCTCATCGAGATACACGGCCAATGCATCCTGCAAAAGCTCGTCGGTTCCGCGACCGGTCTGTGTAGCGAGATCGTGGAGCTGCTTTTCAACTTCGGGCGCGAAGTGCACTTCCATATTCTTAAAGGTACGGGATAGCAGGACGTGAGGCAACTCCGCCGAGAAATTCGAGTCGGCGAACACCCTATCAGCGGAGCATCTGCTCCAGGCGGGCGTTCATTTCTTCCTCTTCGATGAATTCGCCTCGGTCCGCCTGGGCAATACCTTCGCGCGCGGCGGCGCGAAAGCGGGCATCCTCTTCGAGAAGACGCAACGCGGCATCCTTCACCAGTCGTTCGGCATCGGTGCCGTCCTTGGTGGCGATCTGCGCAAGCTGCGCCTCCTGCTCCGGGGTGAAGTGTATTTCCATCCTCTTCAGCATACAGGAAGCCGAAGCCCCGCTTACTTCCCTATCAAATGCCCCGCGTCCTTTTCGTTTTCCAAACAAGTTTCATCCAGCAGGTCCGTGTCGGGCACCAGAAACAACTTCAGCTTGACGGTCCAGGGCTTGGTGTACGCCTTGGGATCGTCGACCGTGACGTCCACCTGCATGTGCCCGAAGTTCACGCGCCGCAACCGCTCGGTCACTTTGGCGCGATCGGTCAGGGGACTGCCGGCACGGTCGAGCCACTGCCCATCCCGAAAACCGTTGGTCTCGATAACCAGGGCGTCGCCTTCCCACTTCCCGATCGAGTATCCATTCCAAGTAGGATTCGGGTCCACGGGGAGCGGACGCCCATCCATGAAGATCTGGCGGTAGCTGGTGTCGCGCTCGCTCAATATGAGCAGCAGTCCGGGAAGCTGCACGATTTTCCGATAGAACGCGTCCGTGTGCAGCCTGAGGAAACCAATTGGGAGGCACTGCGTGCCGGGATCGTCCTTCCCGTTCTGTTCCGAGCGCGACTTCACCAGCTCCGCCGCCCAGGGTTGATAAGGGAGACCGCCCTTGATCCCCCAGCCGAAGTTCATGAACTCCTGGCTGACCTCCTGATCCGGGCAGCCGCCGGGCGGGCAGGGCCGGTTCTTCTCCGCGTCCCAGATTCCCGAAAAATCCGGCTTTCCGTCAGCAGTCTTGGGCGCGGGTGCGGCCAGATTGGGAGAACCGTCCGGATTCCTAGGGATTCCCGCCGTCGGGTAATGCATCCACTGGGCCGATGCGGAGGCGCACGTTGCCACCAAGAGCGCCGCAAACGAAACCTTCTTGTTAAGCATTGTGTAATTCACGCCAGCTCTTTCCAAAAGATCGTCGTGTCGCAAAATCGTCCATCGGGAAACAGCGCATAGTTCGGGATGATGCCGGATTTCTTCCATCCTAAGCGCATATACAATCTCTCGGCATCTCCTCCCGTCACTGTATCCAATACCAGAAGGGTTTTGCCCGCAAGCCGGCTGGCCTCCTCGACGTGTTCCATCAGGCGTGTTGCGAGTCCTTGCCCGCGCGCCGAGCGGTGGACGAGCAACTTTGCGATATCGGCGCGATGCGGTTGATTGGGAGGCGTCGCTGTCAGTATCTGGACCGTCCCCAGCAATTCGGCATCGACAAAAGCCGCCAGTAGAATGCGATCGCCGCGTTCCACTCCCTCGGCGACCCTTGCGAAAAAAGCTTCGGCCTCGGGCTTCGAGAGTGACGCCATAAAACTGACCGAGGCGCCTCCCGCCACGCAGTCGAGCAGGACGTCCGCAAGCGCTCCGACGTACTGACGCCCCTCCGCCGCACTCAGCTGCCGGATCTCGATCACGAGACCAGCTTACAATTCCTTGGTCCTGCTTTTGAAGCCTCGGATGGGCGACCTGCGACATTGCTGCCAAGATGCACGGCGAGCGCTCATCGCCAATCTTGGGGATGGTTCAGGCCGGAGGGCAGTCACGATCTCGATCATCTTCAATGCCCGCTGATCCCGCCCCAGGGCGAACTCAAATGATAAAAGGCCGCCGGACCGATCATTTCCACGCGCCGAATCTTGCCGTTCTCAATCAGGAACGCCTCGGTCACCAGGATGCTGGAGGGCGAATTGAAGAACGGGAAGGTATACGGGCGGCCGTCCGACAGGATGCCTGACTTCACCGTTCCCTGATCGAACACCACGTGCGCCCAAACCACGCCGCGCTCGGCGTCCACCAGCGGATAGCGTCGGTCATGAATGGCCTGGACCACAAAATAGTAGCCCAGTTTGAACTGCGACAGGCAATCCATGGCAAAGCCGTTGATGGCGTCCTTGGGCTCGTTGGCGGGCCTGGGAACGTTGGTGGTGTGGGAGCCGTTTTCAATGCGGTCGCAATCGTTGGTGAACGGATACGTGCCGGTGCCGTTGACGCCCTTGCCGTCGTTTTTCTCGAGACCGCTGAAGTAGGCATCCGCGATCGAAATCATCTCAGGGCGCGAGAGCCGCTGCGCGGGAGGAAGGGTCTTGAACCACATATCCTCGGGCTTGTAGCCGGGCTTATCCAGTTCGGGAATGTTCGCCGGACCCCCGCCGCCTTGACGGAAATAGATGCTTTCAATTTCGGTGATGCGGCCGAGCTGGATGCGCAGGCGCATGCTCATGAGAAGCGGCTTGTCGGCTTCATGCATGGTGCCCATGAAGACCACCTGGCCGGCGTCGGGGTCGGCGAAAATGTGCTTGTAGTTACCAGGGCCTTGCACGGTTTTCCAAAAGCCGTCGCCGAGTTGCAGGACCTGGTCGTTTTCAGTGTACTTGACGTCGGCGGAGAGCGGCAGCCGCTTGGGGTCATGCGCGGCCAAGGCAGCGAGATATTGATTGACCACGTCCTCCAGACAAGCGCGGTTGCAGTTGAGCGGGATGGGCCCCGTGGAGGCTTCCGCCTGGGGAGCGAAACAGCCTGCGAGCATAGCGGCGGCGATTGCGGCCGCGCCGAGGGCGGCGAGGGTAGGGCGCATGGTCAGTTGGTCTCCTGGGATCGGATTCTATCAGGTCAGGGCTATCGGGCCGGGAAAAGTGGGATAGTGGGAGCATGGCGCGAGGCTGGGAAAGCAAGTCGGTCGAATCTCAGATCGAGTCCGCCGAAGAGCGCGCGGCATTGGCGAAGGCGCCGAAGCTCACCCCCGAGGAGACCGAACGCAAGCAGCAGCGCGAGAGTCTGCTGTTATCGCGCACGCGCGTGATGCACGACTTGGAGACGTCGAAGAATCTGGGCTATCGTAAGACGCTGGAGGCGGCGCTGAAGCATCTGGACGACAAGCTCACTGCGCTCAAATGATGCTGCGCTTCACGTGTAGTGCGGTTCTCGGGTGCTGTGCAATCCTCGCGGTCTCGGACATGTCACAACTAGTGGCGCAACAGTTTCATATAGATCACGTCACCGTGGCGGGCAAGAATGTCGAGGCCATGACCAAGGCACTGAGCAGTGTTGGAGGAATCACGGCCCAATACGGTGGTCCGCATTCGAACAACGCCACCGAGATGGCGATCGCGAGTTTTCCGGACGGGTCGTATCTTGAGCTGATCGCAATCCAACCCAAGGCAGATCCGGCCGCGCTGGCCGCGCATTATTGGCACAAATTCATGGAAGCTGATGCCGGGCCGTGCGCCTGGGCCATCCGCCCCGCGGATTTCGCGGCTGAGGGGGCGCGATTACTAGTGTCCAAGATCGAGGTGAGTGAGCCGCGAAAGAGTGGGCGAAAACGTCCCGACGGCGTACAGCTAGATTGGGAGACCGCTCAGGTTGGGCCGACCAACGGCGGTTTCTTTCCATTCCTGATTCACGATTTCACGCCACGCGACAATCGTGCGTTTCCCAGCGGAAAGCCTGCGGTGCAGGGCTGGACCGGCATCGCCAGGGTCGTGATCGCGGTTCGAGATTTGGACGCCGCGATCGCGCAATATCGGCAAGCCTACTGGATAGACCCGCCAGAGCGGCAAGATGACGCCGAATTTGGCGCGAGGCTCGCTTGGTTCCGCGGAACGCCGGTGGTGCTGGCGGCGCCGCTTTCCGCCAAATCCCCGCTTTCCACCAAATCATGGCTGAGCGCACGCCTCGAAAGTTTTGGCGAAGCGCCATGCGCGTTCATTCTCGGCCCACGCAAAGGCTCCTCCGTCATGGCCGGAGCGAAGTCTAAATGGTTCGGACACTCCGTGTTTTGGGCCGATGCGGAGAAGCTCGGCTGGCATCTCGGCTTTGAACCAAAATGAAGCTGCTCGTTCTAGTGATGGCGGTCACGCCATTCGCCGTCGCACAAATCCAGATCGATCCCGCGATCGCCGCCGAGATCGCCAAAATCAAGGCCATCGACAATCATGCCCACCCTGTGCTCCCGGCTGCCGGCGACACCGGCTACGACGCGCTGCCGGTGGAGCACATGGAACCGTACACCGAGCCGGTTCGTACGCGCGCGGGAGCGCCGGCCGCGGCCGAAGCCTCGCGCCAACTATTTGGGAAGACGCCGCGGGCGGGCAGGATGGCTCAGGAACGCGATGGCTACCCCAACTGGGTGCTCGACCAACTGGGCATCGAGACCATGCTGGCCAATCGCATTTCGCTCGGACCCGGCATTGCGCCGCCGCGATTCCTGTGGGTGCCCTTCGAAGACGCGCTGCTATTTCCGCTGGATAATCGCGCGCTCGCGATAAATTCCGATCGCAAGGCGTTCTTTGATGACGAAGACCGCCTGCTCGCGCGCTACCTGAAAGAATGCGGCTACACCAAGCCGCCCGCGTCGCTCGATGAATATTTGCAAAAGGTGGTGGACGCGACGCTCGAACGTCACAAGCGCGGCGGAGCGGTGGCGATTAAGTTTGAAGCCGCATATTTGCGCTCGCTTGATTTCGACGATGTTCCGCGCGCCGAAGCAGACGCAGCATACGCGCACAAGGGGCCGTACAAAAAACTGCAGGATTACATCTTCCGCCACATTGCGGCCGAGGCTGGGCGTCTGGGAATGGCGGTGCATCTGCACGTGGCCTGGGGCCCGGGCGGCTATTTCCACATCGCGGGAACAAATCCGCTGCTGCTCGAATCCGTGTTCAACGATCCGCGCCTGCATGGAACCAATTTCGTTCTGCTGCACGGAGGCTGGCCGTTTACTCGCGAGATCACGGCGCTGTTAACCAAGCCGAACGTGTACGCCGATTTCTCCGCGCAAACACTTACGAATTATCCTCGGAACGTCGCGCAGGTGCTTCGGGAGTGGCTGGAACTCGCGCCTGACAAAGTCTTGTTTGCGACCGATGCCTATCCTTATTCAGAAGAGCTGGGGTGGGAAGAATCCGGCTGGGTTGCGAGCGACACAGGCCGTCAGGCGCTTGGCTTGGCGCTGACGGGAATGTTGAATGACGGGGAAATCACGCGGGATCGGGCCTTCGAGCTGGCGCATCTAGTTCTGCACGATAACGCCGCGAAACTGTACGGTTTGAAATAGCCTGCTATCCTGAAGTGGCACTCTTTTCCCGCCAGGAACATCAACTTGAAAATTGGTTTTGTAAGTCTCGGCTGCCCCAAGAACCTCGTGGATACGGAGGTCATGATGGGAGAATTGTCCGAGCGCGGGCACGAGCTGACCTCGCAACCGGCCGACGCCGACGTCCTGGTGGTGAACACGTGCAGCTTCATCGATCCGGCCAAGCAGGAATCCATCGATACGATTCTCGAAATGGCCGAGTACAAGAAGACCGGCCGCGCCCAAAAGCTGATCGTCGCGGGATGTTTGGTGGAGCGCTATCGCGATCAGATTCGCGGCCAGCTCCCCGAAGTAGACGCGCTCATCGGCACCAACGAGCTCTCGAAGATCGTGGCTTTGTGTGAAGGCTTCGAGCCGGCATCCAACTCGCTGGAACCTTATCTCTACCACCACCTCACGCCGCGCGTGCTCGCGACCGCGAACCATTTCGCTTACATCAAGATCGCCGAGGGCTGCGATCATCCCTGCTCGTTTTGCGTGATCCCGCAGTATCGCGGCAAATTTCGCAGCCGCCGGTTTGAATCGGTGATCGCAGAAGCCACGCGGCTGTTTGCTCGCGGCGTGCGCGAGATCAATCTGATCGGCCAGGATACCACGTCGTACGGCGTGGATCTGGGGATCAAAGACGGCCTCGCGCAGTTGATGGCGCGCCTGGCGCAGATTGAAACCGCTCACCAGAAGTGGATTCGGTTTTTGTATTGTTATCCGAACCGCATTACGCAAAAGCTGCTGGACACCATCGCCGAGCACTCGGCCCTGGTGAAGTACATCGACATGCCTTTGCAGCACGCAAGCGCCGACGTGTTGAAGCGCATGAAGCGCGGGTCGCACGGCGATTTCTTCTTGAGGTTACTGGAGCGGATACGCGCGACCATTCCCGGTGTGGCGATCCGAACCAGCATGATTGTTGGCTTTCCCGGCGAGACCGAAGCGGACTTTGAGATCCTGTGCGATTTCGTGAAGGCCGCCGAGTTCGACCGGCTGGGCGTCTTTTCCTATTCGGACGAAGACACCAGCGCAAGTTTTCATCTGGATGCCAAGGTGGATGGCCGCGCTATTTACCAGCGCAAGCGCAAGCTGATGGCCCTCCAGCGGCGAATTTCGAAATCAAGGAATCGCAAGATGATCGGGCGGGAAGTGGACGTCCTCATCGAAGGCCCGTCGCCTGAAACCGAGCTGTTGTGGCAGGCGCGCATGTCCACGCAGGCACCAGAGATCGATGGGTTCTGTTACGTGAACGATTTCCAGGGGGCTGAGCCGCGCCGCGGTGAAATCCGCCGCATGCGAATCACCGAAGCGCACGACTACGATTTGATCGGAACGCTGGGCACGCCGACGGAAACACCGGCCGCGTCTTCAGTGCAGGATGCGTTCCCTATTCTCGCGACGCGATGAAGTGTCCTATCTGCAAAAAGGAAGTTTTTTCCGATAGCGCGTTTTATCCCTTCTGTAGCGAGCGCTGCAAGCTCATCGATCTGGGTAACTGGGCCAGCGAGAAATACGTGATCTCGACGCCGGTGCAGCCGGAGGATCTCGAGAACGACCGCATGAACCCCCGCGAAAATCGGGATGACGATGACCTTTAGCCCCAACACTGTGCCCAAGGTACATGCGGCTTCAGCCGCGTTTGTTCTGTATGGAAGGGTACATGCGGCTTCAGCCGCGTTTGTTCTGTATGGAAGGGTACATGCGGCTTCAGCCGCGTTTGTTCTGTATGGAAAGGTACATGCGGCTTCAGCCGCGTTTGTTCTGTATGGAAGGGTACATGCGGCTTCAGCCGCGTTTGTTCTGTATGGAAGGGTACATGCGGCTTCAGCCGCGTTTGTTCTGTATGGAAGGGTACATGCGGCTTCAGCCGCGTTTGTTCTGTATGGAAAGGTACATGCG
>Ga0302324_100008847_pt1 | contig 21167 bp, 19 predicted proteins | sample Palsa_T0_1_FD_201949 | JGI IMG/M metagenome (GOLD analysis project Ga0302324, IMG submission 201949) | Peat permafrost microbial communities from Stordalen Mire near Abisko, Sweden - Palsa_T0_1 | ecosystem: Environmental > Terrestrial > Soil > Palsa > Peat permafrost | place: Sweden: Abisko...
CCGGCAAAACCACATCCGCCGGCAAGTTGGCCGCCTGGTATCGCGCCCGCAATCGCACCGTGCTGCTCTGCGCGGCAGACACTTTTCGCGCCGCGGCCATCGAGCAGCTCGAAATATGGGCCACGCGTTCCGGAGTGGAGATGATCAAGACCCGCCAGGGCGGCGACCCGGCCGCCGTTCTCTACGACGCCGCTTCGTCGGCCAAAGCGCACAAGATCGACGAGCTGATTGTCGACACCGCCGGCCGCCTGCACACCAAGACCGGCCTCATGGACGAGCTAGAAAAAATGCGCCGCACCGCCGCAAAGTTGATCCCCGGCGCGCCGCACCAGGTGCTCCTCGTCATGGACGCCACCACCGGCCAAAATGGATTGCAGCAAGCGCGCCTCTTCACACAAGCCGCCGGTGTCACCGGCATCGTCCTCACCAAGCTGGATGGAACAGCCAAAGGCGGCATCGCCGTAGCCATTGCGCAAGAGCTGAATCTCCCCGTCCGCTTCGTCGGCGTAGGCGAGCAGATGACCGACCTGCTGGAGTTCGACCCGGAAGCCTTCGTCGACTCGCTGCTGGGATGACCCGGCCTGACTGCTCAACACAGCAGACATATCGTTACTTATACGGATTCTGTCCTAATTACTCGGCTCGAAGCGAGTCGACTGGGTCGACAGCAGCAGTTCGGCGCGCCGGCAGATAGCTTGCCAATGCCGCTGCAACCACCAGGGCCACCGGTACGGCTGTGAACGTGACCGGATCGAGCGGACTGATGCCAAACAGCAGCGTTCGCATCAGGCGCATGAGTGCGGCTGCGGCGCCAAGGCCAATAGCCGTCCCGACGCCGGTAAGCACCAGCGCCGAGCGAACGAACATCCATACAAGTCCGCCCTTGGTCGCGCCCAGAGCCATGCGGATGCCGATCTCGCGCGTGCGCTGCGAGATTGCATACGAGATCACGCCATAAATTCCGAGGATGCCGAGAGCGAGCGCCATGGTTCCGGCAATGGCCAGCATGACCAGCGTGAACGAAGTGCGAGCCATGGAGTCCGCGTAGATATCCTGCATGGTGCTCACGTCGGCCACCGGCAGATTCGAATTCACCGACCAGACGGCCTGCTGCATTTCTTTGATGAAGGCTTGGGTTCCAGCACGATTGCTGCGCATCGCGAAGTAGGCGCTGCGCCACGCAATCAACTTTTCCGGAACGGAGGGATTGCCCATCAACGAAGGCCAGTAGACGGTTGCGGGCGACACCTGATCCACGCCGTTCTCTCGCACATCTTCGACCACACCGACGACTTCATGCCAAGGTTGGGTGGGAAATTCCTGGAAGCGCTTGCCGATGGCCGCCTGGGGCGATCCCCACAGCTCGCGGGCCAGGCTCTCTGAGACGATTCCGATGGGCCGGACGCTGTAGATTTCGTTCCATGTGAAGTCGCGTCCGGCGACGAACCTTGTTCCAGCGGTGCGAAAGTATCCAGGCGAGACGTAGTTGAACAGGCGCATAGGCGCAACGCCGTCTTTGTAGGGAATGCCTTCGGGGAATATATTGTCCCAGGCCGGTTCGCCAGCACTCATGGGAACAGCAGCGGCGAAGCCTGTGGAAGAGACACCCGGAATGGCAGCCAGCTTGTCGAGGATGCTGTTTTGCATGCGCAGGACTGTGGTGGAATCGCGCACCAGCGTCTCCGGCATGGATATGCGCATCACCTGGAGCGATGCGGGATCGGAGAAGCCGGGATCGACATTGCGCATGGCCAGGAAGGTGCGGATCATCAGCACAGCGCCGATCAGCAGCACCAGCGCCATGGCCACCTGCGACACAACCAGCAGGTTGCGGCCACGCTGCCGCTCGCGGCTTACGCTTGCCGTGCGCACGTTCCCGAGCGAGGTGAGGCCTTGCCGCGAATGGGCTTGGCGCAATACAGGCACAGCGCCGAAGAACAGACCGGAAAGCACGGAGAGAATGAGCGTGAAGGCGATCGAGCGGCCGTCGAGCGAAATCTCACTCAGGCGCGGCAGCTCACCCGGTCCGATCGCCGTCAACAGACGAAGTCCAGCGTATGCCACGGCCACGCCTGCGGCTCCTCCGAGCAGGCCCAGCGTCAGGCTTTCGAGCAGAAGCTCACGCGCAATCCGCCATCGCCCCGCGCCCAGCGCCGAGCGGACCGCAAGCTCCTGCTGGCGACCATCGGCGCGGACCAGCAGCAGGTTGGCCACATTGGTGCAGGCGATCAGCATCACAACGCCAATCGTTCCCATCACCACCCAAAGCACTTTTTGGATGCTGCCCACAACGGTTTCCTTCAGCGGCTGCAGCGCCGGCGCGATCTTCCAATTTAGATACCAGTGCGGATCGGTGCCCGGACCATTGGACCATGAGTCCATCCATACGTTGAGCAGCCTCGCCACGTCGCCGTCTGCCTCGGCAAGTGGGACGCCGGGCCGGAGCCGCGCGATACCTCGATAAGCAAAGCCTGCCAGCTGCTCGTTTCTCGGATCGAACGCCAGCGGAACCAGCAGATCGAAGTCGTAATTAACAACCTTGAACCCGCGCGGCATCACCCCGGCGATTACGCGTGATTGGGAATCGACATTGATGGTGCGTCCAACGACGCCAGGATCGCCGCCGAAGCGGCGCTGCCAGTAACCATAGCTCAACATCACCCGCCCCAGTCCATGGGCGTCCTGATCGGCCGCCGTAAGCCATTGGCCGGTGGAGGCAGGAACATTCAGCGTCTCAAGAACGCCGCCGGAAATCTGCGCGGTGTTTACCTGCTCCGGCTGGGCTAGCCCTGTGATGCTCGCCGTCCCCGGTAACCACACGCCAACTGACTGAAAGACACGGTTATGCGCGGCGAAGGTGAGATACATCGAGGCCGAGAGGCGCAGCTCACTGCGAAACTGAGCCAGCCCGGGCGCACCCGGCGCATTGAGGTGGAGCGAGACCAGCTGTTCCGGCTCCGGGTAAGGCAGCGGCCGCAGCAGCACGCTGTTGAGTACGCTGAAGACCGCGGTATTCGCTCCAATGCCGATGGCCAGCGTGAGCACCACGGTGATCGCGAACCCCGGCGACCGCCCGAGACGGCGGAATACGTGCTTCAGATCCGCAAGCAGCGATTCCAGTCTCCGCCACTGCCACACTTCCCGGCTCCGCTCCTTGAGGAGTGTCACATTACCGAATTCGCGCCGCGCGGTTTGTTCGGCCACAACGCGTGGCATGCCCTCCCCCATCAGCTCATCGATCCGCTCGTCGATGTGTTCCTTAATGGAGACCGAGATGTCATCGTAGCGGCGTTTTCTGAAGAAGCGACTGAATCCTGACAATCCACACCTCCTACGCTTTGGCCGCGGCCAGCACGCGGGAAAAGCCTGCAAACATCCTTTCGAAGCTGACGACTTCCGTTTCCAGATGCCGGACGCCTGCATCGGTCAGCCGATAAATCCGGGTGGGACGCCCCTTTGCGGACACACCGATCTCCGATTCGAGCCATCCCTCCTTCAGCATTCGCTGCAGAGCCGGATAGAGCGAGCCCTCTTCCACACGGAGCAGGTCGTCGGAAACCTGCTTGATATGCTTCACCAGCGCATAGCCATGCATAGGCCGCAGCCGCAGCGATTGGAGAATCATGATCTCCAGCGCGCCGGGGAAAAGGTCGCGATGTTCGGAGTTCTTCAACATTTCGAGGATTATAGAATCAAAATACCTATTTTGTAAATAGGTATTTCAGCAACACAGCTCCCAACGTAATTCTCCCTGACGCATGTCATAAGTCCGAAACGAACAGACAAGCCCAGAAAAATGGGGTTCCGGCTACCTATCGCCCGAACAGTCATTACCCCATGTAAACTTGAGAGTTCCCGCAGGCGAGGCGCAATGACCACTCCCGATCAAGACCGTTACTGGATGCAGCGCGCCCTCGAACTTGCTCGCCGCGGCATCGCCGTTACCTCGCCCAACCCCGCCGTCGGCTGCGTAATCCTCGACCGCGCCGGACAGGTTGCAGGCGAGGGCTGGCACGAATACGACCTTGTCGATCACGCCGAAGTCATCGCCCTCAAGGTAGCCGCGCAGCACGCCGGCAATCGTCTGCTCGGCGGCACCGCCTACGTCAACCTGGAGCCCTGCAACCACACCGGCCGCACCGGCCCGTGCACCGAAGCTCTCATCGCCTCGGGCCTGCACCGCGTGGTGGCGGCCACCATCGACCCCAACCCCGCCGTCGCCGGCCACGGCGCAGACCGCATGCGCGCAGCGGGCATGGAAGTAACGCTGGGCGTTTGCCAGTCCGAAGCGCGCCGCCTCAACGAGGGCTTTGCCCGCTGGAGCCAGCACAAACGCCCGCTGGTGCTTTTGAAAGTGGCCATGACGCTCGACGGCCGCATCGCTCCGCCTGCCGGCCAGCATGCGCTGCACGAGCCGTTCTGGATTACCTGCGAAGCCTCGCGCGCCGCCGTGCAGCCGCTGCGCTGGCAGGCCGATGCCGCTCTCACCGGCGTTGACACCGTGCTGGCCGACGACCCCATGCTCACCGATCGCAGCGGTCTGCGCCGCCGCCGTCCCCTGCTGCGCGTGGTGCTAGATTCCGCCCTGCGCATGCCGCTCGACTCCAAGATGGTGGCCACCGCGCAAAACGATGTCGTCATCTTCACGGTCTCCAATGACGAAGCCCGCATCCACGAGTTGCAATCGCGCGGCGTGCGCGTCGAAGTTCTGCCTGCTGAGGCCGGCCGCGTGCCGCTTGCCAAGGTTCTCGACAAGCTGGGCGAAGAAGGCATTCTCACCCTGCTCACCGAAACCGGCACGCGCCTCAACACCGCGCTGCTCGCGGCCGGCCTGGTTGACCGCGTGCATCTTTTTGTCTCTCCGCAGATTATGGGCTCTGACGCCGTCCCCGCCTTCCGCGGCATGTCCCACGCCATCCACATGGCCGAAGTTGAAGTGGAGCGTTACGACAACGACCTCGGCCTCAGCTCGTTGCTCAAAGACCCCTGGCCGAAGGAAAAAAGAGACTAAGCGACTAGGGATTTGGGACAGCAGGCTCATCGGGGAGCAAAAACCTCACAACCGATCCCCAATAGTCCAACCGCGGCCGCTGAAACGGCTCGTTGTGCGAAACATCGGGATATATCACCAGCTCACGGGTCGGCTCGCAGAACCCAGCCAGCTCCCAGGCCATGCGCACGGGAAATAGCCGGTCCTTTTCGCCGTGAACAATCAGCACGGGAACCGCGCAGTTGCGCAGCGCAGCCTCAGCCTCCCAGATGGCCGGCACCGCAAACCCGAAGGCGCGTGGAACGCCTACCCTGGCCGCGGCGTTGCGCAATGAAGTGAACCCTGCGCAAATCACCAGCCGATGGGCGCGCACTTTTGCAACCAGGGCCAAGGCAACCCCCGTCCCCAGCGACAATCCAAGCACCGTCACCGGCAACGGGGCCGTCATCCGCTCAAGAAAACGGAACGCGGCAACCGCATCCTGCTCCGCCCGTTTCGCTGAGAAGAAGCCCCGGCTGCGCCCGTATCCGGCGTAGTCGAAGACCAGCGAAGCCACGCCGTTGGCGGCAAGCAATTGCTGCACGCCATGCCAGTGCTCAACCGTCTCACCAATGCCATGGCAGATGAGCACGCTGGCCCGCGCGGCAGTTGAATCAGGCCGCACCAGAACGGCATCGATAAGTTTCTTGCCGCTGGGAATGGAGTGACGGGAGGTTCCGGCGCCGGCAGTCTCGCTGCGGCCATTCCAGGGAATCCTGCGCAGCAGCCGGTCGCGTGCCAGGCAAACACGCCCGGTTGCGGTCACAGCCACCGAGAGCAAAACATCCCGCGTTCGATTCCCGGCCACCTTCAGGTCAACCCCTGTCAAGAATTGTACAGAGATCAGGGATCAGTGTTCAGGGATCAAGATTGGAGGCAAGTCGGGGATGGAGGCCACGCGAGCTGGCGTGGACTGATCGCAGACTACTGACCTCGAATCCCTTAAAATAAATCCATGTTCACCGTCATCATCGAGACGAGACGAAAACTGGCCATGCGGAAACAGAACAACGGCCTGCGTTTGCTGATCGCCATCTGCGTGGCGATTCTTCTTGCCAAGGCTGCTGCCGCGCAGAAGACAGTCTCGTTCCCCACCGAAGATGGAGGCGTGGTCTTTGCCGAAGTTTACGGGACGAGCGACAGAGCGATCGTCCTAGCCCATGGCGGCCGGTTCAACAAGGAAAGTTGGGCAGAGCAAGCGCGGACACTGGTCACGGCAGGATTTGAAGCGCTGGCCATCGACTTTCGCGGCTACGGAAAATCTCACGGGCCCGGCGACAAAGATCCGATGGACGCGCCGCTCCAATTCGATGTCCTCGCCGCGGTGCGGTATCTGCACCAGAACGGTGCGAAGACTGTTTCCATCATCGGCGGCAGCATGGGCGGCGGGGCAGCCGGCGATGCATCGATCGCCTCGAAGCCGGGGGAGATCGATCGCCTCATCCTGCTTGGCGCCGCGCCCAATGGACCGGCAGAAAAGCTCAAGTCCCCGATTCTAATCATCGTGGCGCGTGACGACACCAGCGGCGATGGTCCGCGGCTGCCCGGAATTCAAAAGCAGTTTGATAAGGCCCCGCAGCCAAAAGAATTGATCGTTCTCGACGGCTCGGCGCACGCCCAATATCTCTTCCAGACGGACCAGGGGAAGCGCGTGATGCAGGAGATTCTGCGCTTTCTTTCGGCAAAGTAACCAGAGGCGAACTCGCTCACGGCTCTCTCTATTGCCTGTTCCCTGCTTCCTGCTCCCTGTTCCCTGTTCCCTGTTCCCTGTTCCCTTAAGATAAGAACATGTTCACCGGCATCATCGAGCAAACCGGCACGCTCATTAGTCTGAAAGAAACCGGCGGAACTCGCCGCATCACGGTCGAGGCGTCAGGAATCGCCGGTCGCCTGCGCGAAGGCGACTCGCTGGCTGTCTCCGGCGTCTGCCTCACGGCGCTCGACGTAAATGAAACGTACTTCCACGCTGATCTGGCTCAGGAGACGCTCGACAAAACATCGCTCGGCGCGCTCGCTCCGGGTTCCAAGGTGAACCTTGAGTTGCCGACAGCAGCCGGAAGCCCGCTGGGCGGCCATATCGTGCAGGGCCACGTGGATGGATGCGGCACAATAACTGCGCTCGATCCCGTCATCTCACCCGCCAATCCGGCTTTTGACAAGCACACCACCGACTGGACCCTCAAGGTGCGCGTCCCGGAAAGCGTGCGGCCCTGGATGGTGCACAAGGGTTCGGTAGCCATCGAAGGCATCAGCCTGACCATCGCCGATTTCGATGGCGAGACAATCACCATCGCCATTCTTCCCTTGACTTATTGGCGGACCAATCTGCATACGCTCAGCGTCGGCGCTCCGGTCAACGTAGAGGCCGATGTGCTTGTGAAGCTGGCCCACGCGCAGATGATCGCGGCAAAAAAGCCGGAGTTCGAGCTTACGGAAGCGTGGCTGGCGGCCCGCGGCTATTGAAAGCGTTCTCGTGCTATAATCGACTGGTCAAATCGACTGGTCAAATTATGCAGACAATTCAAGCATCGGAAGCCAAAACCAAGTTCCTCAGCATCCTCGACGATGTCGAGCGAGGGGCAACCATAATTGTCACCCGCCACGGCAAGCCCATCGCCCGCATCGTCCCCGAAGTCCATATCGACCGGGAACGCGTCGAGCGGGCGATCGACGGAATGCGCGCCTTGCGCCAGCGAATCGGAAAGCTTTCACTGGAAGAGATTCTCTCCGCGCGAGACGAAGGACGCGCCTGATGCCATTTGTCCTGGACGCGTCAGTTTCGGCGGTTTGGGCTCTCGCAAACGAGTCTTCCCCGATTGCCGACATTGCCGCAGAGCGCCTGAAGACAGAGATTGCTTTGGTGCCGCGCCTGTGGTGGTACGAGATTCGCAATCTTCTAATTGTGAACGAGCGCCGCCAGAGACTGACGCCCGCCGATATCGCGATTTTTCTCGATTTGCTCTCCGCGTATCCTATTCAGTTCAAACAGGCCGAAGACGAAATCTCGATTCTTCGCCTGGCACGGCTATATCAACTTTCGTTCTACGATGCAGCGTACCTCGCCCTTGCGTCACAACATCAAGTGCCGCTTGCGACGTTGGACAAACACCTGCGAGCGGCGGCAGTTTCCGCCGGCATTCCACTTCTGGCGTAAAGCGGGAAAACAGGATGAACTGACGCTTGAACAACGCTCACGGCTTCGCCGGCAGCTTTGGCGGGTCGGTCACATAATCGTCGCCGGTGCGCGCCAGCAGCAGTGCGCGACGGTCGGTCAACAGCTTCAACCGGTTCGTCACCTCGATGAACTCCTTCTTCTGCTCCGCGGTGAGCACAGTTGCACCGGCACTCGCGTCCGGCGTAGCGCTCAGCTTGTTCAGCTCATCCAGCCGCGCCTGCAGCTTGGGAATCTCACGATCCATCAGAATCGGCCTAATGATCGTCGTCTTCGTCCGCCCGGCCGCGAGATCATTGCGATTGTTCTCGCCCCACACGGGCAATATCCCCACGTGCCCCAGTTCCACATGTACGCCGGCCGGCCCATAGTCCTTGCGCACCGCGGAAAACAGCCCGATCATCTCATCCCGCGGATCGCCGTTCTTGTCGGGCATCAGCCCGTCGACATAAGTCCGCGACTGGTTCGAAAGAAAATTGCCCAGCGAATAAAAGATCACCGTGTTGCGCCCGTCCTGTGTTTTGTAAGTCTCCACCGGCTGCAGCACATGCGGATGATGGCCCACCACCACCGACGCTCCGGCCTCGAGCATCTTGTGCGCCATGTCTACATCCTCGGGTCGCGGAGCAGGCGCGTATTCAATGCCCCAGTGGATTGAGACGACAAGAAAATCGCATTGCGTCCGCGCGGCCTTCACCGCGTCCAGCACCTGCGCCTCATCCGCTCCCGGCGCGCCGCCGCTTTCGCCTGGATAAGGAAAGAAGTTCACATGCGGCTGATCCGGGTTGTCGGGGTTGCGATTGCCGTTGAGCCAGCGCGTCATGCCCAGCCAGCCAACCTTGATGCCGTTGGCCTCGGTAATCGCCGGCTGCCATTGCTGCTGCACCGTGTCGCCGGATCCGGCGAAGAGCAGGCCTTCTTCGCGCAAATGCTCGCGCGTCTCCGTGAATCCAGGCCACCCCTGGTCCATCACGTGATTGTTGGCAAAGGAAACAATCTTGATGCCGCTCGCCTTCAGCCCATCGAGCAGCACCACCGGAGCATCGAACATGAAGGGCTTCGATCCCTTCGAGTGAGCCGGCGCAACCGGCGTCTCCAGATTCACAAATCCGAAATCAGCTTTCTCAAACACATCGCTCACATCGGAAAAAAGCGCGCCCCACCCCTGAGAATTTGTCGGATCGCCCGATGCAGCGGCCGCCGCAGCCGAAGCCCTCACCGCCTCATGCGGAATCACATCGCCGCCCACCGCAAAGCTCACCTGCGCCAGTTCATGCGGATAAGGAGCGACGACCGCCGCGAGCCGGCGTCCATGCGAGCCTCCCAGCAGCACAAGCACAGCGCCCACCACTACGAAAGCCAGCAGCACCGCGCCCGCGGTCCGCACGTACCAGCGATTGGCGTTTTCGGCCATTCAAAGAATCTCCTTCGGAGGCTTCGCTCTTAGCAGCTAGCAGCAAATATACCGAACGCGGCCGCAGTTGATTCAGGAAGAAGGTGAGACGGAGGGAGGCGGAAGTTTCGAACCCCCGCAAAAGCCCGGCATATTGGACGCTGCCCTTAGCCACGGAGAATTACTCTTCGCCGCACCAGGCCCTTCACGCGTCTTCAAGCTGCAGGCCACCCTGGCGGGCGATAGCGGTTCCACGATTGCTGTACTCCGGAGCCACTGCTCTCAAGTGCCTTTTTCCTTAAGAAGGCACTCGGCGCCGCATTAAAGAGAGCATGTGAATTGTGGAGCCGCTTTGATCATCCAGGCTAGAACGGCGTGCATGCCTGCGCCGCGTTTCCCTCCGCCGTTGCCCGGTATTGCAAGATCTGCACCTGCTTCGTCCCCGAGTAGTTGATCATTTTCCTCTCGCCGTCGATCACCACCCCCAGCAGGATGTCCTTGGTCGGGTCGTCGTGATAAATCGACCACCGGAATACCTCCTGGCCGTCACGGATCCCCGCGCGATACGCAGGACCTGCCGGATCCACCCCTGCGATGCGCTTGCTTTCAATGCTCTTCTCGTCAAATCCGGGATACACCACCGTCTGCGTCACTTGCTCCAGGCGCGCGCATTCTCCCAGCGTCTTCGGCAGCGGTACATCAGCGCCATTCACCGCCATCGCCCGCATCTGCGCCACCTGTTCCGGCGCAAGATACCGCGCAAACGCCGCAAACAATCGATCCTCATTCAATTCCGGCAGTTTCGGCCCCTGCGCTTCATTGACCAGGTCGAACATTACGTTATCCAATGATGCCTTGCCCCCGCTCCGCTCCCGGATCGCCGCATCCGCCCACAACGCCAGCGCCACGCCCCGCGTATACGACAGCTCATACCCCGGCCCCGACGAATGCGAAATCTTGAGCCACTCGGCGTTCGAGATCTTGCGCAGCGGCGAGTTCTGATACTCCCGCAGCCGCCGGTTCAGATCTTCAAGACAATCCGCGTAGGAGATCAATCCGGCGCGCAGCGTGATGGCCGCTTCGTAGTACACCGTGAACCCCTCGCTGAACCACTGGACCGCCTCGTCCGCTCCCTGCGGGCCCATGCTCATTGGGTTCCAGTGGTGAAACATCTCGTGCGCCACCAGCCGCACGCGCGTTGCGTCGAAGGTATCCTCATGAGAAAGAAACAGCATGAATGCATCCGTGAAGCCGCTGCCATCGTTGTCGCCCGATTTATCATCGAACGGCGCCAGCGTGACCAGGAAGAACGGCATCTGCTGCACATGCCAGAATTTGTTCTCCTCATCCACAACCCGGCGAATCTGCGCAAATGCCTCTGCGTCGGTGAACTTCCAGTTCCCCCGCGCCGCCAGCACCAGCGTGGTTCCGTTCTCACTGCTTTCAGTCACGCGAAAATTCCCGCCCGCGAACAGCCCATCCGCCACCTGGTACCACGGCGCCCGCACCCTCAGCAGCCGCTTCCCTTCGCCAAAGCTGCTGAACAGCGGCTTCCCCTTCGGCAGCGCCCGCCAGTCAAACGTCGCGTCTACATCCTCGGTGTGTTCCATCCCCGGATACACCAGCGCATTTTCCGTGTTGAAAAGAAAATAATCCGCATTGATGATCGCCATGTGCTCCTGCGGATGACGAAACCACTCCGTTTGCAGCGGGACCATGTCGTATTCGAGTTCCACCTGCTCGCCTGGACGGGCATGCAGCTTTTTCTCGCCCGGATCCGCGCTGTCTTCGAGCGTCGCCCCTGGCGTTAGCACTTTGAGATTCTGCGTCTGCCTGTGCAAGTCCGCCGCGCCGCCCCACCTCGCCGGCACAGCGATCCCCGTCACCGCCTCGACCGCGCGGAACCGCACCTCCACATGAAAGGCTCGCTTCTCCGCGATCGTGACCGGCAGAAATCGATACGAAATCGAGCGCACCCCGCCATGCGCCGAATCCGATCCCAATGCGGACGCCGCCATCGCCGCGCATAGCAGGATCGCCACAGCAGCCTTCACTGTGACCGCCTGCGCGTGTGGCGCAGCATTCTTTATCTCCCCAAGCCCAGCCTCACGGGAAATCATCAACCCGGCTCCTTGCGCTCAGCCAATTGTCATCTATTTCTCGAAAAGACGACCGGAGAGTCTTAGCCGCTCGCACTCGGAAAAACGCGCCTAGTCACAATGTGGCTTGAATACTTTCCCGAAGCCGAACTCCCTGTACGGGCCTGGTGAGCGCTCCTTCCCCCTTTCGCGTCTATCCCTTACAAGCCCAGGTAGCCTTTGCTGGTACCCTGAAAACTGAGAAATTGCCCTGAAAGGCCGGCGCTCCCTGTCCGGCAACTGGAGCCATGGCAGAGTTCGTAATCAAGTTAGCCGATGAGCGTGGACGCGTGATGGAGCAGACGCAGACGGCGGCCACCGCCGATGAGCTGCGCGCGCGCTTTATCCATGCCGGCTACCACGTGTTTTCAGTCCGCGCGCGGTCAGGATTCGCGGGCCTGAAGCGCCGCAAAGTCAAGCTTGAGCCGTTTCTCATCTTCAATCAGCAGTTTCTTACTCTCATCCGCGCTGGCCTGCCGATTCTGGGCTCGCTGCTGATGCTGGCCAAGGGGCAGAAAAACGCCCATTTCGCCGCCCAGTTGGACGACGTTGCCGGCCGCGTCAAGACCGGCGAGGCGCTCTCGTCCGCTTTCGAAGCGCAGAGCGGGTTCCCGGTGATGTACACCACCACGCTGCTTGCCGGCGAACGGTCGGGCAATCTTCTGGAAGTGCTGGAGCGTTTCGTCAACTTCCAGCGCATCACGCTCACCTTCCGCAAGAAGCTGATCACCTCGCTCATTTACCCCTGCGTGCTGATGACTCTGGTCACGGCGTTGGTCCTGTTCATGTTTGCGTACGTGGTGCCGCAGTTCGCCACGCTCTACGATCAGCTCGGCTCCAAGCTGCCGGCCATGACCATCTACCTGCTCGATTTCTCGAAATGGCTGAACCACAACCTGCTGTGGATTCTGCTCACGATCCTCGCGCTTGCCGCGAGCATTTACAAATTCGCCACCACCGAACGCGGCCGCGACTTTGTCGACGCGGTGCGCATTCGGCTTCCGGTATTCGGCAACATCTGGCTCAAATATCAAGTCGCGCTTTTCGCCCGCACGCTCTCGACACTGCTCACCGGCGGCTTGTCGCTGGTGCCGTCGCTTGAGACAGCGGCCCGCACCATCAGCTCAAGGCGGGTGTCGAAAGCTGTCATCACGTCGATTACCACTGTCCGCGAGGGCAAGAGCCTGGCCGAGGCGCTGATCTCGACCGAAGTCTTTCCCGATCTGGCTGCGGAGATGATCGCCGTCGGCGAGCAAACCGGCGCGCTGCCGCAGATGCTCAACTCCGTGGCTGAGTTCTTTGACGAAGATGTGGCCACCGCGCTCACCGCCTCGCTGGCGCTGATTGAGCCCGTCATCCTCATCATCATGGGCATCGTGGTGGTCTTCATTCTCATCTCGCTTTATCTGCCTATCTTCTCGCTGGGAATGACGGGCGGCAGCGCGGCAGGAGGTTAACAAGTTATGGCAGACGCAACCGTACTTGCGATTCCACTTTCGGCAGCAGAGGACGAGCGGGCCAACGCCGAAGCGCTGGCTCGCCGCTATCACGCCGAGTTTGTGGATCTGAAAAACTTCAAGATCCAGCACGACCTGCTGCGCACTGTGCCGGTCGAGCTAATGTTCCGCTATAACTTCGTTCCCATCGAGCAACAGCAGGACGCGCTGGTAATCGCTGTCTCCGATCCGTCGCGGCTCATGGTGCTCGACGAAATTGCCGGCCTGCTGGCGCATCGCATCGTTCCGCGCGTGGCGACGCTCTCGCAGATTACCGACCTGCTGAAAAAAACCGAGCAGTCGCAGCGCGTCCTTGACGAAGCCAGCGAGGGGCTCACCTTCGACGTGCTCACCGGCGATGACAACTCCGACGAAAACATCTCCATCGAAAAACTGACCAGCGAAGAAGACATCAGCCCCATCATTCGCCTGGTCGATACCACCATCTTCACGGCTCTCGAGCGGCGCGCGTCGGATATTCACATCGAAACAAACGACGATTCTGTTGTCGTTAAGTACCGCATCGATGGCGTGCTTCAGATGGCCATGGCGCCCATTGCGCGCGAGCACCACTCCACCATTCTTTCGCGCATCAAGATCATGAGCGAGCTCGACATCGCCGAGCGCCGCGTCCCGCAGGACGGCCGCTTCCGAGTCCGTTACAAAGGCCGCCTGATCGACTTCCGCGTGTCCATCATGCCCACCGTGCATGGCGAGAACGCCGTGCTCCGCGTGCTCGATAAAGAGTCGATGAGCGAGAAGTTCCGCAACCTCACCCTCGACGTAGTGGGATTTGCCGACGAAGACCTCAGGCGCTTCCGCCGCTACATTCGCGAGCCCTACGGCATGGTGCTGGTCACCGGGCCTACCGGCTCCGGCAAAACGACGACCCTCTACGCCGCGCTCAACGAGATCAAGAGCGACGAAGACAAGATCATCACCATCGAAGATCCGGTCGAGTACCAGATCCGCGGCATCACGCAAATTCCCGTCAACGAGAAAAAAGGCCTCACCTTCGCGCGCGGCCTGCGTTCCATCCTGCGCCACGACCCGGACAAGATTCTCGTCGGCGAAATCCGCGACAACGAGACTGCGCAGATCGCCATCAACTCCGCGCTCACCGGCCATCTCGTCTTCACCACCGTTCACGCCAACAACGTGGTCGACGTGCTGGGCCGCTTCGTCAACATGGGCGTCGAGGTCTACAACTTTGTCTCCGCGCTTAACTGCATCCTCGCGCAAAGACTAGTCCGCACCATCTGCGAGCACTGCGCGCACACCGTCAGCTACGGCGACGATGTACTGCATGCCTGCGCGATGGACCCCGAGGAGTGGCGCGACTTTCCATTCCGCGAGGGCCAGGGCTGCATCGAATGCGGCGGCACCGGTTTCCGTGGCCGTACCGCGATTCACGAGTTGCTCGATCTAACCGACCCCATCCGCGAACTGATTCTGGAAAAGAAACCCACCTCCGAAGTCCGCAAACTGGCCCGCAAAGAAGGCATGAGCTTCCTGCGTGAATCCGCGCTCGATCGCGTGCGCCGCGGCCTGACAACGCTGAAGGAGATCAACAAGGTTACGTTTATCGAGGCATCCCGCTAGTGACCCGAGTCGAAGATTCATCGCACAAAATCCGAAGTGCAGCCGCAGGTCCTTCGACTCCGCTGAAGTACGCTTCGCTCAGGATGACAGGCCATTTTTTGATAGTGGCTTTGGAGATAGGACGCTAGTGAAAGCGATTTTGAGCAAGGCCAAACTCGGGACCCAGCCTGGCGGACGCCCGCCTGCCGCGGTGGAGATTACGCGCGAGGGCGTCCTGGCCGGGGCGATTCCCGCACCTGGCCAGCCGCCGGTGTATGCATTCGTGCCGCTGGCCACTGGCGCTCTGCTTCCCGGCATCGGCGAGCCTAACTTGCGCGCGCCCGAAGCTGTGGCCGCCGCTATTCGCTCGGCGCTGGACCAGGTTTCGCCGCGCTCCCGCTCCGTGACGCTTGTAATTCCAGACACGGTGGTGCGCATCTTCGTGCTGGACTTCGATGCCCTGCCCGACAAGCCCATCGAAGCGTATCCGGTGTTGCGCTTCCGGCTGCGCAAGATGGTTCCCTTCGACGTGGAACACGCCGGCCTCAGCTACCAGGTTCTGGTCGAGAAGAAGGAAGAGGTCAAAGTGCTCGCCGCTGTTCTTCCCGGCCCCGTACTCGCCGAATACGAGGCCGCCGTGCGTGCAGCCGGATATGAGCCGGGCGCAGTCTTGCCTTCGAGCCTCGCGGCAATGGCCGCGGTCGATTCCCTGGAGGCGGCCTTGATCGCCAACCTGAGTTCGCTGGCGTTGACCACCTCCATCGCCAACGGCCAGGACCTGCTGCTCTATCGCACCCTCGACCTGCCTGAGAATCCCCTCCTGCGCCAGGAAGAAGTCCGGCGCGGAGTGGCCGTTGCCGCTGCGTACTACGAGGACAAGCTGGGCGGTCGCCCCACGCGGCTGCATTTTGCCGGGCATATCGGAAGCAGCGAGGAAGCAGGCTCCGAAGGATTCGCAAGCTGGATCGACGATCCGGAATTGACTGTTGTCGACCTGGCCGCGCGCCCTGCAACCGGCGCAACAACTTCTCTCGGATCGGCAAGCATCGCCGGCGTCACCGGCGCATTGGCGGGAGTGCGATGAGGGTTACTCTCAATCTCGCCACCCGCCCGTTCGCCGACCTGGGGCCGGCCATCAAGCGGCTGCGCATCGGCATGGGCGTGCTGGCGTTTCTGTCCATCCTGCTGGGCATCGGATTGCACGCCATCCACCAGAAGGCCGAGGCTGCCCGCACGCGCACTCATTCGCTCGACGGGCAAATTGCCCGCATCGCGCAGGAAGAAGCGGGCTACCAAGCGCTGATGCGTCAGCCGGACAACGCGCAGTTGCTGCAGCAGGCCGCAGTGCTGAACAAGATCATCGACGACAAGTCTTTCTCCTGGACGCTGGCCATGGAAGACCTTGAGACTGTCCTACCCGGCGGCGTGCAGGTGACCAGCCTCGACCCCGAGCGGCAGAAGGACGGCCACATCGTCGTGCACATGCGCGTGCTCGGCCCCCGCGACCGCAATGTCGACCTGGTGCGGAACCTCGAGCACTCCCGGCGCTTCCTTCTGCCCCGCATCACCGGTGAAAACACTGCCGACACCACGGCGGGGCCCGGCCAGCGGCTGCAGCCGGTAAGCGCCTCAGACCGCGTGGAGTTCGATGTGCTCGCCGACTACAACCCGGCCACGCCAGAGGAGCGCAGATCGGCGTCGAGGAAGGCAGCTGCGAAGTCCGAAGAGGATAAGTCAATGCGCGTCCCGCGACCGCTCCATCCGCTGCCCTCGCCTGCGCCTGGCCAGGGCCGTCCGCCCTACACCGGGAGTCCGAATCCGGCCAATCGCGTTCCCCTATCGCCCGCCGCCCGATTCCCGACGCGGGGGCCCAATGCCCCACCGATTTCCAAGCCAAATCCCGGTTTGCCAGGAGGGCCGCAATGAGCAACCAGCCGCCTACTCCCTGGCGCGAGCGCCTTGTCAATCCGCTCACCTGGCACTACGCCGGATTCGCGGTGCTGTTGATCCTGGCTATCGTCCTCGCCGTCCGCCTGGGCCTCGACTGGGCAGCCACCAACGGCCGGTCCGCCGACGCCCTGGCCGACAAGCAGATCGAGCTGAAGGCCATGGACCTGAAGACCGCCCCGCTGCGCGGCCTCGACAAACGCGTGGTTACTTCGCGTGCTGAAATTCAGGCGTTCTATCAGAAGCGTATCCCCTCCGAGTACTCCTCATTCGCTTCCCGCATTGGCGAGTTGCAGGTAAAGTCGGGTGTGCGCCTGTCCAGAGTGCAATACACCCAGGGTCTCCCCGGCGCCGACCTGACAGAGATCTCCATGGATTCCAGCATCAGCGGAAGCTATCCCGACATCATGCGCTTCGTAAATAGCCTGGAACGCAATGAGATGTTCTTCGTGATCCGGGGAATGCAGTTGACCAGCCAGCAGGGCGGCCTGGTCAACCTGCGGCTTCGCGTCTCCACATGGATGCGCCCGGCCGATGTGCCCAGCGGACTGCCGCCTACCCCCAAGCTGGGTGAGGAAGTCCCCGGTCCCAGCCCTGAGCCCAGCGCCATCCCAGCCGGCAAGGAGGGTGAGTAGCATGGCCATCCCTCTCGGTACTGAAAACAAGCGCCAGGTCTACCTCGTGATTGTGCTGTTTGTGGCCGTTATCGGCGGCGCTATCTACGAGCTCAGCGGTTCTTTCGGAGGGTCCTCCACGCCGTCTGCACCACCGCCAGTCTCACGGCCCGCGGCGCAATCGGGCTCAGCCTCGAGCGGGCGCCCGACCGGGATTGTGCGAACGGCTTCAGGCAGCCAGGGCGCCCAGGGGCCGGATGCCGAGAAGCTGTCGAATACGGGCCTCGACCCCACAGTACACTTCGCCAGGTTGGCCGAAAGTGAGGAAGTGGAATACGCCGGCACGGGCAGAAACATCTTCTCCGCCGAGTCCACGCCGGTAGTCATTGAGACGCAGCTGGCGTCGGCGCGCAACAATGGCGCACCGATTGTCACCCCCCCGCCTGTGAAGGTCGCACCACAAGCGCCGCCCATCGATCTGAAGTACTTTGGCTACACGCAGTCCAAGGACAAGAGCATCAAGGCCTTCTTCACTCACGAAGGCGATGTATTCATGGCCCGGACCGGCGAAATTGTCGATCACCGCTACAAGGTTGGCAACATTCAGCCAGCCAGCGTGCAGGTAACCGACCTGAGCTACAACAACACCCAGACGCTGACCCTGTCGTCTAACTAAACAAGGCATCCCGACGAAAACGATCACGCCAATCCGCCGCCGTCCCAAACCCTCCGAGGAGGGCTACCTGCTGGTTTCGGTGATGTTCATGCTGGCGTTGTTGATGATCGCGCTGGCCATCGCCGCGCCCAAAGTTGCCAAGGACATCCAGCGCGACCGCGAGCTTGAGACCATGCACCGCGGCAAGCAGTACGCACGCGCCGTCAAGCTCTACTACAAGAAATTCGGCGCCTATCCGGCCAATGTCGATGCGCTCGTAAACACCAACCAGATTCGCTTTCTGCGAAAGAAATATATCGACCCCACCACCGGCAAGGACGTGTGGAAGCCGATCGCCCTCGGCCAGAACAAGGCGCCCACCGCCATGGGCTTCTTCGGCGTGCCGCTCAACGGCGCGGGCGCCGGGGGCGGTCTGTGCGGAAACGCGCTGCCCAGCTCCACGCCGTCCGGCTCGTCCTCGTCAAGCAGTTTCGGCTCTTCGTCCGGCAGCTCGGGTTCCAGTTTCGGCTCATCATCCGGCAGCTCGGGTTCCAGCTTCGGAACAACCTCGCCCACAGCCGGCTGCCCCTCCGATACATCAGGCGCCGGCTCAGCCACTGACCCAAATGCCGCCGCGAACGGCGCCACGGACCCCAACGCAGCCGGCGGCAACTCCGGATCTCAATCAACCAATGACAGCTCCGGAACTACACCCGGAAGCGGAACCGGTTCCACCAGCGGCATCGGACAGTCTGGACAGACCGGGCAGACCTTCGGCGGGGCAGGCATCATGGGCTTCTCGCCGCAAAGCCCCAAGCAGTCCATCCTGGTTTACAAGAAGAAAAACCACTACAACGAGTGGGAGTTCGTCTATGACCCGATAGCCGATCAAATGATGATGCAGGGCGGCAACACGGGCGGTCTCGGCGGCAACCCCGCGACCGGCGGACCCGGTGGCATCGGCGGCGGAACTGGCAGCGGAATTGGCGGCAGCGGAATCGGCGGCTCTAGCTTCGGTGGAAGCTCCGGCATCGGCGGCAGCTCCGGCTCGCCCGGCGGCCCCGGTTCCGGCAGCACACCTCCGCCGCAGCAATAAGAATCGACCGTAAGTTCGCCAAATACCCAGACGCACAAAGGCCCGTCCCTCGGTTGAGAGACGGGCCTTTTCGCGAATCCGAATCTTCTACGCTGAACGCCGTTACACGCTGAACGAAGAACCGCAGCCGCAGGTCGACTTCACCTGGGGGTTCTCAAACTTGAAGCCGGCCGCTTCCAGGGTCTCCACGTAGTCCACAATGCAGCCATTGAGGTACATCAGCGATGTGGCGTCGACAAAGACCTTCAGATCGTCGAACTTGAACACCTTGTCCATCATGCCGCTCTGATTCTCGAAGGCCATGGAGTACTGGAACCCCGAGCATCCGCCGCCCACCACGCCGATGCGCAGCCCCGCGGGCAGGGGGTCCTGGGTAGCCATGATCTCGCGCACCTTGGTGATGGCCTCAGGGGTCATGTGAAGGGGAGCCTTCTTTTCGGTTTCCTGTGCGGGTGCAACGGTCGCTGTGGCCATGGGTTTCCTCTCCAACTTTGGAATCTTGCCGGTATCTCTAACTCTACCTGTTTCAAGAGCCGGGACACAAGTGCCAATCCCGGCAACATCCCATTGGATGCAACAGAAGGGCTGGGGGTCGCAGCATTGAGCGCATTTGGGAGCAGCCCTGAGCGCGCTTGTGAGCAGCCTTGAGCGGATTCGGGAACGGAGCGCGGCCGCTCCGCAAGACGGACCAAACACAGCCATTTAAGGCCTGTTCACCCTGCCAAAATGACTGTGATGCCGATCACCTCAAAGCGCCTCTTCCGAGCTTAAGATTGTCAACCGTAAGGCCCCTCTACTCACGAGACCGCGATTCCGCTACGGACCCGCCGGTATCTGGGACCAGAAAATTCATTGGAGGTGCGTTATGCAAGGAATGGTACCGGTAATGTGGATGGTCTGGGGTGCATTGGTCCTAATCATGCTGGCTCTCAAGGTTTACAGCGGCAGAGTAACCCGCAACGAGGACGACCACCTTGTGCTGGACTCCGCATTCGATAATTTGAGGGCCGAGCAGGCCGCGATCATGGAGAAAGTACACAAGATTGAGCCCTTGAAAAAGGTGTCGCTGTGGCTGGCCGTGGCCGCGACAGCCTTCGTCGTCGGCTACTATGTCATAGACGTGATGAGCCAGTTCAAGTAGATTTCGGCAGCGCCGAGCGTCGTAGCGCCGGTCTCCAAACCGGCTGTCCTGAGGGCCTCCCGGCCCTCAGAGACTCAGCGACGCTACTCCACTTCCTGCTTGGCGCGATATCCGTCGCGCGCGATGATGTCGTATTTCAGCGGCTTGTTCTTCTCGTCCTTAATGCGCAGCGGCTGGCCTTCGTCGTCTACCAACTCCACGCGCAGCTTGCGATATGTCCCATCCTGCTTGGCGTTGGTGGGGCGATAAACCAGTTCGTATTTCGCGCGGATGTTCTGGTTGATCTGGTTGAAGTCGTCGGGCAACTCGGTAGGAAAACGAGGGAAATAGCTGACGCCGCCGGTCATGCTGGAGAAGGTCCTCATCTCGTTATCGGCCTGCAGCATGGTAATGCTGTCGCCGCGCACCGCCCGCGCGAAGCCCCCAGTGGAGATGGTGAAGATGGTAATGTCCTGCGCGGCCTTCACCCTCTTGATGATCTTGTCCAGGGTCAGCTTGGAGAAGCTGTCGTAGCCCGAAGCGATCAGGATAATGTACTTTTGGCCCTCAATCCGCTGCAGCCGGTCCAGCCCCTCGTACAGCGCATCAAACACATTTGTCTCGCTGAAACCGGGGACGCGCAGCGAGTCGATGGCCTGCAATAGCTGGCGCTTGTCCTGGGTGAAATCGAGCTGAATCTGGGTGCGCATGTCGAAGGTCATCAGCGCGACGTAGTCCTGCGGATGCAACTGCTGCGTAAACGCGAAAGCCGAGTTGCGCATGTCCCGGATCAGCTCGTAGCCGGCGTAGCTATTGGGGTTGCGCGGCGATGCAAACTCGCAGATCATGAGCGCCGTGATGGGCGCCTCGACCCGCTTGAAACCCTGCACCTTTTGCGCCACCCCGTCTTCATACACACGGAAGTT
>Ga0302324_100008848_pt1 | contig 21167 bp, 14 predicted proteins | sample Palsa_T0_1_FD_201949 | JGI IMG/M metagenome (GOLD analysis project Ga0302324, IMG submission 201949) | Peat permafrost microbial communities from Stordalen Mire near Abisko, Sweden - Palsa_T0_1 | ecosystem: Environmental > Terrestrial > Soil > Palsa > Peat permafrost | place: Sweden: Abisko...
GAGCATGGCGATCAGCCGCTGGCCTTGCGGGGGCAAACAAGTGAACGCCTCGCGCAGCGCCGCATGGCGTTCGGCCGCGAGCAGTTCCTGGTCGACCGCCTCGGCCCGCTCGTCTGGGATGATCTCGGCGTGGAGCTCGCAAACAACCGCGCCCGGTGCGTGCGCCGCGCGCACGAGGCGCCCGCACTCCCGCCGGGTGGTGGTAGCGAGCCACCCGGCCAGCGCGGCCGGATTGCGGATCTTGTCCAGCTGTTCCACCAGATGCATCCAGACGCTCTGGCCGATGTCGTCGGCGTCGTCGCGGCCGAGCCGGTACTGGCGGCAAATCGACCAGATCAACGGGGCGTACCGTTCGACGAGCGCGTCCCACGCCCGTTTGTCTCCGCCTCTTGCGCGGGTCATCAAGTGGATGACCAGCGGGTCATCACACGCCTGGTCGACGTCATTTCGCGTCGGTACATGGTGGGCGCAGGATGTCACGGCAGTCATGATCTGGTTCTCCTAACAATCGCGGCAGCCAATGCGCCTGACCGCGGTAGACTTCAATATCTACGCCGCCGGGAAGGTCGATATCCGATGTCCATCTGGCCAGATGTATGAGTTACGACAAACCCATAAGGAATGGTTCAGGTCGGCCATCGGAAAATTTAAGAAATATTTTTTACCCGGGCGAGTGAACCGTTCGGGCGGCCGGCGTCGTAAAAATCGTGTTGGAGCTGTGCGCAGGTGCCGATGCCGCGGCGGCGAAGGAGGTGACCAGTCGTGCCTGACCCAGACCCGGGGCCTGCTGACCGGCCGCCGGTCGCGCAAGGCCGCAGCGAAGGACCAACCGCAGGCACCGGGTCAGGGATCTTAATCGCTCGCAAAGATTCGTCGCCGCGACAGAATATCCTGTTCGGTGCGGCCTGAGCGTGAAACACCAGCCGACCTAGACGGCGCCAGGCGGTTATCTGAAGTCCCCTGCGAAAAGTGCCAGTGGCCAGGGGGTCTGCGGCGGTGACATGTCGCTGCCGACGGTACGTGTGAGGCGCGAAACGCTAAAAGCGGCAGCGAGAAAGGGGTAGACGCAGGTCACGTGGACAACATCATTTCCGATGCGGCGGAGACACCACTGTCGATAACGTGTCCTCGCCGCAGGCCAGGACCTCCGGCGTATACAGCGAAGGATTCGAAAATCGGGCTAGAGATAACGGCGGCGGTGCGCGTGGTGGCGCAGGGATGGGCTAATTACGGATCGTGTCGCACTGCGCCGATCGTGCGTGTCGAGCGCGCCGGCTCTTGCGCTCAGCCTGCCCCGCAGTGCAGCACGGTCGACGTCCGGCTCGTTTGGGGTTACTGGCCGACACGGCCGTCAATCCGCTCGCGGAGCAGGTCGGCGTGGCCGAGGTGGCGGGCATACTCCTCGACCATGTGGAGTATCGCCTCGCGCAGCGCGACGGTGGTGCCATCTTGCATGGGGCTGCGGATGGCGAGGTCGGGCGAGCCGGCGACGAACTGCTCCGCGAAGGCGACCTCCTCGCGCCAGGCCCGCCAGGCGCCGGCGACCACCGCCGGATCAGCCACCGCCCCCGCCCAGTCAGCGTCCTCAGCATCATCAGACCAGTACAGCGGCGGCGCGTCGGCCCGGGCCATCACCCGCCGGAACCAGTTGCGCTCGACGTCGGCCATGTGGCGGACCAGGCCGAGCAGGGACATGGTGGAGGGCGGCACCGAGCGCCGGGCCAGCTGCTCCGCGTCGAGGCCGGCGCACTTGAGTTCCAGCGCCAGCCGGTAGGCGCGCAGGTAGTCCAGCAGCGTCGCCCGCTCGCCTTCCAGTTCCGCGTCTGCCGCGAACCTCGGGTCCTGCGCCGGATCCATCCACATATTGGACTTCGGACCAACCGCGTTCCAGCGTTCGGGTACCACCTCCCCGCTGCTCTGCTCCGTCACAGCTACCAGCCTGTCATCCGGCGGCCGGGGTGGCCAGCAGAATGACCCCGCAAGACGATCCCGGGTTCTGGACCGGCGGCATGGTGCGTGTCAGGTCAGCGGCACGGTCCAGCAGCGGCTGGCAGCGAGGGAGGCCGCGATGTCGTGGGCTTCGCCGAGGGCCTCTTCGGCGGCTTCGGGATCGTGCAGAGTCAGGTGCTGGGTGTGGTCGAGCAGGCCATGAGCCAGCTGGTAGGAGCTGGACAGCCACCTCACCGCCCTCGGACGCCAACGCCGGTGACCCGCTCAAAACCAGCCTGCATAGGACCCGGCCGACCCCATGACCGGCGAGGTCCTCGCCCTGACGAAGATGAACTGGAACAACGACGCGCTCTACCACACCCTGCCGAATAGGTGCCGACGATCAAGAATCGCCGGCCGCTGGTCTTGTCAGCTCCGGGCATCGAGACGGTTGAGCAAAGCTGCGGCCGGATGGTAAGAAGGATTCACCGAACCGGCTTTGAGGCCTTCGAATAGACATACTGGTTAGTGGGGTGGGATATGTTCGTCAATGTAATCGCGGATGGATCGCCTCCGCCATCATGGATCGATATACATAGCGTTCCGCAAGATCTGATAATCGGAGTGGTAACGACCTTTATTGGCCTCCTGATTCTCTTCTCGATGAAACCGCGACTCGAAGTCGAGCTCAACTCGCGTCTGCCAAAGAATGAAGGTGCACCAGCAAGCGAGGGCGCCCGTGGCGGCCAGAGGTCGCCGACGCTTGGATTCACGGTGACTAATAAAGGCCTGCGGAAGGTACTTGAAGTGCAGGCGCGCCTGTTCCGGATCGACAGAACTGAAACGTTTGAAAGGTACAAAATCTGTCTCGACGTCGATGAACTTTTCGAGATCCGCGGCAGGCTTAGCCGAGCAAAGCCGTACATGGCACTGACGGTTCCCGGACAGCGACAGGGAGACGTGCCGCCGTCACCGAGTCTCGCTACGCGCAGGTGGCTGGCGAGAATCTACCTCGCTAGACTTCGACCGTCCCGGCGTGCGGATTCGGAAAAGAGTATAGCGGAGTATCGGCAGCGGCACGAGAAAGATAAGCGCACGAAGCAAGACTTCACCTTCTGGGCAAACAAAGAGATAGCGGATCACGTCGGTAAACTAAAAGAAGCTGACCTTGATAATCTAAAAGAGAGCGACTATATCCTTTTTCAGGTTATCGCCAAGGACGGCTTTACCGGGTTCACCCGCCTGCAAACAAAGCGGTTCTACAAACGTGACTTGGGAAAGAAGATCGCGCCAGCCGCAGCCAGCGCGGACGCGCCGTCCACACCAGCGCAACCGCCTAGCCTTACCACCCGTTGAAGCGCGCTGGAAAACGGTCGTTTCTGGTTGCTCGCGCTAAGTCAGGTAGGAGCTGCTCCGGTGCGAGCCCGCTCCCATGCGCCGTCAAGATCGCAGGCGCCAGTGTGCGCGAGCACAGCTTTCTCATAGGAAGCCATCAGCGGCGTCACGACTCCATTGCGCTTCTGCTGCTGCAAGTAGGAGATGCCATCACGCCGCGCGGCGCCTGCCGGAGCGGCGGCGCTTTGCACCGCGAGCTCAGCCAGCTTCTGCGCGGTGAGCGGCCGGATGTTCGCGGGAAGGGCTGTGTAGAGGCAAACGTTAATTCCAGCACAGCCCGCCAACTCGGCGATCCAGTCGGTCGAAGAAGCAGTATTTACCTCATCCCGGCGTCCAGTCTCACGCCGGTAAAGCATGTCGCGCGCATCGCCGACGGTGACGGCCTCGTCGAGTACGAGTACCGAAGCTGAGACATGAGCGCCTCCCTCGCTGACCGGCACCAAGGTCGGCGCACCATCACGGGTACGACTCGAGCGCGCGAACTCTACCCTGAACGGTGTCTGGACCTCGATCCGCTGAGTAACCGCAGCTGCGAGGTCCGCGCCAGGTTCCTCGCGGATCGAACCGAACGCCAATATCGCCAAAGTCGTATTCAACGTCCTCTCCGTATACCTAACGTTAGTGCCGCGGCTGTTGGGTTAGCCCGGTCTGTATTAAGCATGGCGCGGGGTCGCGCGGTCGATGAGGTGACCTACCGTTTAACAGAAGGTCTGTCATCGGCCCGGGAGCCTCTGCCTGATGCGGCTCCGCAGCCCGCTTTACCAGCAGAAGGGCCTGTCAGGAGCTCGTGGCAGCAGTTTAGCAGCCGTGCCGACGTGTGCCGGGTAATGCCGTTTCGTCCGTGTTATCCGTGTGTTGGACCCCTCCCGGACCCGAACTTGTGTTACTCCTGTGTTGGCCGCAGCAGCCGAGGACAGCCGCCGCGCCCACGCCGCGGACCGGCTTGCCTGCCCGCGGCCCGAAGGCAGGCCTGCGCCAGGCCACCAGTCATCCAGTTGCTCCTGCGGGCAGGGCCGGGAATGGCGCGCCGTGACGAGCGAAACGTGCGTCAATAGACCAAACCGCGCAGATCGCCGATTATTTGCGCGGCTAGATCATCAATTGTTGACGCTGGGCCTGCACAGATCATGCCGATATGGGTGATCAAGATCCCGCCGACGGGCGATGTAGTGGCTCACAGCTGACAAGGATCCTGGTTGCCTAGTTAGAGGGAAAGAACGCAACAGCAAAGTAACTTCGCCCTCGCTCTACATCGTGAGCGTGATCTCAGGAGCAATAACAGCCGACAGCCTGACCAAGGCGCGGTGCGGCATGCGGATACGCGGTTCTTGCGGAGGTGCTCGCTTGTTGGCGCCGTTCGTGACTGTTCATTATTCAGATAGTTGCACTCGTCTGTCTGTCGTCCAGCGCGGATGCCAGTTTTGCAAACGCGGACGGGTCTAGCACCAGTACTGCTCTCGCCGCGGTCGTCCACGACCCAACTACGCAAGTGACGGCGGCCACCCGGCAAGCAGACCGGGTATCCCCAGCCCCGGCCAATGCCTCCGCGACCTGAGCCAAGGCCTCCGCCTGCTGGTCCGGGGCGGTGATGGAGCGGGCCAGTGCCTCGGCCTGCCGGTGCATTCCGGCCCCGGCCAGGACGCTCGCGACCACTCTCAGGGTCACTGCCTGGCTGATCGGCTCGGTGATGGATCGGCCCAGTGTCTCGGCCTGCCCGTACTGTCCGGCTCTGGCCAGCGTCACCGCGACCAACCCCAGCAAGGGCGGGTCGTTAGCGGATCGGGCAAGCGTCTCGGCGTGCCCGGCGACGGCGGCGGCCCGCTCGTGCTGCCCGGCGGCAGCCAACACCCCCGCGACCTGTCCCAGACGCACCGCCTGCCAAAGTGTGCCGGCGGCGGATAGGGCCAGCGTCTCCGCTTGCCCGGCGACGGCGGCAGCCCGCTCGCGCTGCCCAGACCTGGCCAGGACGCCCGCGACCTCCGTGAGGACCCACACCTGCTTTTCCGGGTCATTGGTGGATCGGGCCAGCATCTCCGCTTGCCCGGCGACGGCGGCGGCCCGCTCGCGCAGCCCGGACCTGGCCAGGACGTCCGCGACCTCCGTCAGGGCCCCCGCCTGCCGGTACGGGTCGGTGATGGAGCGGGCCAGCGTCTCCGCCTGCTCAAACTGCCCGGCCCCGGCCAGCTCCCCCGCGACCCGCGCCAGGGCAAGTCCCTGCCGGTACGGGTCGGTGATGGAGCGAGCCAGCGTCTCCGCCTGCCCAAACTGCCCGGCCCCGGCCAGCACTCCCGCGACCTCCGCCAGGGCCTCTGCCTGCTTTTCCGGGTCGTTGGTGGATGCCGCCGCCGTCTCCGCTTGCCCGGCGACGGCGGCGGCCCGCTCGCGCTGCCCGGACCTGGCCAGGACGTCCGCGACCTCCGCCAGGGCCCCCGCCTGCCGGTACGGGTCGGTGATGGAGCGGGCGAGCGTCTCTGCCTGCTCGAACTGCCCGGCCCGGGCCAGCGCTCCCGCGACCTCCGCCAGGGCCCCCGCCTGCCGGTATGAGTAGGTGATGGAGCGGGCGAGCATCTCCGCCTGCTCGGCGACGGCAGCGGCCCGCTGGTGCTGCCCGCTCGCCGCCAGCACTCCCGCAACCTCCGCGAGGATCCTCGCCTGCCCGTCCGTGCTGGTGACGGAGCGGGTCAGTGTCTCCGCCTGCCCGGCGACAGCAATGGCCTGCTCGTCCTGCCCGGCCCCGGCCAGCTCCCCCGCGACCCGCGCCAGGGCAAGTCCCTGCCACTCCGGGCCGGTGATGGAGCGGGCCAGCGTCTCCGCCTGCCCGAACTGCCCGGCCCGCGCCACCACACCCGCGACCTGCGCCAGGACTTTCGCCTGCGCGGACGGGTTGGTGATGGATGGGGCCAGTGTCTCCGCCTGCCCGGCGACGGCAAGGGCCTGTTCGTCCTGCCCGGCCCCGGCCAGCTCCCCCGCGACCCGCGCCAGGGCAAGTCCCTGCGGGTACGCGTCCCTGATGGAGCGGGCGAGCGTCTCCGCCTGCTCAAACTGCCCGGCCCGCGCCACCACACCAGCAACCTGCGCCAGGACCTCCGCCTTCGGCCACGGATTGAAGATGGAGGCGGTCAGCGTCGCGGCCTGCTGGCCGACGGCGGCGGCCTGCTCGTGCTGCCCGGCTGCCGCCAGCACATCCGCTGCCTCTGCCAGGACCTTCGCCTGCCCTTCCGCGCCGGTGACGCAGCGGGCCAGCACCTCCGCCTGCCCGGCGACGGCTACGGCCCGCTCGTGCTGCCCGGTCCCGGCCAGCGCCCCCGCGATGCGCGCCAGGGCAAGCGCTTGCGAATGCGGGTCGGCGGTGGAGCGGGCCAGTGTCTCCGCCTGCTCAAACTGCCCAGCCCGAGCCAGTGCTCCCGCGACCTGCGCCAGGGCCTCCGCCCGCCGGTCCGGATCGGTGATCGAGGCGGCGAGGGCTCCGGCACGGGATGTCTGCCCCAAGGTGGCCCAGACAGCGGGCAGGCTGACGGGGATGTTGGTGTTGCGGTCGGTGAGCTGGTCGCGGTCGCGGGCTAGGCGTAGCGCACTGACAAGGTCAGGTGTGTCTTCCGCGGCGATGAGGCCCAGGGCGGTGCGGATCTCGGCCAGCGCGGCTGCGTCGCCGCCGGTCAGGTCGAGCATGCGGTTATGCCGGGCCCTGTCACCAGCACAGGCGACCATGCGGGAAAGATCACCAGAAAGGGTGGTCAAGAGACGGAAATAGCCGCTCAGGAGGTATTCGGGAGTACTGGGCGGCCAGTCCCTGGCACGGTAGGCGCCGGCCCAGCGGTGCAGGCGGTCATGGTAGCCGGCCAGGCGCTGGTCGCCGAGGTAATGGCTGGCGGTGGCCTGTAGTTCTTCATGACCAAGCAGGTAGACCTCAGGGGCCGTGCCAAGTGCCCACCGGCCGGCCCGGCGGGTGAAGGTCCGCCCGGCCGCCGTGTGCAGGATCTCTTCGATATCCCACAGCGGGGCTTCGGTCAGCTCTTCCAGGTCGGCGCCGGACAGGCCACCACGGGCCGCGGTCAGCAGCCCGAGCAGGTCCTGCTCCACCGGAGTGCCGCGCAGCAGGCGCTGCAGTTCCTGCCTGCTGAGCCGCTGGACATCCCGTCCGTACGAGGAGCCCGAAAGCGGGCGGATAATGTCAGGGGCGCGCAGCGGGTGCCAGTCGAGCACGTCGTCGGGGATCGGCGGGTTGGGCCGGCCCGCCACGATCACCCGCATCCCAGCTGGAGGACTGGCGGGCAGCAGCCCGGCGATGCTGTGGGCGTGCGGACCGGTGGTCACGCTGCGGTCCTCATCCAACCCGTCTACCACTAGCACCAGCCGCCCGCCCGCCTGCTGGCACGCGACGGCGGCCTGAGCCAGCAGATCCAGCAGGTATGCCTCCTGGGTCGCCTCAGGCAGGACCGCCGGCAGGTCCTGCCCGGTCAGGTCGGCTAGCTGCTCCAGCAGCACCTGGGTGAACGCCTCCCGGGTGTCCTGGGCGGCCAGCCGGGCGGTGATGAAGAACGACACGATCCGCACCCGCTCGCTTACTTCAGGCCGCAGCACGAACGTGGACAGCAGCGCCGATTTCCCCGCCCACGCCCGTGCCTGCCACCACGCATACGGGCCGCGGTCCGCATCGAGGCAGAACCGAACTAGCTCGGCCAGTTCCGTCTCCCGGTTGACGAGCTCAGGCGGCGCAATACGCCGGACCTGCTGCAGATACGCCGACCGGGTAGCAGGTTTCTCCTCCGGCTTACGGGCTCGGATCGCCTCCATCCTGCTGGTCGGCTCTGTCGTGCGGTGCGGCCGCGCCTTTCTACCCGGCTTCGCCCTGCGGGCCTCCTCGGCCGCGTCCACGGCTGGCTTGCGCGATCGCGGGTCAGCGCTCTGGTCACCTCGATCGGCCGCAGGCGGAGCTTTCGCGGCAGGTGGCGCGCTGGACTGGCGCCGGATACGCCGTACGGTCCTGATCAGTCGTGCCATGCCGTCCGTAGCATCATTGCCGAAGATGTCCACGTACTGAAGCGACGCCAGCGTACGGCCACCACCGATATCGAGGTCAGGTACTGGGCCGTCATCGAATCGGACGGGAATCAGCCACTGCACGCCCGGAGGGCGCAACCGGAGCTGCTCGACCGCCAGATTCAGCTCCTCCCACTGAACGGTACTTATGCGGGCACGACTGTTGTCTGAAAAGCAGGCGATGAAGACCAGCGCGTCGTTTTTAATCGCACGACGCATCTCGGCGAACCAGGTCTGGCCGGGCGAGAGGTTATCGGTATCGAGCCACACGCGGATCCTGGCCCTTCGGAGGGCCTGCGCCAATTCGGCGACACGGTCAGCGTCCTCGCGCACGTAGGAAATGAAGACGTGCCGTGGCTCCTGCACCGCATTCACGACACAGCAGCTTATGACAGTACACCTGCCTGCTGCTTAACCTGGCCAGCGGGAGCACCGGGCAGAGCCGGACTGGAACGGTTTAGCGCGGTCACCAGGGAGGCAGGAAGCGGAGGCCGCCGGGTCGGCCCCGACGGTCCCGGATCCGGGCAATCTGTTACGCAGCACACCGCCTATGCCGGGCCGACCCCTGAGACACGGATCTGCCCGTTCGGCACGTCGCGGCGCGGTCGGGCCGAGCGCTGCACGGCACACGTAGACGGATCTAGTACGTGTCCGGCCCGGCCTGCTGTCACGGTAGGTGACTTTGCCGCCTAGTGTCCTCACACGACACTCGTGGGCGAGGAGTCGTCGGGAACAGGTGACGGCGCCGAAGTTCTGCCTCGGTCGGCAAGGGCGGTCTCCCGTCCAGGGTGAAATCCCGGTCCGGGGAGATTCAACCGATTTCCGTGTTCAAGTCCCCCCTCGGACACCCAAACCGGGGAAATTTCCCCTAAAACAGACAATGCTTGAACACGCAACCCGGCCGCCTGCTGGCCGCTGGGCCGTCTGGCCCCTCCTCGCGGGGAGGCGGCCATGACCGCCCCGCTCATCGCTCCTCTCATTCCCCCGCGTGCCCGGCCAGGCAGCCGGGAGCGCGGCAGGCCGGCCACGCCCCGCCGCCTCCCCATCGCCGCCGCGCCGGAAGTCCCGGCGGTCCCGGATGACGTGCTGTACGGGTTCGGCCGGATGGATGAGTCGGGCCGGGTCGCCGACCGGGCCATGACCTGCGCGTTGGGCTGGCAGCCCGGGGACCGGCTGACTCTCACCGCCGCCGCGGGCGTGGTCATCGCCCGCCGTGACCCGGCCGGCATGGTCACCCTGCCGTCCAAGCCGTACATCGTGATCCCGGCCGAGCTGCGGCGCCGCTGCGGGCTGCGGGCCGGTGACCGGGTGCTGCTGGCGGTGTTCCCGGCCCGGGACGCGCTGGCCGCGTACTCCTTCGCGGTGGTGGACCAGGCGCTGCGGGCGCACGCCCCGGTCCCCGGTGAGGGGAGACGGCCATGACCGCCGCGAACCCGGACGCCTCCCGGCAGGCAGTGGTAGAGGCGGCGCTGGTGCTGCTGGAGCGGATGGGCCTGTCCCCGGCGGACCTGGCCGCCGTCCCGCAGCCGTGCAAGCCGATCCCGACCTTCGCTGAGTACGTCCCGGTCGTGTCGGCGGCCGTGAGCGCCGGGACCCGCCGGGCGTACGGCTCGTACTGGAACCGGGTCGTCGAGCACTGGGGCGACCGCCGCCTGGACGAGCCCACCCCGTCGCAGATCCGGCAGCTGATGGTTTACGTCAAGACCCATGTGGTGGCCCGCCGCAACGCGCGGGGCGGGCGCAGCGCGCAGGAGCACCTGGTGGCGGCGCTGCGCTGCCTGTACCAGCGGGCCGTGGAGGACGGGCTGATCGCCGAGGCGGACAACCCGGCGCGGAAGGTGGCCAAGCCGCGCCGCCTGCCCTCCACCCGGCGGGCCGTCCCGGACACCCGCCTGGCGGAGATCAACGAGGCGGCCGCGGCCACGGGCGATGATCCCGACCTGGACACGCTGCTGCTTAGGCTGCACACCGAGACCGCCTGCCGCCGCGGGGGCGCCCTCGCGCTGCGCCCGGACGATCTGGACCCGGACCAGTGCCTGATCCGGCTGCGGGAAAAGGGCGAGACGGTGCGCTGGCAGCCGGTCTCGCGCACTTTGATGGGCCGGCTCGTGCAGCATGGCCGGGAGCGTCACGCTCCGCCGGACGGGCAGCTGCTGCGATATGCCGGCGGGCGCCCGATCACCAGCCGCCGGTATGACCACCTGTGGACCCGCCTCGGCGGGCACCTGCCCTGGGTGCGAACCCAGCAGATCAGCATGCACTGGATCCGGCACACCACCCTGACCTGGGTCGAGCGGAACTTCGGCTACGCCGTCGCCCGCGCCTACGCCGGCCACACCGAGGGCGGCAGCGAGGCCGGCGCCACGTCGACGTACGTGCGCGCCAGCCTGGCCGAAGTGGCCGCCGCCCTGGCCGCGCTGACCGGCGAGCCCCATCCGCTCGCCACGACGGAAGGGTGGTGAACGACATGGCTGCCGTTGCCATCGACACGGTACACGCCGCAGACCCGGGCCAGTCTGGTCCGGTCCCGGGGCGGACCGCCGGACCGGCCGCCACTGACCGGTCGCCCGCCACCGCCCGGCCGGACCGGACCGTGCGGTCCTGGCCGCTGCTGGTCCTGGCCGCCCCGGCCGCGGCCGAGGTATGGTCCGGGTGGGTCGGCATCGCGCAGAAGACCGGGTTCGGCCTGGTCTCCCCGCTGCCGGGCATCTGGCCCTCGCTCCACCTGGACACCGCCGTCACTCTTCCGGCGTCGAGGCCTACGCCGCCTACGCGCTGCGCGCCTGGCTGTCCCGCGAGGACTAGATCAGCGCCGGTACCTGCCGGTTCGCCAAGTGGTCCGCGATCTGCTCGTTCGCGCTCGGCATGGCCGGGAAGGTCGCTTACCACCTGCTGGCCCAGGCCCATGCGGCGCGGGGGCCGTGGCCCGTCACCACCATCGTGTCCTGCCTGCCGGTCCTAGTACTGGCCATGGGGACCGCGCTGGCCCACATGCTGCGCGCGGACGCTCCCGCAAACAGACCAGGCAGCGGGACCATAGGTCCGGCTGCCCCCTGGTCCCCGGACCTGTCCGGCGATGAACAGGACGGACCGGACCAGGACCATGCCCCGGTCGGCGGGTTCGGCCTGCAGGACCCCATTACCAGATCGGCGCTAGAGAAACCCGTCGTGGACGTGCGGACCACAGCACGGAGATCCTCAGGCGCGGCTGGTCGCCCGCAGGCTTGCCGCAGCCGGGAAGCCGCTATCCCGGCGGGCGTTGCGCGGCGCCGGCGTCACGGGCTCCAACGAATCGCTGAATGCCCTGGCGCGCATGCTCAATGCCGAACTAGCTGAAGAGAGATAGCGGTTCCCGGGCCGATGCGGCCGGGCGGCGTGCTCATCGACCGTTCGGCCACTGGAGGGACGTACGATGCCGGCGTCTGAATACAGGACACGGACCCAGGCCGGCCGGACTCGCTGGAGCCCGCCAGGGCGATCCGTCATCGTACGGCCTGCTTAGTACGGCCTATGCCGCGCTCCACTGCCTCGACGAGGTAACGGCGCAGTTCGCCAGGGGAGATGATGCGATCGACCGAACCGACCTTCTTGGCCCGCTCGATACTGTGGATCCGGTCGAACTCGCCGGCCACCTCAGCCTGCTTCTCGGCCCGCACGGCGCCCCGCAGCTGTTCGAGCTCGGCCCGCAGCCGGGCTTCTCCCTCGTCACCTTGCGCGATCCGCGAATTCAAATCGACCAGGCGCCGATCCGCCTCAGTTCTCTTCCTCACTTCGCTGCTGAAGACGACTGCGGCTGCGGGCCCTCCGCCGATCACTGATGCGTACGACCCGTCGACCGCCACGACTTCGAGGCCATCGTTGAGCACACTGGAGAACACGACGAAGGCCCCGCCGTGATAGCGGGAGACTACGCAGAACACGATGGGCCCGTCGAAGTTGACCATGGCGCGGCCGATCTCGGCTCCGTACTCGAGCTGCAGCTGGCGCAGGGACTCGGGTGACCCGTCGAAACCCGAAAGGTTGGCTAGCACCACCACCGGCCGGTTCCCGCTGGCCGCGTTGATCGCACGGGCCACCTTCTTGGACGACATGGGGAAGAGCGTGCCGCCCGACCACGATTTCGGGCCGTCGGTAGGCGGAAGACCACGGCGGGGAACCGGGCGCGACTCGATCCCGATGAGGGTGACCGGGTAGCCGCCCAGGAGGGCGTCGAAGACTACCGAGGTGTCAGCGTCGGCCATCCCCGCCCACCGCTCGAGGGGAACGCCGTCGCTGTCGATGACGGCTTTCATCAGGGCCCGGATGTCGAATGCCTTCTTGCGTTCGGCGTTGGTCTCGGGCGAGAAGATCTCACCGATGGTGGTGAATTCAAGGCCCTCGAAGTGGTGCGGGCTGTTTCGCACATCGCGATCGAGCGGATCATCGGTGAAGGCGCGGCGCCCGAAACGCTCACCGGGAGCCACGTAGGCGAAATCGTAGTGGGCCATGAGGATACGGCATGCGTCGGCCAGGTCCGGAGCCCAGTACTGGGCCTGGCCGTTGGGGCCCATGATGCGGTCGTAGCCGCCGATGCCGAAGTTGTCTTCGGCGGCCACACCGCCCGAGTACTCCAGTGATTGCTTCCCGGTGAGGACCATGGCGCTGTCGGGCGTCATGATCAAGATGCCCTTGGTGTGCATCAGCATCGTCGCCTCGGCGTTCCAGTACGACTGGGCTCCGACGTTGATACCCGTCACTATCACGTTGATCTCGCCGTCGGCCTGGGTGAACTCGATCAGACGGCGCAGCACCCGCGCTACCCAGTCCATGTTTTCGGTGCCGCTGTCCATGGCGATCTTGGCCCCTGAGGATACGGCGAGCCATTCAACCGGTGCGCCGAGCGAGGAGGCCATGTCGAGAGCGGCCACGATACGCCGGCACTCGGGTTCGGAGACCGAGCCGAGGGCTTTGGTGGGGTCACCGAGGATCACCACCCGGGTCATGCCCTCGGGGTAGCGGGTGGTCGGAGTGGTGACGGTGCCGAAGACGATGGCTGACTTGTTCTCCCCGTAGGACCGGTCGACAGCCCGCGCCTTCCCGTCGTCGCCCAGGTCATACTCGCGAAACTCGGCCTGGGCCAGAAGCGGTCCCCCGGCCGGCGCGTCGGCGTGACCGGTGTCTCGCAGCAGCAATGGGATCAGCTCATACGGGTAAACGGTGCCTAGGTGCCGGGCCCTCATCACCAGCCGGGCGTACGCGTCGAGGGGCTTCAGTGGCGCCTGGGGGGACGGGGTCACCTCGAAGGTCAGGCCCGTACCCGCCGAGCGGGTCATCCGCAGCCGCACCTCCCGGGTCTTGCCGGTACCCCGGATCCGGCCCTGGATGCCCACCTGTTCGAGTCCGGCGCCACCGGTACGGGGAGCCAGGGTCCGCAGGACCGACAGCAGTTCGTCCTGGCCAAGCTCGATGTCCGGCCAGGCGTAAAGGACGATCCGGTTCCACTGCGGTGGCACGGGCCAGGCGAGGTTGGCCGTGGCCCTCCGTATTCCGTCCAGGCAGCTGTCGAGCACCTGCTCAAGAGCGGGAATGGCCGTCACCGACCCCGCGGCGTTTCGCAGCGGCGTGAGGTCGTGCACCTCGGCGAGCGCGACCAGGCGCCGGTCATCGGCGTTGGCCGGAGCCGTGGCCTCGAAGAGGTAGACGTCTTCTGGAGCAGGGAGCCGCCGCAGGTTGAACGTAGCCAGCCGCCATAGGTGGAGGCGCTCGGCCACCATCGGGTGCAGGTCATGCAGGACCTGGTTCTCGGCGAAGCCGTTGCCGTGGCGCTCAAAGGTGGAGCGGGCCACGTGCATGCCCGCGGTCGGCACCGAGATGGTGACCCGCCGCAACCCATCCGGGAGGGCCACGGCGGCTAGGGCGTCGGCGACGCGCGCACCGAGGCCTTGGCCGAACGGGGCCATGGCTCCGGCCCGCACGTACACGTCGGCCACCCCGGTGGCCGCTGCACCGACTTCCGCTCCGGCCGCGGCGAGAACAGCCGCTAGGTCGGCTAGCTCCGCGGTGGCTGTTTCGGCGGCCACGATGATGACGCGTTCGCCTGCCCTCTGAAAGGTCCCGGTAACCATCCGCCGTCCCTGCCGGTCGAAGCACCGGACGTCGGCCAGGTCCCGTATCTGGTAATAGCGGCGTGTCTGCACCTCGATCAGCTCTCGTCGTTCCGCGTCATCCTCGCCCAGCGCGGCCATCATGCCGATCAGCGGCTGCGGGCAGGAGACGAGGACTTCCATGCCGGCGGCCCGCTCCTGGCGGTTGGCTGTAGCGGCCATGGCCGAGAGCTTCGCGCGCATGACCTTGAGGGTCTTATCGTGGCCAGCCTGGATGAGCGGACCGTCGAAGAGACGGAACCGGACGCTGCGGGCCAGCGTGCCAGCCACCGGGTGGCGGAGTTGGGTGGCCAGGATCACCCGGTCGAGCGTCTCGAGCAGTTCGTGGCGCAGCTCGTCCGGAACATCAGGGTGGTCCAGGCGGAACCCGAGGATGGCCAGCACCGCGGGCAGCAGTGTGGCATTGCGCTGCTGGGCGAGGAACATCCACAAGAGCGCCTCCTCCAGCTCTGGCGTGTGCTCGAGCCCGTCTACCTGGTAGCCAGCCATCGCGTCGCGAAGCTTTTCCTGAAACGTCGACGGCAGGCCGGCTCGGCTGGCGTCCATGGTTCCCAGGAAGGCGTGGAAGAACTCACGGGGGCTGTGGACGTCCTCGGTCGCCTCGTCCTCACCGGTGCGCCGGTTCCGGCTGAGCCGGACAACGTCGACGTAAGCGTCGAGCACAGCCAGCTCGAGCCGCACGGTACCGGCGTCGCCTGGAGCCAGCTCTGACCGGTGCTGCCGGTAAACGGCGACGATACGGCGGGCCTCGCCGTCGCTGTAGTCATAGCCAAGGACCTGGGACCGTAGCTCGGCGAGTGCCCGGGCGACGCTGATGCTCGGGTCGCCCGAATCGGAGGTGACCAGGGCGGAGAAGTCGGCGCGGTCAGCGGCCCCCGCGGGGGCGGTGCGCTGCGGTTTCGTTTCCAGGCGGAACAGCGGGCTCCCGATACCGACGGGCGCGCCCACCATAGCCAGCACCTCGCGCACCCATCCGCCGACCGGGGCACGCAGGGCGACCTCCATCTTCATGCTCTCTAGCGTGGCCAGGCGATCGCCCGTTCCCACCTCCTCACCGGCGCGGACGGCGATGTCGACCAGCACTCCGGGCGCCGGGGCGCGGACCAGGCCGCCGTCGTCAACGGAAACCCGGTGGGGGTGCCCGTCGACCTCGACCAGCGTCTCGTTGTCCTGGCGGACCGACGCCACCCGGAAGGAATGCCCGGCGGTGACCAGACGCCGTTCGAACGGCCCGGCTCGTTCCGCGTCGGCGTCGATCCGGTAGCCATCGACCAGCAATCGGTAACGGCGGGCTCCGATCTGGTACACCTCGAAGGTGTAGGACGCTCCGCCGAGGAGCTCGACCCGGTGACCGAGTTCCATATCGGTTTGGGGCTGGCCCCCGGCCGCGGAGAGAAAGAAACGTTCCCGTTCGATCTCGCGATTGCTGTCGTAGGCGTCGATGGCGGCGGAGATAAGGGCGGCGGCTGCTCGCTGCCCCGGCGGCAAGTGGTCGTCCTCGCGCATCAGCCGTTCCAGCCAACCGGTATCAAAGCGGCCGGCTACTAGGTCCGGATGCTCGAGGAGCCCGGCCAGGAATGCCTTATTGGTCATCCCTCCCCTGATGACCACCGTCGTCTCCCGCAGCGCTCGGATGACCCTGGCGCGAGCCTCGGACCTGTTGCGCCCGTAGCCGATGATCTTGGCGATCATCGAGTCGTACTCAGCCGGGATGACGTCGCCCTGGGCCAGGCCGGTCTCGATCCGGACGCCCGGGCCGGTGGCCCAGATCAGGTACTCAACGGTGCCCGGTGCGGGCGCGAAGTCACGCTCGGGATCCTCGGCGCTCAGGCGCACCTCGATGGCATGACCCCGCGAGGCCGGGGGCTCCCCCTGCAGCTTGCCGCCGCCCGCCAGGTAGAGCTGAAGCTTGACCAAGTCGACACCGGTCGTGATCTCGGTAACGGCATGTTCGACCTGAAGGCGGGTGTTGACCTCAAGGAACACCAGGAGATCCTGGTCGGGCTGGTAGAGGAACTCGACGCTCGCCACCCCGCGGTACCCGCTGACCTCGGCCAGGGTAACCGCTGCCGCCTTGGCCCGCTGCTCGCCGCGGGCATCGAGGGCGGTAGACGCCGACTCCTCGATCACTTTCTGGTGCCGGCGCTGGACGGAGCAGTCCCGCACCCCGAGGGCCCAAACTCCGCCCTGTCCGTCCGCGGCGATCTGCACCTCGACGTGGCGCCCGCCCGCGATCATCCGCTCCATGAGCAAGGTGCCGTCGCCGAAGCTGCTGACCGCTTCCCGCCTGGCGCTGTCGAGCGCCGCGTCGAGCCCGCTGACGTCCTCGACGCGGCGGATGCCGCGGCCGCCCCCGCCGGCGGCCGCCTTGATCATCAGGGGATAGCCGATGGCGCCGGCGTGGTAGCGGGCCTGCGCTGCGCTGATGACCGGGCCTCGGCTCCACGGGGTGACCGGCACGCCGGCCTTTTCGGCCAGGCGCTTGGCGCCGATCTTGTCACCGAGTGCGCGCATTACCGGCCCGCTCGGGCCGATGAAGACCAGGCCCATTTTTTCTACCAGGTCGGCGAACTCGGGATCTTCCGACACGAACCCCCAGCCGACCCACACCGCATCCGCGGCGCTCTCCCGCAGGGCCCGCTCGAGCACGTCGTAGTCAAGGTAGGCGTCCCGTCCGGCGCTGTAGATGCGCACCGCCTCGTCGGCCTCCCGGACGAACATAGAGTCGCGCTCGACGTCGGTGTAGAGGGCGATGGTCGTCAGCGGCGATCCCTGCTCAACTCCGACTTCGCGGGCGGCCCGGATGAATCGCATCGCGGCCTCGCCGCGATTGACGATAGCGACCCGGCTGAACATTCTCATCCCGCGCACTCCCGAGGGTGTGCCGGTCTTCGCAACTCGAGGAAAATCACGCTGCCGGATGCACCGGGGTGGAAGACCAGCTCCCGGCCGCACTCTTCGCATTCGGTCCAGCTCCGGGCCCGGAGCCGGGCCTCGACCGCGACGTCATCGACGGCGAAAGCCACTATGCGCCATACGATGTCCACACTCAGTGATCCCTTCGACGCCCCAGTACCCCAAGGGCACCGGGACTTGGGGGCCCTTGGCTATCTCGATCACGACCAGACCTGGATCCGCCGAGCCGCCGACCATCCACGAGGCGGCAGCAGGTTGCGAAATGGTCATACCAAATTCATCTGCTCTCGGTCACTTTATGATCTATGAATCGCTATGTAGTATTGAAAGTCCGTAATGCAATGGACAGTAGGAGCGGCGTATTCAATTCGCTGACCACTCGGCTAGCGCATTTGCAGTGCGCAGCCGCTGCGCATTTTCGGTGCGCAGCCGCCGGTTCCGTGAACGCGGGTGAACACCGGGGGCGGTGCCCTCGCTCATCGTGACTCTCAGGCTCCTGGGCCAGGCGGAGCAGGGGTCCCGGCACGCCAGCACCTCCGGCTGGGATCGTGTTTTAGGTGCTGCTGACGGTGAACGCGCCAGTCATGCCTTCCTGGGCGTGTCCGGGGACGGGGCACAGGTACCGGTAGGACCCGGCCTTGGTGGCGGTGAAGCTGAGCGTGGCGGCGTGCATGCCCGTCGTGGTGGGGTTGCCGAGAAACCAGACCGCGGAGCCGGGGAACGCCGGGCGGGCGGTCACCATCGGCATCGACGAGGACGTGACGCCGCCGACGGTGATGACCAGGCCATGGGCGGTATCCGGGTCGGCGTTGATGACCTCGATGCTGACCTGGGCGCCGGCCGGGACGGCGATGGCCGGGTCGGTCAGGCCGGCGATGCGGAAGGTCTCATCGGGGCCGCCAGCCGGGCTGGCCAGGACGGTGAGCCGGACGGTGGCGCCGGTGAAGGTGATCCGGTTCGCGGCGCGGTCCAGCGTGGCGCCGGCCGGACTCTGGCTGCCGAGCTGGGCGGCCTGCGCTGCGCTTACCCGGGGGCCGGGGGCGTTGGCGAACAGCGAGCCCATGACCTGCCCGGGGTCGCTGGAGGTGCCCATCATGAAGCCGGGCAGCGCGCTGCCGCGCATCCAGGCCGGGGCGGCGGTGCCGCCCATCATCCACTGGTAGCCGGTGGCGCCCATCATCCAGCTGTAGGAGCCGCCGCCCATCATCGTCCCGCCGCCGTAAAGGCCTTTCATCATCGTCTGGTAATACGCATACGCGGAGCCGCCGGGCGTGGCCGCCGCCGCGGGCGTGGCGGCCGCTGCGGGGGCCTTCGATGTGGTCCCGCAGCCGACCAGGGCGGCCAGTCCGGCCGCGGTGATGGCGGCAGTGCCGATCACCGCGGCGAGACGGGTGCTCTTCATGAGATCCTCCGATTGTCCGCCCGTGCTTGCGGCAGGTCAGTGCGTGACGGGTTCCGGCTCGGCGCCGTCCATTACTGGCACGAGCGGGATTGCCGGGTCTGCCGGGTCTGCCGTCACCGGAAGGGCTGCCCGCTGTGCGGGAACCACTGCGGCCGGGACTGGCTGCTCCTGGACCGGGTGGCCCACCTCGGCGATCTTGTGCCACCAGGAGATCTTCTGCTCGAGGTAGTAGTCCACGCTGTAGCGGTCGGTGCCGGTGTAGGCAGCCAGCGTCAGCAGGCACACGAACACCAGGGCGTAGATGATCGCGGTGCCGATGTCGGAGGCGCCCGAGGCGTACGGCCCGCCGAACCCTTCGGCCACCCCCCAGATCACCACGCAGAACACCGCAGAGGCGATGTAGCTGACCTTGCGGGCGAACCCGAGGATCACCGCCAGCGCGACGAGCGTCTCAAGGATCGCCACTATGACGGCCCAGAACGTCGGCGCCGGGTTCTGCATGTTGGTCCAGAGGTGGAACCACCACTGGAGCCAGCCGGGCTGGCCCATGCCCGCGCCTTTGATGCTGCTCATGTAGCCGGAGCGGAATCCCGGCAGCCACTTGAGCACCGCGTCGATCATCCAGATCATCCCGAAGGTAATCCGCAGGGCGTACTTCGGCCACGCAGGGACACTCATCCCCGTCAGGCGAGTTGTGCTTGGCATTATGACCTCATCTCTTTTATCGGCGAGAAACGTCAGCCGCCTCGCTCACCTCGACGGTGTTATATCCGTATAAATGGGAGGCAGGGCCGTAGGTCCCCTCTTCACATGTCTTAGAGCACTCCCCGCCAGGGATTTTCCGCCGAAATATTGGGTCATCTGCCCGGCACAGCTCGGGCTCGGAGGAGATGGCTGCAATGATGTTCGGGTACGGAGGAGCAGGCGGCGGCTGGCCCGTCTGGGCAGTTGCCCTCATGTGGATCGGGATGCTCGCGATTTTGGGTGTGCTGATCTGGGTCGGGTACACCCTGATGACCAATGCCTCCCGTGGGTCCCACGAGCAGCGCCGCGGCGATCAAGGCGCCCACGAGCGCCGCAACGGAGCGGACGCGCGCGGGGTACTGGACGAGCGGCTGGCCCGCGGCGAGATCGACGGCGCGGAATACCAGAGGCTGCGGGGCCTGATCGCCGCAGGCGAGGATCATGCCCCGGCCGGCTCAGCGAGCAGGGGATGACAGCCGAACATCGTCAGCAGCCCGCTGAGCTGGGCCACCATGTGCAGCCTGCCGACGCGGATTGGCTCCGCAGCGCACTCTGCCTGGGGCCACGCCTCTGCCGAGGATGACGACCTAGCCTGGCTGGCCAAGGCCAAGGCCAAGGCCAAGGCCAAGGCCGGGCCGCGCCTGCAGACGAATGGTGGAAGCCCGATCGCCATCGCCTCCCTCGCCGCGATCGCCGGGATGTTCATCATGATGGACTCCCGCGCCGGTGATCAGCGTCTCGTGCTGGCAGGCCAGTGGCCCGGCTCGCTGCTGGCCGCCCGCCTGGCCCTGATCGCCCTGATCGCCCTGGCCGCCATGGTCGCGACCACGATCTCCCTGGCCATCACCGCGGCCGTGGCTGACGTCCGCCAGTGGGGGCTGCATTGCCGCCAACCTGCTCGTTGCCGCTACCTACGCCCTCATCGGCGTGCTAGCTCACCCGAAGATCACTGCCCAATTCGTCTCCTCCGTCGCCGCCGGCGACGCGACCGTCATCGTGGCCCAGTCGGACACGATCCTTGAGAGCGACCAGGGCAAAGCGCTCATCGAGCACCTGCGCGCCGATGCGCCAGGGTCAGCCAAGGCCTCGACATTCGCGTCGGCGGCTTGCAAGCACTGAGCCTTGACCTCGACAGCGCGCTCTACCGAAACTTCCCCCGGACGATCCTCGTCATTCTTGCGACAACATACCTCTTGCTGCTCCTTATGTTCCGATCCGTCCTGCTGCCGCTCAAATCGGATTGGAGAAGACAGCAGGAGTTATTACCAGCGCCGCCTGCCTGTTCGTCATCGTGACCGGGGCCTTCGCATTCGCGAGTCTCGTGACCACGAAGGAAATCGGTGTCAGCATGACAGTGGCCGTCCTGGTAGACGCAACCTTCATACGACTGCTGCTGGTGCCGGCCACGATGCGCCTGCTGGGTCGCTGGAACTGGTGGCTGCCGGGTCGGCCCTTGCCTCCCAGGTGAGGCGACCGCTCATCGGGCGGAGGACAGGCCGGCAACTGACGCCGGACGCCAGCGCATGTACCCTGGGGGGGTATATTCTGCAACGCTCGCTGAGTGGAGAGAGCAACCATGGCGTTGGCCCGGCCGTGAA
>Ga0302324_100008850_pt1 | contig 21161 bp, 18 predicted proteins | sample Palsa_T0_1_FD_201949 | JGI IMG/M metagenome (GOLD analysis project Ga0302324, IMG submission 201949) | Peat permafrost microbial communities from Stordalen Mire near Abisko, Sweden - Palsa_T0_1 | ecosystem: Environmental > Terrestrial > Soil > Palsa > Peat permafrost | place: Sweden: Abisko...
TTCGCGCAGCCCGTAAAGTTGTCCCCTGAGGGAAGTCCAGTTCTCACGCAGGCTCTTAAGCCGCTGAGGTACGTTTTTCATGCTCTAAATTCTCTTGTGCGCTGATAAAAAGATGCCCTCAGGGGCTAAATAGGGCCTGTGTGAAAAACAGGCTTTGTATCATGCCTCGACTTTGGCCGGGCCGCACATGCTTGAATATTCCCTGAGGGCCGCTCTCCCACAGTATCAGAATAGGCCCTTGTCCAGGCCTGCCCCGCCATCGTTTCAGGCATATGTGCCCAAGGATCAATAATGGACGCATGCCACTGCATGTCCCGCACCGTCTCACGGCTACCTGTCGCCAGAAGGCAGAGTGGACGACATGGCTTGATCGACTGCCAGCAAGCGTGGAATTTCTCCTGAAGCAATGGTCATTGACTCTAGGTACCGTTTACGACGGAAGTGCGAGTTGTGCGTGGGTAACCTCGGTAACATGCGCCGATGACACGCCCGCTGTTTTGAAGCTCGGCCTTCCGCATATGGAAGGCCGGGACGAGGCCCACGGTTTACGCTTTTGGAACGGGGACCCTACCGCGCGGCTACTTATGTCTGACGACGAGCTTGGTGCAATGCTGCTCGAGCTTTGTGAGCCGGGAACCTCTCTGCGCCTGCAGCCGGAGCCGGAGCAAAATCAGGTCATCGCAAACCTACTGCATCGCCTGTGGCGGACCCCCAAAGCACCGCACCCATTTCGGCCACTGTCTGCTTTGATGGAATATTGGACGGCAGAAACGCTGGCCCAAATTGAAGAATGGCCCGACTCGGAACTTGTCCGCGACGGTCTGCATCTCTTTGCGGAGCTGCCACGGACGGCTGCAGAAGAAGTCTTACTGGCGACCGACCTGCACGCGGGGAACGTACTGGGTGCACAACGGCAGCCGTGGCTCGCGATCGATCCAAAGCCGTTCATGGGGGACCCAGCCTACGATCTAACCCAACACCTCTTCAACTGTTCTGTGAGTCTTCGGTCGGATACGGATGGAACCATCCGCCGCTTCGCAGACCTGGCAGGTGTCGATCAAGAACGTGTTGGGCTCTGGACTTTTGCTCGAGCTGCGGCGGAGCCACGAGCAGATTGGAGAAATAGCGACTTGATTGCCCTGGCAAGAGCCTTCAGAAAATAGCCATTGTGGTTCAGGGGCATCTGGTCTTGCCAGCCGGGATCCGTCGGCCGGCAAGAGGCTTGAGGAACAGGTCTGCGGTCTCCCCGTGTTGGTTCCGGTGTAGAAATGTGCGAATTAAGCGAACTAAGTCTGGGAGGCGAGCTGGGCCCGCGATCGGCGATTCAGTCGTCCGGAAAATACGCGCACTAAGCGCACTATGCGCACTAAGGGGGTGTCTGAGCACGGTTGTTATCCGTTATTAACGGCTGCGGAACTGTGCGGCCGGCGGATAAGCCTCCGCCTAGTCACGTAGCCTCAAAAAAAAGTGCGCAAAAAGCGATAAAAGCGTTAAAAGCCTCCCTCTGACCTGCAGGCCATTGACTTACGCCTGGAACCAACTTATACCGGTGAAAACGGGACGATATCTCTGCCTACGCGCTGGGTATTAGCGATTGTCCCGTTTGTCATCCGGCGTCCGTGGTCCTCTCTCCTCGGTTGGCCAGGGCTTTCCCGTGGTGTGGCGTTTCCTAAGTTGTCAAAACTGCTCAATCAAGAGGACGCACTGAGCGCACCCTGCTTACGCGGTAAATTCTGCTCTCCGCAGGCTGTGCCCTCGCGGGGCGCACCCATGCTGCGGGCAGGCGTAACCCTTCACTTTGATGTCACCTTACCGTTTTGGATCACCGAGTCATCATGCGCAAGCGCTGATGCGTTCCCAGTGGCGGCGGCAGATGCACGGGCAGAGCGCACCGGTGCAAGGCCAAACAGGGCCGCCGTAGCAAGACGGCCGTGACGTCTGGATCTTACTCTTAGGTTAGTACGGTTTTCGGAGCGCGTCGAGAAGGAAGAAGATTTATTTGGTAACCACGGCAGGCTGCTGTTTCTTCATCATCGCGCAAAGAAGTGATTGCCTATGAGGCAAGCCACGTTCCTGCAAAAGTTTCACAACCGGCACCCTCATCTCTTGAGAGGCCGTGATATCACGCAGGCGTTGATGCCGCCAACTCCCATCGAAAGCTTCCCCGCCAGCCCCGGAGGGAACGGACAAGCGTCAGAGAAGACAAAACTCCGGTGAATCGTTCGAATCGCCTCATTTAGATCCTCCGGTCTCAATGGTGTAGGGAAGAGGTGTCCACTTTCAAAGCCCATATACTGTGCGGTAAGCTCCCAGCCGCTGCCGGCACTCATGCCGTGTCCGAACGTTCCCTTCCGAGCGGTGACCAGCACATCCTCCGGAAGCATAGAACGAAGCGTTGCCATCTCCGCGTAATCCCCAGGAGTCGCAGTGGCGTGTAAGTCCCAGGTACCCACCTCGCTGACCTCAGCATTTGCTTCCGCAAGCGCTTGCTGAATGGAAGCTCGTGGGCCATCGATCGACGGAGTAATGATGTGGTGCGCGTCTGCGCTTAGGCCTACAGAAACTGGCTCCATCCCCAGCGGATGAAATCCGAGATCCACCAGGTACTCCATATCTCCAATAATCCAAACTGCCGCTCCTCCGGCAATATGTGTGCCTTGGAGAAAAGTAAGAGGATTCGACACCTTCCGATTGGCCGCAAGCACGCGGGCTCCATAGAAAGAGCCCACTGTCAGCGCATGAGGAGGCGGATCCGTCGCACCTATGACCACCAGCTTGGCCTCTCCCGTCTCGATCGCTCTCATCCCTAAACGAAGAGCAACTCCAAAAGTCGAACAAGCGGCAACCGGAGCGAACACAAGTCCAGTGATCTTCGCCAGGATCGATACCTGGGATGCGGGCGTATTGTGGATATTCCAAATGAAATTTGCTGAAACCTTCCACGGTGGCTCAGGCGACTGCCACTTTTCCTGGAGGCGAGCATGGCGTCTGCTCCGCTCCCGTAAAACATTAAGCTTGCCGCTTTCCACGTCGCCCTCAACCGCCAGGCCATCGATCTCCGCAGCCTCCGCCAGATACGCTTGCAGTTCAGGGGAAACCGCCATCCAGAACGCGTTCCACTTCGCGATGGCACTTTGCTTTTCGAGGGCGGGGACCGGTTCGGGGTCAACCGGAATGTCACCGGTGTGGCTTCCTTCGCAGCTTCCAGTCGCCAGATATGCAGCAAGTACGGAGTTATGCGCAGGCAGCGCCCAGAACCCATTCCAACGGTTCTGCGCCTCATAAAGGGCGATGCTGCTTTTATAAAAGGTATCGACTGCGCCCAGCCCCGTTCCGATATAGACGTGCGTCTCGTTGCCCAAGTCGTGCAGAAGCCTATCCAGGCCCGGATTCTGATCCAGAGCCTGAATGAACGCCCCGATTGCGTACAGCGAGGGCGTATCCATCTTTTCTTTCAAATTCTGAAAGTGTCGGGGAGCGAAGCGAGCGTCGATCCAACTCCGATAATCGTTGAAGTCAAAATCAGGTTGGCCGACCAGGAAATTGTTCGGACCAAACCCCGCGAAGGGAGTCAACCAGCTTTCCGCGGTTGCAAGGTTTTTCCTGAACACCGCGACATTTGGTGACTTGGGAGCGACGATGCCCCATCCAAACACACCAACCCTCTTTTTCATTCGACACCCTGATCCTTTTTCTAGCAGGTTCACGGCACCACTGCCCGAACCGATGGAATTATCGCGAAATCAGGCAGCCGTGGCAAAAACACGCTTTGGCGATCCATGTGGGGAATGAAAAGAAGTGTCCTGGTAACCACTCTTCCACTCACACCAACTCTGGCCGGGTGCCCCATGTTCGCGCCAGCGTACGTGGGTTAGGGAAGAGGGGGCGAAGCCCCATCAAAGGTCTGTCTTTTCCTCTTTCCCGCAACCGACCGGCTTTGCCGACTCGTCGGGGGGTTGCAGTCGCGCCTCGCCGCATGCCCCCTTGACATTCGACAAGAGATGGAGCATGCTGTTGTCGAATGTCGAGGGGAAGCGGAAATGGCTCCATCCACCGATTTGTTGCAAGGCACGCTGGACATGCTCATCTTACAGACGCTGGCGCCGGGGCAAGAGCACGGCTGGGCGATCGCGCAGAGAATCCAGCAGATGTCGAACGACGTACTGCAGGTCGGGCAGGGATCGCTTTATCCTGCGCTGCACCGTCTGGAATACAGGGGTTGGATCCGCGCCGAGTGGGGCGCGTCTGAGAACAATCGCCGTGCGCGGTTCTATTCGTTGACCGCCGCGGGACGAAAACAATTGGACGCGGAACTGAAGAATTGGGAGCGGCTGACGGGGGCGGTGAATTTGGTGTTGCAGCGGGCATAATCGTCGAAAATCTGAGCAGGAGAACCATATGTTGGGCGAATGGTGGTCGTGGCTCCGCTTTTTCGTGGCGGGGAAGAAGAGAGCGGAACTGGATGAAGAAATCCAATTCCACCTGCAACGCCAGACGGAGGCCAATCTGGCCGCGCAGATGTCGTCTGCGGAGGCGCAGCGGCAAGCGGCGATAGCATTCGGAGGCCAGGAGCGGGCGCGCGAAGAGTGCCGCGCGCAGCGGCCATCCTTCGCTCTGGAATCAGTGGGCCGCGATCTGCGGTATGGGCTGCGCGGACTGTGGCGCAATCCCGGATTTTCGCTGGTAGCCGTGCTGACCCTGGGGCTCGCGATCGGCGCCAACGCGACCATCTTCAGCCTCATCGACCAGGCCCTTATGCGCGCCCTGCCGGTGCGTGATCCGGCGCAGCTGGTGGTGCTGAGCTTCGCAGGATCGAGTACCGGTCACGTGCATTCCGAAGGCGGAAGCAGCCCCGGGCATCGGCATGAATTTTCCTATCCCATGTACCGCGACTTGCGGCAGCGGAACACGGTGCTCAGCGGGCTGATTGCCGAGTCGCTGCTCACATTGGGGGTGACCTGGAACAACCATGCAGAGTCTGTGCCGGCGGAAATGGTGAGCGGGAATTACTTCTCGACCCTCGGTGTGCGGCCCGCGGCGGGACGCCTGTTTCTGGACAGCGACGAAGCCGCTCCGGGAGCGAATGCAGTCGCGGTGCTGAGCTTCGATTTCTGGAAGACGCATTTTGCAGAAGCGCCGGTTGTGGGGAAGACCCTCCTGGTGAACGGGATGCCATTCACGATTACGGGCGTGGCGGCTCCAGGATTTCACAGCATGGTTTGGGAACATGCCCCCGATGTTTTTGTGCCGCTCTCGATGGAGCAGGTGCTTACGCCCGAATGGCCCTATCTGAATGATCACATCGCGTATTGGATCGATGTGGCGGGCAGGCTGAAGCCAGACGTATCGCTTGCCCGCGCGGAGGCTTCGCTCAACCCGCTGTTTTTTGCGTTGCGCGCGTCGGAGTTCACCCAGCTGCGCGATCAGTCCGCCAAGTCGAAACAGGAGTTCGTCACCAAGTCGCATTTGAATCTCGAAGCAGGAGCCAATGGGTTCAGCCCGCTGCGCGGCGATGTGCAGATGCCGCTCACCATCATCATGGGCATGGTGCTGCTGGTGATGGGGATGGCGGTGGTGAACCTGGCGAGCTTGCTGCTGGTACGCGCGGCAAGCCGGACCCGGGAATTTTCTCTGCGTTATGCGCTGGGCGCGACGGGCGGTCAGGTCTTGCGCCAACTGCTGGCCGAGGGAATGCTGCTGGGTTTGGCGGGAGCCGCGCTGGGCCTGGCGATTGCGCCCGAAGCGCTGCATCTGCTGATCCACTGGATGTCAAGAAATGCGCCGGGCGAGATGCCCTTTGCGGCAACGCTGGACTGGCGCGTGTTGGGCTTCACCCTGGTGGTGACGGTGCTGGCGAGTTTGTTGTTCAGCCTGGCGCCGGCACTGCAGTTCAGAAATCCGCGGCTGGCCGAATCAATAAAACAGCAAGTGGGGACGGCCGCAGGCGGGTCGCTGAAGTTCCGCCGCACCTGCGTGGTGCTGCAGGTGGGATTCAGCTTGCTGCTGATGGTGGCGGCGGGGCTGTTTGTGAGGACCATCGATAATCTGCGCCGTGTGGATACTGGCTTTGCGACCGATCATCTGCTGGCCTTCGACTTGAACCCAGCGCTTGCGGGATATCCGGCAGACGGGGTTGTGCCGGTGGAGCAACGGGCGCTGGACGCGGTGAACGCTCTGCCGGGAGTGCGTGCAGTGGGCGCGACGAATGACACTGATTTGGCCGGCGACGATGTTCAGGGAGACATGGTTCCGGCAGGGTACGCGGCCAAACCCGACGAGCAGTTCGATGTGGAGCTGCCTTGGGTCAGCGATGGCTATCTGCAGACATTGGGCGTGCCCCTGGTGGCGGGCCGGTATTTCAACCCGGGCGACACGGCGACATCCCAGAAGGTAGCGATCGTCAATGAGAGCTTTGCGCGGCACTACTTCGGCAGCGTTCAGGCGGCCTTGCGACACCATGTGTACCGGCCGAACCGGCCCGAGACGGAGGCAACGATTGTAGGCGTGGTGCGCGATGTGAAGCACTCGAGCGTGCGCGACCCCGCGTTACCGACCTGCTATACGCTCTTCTCTCAGGCGGCGCGGCGGACGCAATTGACATTCTACTTGCGCACCTGGCAGCCGCCGGATGCAGCGACGGCGAGCGTGCGTGCGGCGATCGCCAATCTTGACCCCAAGCTGATCGTCGGCAATCTGCAGACAATGACTGATCAGATCGACGCGAATCTGTTGGCGGAGCGCGCGGTTGCCATGCTGGCCGCGGCTTTTGGGCTGCTCGCCACGCTGCTCGCGGGCATTGGCCTCTACGGGATCCTGGCGTATTCCACTGCGCAACGGACCCGGGAGATCGGGATTCGCATGGCGCTGGGAGCGAGAAGAGGCGCCGTGGTGGGGCTGATTCTACGCGAAGTGATGCTGCTGGCCGGGGGCGCAATGGTAGTGACGATCCCGCTGGCGATGCTGGCGACGCGGGCAGTGCGGAGCCAGTTGTTCGGTGTGTCGCTAGCCGATCCGCTGGTGTATGGAGCAGGGATCCTGATGATTTGCGTAGTGGCGGCGCTGGCGGGAGTGATTCCGGCGCGGCGCGCGGCGACCATCGATCCGGCGCGAGCATTGCGTACCGACTAGATCAGGAGCGCGGTTCATGAAGGGGCGGGACTCAGCCCCGCCATAAAATCTGGGATGAAGAGCGGCTTTAAAAGCTGCGGAAAAACTCTGTTTTGTGTCAGGGCACGGCTTCAGTCAGGCCGTAAACGATTGATAATATGTCGGGCTTTAGAGCGTGTGTGAGAGCTCGGTTCTGGAAGGGCACGGCTTGAGCCGTGCCGTAAATAACATGGCCCTACCCGGCTTTAGCCGCTGAGGTTCGCTGAGGTACGTTTTTTCTATCCTCTAAATTCTCTTGTGCGCTGATAAAAAGATGCCCTCAGTGGCTAAAGCCGGGAAACTCCTAACGAATTACGGCACGACTGAAGCCGTGCCCTTCCGGAACCGAGTTCTCACACACCCTCTTTAGCCCCTGAGGGCTCCTTTACGGGTTTCATGCAGACTCTAAAAGTCGTCTATGGCAGTGTCATTTACGGGTCGCAACAAAGCAGTCCCGCAGGGACGTAATAACCTGTAGCCCGGCACGTCAGTGCCGGGTAGGGTAAGGTTTATCAGGCGAGTCCCGCAGGGACGACACATCCCGGCTCAGGCCGTGCCCTTCCAGGACCGAGCTCTCACCCAGACTCTTTACCCCCTGAGGTACGTCTTTTCTGTCCAATTCCATTTTTTCCGCAGCTTGTTTCGCCGCTGAGGGAGCGGTACCGGATTTCCTGCTTCGCGGCCCCTGGGTATAGAAATTGCTTTTGAATTACTAAGCATCAGGTCGCTATACTCTCTGCAGAAGCTTCATGATCTCTCATCGACACTGGCGGATTTGGACAGCGATTGCGGCTTTCGCGCTGATCTTGTCTTTTGTCATGCTGTCGCCCGTTGGCCTCGCCTGCTTTGCCTTGCTCCCGTTTTTATTGATCGGCCTGATTCCCCTCCCCGTCCTACTCCTGCGGCAGGACCTGCTACACGCCGGCCATATCCCCGCTGCACCCTGTTTGCCCGCATCCTTCCAGCGTCCTCCGCCTTTTCGACTCGCCTGATTCCGTTTATTCCTCGAACTTCATTGAGGGTGCTCCCTCCGGAATGTATTGGCGAGGCCGTGCGGGCCTCAGCAAGGATGTGTCATGTACCTACATCAGTCTGCAATCGTCCTGCAGGCCGTCTGTCTCGCGATCTTGCTCGTCTTAGCAACCCTCGGCTTTCGGGCGAAACGCAAAGTATCGTTTCACTCGAATCGCCGCCGCTTTCGATTCACTGGCGTGGCCGTCGGAAACGCTCTTCAAATCCTCCACGTATATGTCGACCCTCGCGTGCGTTACGTCATCGTGCAAAGGCTCGAAGAGCAAGCCGAGGACGACGGCGAAGACGACTTAGCTGATCCAGGGAAACACCTTGAGCGCCAGCTTCGTCGTATACGGCGTGGCGAGCAAGTCGACCGATTGACAATACGGATGAGAGAGAAAGGATGATTTAGGCCAATCAGGGCAGAAATCGCTGTCAACTCCAATCGGTACTTCCAACGTAGATCGTGTCGCCGCTGGAATGGGATTCACTCATTCCAGCGTGAACAATAGCAGCTGCAAACTCCTCCACACTCGGGAGGGAACCAACCGCCTGCCTTCGTTTCTCGATCAGACCACGGCTCTGTCGTTCCAATAGCTTGGGAGTAATCGTCCCTTCAATCAAATCTCCGCTCACGATGAGAAGTCGAATGCCGCGATCGGATAACTCCGGAATCATGGCGCGTAAGGCATTTTCGCCCGCTTTCTTGCTCGCTGCCACCGGTTCATAGCTGGCGTATCCTGGGGCGGTTCCGTGGAAGTGGGCCAGATGACTGGTCACGAAGACGATACGGCTTCCACGTTCCATCAATCGTAATGCGCTGGTGACAAGGTTTACCTGCGCCGTGAGGTTCAGCTGCATGGCATAATCAGCAGCCTTGTCCTGCTCCAGGCCGCCGCTAGCGTTCAAGATAAGAAAATCGAGCCGTCCCCACGCGGCCTCAATCTGATCGCAGGTTGTGGCTATGTCTTCTGCCTGGGTAATATCCGCTTCAATCAGAAGCGGTTTTCTCCCCATGGCGATTAAATCATCCGCCACCGCTTGAGCTTTCGGCCGCTTGCTTCGATAGTTGATGGCGACATCGACCCCGAGCTGCCCCAGCTGCCGGGCCACGCTGGCTCCAATTCCTCGCGAAGCTCCCGTCACCAGGGCAGTCTTGCCCAGCAGCGGAGAAGAAGCCGTCTCTGCCCGTCCAGAAGGTGGACAGGCATTGAATTGCGCGCTATCTCTTCCATTCATACGAACAAGTTTACTTGCCGGATAGCGAAATCATGCCATTCAGGTGTCGGGTAGAAGAGCATCTGGAGCCGTTTACCGCATTCCAACGAAAGTTCCCGTGTAACATGGTGATCTGATCGAGGTTCACTTTTATGGATGATCTCGTCAAGCGTGCCCGCTCCGTCGCCACCCGTGCGGAACTACCCGGCATGAGCCTTATAGAGCATCTGGAAGAGCTCCGCAAACGTCTTATTTTCGCAGCCATCTACCTTCTCATAGGCTTCGCGGTGGCATACGTATTCCGTGAGCGCCTATATGACGTGATTCAGGCGCCTCTGGATCAGCTTCACATCCCCCTCAACTTCACCCACCCGGCAGACGGTCTGATGCTATACATGAAAACCGCATTCGTCGGTGGCGCGATCTTGTCCAGCCCTTTTGTCCTCTTTCAGATCTGGCTCTTCATATCGCCTGGGATGTACGCCCACGAGAAGCGCTACGTTTGGTCTTTCATGTCCGCGACCATCGCTCTCTTTCTCGCGGGTGCTTATTTCGGGTACCGCTGGGTTCTACCGGGCGCAATCAAGGTCTTGGTCCTAGATTTTGGTCATCGCTTCCACCCAATTCTCACCATTGAGGACTATACCGGTTTCTTCCTGGCAATCATTCTTGGCCTGGGCATTGCCTTCGAGCTCCCGATCCTGATGTTTTTTCTTGCCCTGTTCGGCGTCGTTGACGGCAAATTTCTCCTCCGGAATTTCGGATACGGGGTCATGATCAGTTTCATCATCGCCGGCGCTATATGCCCGCTCCCCGATCCCCTCAGCATGTGCCTCTTTGCCTGCCCGCTGCTCGTTCTCTACCTGCTCGGGGTGGCGGTGGCGTTCCTCGCCCACCCATCCCGAAGAAAATCGAAAACTGAAACCCATACCCCTGGCCTCGGCATGCTGTTCCTGATTCTCTTCCGAATGGCAGCTCTTGTGAGGGCCCGGCGTGAGGCCGCCGCGCATTAATCCGGAAATCAGGCTGTGGCCTCCCCTGGCCCGGGGTGATTTACCAGGCCTATCGAGGCCCCATTTCGTCGGACCCTAGAGGCTTTGACTCCGTCCATGAACCTGCACCGGACGAGGAATAAGCCGTTTGGCCGCGCTCAACGTCACCGTCAAAGGCACGTTAACCGTCGACCGATACAAGCTCCCGTTCTTTGCCAGCAATGCGGCGTTCAGGCTCAGGGTAGACGTGGACCCGATGGCGTTTGCACTGCCCGTCAGCGTCAGCTTGTAGACTACAGCCCCCGTAGAACTCACACCAGGCGAGCTCCAGGATGCTGTAATACCCTTCGGTAGTCCTGACAGGATGCTGATGGACGACCCCATTCCACCGCTGGCTGCAACCGCTCCGCCCACCGGTGTAAGTGTGACCGTTGCTGTCACAGCCGAAGCCGATGACATCGAAATTGCCTGGGGCGAAACCGTCAGCGCCACGCCTGCAGCAGGCTGCACCTGCAAAGTCAAACTTCTGCTTTGGCTAAGACCATCGCCCGCAGCGGTAACCAGCAATGCGGCGGAACTCACCGTCGCAGTCGCAGACGCCGTGAGCGTCAACGTTTCGCTATTGGTGCTTACGCTTGCCGCCGGAGTCTGTGGGTTGGCCGACCATTTCGCAGTCACGCCCGCGGGCAACCCGCTCACGAAATAGCTGATGACGCCGGTGAACGAGCCGCCAGTCACGGCGCTGAAGCCGGCCGTCGTCGACCCCCCCTGCACCACCGAGACCGAAGTCGATCCTGCATTCAGCGTAAGAGTAGGCAGCGGCGTAACCGTCAGCGCGTACGTCACTGTTTGTGTCCCCGTGCTGTCACTACCCGTAATGACAATACTGTTTACCCCTGCTGCCATGGTCGAAGCCGCCGTCACCGTTACAGTAGCAGTCGTGCCCGGCAGAATCGAGCTCGGACTGATGCTGCCCGACACACCGGATGGGGCCGTCGCCGTCAGCGAAACTCTATTTGCCCCGGCCCCACTCTCCGTGACGCGCAGCGTGAAAATCGTGGTCTTGCCGGCCAGCACAGTTCCGCCACTCGCGGAAGCCGCCAACCCAAAGTCGATCGTAGTTTTGCTTCCACCACCGCCCCACGCGCCTGCCAGCGCGGCCGCGTCCACCGAGCCTAGACCGGTAGCGAGGTTATACTGTGCCCCGCTAGCCGTGAACCCTGTCTGGCCCGGAACACTGTTATTGCCCGAAGCAGTGGCGTGGAACGGACTCTTGCTCGCACTCGACAGCGCATACAGCACAGGATTCGCGTTGCCCTGTCCCACACCGCCCTTGGCCTGGACCAGTAAAGCCATCACACCCGCGAAAGAAGGCGAAGCAGCCGATGTACCCGAAATCACATAGTAAGAACCGTTTTCGACAATGATGTAGCCGTCGTGGCCCGATGCCGACATAGCCACATCCGGAACCGCCCGCATACCATTGGCCGCCGCAATGCCGCTTAGTCCCTTTTGCCAGCTCGGTTGGCTGTAGTGAAGGCTCGCCCCGCCGCCTGACGCCCACAACCCCGATCCCCCATTCGTACCGCTCTCGTTCCAAACTACTTCCGGTATGTAGCCGAGCGCCGAGCCATCCCCAACACCGTTCATCGAAGACCAGTAGCTGGCATTGGAACCTTCATGGAACTCTGTTCCACCCACGCAGGTGGAGTAGGGGGAACTGCAAAGCCCATTCACCCCCGTTCCCGAAGCCGAGCTGGACGAGCCGCCATAACAACCGGCCGCGCCCGAATCCCCTGAAGACACAAACGAGCTGATGCCTTCACTCGTCGCCTGCTGCCAAAGGCTGTTATAGAAAGCCAGTTCCGTCGTGCCCATATCCTGTTCGCAGCTTCCGTAGCTGGTGCTCATCACTTGGGCCGTCGCATGGTTCACAATGTACTGCGCCGACAAATCAATACCGTCGGTAGTCGCCGTTGAGGCAGCAACCACAAATTTCAATGTTGCCGCAGGAGCCACCGCCCCGGACCACTCCACATCCAGCGTGGATTCATCCTGATCGCCGGCCACCAGCCCCGGGTTGGTATTCACCAGGATCACCGAAGGGTTATTCGCCTGCAATCCTGAGCCCGCACGGAACTGCGAAACATCGGCCAGATTTATGTTGCTCCGGCCGACGATCGCGATCGAACTCCCCGCGCCAGTGGTCCCTGCCTTATACAGCGGATTCACATCGTAGATGGTGGCCCAATCAGCCGGAAACAAATAGTGTGTGCTCCCGTCCGAGTACTGCGGACGGGCGCTCAATGCTGTGCGCGACCGGATCTGCGACGCGTGACGGAAGTCATGCAGCGAGACAATTCCGCCTACCACCGCCGCCAGCGCCGAGGGAACCTGTGGATCCTGTGTGTTCGCGATGTGACTCACGCCGTCCACCACGTAGTGGTGAATCTGGGTGTGAAACGCATCCTCCACTTGTCCAGCGTTGCCGGAGAAAATCACCTGCCGGTTGCCGGCGGGAATTTCGTCCACCACAAACCCATGCTCGGTCAGCCAGGTGATAATCCTTGCCAGGTCCTGCTGGCTGGCGCCAAACCGGGCTCCATACTCTGCCGGCGTAAGCCAATGGTGAAATAAAGGAGATTCGGGATCATGTTGCGCTTCCACCAGGCCATCGAGCGCTGTCTGCTGGACTGGTGAAGGCTGGAGCTGGAACACCAGGTGATCGAGCGGCGTCTCCGCGCTCACTGCCCCGCGGTCAAATTCCGCCCGCGCCATGGGATGAACGTTCCCCAGCAAAGTGGTCACCATGTTGTCGTCAATTCGGCCGTTTATGCGGTTGACCGGCCCCTGTCCAACCAATGATGTAAAGCACGCAGAGATCAGCAGAAAGGCAACAATCAGAGAGCAGCTTCTAACTGGCTTGGGCATCGTACTCCTCGAAAGGTGTAGCAGCGCGCACAGATCGCTGGTCGCAGCGGTTCTTTGCGTCTCTTTCCTATCGGCCTTCCGGGCAAGATCTCAGTGCTTTTCTTGGGGTGTCGAATTACCGAAGTTGCAAGCGATGGTGCTGTCCCTCTACAACCAGGCGGGAGAGCTCAGGTCAGGCAAATGCTCAGGGAGGGCATCGGTCGTTGCAGGTTCTTCAACGAACGGGCGTGCCACGGCACTGCCTCAGAAGCCAGGAACTTGACGTAGATCCCGGAGCGGTCACGAGCTTCAATGACAAATCGCGAGAGCATAGTGATGCCGGAGCTGTTGAGAAAATTCAATTCCCTCAGGTCGAGGACGATGGGCGCGGCAGGATTGATCAGTGTTTCCTTGAGCATGTCGAGAATCGGGGCGTAGTCTTCCGTTCCGCTCAGCCGTAGCGGGCCCTTGAAGAGGACAGTGGAATTGTCCGGCTTCAGCCGGACCTCGAAGTTTTCTCCCTGTGGGGTACCTGCGTGTGTCAGGCTGCGTCAAAGTCTCACCTTTGGCTAATCGAAACCAATTCAAGGGGGGAAGTTCTTCCTACTGTTGCTTATCGGCGCCGATGCCGATAGCGCTATCTCCTGCCAGGAACCGCGCCAGCAAGCGGGAAGGCCAGGTAATGGCTCATGATCCGTCTCGGCGGCTGGAGTTGCAGAAGAATTTAAGAAAGCAGGGTAAAGCTCACTCGCCGGCGGCCGATAACCAGTATGCAGCAGCTAACCGCTTACCAGCATTCAGCAGCAGGCCCGGAGTGTTGATGCGCATTTCTTATGTTGAAGACCGGAGCCAGAGCGCCCTGGAGCTCTTGGAGCTCGCGCTGGTGCGGTCCATTGCCGGCAGCACCGAACAGGGCTTTGCCATTTTTCTCATCGGCCTGGAGCGAGTCAGGGCGTTGAGCGACATACTCGGCTACTCCTTCGGGGAGGAAGTCCTGGACGTTGGGGCGCAAAGGATAGCGTCCACTCTGCGCCAGGAAGACACGATCGTCCGCCTGTCGAATGATGAGTTTGTCATCCTGCTCCACTCCGGTCCGTCCGTCGAGGAAAGCGGCAGAGTCGCACAACGCCTCATAGAACTACTCCAACGGCCCTACACCATCCGCGGCCAGGTGGCGAACGTGAGTGCCAGCATCGGGGTGGTGCTCGGTCCGCAGAGTGGCTTGCATGCCGAACTGCTGTTGAATCGGGCCGGGATTGCGCTTCGCAGTGCCAAGGCATCAGGGTCTGGGACGTTTCAGTTCTTCGACGTCGTCATGGAGGAACGAATCCAGGCCCGGCATGTGCTCACCGCGGATCTTCGCAAGGCGCTCCTGCTCGATCAGTTTGAGGTCCACTACCAACCACAGATAAGCATGAAAAGCCGGCAAGTTATCGGCTTAGAGGCGCTGCTGCGGTGGCGTCATCCTACTCTTGGCATGATCTCGCCGGCAGAGTTCATTCCCATCGCGGAAGAGATAGGTCTTATTAAAACCATAGGGGAATGGGTGTTGCGAACTGCGTGCCGGCAAGCAGCACTGCTTCCCCATGGAACGGTTGTAGCCGTAAACGCATCACCGATACAGTTAAATGACGGCTCATTTCTAGACACTGTCGACCGCGCGTTAGCCAGCGCCGGGCTGCCCGCAAACAGGCTTGAAATCGAGATCACAGAAGGCATCCTTCTCGAACATACAAGTACCGTCCTGAACACGCTGCGCGGTTTGCACGAAAAGGGAGTCCGCCTTGCAATCGACGACTTTGGCACCGGCTACTCCTCGCTCGGGCAGTTAGCAAAGCTACCCTTCGACACCATCAAGATCGATCGCTCTCTGGTGGGCGCCAGCGCGCCGCAGCGTGCCATCGTCCGTTCCATCGTGGCGCTCGGAGAAGGCCTCGGTATGTCCGTGCTGGCGGAAGGGCTTGAGACCGAGGAAGAGTATAACAATGCTCGTTCTGCCGGTTGCCTTGCGGGGCAGGGTTACCTCTTAGGCAGGGCGACGCCCCCAAATCAGCTGGGAGAGCTTCTCTCCCGCCTCTCTCGAGTTGCGGCTCTTCTTCCGGTAACTCAATGCCGCCGCGAGATGGCCCGCCAAACGGTACCCCCGAGAAAGGCAAGACGCCACCGCCGAGGCCACTAAACAGTTCTGCTCCCTACTGCCCCGGCCATCCCTATCTTGAGTATCCCTGCCTGAACCCTCCCCCGAAGGCCCCAGGCAGGACTGGCCAGGAGATGTCATCTCCTGGTCGCTTACCTATAGTGGACCGGCCCGCCCGATCGTTACACCAACGGGCAATCTTCTAAGCCCCCCAATTCTGCATCGTCTCCGCTGCAATGGAAAGCTTCCTGCCTATGCAGGGCCGCGGAAAAACTCTGGACCGGGTGGGAAAGCCGTACCCCAGGGGCTAAAAGAGTCTGCGTGAGAACTCGAAAAACAGACATCAGGGCGGAGAAATTCGAGAGCGGGCAAGAGAGGCAGGGGCTAAAGCCCGACATATTTTCAATCGTTTACGGCCCGACTAAAGTCGTGCCCTGATACAAAACAGAGCTTTCGCGCAACCCGTAAAGTTGTCCCCTGAGGGAAGTCGAGTTCTCACGCGGGCTCTAAAGCCCGACATATTTTCAATCGTTTACGGCCCGACTAAAGTCGTGCCCTGATACAAAACAGAGCTTTCGCGCAACCCGTAAAGTTGTCCCCTGAGGGAAGTCGAGTTCTCATGCGGGCTCTAAAGCCCGACATATTCTCAATCGTTTACGGCCCGACTAAAGTCGTGCCCTGATACAGAACAAAGCTCTTGCGCAGCCCGTAAAGTTGTCCCCTTGAGGGAAGTCGAGTTCTCACGCAGACTCTAAAGCCCGACGTTTCTCAATCGTTTACGGCCCGACTAAAGTCGTGCCCTGATACAGAACAAAGCTCTTGCGCAGCCCGTAAAGTTGTCCCCTTGAGGGAAGTCGAGTTCTCACGCGGACTCTAAAGCCCGACGTTTCTCAATCGTGTGCGACTAAATTCGTGCCCTGATACAAAACAGAGTTTTTCCGCAACTTGTTTAGCCCCTGAGGTACGTCTTTCCTGCCCGGTCCCGAGTTTTTCCGCAGCCTGTATGGCTGTTCCGTTATGCTGCCATGGCTACAACGTGCTACGTAAGCATTTCAGAATTAGCCGATGTGCTGGATAGTGCAATTTGATCGGGAGAGCTCAAAAATGCCGGTATCTCACGCGGTGACGAATCAGTTCGAAGCAGAGTTACACGAAGGTGATCACAAACTACTCCGCTCAACCGATGGTGCCCGTAGTGGCGTCCTACAATCGCATACAGGTCCAACAGAAGCCGCCGGCGTTTTTTTGGAGGATTCGGAAGAACTTCACGCAGAAGACAGATTAGGGTGCGTGCGCGGTGTGTTGTGGTCCCTGGTCTTTGAGGCTGCGCTGGTCATCGCAGCCGTAATTTACTGGAAGCTCCGTCTCACTCGCTAGTACAAACCGAGCGGACGTTAACGGTACTGCAGAGCTATTTTTCCAAAGCTGGTGCTTCCATCATGGTAGAAGCAACGAATCGCAGGATCCTCAACGGCTGGAAGCAGATCTCTCACCACATCGACCGCGGTGTGCGCACCGCCCAACGCTGGGAGGCCCTGCTGGGCATGCCGGTCCACCGCCCGGCATTGAAGGATCGAAGCGCCGTGGTCGCCTTTTCCGATGAACTCGAGTCGTGGCTCTCCCGTACCTCGCCGGATGTACGCAACCAATGCGTGGCTACGGATGACCAGGCTACGAATGGCAACGGCGAGAGGAACGAAAGCCTTCTGCGAGCGCTCGATAACATGAGTACCCTGTTGCGGCAAAGCTGCGATCTGCTGTCTCAGGTGCAGACGTTGCAAGAGCAACTCCGGCGGTCACGTAAGTCTCGACGGGTCGTATCGAGAACGATCGCATCAAGAACGCGTGTACATGTGGCTTCCGCGCCACGCCGGAGCGCTGGTTCGATGCTCCCTTTTCCCCGCCGCAAACATGGATCGCGGATGGAGCGCACGGCCTTCGCCGCTATGGTTGATGGGCCGGGTGTCCGATGAAGGCAAACTCCGCGACCGCCTCCTCTTTGCACAAGACAGCGTCCATCGATCCCCTTGCCCAGCTTGCGTCCAACACTGCAGGGGAGCGCAGATCACCTGCTCGCCGGGGATCTCGCGGTGACAAGCATCGAATGTCGCCTGCCGTCATCGTGAATATCGTGCAGGCCTCTGATCTGCTGTTGTTGCTGTTCTGTGGATGGCTGGCGAGGAGCATGCTGACGGCCTTGTCCCTACTGCAGGTCGACGGCCCACTCTTCCTGGCGACCGTAACCGGCAGTTTCGTCGGAGCGGTGTGCGCCTCCCGGGCCGGCGCTTATCTGCTCACCTCCCTCCGGTCACTGGGCACACAGCTGAAGCTTCTGGCCCTCCCGCTGCTGGCGGGCGGAGGCGCCATGATGGTGTGCCTCTTCCTCATGCGCGAGGATGGCATGGTCTTTCGTGAGTGGCCTTTTCTCTGGCTATTCTCGAGCGCGGTTCTGCTCCTCGCATCGCGCATCTATCTCTCCCGGCTGATCCACCGCTGGATCGGTTCTGGCAGACTGGCACGCCGGGTCGCGGTGATTGGCGCGGGCGATTTTAGCCGCGAGTTTATTGAACGCCTGCGTTCCGAGCCACACTCCTATACCGTGGTGGGCCTGTATGACGATCGTCTTACACGAATTCCAGCGGAACAGGAAGGGGTCAAAGTGCGCGGCAGCGTGCGCGACTTGCTGGAACGGAGCCGGGAGGAGCAGATCGACCTGATCGTCATCGCGCTGCCGCTCCGGGCCATCGCTCGCATATCGACCATCATGGAGCAGATCGGAAGCGCGGTTGCCGACATTTGTTTGACCACTGACTTCGTAGGTTTCCGCTATAAGAGCAGCCAGCTTTCCTCGGTAGGTTCCAATCCTGTAGTGTTGATTGAAGAGCGGCCGCTCAAGGATTGGCGGGCGGCCAAGAAGTCAGCTTTCGATCTCGTCATCGGCTCCCTGATGCTGCTTTTTCTGGCTCCGCTGCTGGCGCTCATCGCCCTGGCAATCCGTCTTGACAGCGCCGGCCCAATTTTGTTCCGCCAGCCTCGTCTTGGCTTCAATAATCGGCTCTTTACTTGTTACAAATTCCGCACCATGCATCACGGGATGACGGATCTTCTGGGCGATCGGCAGGCGACCCGAGGAGATACGCGGATCACCCGGCTCGGCAACTGGCTGCGAAAATTAAGTTTGGACGAATTGCCGCAGCTGCTCAACGTCCTCAAAGGCAACATGTCCCTGGTTGGACCGCGCCCCCACCCGCCCAACACCAAGGCGGAGGACAAGCTGTTCACAGATGTTGTGGCAAAGTATGCTTTCCGCCACCGCGTCAAGCCAGGCATTACCGGATGGGCTCAGATCAACGGATGGCGCGGTGAAACGAAAACTGTGGAGCAGATCGAAAACAGGGTCGCCTGTGACTTGGCGTACATCGAGAACTGGTCGACCTGGTTTGACCTGCGCATCATGGTCCTGACGGTAACCCGTGAGATCCTGAGCCGTCACGCGTTTTGAACCATGCGTCTACTTGTCCCCGATGATATCGATCTTGTGAATCTCCAGCTTATTGGAAAATAGCTCGTCGGCTTTAGCCATCAATGCCTTGGCAATCGTGCCGTTCAAATGAGCGTTCCGGCCTGCCTCATCGTTGAAGGTGTCGAACACTGCGTATGAGTCGTCATCTTCCTTAATGCCATACCAGGTCACGGTTCCTGCCTCCGCCTTGGACATCTCCGCGCCTTGCTTGAGAAACGCTTCCACGTCCGCAGCCTTGCCGGGCTTAGCCTTCAGTGGAACGTACAACGCGTACTTTGCCATGATCGTCATCCTCCGTGTGGTTCTCCTACTCCTGGCAGGATAGCCCTTCCTCATGACAAACCGAGCCAACCGCACACATCGTTTTTGATTCCATGAGCATTTCCATCATTCCCGGTCCTGATGCCCGATTTTGCCTTAGAATAATATGGCCGGTTCGCGAATTTGCGGTTTCTGGCGGCGAGATCTTATCGTCTTAAGCCAGTGGATCGCGCGCGACTTTTTACGCCAAATGATCGAGTGACTGGCTGACCTGGTCACCGCCCGGCGTGCTGTTGGTCCTCGATCCCGAGATTGCAATACATGGATGAGCGCTAGCCCGCGTTGGCGGTTGGAACGATAGGTTCACGCAGCAGGATTGAGGTCAACCGATTGACTCTGACTAGATGGTTTGCCACCGCAACCATAACCTTGGCCGGACTTTTCGCAAACCCTATCGCTCGGTCCCAGCCGGCAGTTGCCGGGTTGAATCTCCCGGATAATCCGATCGCACCGCAATCGCAAACCCCTCCCGATAGCTCGACGACTCCGCCGGCCGCGCCCGCTCAGAACACCACGCCCATGACGGAAGAAGAACGGCGAAAGCTGGCCCAGGAGCAGTTGGCGAAGCAGGAGAAACAGCGGGTTTTTGCAGTGATGGCAACCTTCAATACCACCGCCGATAAGGATGCTGTCCCTCTGAGTACTGGCGAGAAGTATCAACTCTTCTTTAAGAGTGCGACCGATCCTTGGCCTTTCGTGCTGACCGCTTTTGGCGCCGGCATCGATCAAGCCGATAACAGTTTTCCCGGGTACGGACAAGGTGTGCAAGGGTACGCCAAGCGATACGGTGCGGCGTACGTCGACTACTTCACCGGTAATCTGCTGGGCAACGCAGTGCTGGCCAGCTGGTGGAAAGAGGATCCCCGTTATTTTCAGAAAGGCACGGGCAGTTTCACGCGCCGCGCTCTTTGGGCGGCGAGCGGCACCGTCTGGTGCAAGCGCGATAACGGTACCTGGGGGCCGAATTATGCCAATGTCATCGGAAATCTGATGGGTGGGGCCATTTCCAATCTTTATTACCCGGCGTCCGAGCGTACCGTCGGCGACACGCTCAGCCGTGGTTTTACCGTCACCGCCCAAGCCATTATCGGCAGCGAGATCATCGAGTTCTGGCCGGATATGGTGCGCTACCATCGGCGCAAGGAGGCAGAAAAGCTGGCTCGGCAGGGAGTGGTGCCGAACGCCGTGCAGCCGGCTCCTGGATCTACCCCGCCACCGCCTGCCCCCCAACCCTGAGTTCAATCGTGCCAGCCCCGGACTTTAAGTCCGGGGGGAGCGGGTTTTCAAACCCACGTGAATGCTCCGGCATATAAATTCAGGGCTTTACAGGTTGCGGAAAAACTCTATTTTGTATCAGGGCACGACTTCAGTCGGGCCGTAAATGATTGAGATTACGTTGGGCTAAAGAGTCTGCGTGAGAACTGGGTCCTGGAAGGGCACGGGTTCAGGCGTGCCGTAAATGACACTGCCATAGCCGGCTTTAGCCACTGAGGTACGGTTTTCCATCCTCTGAATTCTCTTTTGCGCGGATAAAAAGAAGCCCTCAGGGGCTAAAGCCCGGCATATCTGCAATCTTTACGGCACGACTAAAGTCGTGCCCTGATACAAAGCCCAGTTCTCATGCACACGCTAAAGCCAGTTTGGTTTAGAAGAATAGAAGATTACGTACACCAGGGCTTTAGCCCCTGAGGTACGCTTTGCTGCCGTTCCCGACTTTTCCGCAGCGTCCAGCCTGATCCGTGCCAATCCGTGCCAGCCCCGGACTTTAAGTCCGGGGGGAGCGGGTTTTCAAACCCACGTGAATGCTCCGTCATATAAATTCAGAAGCCTTGCTGCGTCTGCCTTATCGCGGCGTCACCTTGATAGCATTCGCCTTGCAGGACCGGACCCCCTGGCAGGG
>Ga0302324_100008854_pt1 | contig 21159 bp, 18 predicted proteins | sample Palsa_T0_1_FD_201949 | JGI IMG/M metagenome (GOLD analysis project Ga0302324, IMG submission 201949) | Peat permafrost microbial communities from Stordalen Mire near Abisko, Sweden - Palsa_T0_1 | ecosystem: Environmental > Terrestrial > Soil > Palsa > Peat permafrost | place: Sweden: Abisko...
ACAATGGATGTTCCAGACGAGGGAAGAGGAGCGTCGAGCATTGCCCGAACGCCCACCCATCGACATCCGGCGTCCCCCATCAAAAACTCCGGGATGGAACTCGGTGGTTCCTCGTGTCCATCCAAGAACCCGAAACGGGGAGCGGGACCAATTTGGTCCCTGTCGGTGATTTTTAAAAAAGCCTCAAACGAGACCGGTAGAATCAGATGGAAAATGGCTATCCCCTTCGGTCCGGCACATGATATGTGTCGGAGTATGAAGACACAACTCATCGGGCAAAGTCCGCTGCGCGTCGGACGGCTCGGCTACGGGTGCATGCGGATCTCGGGGTCGTGGGATCGGACGAAGGTGGATTCAGAGGTGACACGCCGCGCCATTGGATTGATCGAGGTGGCGCTTGAAGCGGGCTACACCCTGTTCGATCACGCGGATATCTACGGCGATACGGCTTGCGAGAGCATTTTTGGCGAAGCGCTCCGGCTGCATCCGAGCTGGCGCGAGCAGATGATAATCGTGACCAAATGCGGGATTCGCTTTGAGGACGAGCCGATGCCTGGACAGCCGCATCGGTACGATTTCTCTTGCGAGCATATCCTCGCGTCAGCGCACGAGTCGCTCGGGAGGCTGAAGATCGAGACGATTGACTTGCTCTTATTGCATCGGCCCGATTTTCTTGCCGATCCGGACGAGATCAGCAGGGCGTTTGTGGAGCTACGCGCGGTGGGCAAGGTGCGCGAATTTGGCGTGAGCAATTTCAGGCCGTCGCTCTTTTCCGCGGTGCAATCGGCGGTGCCGTTTCCGCTGATTGCGAATCAGGTCGAGGTGCATGTGCAGCGGCTCGATTGTTTCACCGATGGCACCCTGGATCAATGTCTGGAGCGGCACATCACGCCGATGTCGTGGAGCCCGGTCGCAGGCGGGCGGGTAGGTACGGGCGCCGAGGCAAAGGATGAAAGACATCGAACGCTACTCGACGCGCTCGACGTGGCAGCGGCAAAGTTTTCCACGGACCGGACGAATGTCGTGCTGGCGTGGCTGCTGCGGCATCCGAGCGGTATTATTCCAATCGTCGGCAGCGCAAATCCGGAGCGGATTAAATCGGCGGCGCGTGCGGCCGAGATCGAGATGGATCGCGACACCTGGTATCATATTCTACGCGCAGCCCGTGGCGAGAAGCTGCCATAGCGGTGGAGTATCGGTGGTTGACGCGTGGCTGGTCACTGGTGTCATGGAAAGGAATCATCGCCAGCCCCCAGAAGGCATCGTGCGCGCTCTGTAGAGCCCGCCAGAGCCTTCGACGAACGGGAATGGGCGATTGGAGCCGTGAACCACAAATAGATTTATAAATCCAAAGCTTTGGTGAGAGAGGAACTCTTTGACCGGTTCTTTTGAATTTGGCCACTGCGATCCAAATTGAATGCGGCTCCGGATTTGGACAGCAGCGGGCGCATAAAAAAAGAAAACCGGTCAAGACGAAGTCTCAACCGGCGCTCTTTAATTTGCTGTCGGATTAGGCAGCGGCAGCATCTCGCTGGTCATCAACGAGTGTGCCAGGGGGAAGGAGTCTCTGAATGTGCCTGAAGGCAGTATCGTGGTCATCGTTGTAGATGTGAACGACATCAATGTCCGCTTCTCTGCTCTTCAACGCCTCAATCTTTTCGATTGAAAGCGCACCGTTCTTGTCCACCAGCGTGTTCAAGTCGGCTCCCAGCCAACTCTCCAGGTCGTTTGCCAGTTTCTTCGCATCCGACAGATTGTAGTTCTTGCCTGCGAGGTAAACTATCCGCGCGTGCCTTAAAGAAGTGATCTGAAACACGAGCCTGAGAAATTCATCCGCTCTGCCTTTGTCCGACTGCTTCAGTGTGAACACATCTTTGAGAAACACGCGATAGCCTCCCTCTGGCAGGTCGTAACTGTTTCTTTTTGGTAGTATAATCATATCCATTGGTCCTTTCTAATGCCACAGGAAGTCGTCTTGGCACGAGTGCGCCAACTTTAAACACCAACATCCCCTGACATACTGCCATCTTATCAAATCCGGCGGTGGAGTACAAGGAGTAAATGGGCTCGCGTGAAAGTAAAACTCGCGAAGCAGGCTGATCAACCTGGTACGCAAAAGCTTTGTCTCCAACTGGAGACATTGCATTAACGGCTCGTCTGTCTCAGTGTTCCGCGCAGCAGGTTCACTTTTACAGCCGAGCAACTGTGGCATTTGGCGCCTCCCGATAACGCAGGTCAGGCGCCGATATTAAATTGTTTGTTCAGCGCCTGCACTTCTGCGTAAAGGCGATCATGCCCGATGTCTTTCAGAAACGTCTTCATATCAAACGATACCCGAAGCTTTCGCGCATGGGATGTGAGGCAAAAGCGGTCCCCGGCAGATTCAACAAGGCCCTCTCGGATTAACACGGCGAGGTGGAAAGCCAGGAGTGCTGTCTCAGGCATCCCGGTTGCCAACTGGAGGCTGTAGTACCCCACCCAACCCGCGTCGTGCTCCAAGCAGGCCACAATTCTTTCTCGGAGGTCAACGCGCAAGGCGAGCTCGATGCCACCTAAAGGGCTGGCGTACTCCTCGATTCGTCCCTCATTCAATAGCTGTTCTCGAACGGGTTTCAACTGAGGGTAATTGATGTCTGTTTCGAGGCGAATGTCCGCAAGAGGCACGAAAAGGCCGCGCTTTTGCGCGAGGTATTCAAGCACTCTATTCTTGTTTTCCAACAGTTTCTTAGCGTTCATAATATTTAAAAATAAGGCGTGTTTCGTTGTGCTATTTACTCTGCGTGCCCATTCTTCTATGGGCAAATGCAATCACTGTAAAATCGGTCGTCGGCAGACGGTAGCGGTGGCCGCGTGTCGGGTGGGGAATGATTAAGCGGGCGGCTTTCAATGATTCGAGGGATTTGGCGAGGTCTGCTTCCGTGTAGGGGACCAAGGAAGAAAGCTTTCGAAAAGTGTCAGTCACGTACGGTTGCGGGTTCTTTTTCATATCCCATGTGACACGGTATCGCAGCTCTTCGATTACGATGCCAGCGGCTAATCCCATCTTTACGGCCACGTCCACGTCAAAACGTATTGAATGCCTGTTGGCGGCAACCGCGAATGGCTCGAGCACCGTATAGCTCGACGGCGGCGGTGCGGCGTTCGTATTAACGTGGCCGATGGTAATTGCGCCTTTTCGCTCCAACTCGGCGACCGTGGTCTCGATTTTCTGTTTGCTGAGGTAGGGCAAATGTCTGTGGATCTTCGCTATCGTCATGAGGCAGCGGGGGCCGTTTAAATACTGTTGCCTCTTACTTTCATCGGTCAGAAAACGAAGAAGGATTGCCCCTTCTATACCTTGGGAGCGAGCAAGCTCGTGTGAAAAGAAATGACGATCGTAAATGACGCGTTTCATACTTTTGTTTGGATCAGTGCTTGTTAAATGTCCGGTGCGCTTCAGAATTGAATCGGCTGGTTTGCCCGGTGAACAACTTGGCAGATAGGCCGCGCGGGGGTCTGGAAGCCGAAGAAGCCGATAGTTATAAAAACAATGTAAAAAAGTTGGTTGTTGTTATTTATATATATCTTTTATGATGCACGGCTTCCTCGACTTCCACGGCTTCCACATACCGGGTAAATTCCTGAAAAATGTTCGGATTGACGGCTTCCTCGACTTCCAGTGCATTGCGTTGGGGGAATTTCCGAAAAGTTTCCCGATCATCGGCTTCCACGGCTTCCAGAGAAAAAACGGGCGGTTTCATGAAGCGTTTCGATTATTGCCCCGGGCGTTTCGGGCGAAGAGATATGTCTTCGACTCGAACTCTTTTTCCGAGTCGCCACTGGCTTTTTCGATAAATCTGGTGACGACGAAGTCTTCGATGTCGATGCGGTCGCCCATTTCGGCGAACAAATCGCCAAGCACTTTACCCACGGCCATGGCGACGGCGCTTTGGTCATTGCGCTTATCCGCGGATAATCCCGGAACTGAAATCGTTGCCTGCTGGCAGAGCGTCACTATTTCGGTCGCTCGCAGCTTGTGCTTGAGTTGCTTTTTCTCCTCCACGGCGAGCGCCACGGCCCTCAGGAAGGTGGACCCTGTGCTGGATACCCGACGCTGCGCTTCGATGTGCCCATCCATCAGTGGTGCCTCGCCGAGGATATTCTGAACGATCCAATCGAGGGTCTGGGACCACTCCCGGAAGTCATGGCGGGTATCGGTGGTCTTCGGCTTGCCGCGCCCATGCCATTCCTCGATCACCGCAAAGACAGAGGCGAGGAAGACTGGCTGGGCCTGCTTGACGAACCCGAGCATGTCCTTGAACGGGTGCCCGGGTCGCTTTTTGATTCTGATAATCGAAGAACGGTTGCTCAGATCCTTGGTGGCTTCGTACCCGTTCGAGTTGATGAAAATCGCAAACTTGGAGGGATCAATCGACACGGTTTTGGAGTACGCCGGCCGCGCTGGAAATGGACCCGTGGCCGTCAAGAAGGATTCGAGAAGCTGGGAGTTCATCTTCCCGCGAACATTATCGAACTGGATGAATGGCCGCCCTTCGACGAGACAAGTTCCGAAGCTTTCGTCCAGGGAACCCACGCCGCCGCCTTCCTTCTTGATGACGAGATTGACTTTCTCGTTGTAAATGGCGGCCGTAATAATTTGTCGGTGGGTCTTTCCCGCCTGGCTTTGATCAGCCTCGGCTACGTCGGCTGGTATTGGATTCTTAAGAAAACCGCCGAATTTCATGGCGGGTGTAATCAGGGAGGCGACGGCTCGTGAACGGTCAGCCGCGGTCTGGAAATCGAATTCCTGCAAAACGCCTTTCAAGTAGAAGATGGCGTTCTCCAGTGTTACCGGCCGCAATTGGACCGCGCTGGAAACGAAAAGCTTCGTGACAGGATCATATCCGTTTTGAACGATGTGCAGTTCACCATCACGCTCGACCAGAATCGGGCAATTGATCATTCCGCGGATTTCCGGCAGTAGATCTACCGCCGCAGCGGCCAAATATTTCTCGGCGGCTTCCTTATTCAGGACGGTGGGCACAAGCTTCGGTTTGCCCTCGTCGTCTTTAATCCACTTTCCGAAGTTCACAAATTCCTCGAATTTCGAGCACGCCGACGCTGGCTTCAGTAGTTCAAGAACTTTTTGCCCGTGTTTTTCCAAAAGCTGGTAGACATTCCCATCTCGGAGGAAGAGCTTTTCGTGCGGAGCAATGTGCCCATACAACTCCTCGGCGGACTGGGAGATCGTTACGCTGCCGCCGGGTACGACAACAGTAGGCTTTTCCGCTCGCTTCATTTGGTTCAGAGTCTCCTCATCAAGCACTCCTGATTTCTGAGCGAACCCGTGCAGGTCGTCTGTTTGGTCAGACATGCCTTTCGTCCTCCTGTGTCGCCCGCACCGGCATCTTCATGATCGGCGTGCCGTCCGCCTTCGGGTTGAGATAGAGCAGCCGCTGGAGCCTACCGCCCCGTCGCGCCCCCGGCAGCCTTGTCAGGCGTACCGCCGTCAAAGCGCCCGGGTCCGCGCCCAGGGTGACGACAATCGGCTTAATCTTATCCCGCTGCGTATCCCATTCGACCTTGCTCGCGGCGTCTAGGCGTACAAGCGCATGAATTGACTTCCCGCCCGATGTGTAGATCGCCGCGATCCTGAGCGGCAGTTGAACGAGGCAGGACAACCAATGACCCGAATCGGCCGTGTCATTCTCCAGTACGAGATACCGCCATGCTGTGATGGACTCTTCGCTCCGGCGGGACAGCTTCCCTTCCTGGCGCGGGTTGGGATAGAAATGGCCGTCGACGGGGTTTGACAAAAACCACACGCCATCGGAACCATGCGTAGGCAAGGCTGATTGCTCAGGGGATCCAATCTCAAACAGGTTTTGGCCTTGCGATCCAAAAATATCGAAGACAACCACCTTCTCGCCAGCAAGGTATAGCGCCTCCAAGAATACCGCGCTCGTGATTGTCACCACCTCAACCGGCGACCTCACCGCCAGCCATGCTTCATCGATCCCCGGAGCCGTCGCCGCGACCGCCTTCAGCTTCTTCGGCGAGAACTCGACCTTCGGCGGCTTCACGAGTGCCTTCAACGCTCCGGCCTGACTGCCAGCGTGATCGTACGCGCGGCGCAATTGGCTTTGGAGCTTCGACGGCTCGAACGTCCCGCCCGCCGCCTTGATCCTCTTGGCCACCTCCTCGATGGCGGCGTCGGGATCAATGCCCAAGCTCGCGGCTCGGAGGAACGCCAGGTATCCAGATTGATCCCGATTGCCTGGCCCCCAGTTCAGTTGGCCGAGATACTCGTGCCACGCCGCTTGAGCCGCCACGAGAAGGTCGGAACCCTCGAAGTGCTTTGATGGATCAATCTTCATTGCGCTGGCCTCGCCGGTTCCCTCATTCTTCTGGCATTTGATCCCAGATGAACCGCCTGGCGATGTTCAAAGACACCTCGCAGTCGCAGGCCCCGCCTTCCTCGCGCAACCATGCAATTAAGGAGTCTTCCGGCAGTCCCTCGCTGCCACAGAATGCAGCCGAGATGCGCAGGGTGTGATCGCACGGCTGATTCTCAAGCACTTCATCAACATGGTCGCACAGCGCCTCCAATTGCTCCCTTGAGATGGGGCACTCCAATTTTTCAAAGGAGAGCCGTCGGCGGCAATTCGGACAAAGCCGCCTCGCGATCTCAGGAGTGATCTCGCCGTCAGGGATCGGGTATCCCATCCTCTTCAAATGCTGACACTGCAAACACTCGTCGGTGAGTTTCGAAGGTGAAGATTTCTCCTGAAGCAGTCGCTTCGCCTCTCTTTCAACCCCTTCGACGCACTCACGGACAACATCACGCGCCTCGTAAACGTCAACGTCTGGCTTCACGTGAATCAATAAGAAGCAGGTCTCCTTGAATTCGTCCCTGTCCATGTCATTCATTTCGGGATGGAGCCCCATCTTTTCCGCTGTATCGATAAAGGCTTGCTGGTATGCGTTATCGCTGGTATTCGGCGATTTTGTTGTAAGAATCCGATGGAGCACTAGCAGTGATATACTATCGTTGTGTTGTTTAAGGATGAAGTCTGTCTCGCCATCGACCCGAACCAGTGTGCCGCCCACCTTCTCTTCGAACTTTTGTTGCTCGACCGTCACGATGCTCAAAATATGCCGCGCTTCGAACGAAAGGGGGTCGCCTTCGTCCAGACCGTACTCGTGTGCGAACACCAACTGGTTGTGTACGCTTCCCTTAAACTGCGGGTAGCGGCTTTCCGTGACCCGAACAAACGGGCGTTCACCTGGGCACCTTGGGCAATTGAGGCCGACCTTTACCAGATCGCCCTGTTGCACAGCGCGCTTACGCTCATCGCTAGGCGCGTCGAATGTGTCCGGATGCTTCCGGTTCATCTCTTCTCCATCTGTCAGTGTCACGTCTTCTTTCATATTTTCCTTGTTTTTCAATCCACCCCGAGAGCGCGAATGCAGGAAAGCGCGCCCGGTGCCGTTTGCTTTTGTTGTTAATTGCTGCATTCTGAGTCGATGAATGCCGGCCCCAATTGGGAATCAGGGCCGGCGTTGAATTATTGGGCCGTCTCGCCGGGCGTGGACGTACCAGCGGCGATGGGCTTCTTCGGTTTCGGTCCCCGCGGTTTCTTCGCCTTTGCCTTGGCGGCAGACTCCGGTGCGGCAGCTTGGGGGTAGGCATTGTGGATTTTGCCGTCCAGAGTCGGAGGGGTGAGTCCATCCTTTTTCGGCTTCTTCCCGATCTTCTTGCCGTCCTCTCCAAACTCGCCCCATTGCTTGAAGAAGAAGGGCAGGTTCGCTTTTTTGCAGGCATCCCGAATATCGGTCGCCCATGCCTTCTCCATTTGTCGCTTGGAGCCGCTTTCGCCGCCGACCACCACCCATCCGATGCCGTCGAGCGAATCGAATTTGATCGGCCCAATCAACGGCTCGCAGCTCAACCAGCGCACAGCGGCCTTCACCTTGAGGAGAAGCGGATACCGCTCGTCCAGGGCCTTTTGGTTCTCAACCGACGCCCCCAGCCAGATGTTCGCGGGCGGCGTTTTGTCCTTGAAGTAGCGTTCGCTGAATTCCGCCATCCTCCCCGGGCGTTTAGTCAACACCTGGAACTCGTGCCAATGCGCCTTTTCCATCACGTCGAAGACCGCCTCGATGAACTCGTCCGGCACCTTATTATGAAACAAGTCCGACATCGAGTTAACGAAATAACGCCTGGGCGTGAGGTCCCGGAGCGGGTCACCCAATTGCTCGGGTAACAGCCGGATGACATTATTGAAGAAATAGGTCTTCGTAGTCCCCTTCCCCTTCTCTTTCGGGGTCTTCTTTTCCGACGCGAGACCCGGATAAACATCGGCCAGCCTGGTCGCCACCAGTTTTGCGGCGTAGCAATAATCGCAACCCGCGGAAGCCCGCGCGCACCCCTGGAGGGGATTCCATGTGGCGTCCGTCCAGTCGATCCCCGTCATCCTCGGCGGGCCGGCAAGCGCGGCGACCTTCTTTTTAATCTGATCCAACACCTGACGGACCTCCTTGGCCGTACCTGTGGGCAGTTCCTTTTTGATCGCGTCAACGACCCCTTCGACCTTTTTGACCAGTTCAAGTTTCGCGTCCTTCGGCTGCTTCGGGCCCGTCGGCGGATTCAGCACGACAATGGCTGACTCAACCATCCGAACCGTGACTTCGGGCTCGTCGAGCCACTTCACCCACTCGCTGATTAAGTCGATAACGGCGTCCTGCTGCTGGGGCGTCAGTTTCGTAAGACCCCGGTAATGCGACTCCGTGGTTAGTAACGAAATGATGTCTCCAGTTGGAGACATTTGTTTCCGATGGGCAATCGCGCCCGCCTCAGCCAGACGAATCGCATGGGCGCGCCTGTATCCCCATTTCGTCTTTGAATACGCTTCGAAAGACGGAAAAGGTCCGCGATGAAGCCTCTCCTTCCGGATCTGGAAGAACGCGGCGATGAGGAGAGAGAAGAATGCTGCAACACCCTTTCTCCATCCTTTGATATTTTTCTCACATTCGGCCAACTTGGTTTTGTCCTCTTCCGTCATAGGGGCCTCGCTCGGCTTTGCTAAGCGACTGGCGGGCGCAGCCTCCATTATGGCGGTGGGTCTGCCGGCCGATGCGCTGCTCGCAGGCGGGCTCGGCACTAACGCTAATTCGCGGCCCGTCGAGACGCCTTCGCTTTCGCCAGCATCTCCCTTCGAAACTGAAAATTTCTGCGTTCCCTCAATGAGCCCGCCCGGTTCCAGCTGGCCCGCTTCCGCGATGGCCTTAGTCGCCGACGCCGGCGTTTCCTGCGCGTTGTTGTTTGCGGTGTCCTCGTTATTACCAGCCCCGTTGTCGGGGCTGAGGACGGCAGTGTCGCTCGCCGTCTCCGTTTGATTTTCATTTATGTCGTTTGCCATGTTATTTACTATGTTGTTGTTAGCTGCAATCGGATACTAACCTATGCATTAACAGGGTGCGATGACGTTAGGAGCGTTTGTTGTCACGATGGATCAGGCCAAGCCGTTCGCACTTTCGAAGCAGCGTGTTGGGCGTTAACTCATCGCCTTCTTCGCGGTTGAGAGCGCGGGCGAGATCGTGGCATCGTTGCGGCCAAGTCATCTCTTGCCGCTCCCAGATTTCCCATCTCAGCGCAATCATCCACGCGACCTCATCTACACCGTGTCGGCGGACGCGCGGGCTCGTTAGCCGAGCGGCGAGATTTACGAGCACATCGATCCAATCCGCTTCGAGTTGAACCCCTTCATATCGGAGCAGGTAATCTTTCGTGACGAGCATGGGGTTCGCTCTCCAGCTTTCGCCGACCGCGTGCAACGCTACGGCGGGTACTACTCGCTGGGCAAGCGGAAGCCGCCCCACGATGATCTCGCGCGGGACCTGTGGAAACGGAACGAATCCGACGAGCGTTTCGGTGGCAATGCCGCTATGATGTATCCGTCGACTGACGCCGCCGCCTGTCAGGTCGAGTGCCGCCTTGTAGGAGAGGTTACCGACCAGAAGTTCCCGAAGCGCCGCGACGGGGAGGAGTCCGCGTATATAGCCCGCCAAGGGGCGATGCGCTGAAGCGGTCATTGTTCCCGGGCCTCCTTGACAAGGGCGACGTTCTTGAAACCGCGAGCCCAATGGGTATCCCGTTTCAAATCCGTGCGTTTGTGGGCGTGGTAAACTTTCAGCATTAGCGGACTAAGGACGTGCTCGAACTGCCGAGCGCTGAAGGGCCGCCATCCGCGCGCCTCGCAAAAGCGAAAATACGCCTCCTCGAGTTCCTGCACGGTGACCTGTGCGCCGGCGTGTTTCTGAATTTGGCCGCGAACAAATGCATCGGCACTGCTGGACTCCGCGATGAGCGCGTTGATATGGTCGGTTTGCGAAGGAGTCAGCTTATAGTCCCCGCCTTCCGCGAGTTCCTTACGGTGGTCGACGGCGCCGCTGATCGCCCAGGCCAGGATTCCTTCCCCCTCCTCGCGGAGAAGCTCATCGGCGAAATTTGGAATCCGACGCTCGATTTTCGGGCGGACAAATTCAATCACGAGCAACCGGCGACGCCAGGCCTCTTCGTCCTCCTCCTGCTCAAACGTAAAACGCAGACGACAATTGCTCGTGACAAGGACATTAAAGTCGCCGTTGAATTGGTGTTTACCCGCGAACTTTCTCTCGGCTTCGTGCTGATCGTCGCCCACGAGCGCCTTTAGCATCTTGGCACCGCGCTGGGAGAGGAAGTCACCGGGAACATCCTTTCCGGCAAGAAGGGTCTTTCCCAAATAGCTATGGGTCTCAAACCGTCCGCCGAGGTGTTCGGTCCGGAGGTGAGCAACGTTCTCGTGACCGATAATCGTTTCGAGTATCTTGACGAGGGTACTCTTTCCAGCAGCGGCTGAGCCATGGGCTATCAACAGGCGTTGGGCTTGGTTGGAGCCGAATAGTGCCGCGCCGAAATAGCGCCGAAGGAGATCAATATTTTCCTGCGATACTGCCGGTTGAAGCAGTTCGGCCAGGAAGCGATCACATCGCGCGGCGGGGTTGTATCGGAAGGGGCAGAAACGGGTTGAGCGATACCGCGGATCGAACGACAGGAGCTTAGGCTCTTCGCCGGAAAGATCGAGCATACCGTTTCCAACGTGGATCAGATTACGGGTAGAAAACGTCGTCTTTGCGGCCGCCGTCCATCCCTTGAGTAAATTGATGAGGGCGCTGAGCCGAGAATTCGTTCGCTTCGAAATGAACGCCTCGGCGGCACTCGCTTTCGCCAGTTTCATAAGGAATTCAGCAAGCGGCCACTTGAGCGCCGCCTCCTTGATAGGCGGGAAATGACCGGTGTCCGGGGCGTACTGTCTGAAGCTATCAATGAGCCCGTCATAAAAGACGTGGTACTCGGTCGCGAACTTAGCGTCGACGGCCACCTCGTTGATCTCGACCGTGCCATCATCCTTGATTATGAAATAGTCTCCATGCTCCGCGACAATTGGATCCTCGGGTGAATTTTGGGGGTTTCGAAAAGAAACGTCTGAACCGTCTTTTCCGCCTGTGATCGGCGCGGCCTTGATCGCGCTTACCGGCGGTACTGTCTTGGCCTTTTTTCTTATTTTCCTGGGCATTGGTTTTGTTGTTCCTGTTGGTGTTTGTCCGGTTGAGGTTTCAAAGCGAGGCCCTTAGAACGGGGGCGCAGGCGGTGCGAAATTCATTTCTTTTCTCTCCCAACGGCGCGAACCTCGAACCGCGCCAAATCTTCGCGGACGCGATCCAGATTGAAGAGCAGCGTTCGGTGACCGAGTCGGTACGAAGAAATCATCCGGCGGCGCACCCACGAATCGATGATCCTTGTTGAAGCAAGGCCCAAGGCATCACGCAAACCGCGCTTTGTCAGCAGGGTTGCAGTCGGATCAGGGGGAGGTGTGCTTTTCATGGAACACCGCTATCCACCAAAAACACGCGTCCCTGAGAAGCTGATCCGCTCTACACAAAATGCCTGATTTCAGCGATTTTCTATAGAACGATTTTTACAACCCTAAACCATGGATGGCATTCAAAATGCTACCCGCGTGGACCCTCGGCAACTGTTCTTGATTCCGGGCGGAAACGGAAGAATACGGCGAGGGATTGACCGCCTGGATACGCGGACCGCGCCGCACAAATCACCCCACGCGGTCGGCCTTGTCTCGCCTGCCTTCGGGCGGTAGTATAATCCTCAGCGCGAGACGTCCATGATACCGGAGTTCTTTCCGTTCTTCAGGATGCTTTTTGAAATAGCGGTTCGCCTGAGTGCGAATCGTTTCAAGGTTTTTCAACACGACAGATCGAGGTGGATACAGGCATCCGGCCTCTTGCGAATAGTGCCCAATTGTACCAGCGTGCAGCTTGTATTTGAACCCCAACCGTTCCAAATGGACAGCGCGACCTCCAGGTTCTTCGTCGGTACGTTCCCAGTAATTATATATGAGGTTTATCGCCAGAAATAGACGATGCCGAAGCGGGACGAGACGCGTTACGTTTGCAATCTGAAAGAATCCCCTTGTATCCATCGCCTTGAGCGCTTGTGCGGAATGAATTACGGCTTCGGTTAGGATTGCTTCAAGTCGAGATTTGTCTCCAGGATTTGTTGCCGCTTCCCATTCTTGTTTGGCTTTGCGGGCTACGCCTATCGCTTCCTCGTACAGGATCGCCAAATCTTCCTCGGTCTTAAACGTCTCATCGTCCAACCCAGCCTTGGCAGCATATCGAATGGCTTCAGCTTTTCGGCAATCGAAGCCCACTTTAGTCCAAGTCAGCGGCGTCCATAATTCTCCCACGTAACGCCAGTTGCGCCAGCTCCGTATCGTCCTCCGCTTCACAATACCCGCGGTGAACGTCAGCGTCGATTCCCTTGAATAGCCATCGGCGTCGAAACCTCCAGCGATGGCTATTCGAATCGCAGGAATCATCTCAGGGAGAGCCACAAATTGCGTCGGTTCAGGAGCAGAGGGGTCAACCGCAGCCTGCTGTAAGACCCTAATGATGTCACTGGCGGGCGGACCTGGCTTAGAAATGGGAATCAAATAGCCGACACTTGGCAAACTCTCGAAGGATTCAGTGATCAGGGCGAAATGTGCACGACATTTTTGATCTGCGTAATACTCGCTCGTCTCAGCGTCGAGTTCGACGTAGTCATAGCCGTACTCGCTCTCTATGATTTCTAGCTTTTGCTTTGGCATGTCCTACGCCGCAGACTGCGGAAATGCTACCACCTTGCCTCTGTCCTTCGCCGGCATGATCCCCCAAAACTTCGCGGCGTCCTTGGGGTCGTCCAGCACCTTGTGGTAACGCTCCAGGATGACATCTACGCTGTTCCCCATCTCCAACGCGAGCGCTGGAGCGTCCCGATAGGTTTCGAGCCAGTATGAGGCGAACGAATGCCGGAGACAATCGGCCGGCCATTCCTGTATTCCTGCGGCGGTTCTGGTGTTGCGGAAATACTCGCGCCATTTGACCGGAGCAATCCGACCTTTGGTGGAGCGGTAAGGCTTCAGCCACGTAGCCAGCGTCGGCTCGATCTTGACGTTTCGCGCCTTTCCCACCTTGGACACTTCAGCCCGCACCCGGATGATGCCTTGCGCCCATTTCACGTCAGACCATTCAAGGCTGGCGTCGGACTTTAGGGGAGAGGCAAGCTCCTCTGGACGGACGCCCGCAAAAACCGCGATGGCAAAGTAGGGGAGGATTTCCGAGCCCGCGTTCGTGAGGAGGTCAGACACTTGACCGGGTGTGAGAATGCGAATCTCCGACCGCGCCTCCCTCGCCCGTTTGATTCCTGCGGCGGGATTCGAGGTGATGTAGTTCTTGCTCACGGCGAAGTTGAGCAGATTTACGACCGCCTTCCGGTTGTTGTTCCTGCTCACGGCATGAGGGAATGTAGTCCGCAGCCATACCTCGATCTCCTCGGTGGTAATGGAGCCGATATCACGGGCCGGAAACGCTTTTGCAAAATGGCCGGCACGGTGCCCGAATTCGATCAGGGTGGGCTTTTTTAGACCATCCGCCTTCTTGGACGCCAGCGCCTCCTTGACGACATCCTCAACGGGCCTGGCTTTGGACGCTCGCTGCAAGTGGGGGATGTAGAAGTTAACGGCGTCGCGGAGGGTCTTTCCGAACGGTAGCAAGTCCCGCTCGCATTCGATAGCCATGACCCGGAGCGCCAGCGGAAATTGTGCGGCCTCGGTGCCCTGGTTCAAAAGCTCAGTGTTCTTGAGTTCGGCGTGGGTCTCCGCATCGCTCTTTTTTCGGAAGTACGTCCGGACCCACTTTCCCTGTTCCTTGCCGCGAACCACCCATTTAAAGCTCGGATGCTTGAGCGGCTTTACTCGATAGCCCGATTTCATGGGGAAAACCTATCGCTATTTGTCGCTATTTTTGCAAGGTATTTCCAGTAATAGCGTGTTCTTACCCGTCACAATGAGGAGGATTGAAATCAGGATCGAAAGTGGGTTTTCGCCCTGTATTTACTCTGGTTTCCTCAATTTACAGAGGAAATTAAAGACCTGCGTCCGGCGGGGGTCGAACCCACAACCTTTGGCTTCGGAGGCCAACGCTCTATCCAGTTGAGCTACGAACGCTTATCGCTTATGGTGAGGCACTTGCGATGGAAATGAGGTCCATTCATAATTCGAAAAAGCAACCCTGTATTTCGGGGATGGCTTTGAGAAGCTCCCAAGAACTCCAACGTGTGGCGCAGTGTCTCTACCGCAATCATGTGGGAGCTACTATGCACCGGTCAAGCTGGGCGGCAAGCAAATCAAATCCTCGCTGGAGTGGCGAGACGCGGAGCGAGCTTCCTGGTCTTGCGCCTGGATTGCCGATGATCCTCGCGCCTTTCATCGAGCCCACGCGCGAAGACCGCCGGGGTGTCCGCGTGGAGCCGCTGTCCGATCTCGAAGGCGGCACGGATGAGTTCATTGCGCCGGATTTCCAGCATCTTGAGAAAAGCGCGAAGCTGGCGAGCTTGCTTCAGCACCTCGCGCCGGTTCCATAGCGCATCGCGCAACGCCGCGAGGTCGTGATCGTCGCCGAGGAATTCCGACAGCACATCGAGTTCGTGCGCAAACTCCTTCATAAACCCGGGGCATGCCTTGCGCAGCAGCCGGGCGTGATACCAGAGGTCTTTCACCCGCTTGCGCCATTCGTGCAGATTCGCCACGCTGGCGTCGTCGAGCGCCTTCCGCCCGGCGGCCCGGGCGCGCTTGTAACTTCGCCTTATCGCGCGGCGGGTCTCCTTCCAGCCAAAGCCTTTCAGGTCCCATTCCCGACCGCGCGCGCCGGCGGCGCGCAGGGTGACGAGGATGTCGCGGATCGTATCGCCGCCGGCGAGATGTTCCAGGCAGCGCTGTTCATCGGCCACCAGAAGTTTTCTGGCATGCGCAAGCAGAGCGGGATGTTTTTCATTAAAGAAACGCTTGCGCAAAGCATCGAGGGCCTTCACGAGCACCTGCGCGTCGCGAAGATCGCGAAGGCGGCGCCCGGCGTCGCGGAAGCAGGCGTTTTCGCTCTGGCAGGCCGCCGCGCCGATCCCTTCCCGGCCAAGCCGGAGGAGCGCGCGGATCTTTTTGAAATGCTTGCGCGCCGTGTGCGTGCCGCGCGGGATGTTCGCCTGCCCTTCAAGAGCTTCGATGGCCCCGACGACTTCCTCCTCGAAAATGCGCTGAAGATTCGGCCCGATCTTCCCGAGGGATTTTACTTCATAGCTCATGGGGCGCTCCCGCGAACGGCGGCAGGCGCCGGAATCAGCCCGGGATTTCTTTTAGCATCTGCGCGTTGGTCGGGAATTTTTTGAGGAAGCTCAGGAGGCGTTCGATTGCCTCGACCGGCTTGTGGCCCGCCAGTCCGCGCCGGATGACGTTGATCTTTTCCAACTCGTATTGGGGGAGCAGGAGTTCTTCGCGGCGCGTCCCGGAGAGGAAGATGTCGATGGCGGGATAAATCCGCTGGTCGCTGATCTTGCGGTCGAGCACCAGCTCCATGTTGCCGGTGCCCTTGAATTCCTGGAAGATCAATTCGTCCATGCGGCTGCCGGTTTCGATAAGGGCGGTGGCCATGATCGTGAGCGAGCCGGCTTCCTCCGTATTGCGGGCGGCCGCGAAAAGTTTTCTCGGGATTTCCATCGCTCGCGCGTCCATGCCGCCGCTCAGGGTGCGTCCGCTGTTTGTCATCGCGTTGTTGAAGGCGCGTCCGACGCGGGTGAGGGAGTCGAGCAGGATGAAGCAGTCCTTCCCCGCCTCGACAAGGCGCTTGGCGCGTTCGATGGCGAGTTGCGAGATGCGGGTGTGGCTCTTGAGATCGCTGTCGTTCGAACTGGCCATGATTTCCGCCATCGGCACGGTTCGCCGGATTTCGGTGACTTCTTCGGGGCGTTCGTCAACCAGGAGGATGATGAGTTCCATCTCGGGATGGTTTTTCACGACGGCGTCGGCGATATGTTGCAAAAGTGTCGTTTTGCCGGTCCGCGGCGGGGCGACGATCAAGCCGCGCTGGCCCTTGCCGACAGGGGTCATCATATCCATGACGCGGGTGGTGAACCGGTCGGGAACCGTTTCGAGCCGAATCCGCTTGTTCGGATTTATCGTCGTCAGTTCTTCGAAGGAGGGGAAATTGCGGCATTTCTCGGGGTCGCCGCCGTCCACTTCCAGAAGCCGGAAAAGTTGGGGGCCGCGGCCACCCCGGCGGATTTCGCCTTTGACCCACATGCCGTCGCGGAGGGAGAATCGCCGGACTACTTCCGGGGTGACGAAGACATCCTGGGGACTCTGGACGAAGTTCCGCTTGGGATCGCGCAGGAATCCGAAACCCTTTCCGGAGACCTCGATGATGCCTTCGCCGTAGGTTGGTTCCGGGCGTGAAACGTCCGCCCTTTCTTGCGCAACCGGGGCCGGCTTTGGATCGCTCGTTTGGAGCGGGGTGACGGGGCCTTGATTCGTCGGGAGCGGGCTGGCCTCGAGCACGCTGTCGGCTGGGGGATCGCTGGAGAGGGGCACCGGAACCATCGTTGGCGCCGGCACGGAAAGAGGCTCGGGTTGCGCCGCCGGCGCGGCGTTGCGTTCCTCCCCGGCCGGGGGAGCGCTCTCGACGGGCTCCGTTCCATCCTGGTCGCCCGCTTTTGCCATCTTCGCTCCCCGGTTTGGGGGCGGCCTGCGCCTCGCGGTTTTTTTCGATTCACCAGACTGCTCTTCGAGCATCGGTGTCTGATCGCTGGACTCGCTCATAATGGGTTGGGTTCTCGAAGCGGAAATTCCCTACGCCGGGATTTTGGCCAGGACTTCCCCCGGCACGTCGAAATTCGAGTGGACGTTTTGGACATCGTCGTGGTCCTCCAGCGCTTCGCACAGGTGGATGACTTGGGCCGCGATCTGTTCATCGTGGATCGGGACCGTGGTTTCGGGCAGGTAGGTAAGCTTTTGGGATTCAGTGGTTACTCCGGCGGTTCGGAGCGCCTCGGCCACTATGTAGAGATGGTCCGGAGAGGTCGTGACGACGTAATATTCCTCGTCGGCCGCCAATTCTTCGGCCCCCGCTTCCAGGACGATTTCCAGCAGCCGATCCTCGTCCAGCCCCGCATGGGGCACGGTGATGCGCCCTTTCCTGTGAAACATGTAGGAGACGCTTCCGCTCGAGGCCAGGTTCCCGTGGTGTTTGGAGAAGATGCTCCTTATGTCCGCCGCGGCGCGGTTTTTGTTGTCTGTGGCGGCTTCGACGATCACGGCGACGCCCCCGGGCCCGTAGCCTTCGTAAACGATCTCTTCGATATGCAGGCCGCCAAGCTCTCCCGTGCCTCTCTTGATGGCTCTTTCCACGTTGTCATTGGGCATGTTCTGGGCGCGGGCGGCGAGAACCGCGGAGCGCAGGCGCGGGTTTCCATGGAGATCGCCCCCGCCCATTCGGGCGGCCACGGTGATTTCCTTGGAGAACCTGCTAAAGAGCGTTCCACGTTTCACGTCCAGCGCTCCTTTGAAACGCTTGACTTTAGACCACTTGCTATGACCCGACATCGTAGGGGAATTGGGATTCCGGTAAAAAAATCAGAGGCGCACCGGCGCGCTTCCCGCAAGGGAAGCTTTTACGAGATTGGACGGCGGAGGCGCGAAGTACTAGGGCAAATGAACCAAATCTTGCCCTGTTTGTCAACCAGTCTTACTGGCAGCCCGTTTCCGGGCATGTCCGGCCAGGATTTTCTTGCGCAACCTCAGGCTCTTGGGCGTGGCTTCCACGTACTCGTCCGGCCCGATATATTCGAGCGATCTTTCGAGGCTCATTCGCGAAGGGGCTTCCAACTGGATGCCTTTGCCGTCGCCCTGGCTGCGCATATTGGTGAGGTGCTTTGCCTTGCACGGGTTCACCCCCAGGTCGTCGGGCCTCGAGTTTTCCCCGACGATCATTCCTTCGTAGACTTCCTCTTGCGGCCCGATGAAGAGCCGGCCGCGCTCCTGGATGTTATTGAGGGCGTAGGCGGTCGCAATGCCGGCCTCCATCGCGACGAGGACGCCGTTGTTGCGGCTGGCGATCTCGCCCCGGAACGGCGCGTATTCCTTGAAGAGATGGCTCATGATGCCGTGTCCCTTGGTCAGGTTAACCAGATCCGTCTCGAAACCGATGAGGCCGCGCGTCGGCGCGACCGCCTCGACCAGGACGCTATGGGACTGGTGTTCCATGTTGACGACCTCCGCCTTTCGCGAGGCCATGGACTGGAGGATATCCCCCAGGTTCTCGGCCGGCACATCGACGTAGAGGGTCTCGATCGGTTCCAGCAGGTTTCCCTGCCCGTCCCGCTTGTAGATGACCTCGGGCCGCGAGACCAGGAGTTCGTACCCCTCGCGGCGCATCTGCTCGACGAGAATGGCGATCTGCATTTCTCCGCGGGCGCTGATCTCGAACACACCCGCCGTCTCCGTATCCGCCACGGAGATGGAGACGTTCGTGCGGGCTTCGCGGATGAGCCGTTCCCTCAAATGGCGCGCGGTCAGGAATTTGCCTTCGCGCCCTGCCAGGGGCGAATCGTTGACGACGATGCGCATCTGGATGGTGGGGGGATCGATATCGACGAATGCCAGCGGAGTGCGTTCCTCGGTATCGGTGAGGGTCTCGCCGATGAAAGCGCTTTCAAAGCCCGCCAGACCCACGATCCCACCCGCCGAGGCGTGTTTGATTTCGATCTTCGCCAGCCCTTCATGGCCGAAGAGCGCGGAGACATTGGCCCGTTCACGCCGGCCATCCTTGTGAATGCAGACGATGGAATCGCCGACCGCGACCCGGCCGCTGACGATGCGGCCATAGGCGATCCGGCCCAGGTAGTCGCTGTAGTCCAGGTTCGAGACGAGCATCTGAAAAAAGCTCTCCTTTGAAATGGCCGGCGGCGGGATTTCCTTCACGATCGCCTCGAAAAGCGCCTGCATGGTTTCGCTCGGCTCGCGGATGTCGCGCATGGCGTACCCCTGCTTGGCGCTGGCATAGACGACCGGGAAGTCGAGTTGCAAGTCGGTGGCCTTCAATTCGACAAAGAGGTCGAAGACCATGTCGAGCACCTTGTGCGGCCTGGCATTTTCGCGGTCGATCTTGTTGATGACCACGATCGGCTTCGCGCCGTTTTCAAGAGCCTTGCGCAAGACGAACTTGGTTTGGGCCTGGGGCCCGTCGTGCGCGTCCACCACCAGGAGGACGCCGTCCACCATCTTCATGATGCGCTCGACCTCGCCGCCGAAATCGGCGTGACCGGGCGTATCGACGATGTTGATGTGGTAGCCGTTCCATTGGAACGCCGCATTCTTGGCGCGGATGGTGATCCCCTTTTCGCGTTCGAGATCCATCGAATCCATCACCCGCTCTTCGATTTTTTGGTTTGCGCGGAAGGTGCCCGACTGGCGCAGGAGTTGATCGACCAGCGTGGTCTTGCCGTGGTCAACGTGCGCGATGATCGCAATATTTCTAATTCGGTCCATGGAGAATTCGGGGTGGGAAATATCGTCGGAGGATGCCACGGCGTCAAACGACATTCGGGCCGCAAGCCCGGCGTGCTTGAAAGTGGTTCCAAACTGCGCGCGAATGCAGGTCACACCCAAAAAATTCCTTTTTTACCCGGATTCACCGCCATCCACCGCCATTGGACCGGATTGGCTGGAATCTTGCGCGGCTGGCTTCGGGTCGTCGTCCTCGGGGAATTCATCCGGATCACCGCGTCAACTCCGGGCAAAACCGCCGGCCAGCCTCTTTCCATATGAGTGCAAATATAGCACGCGTTTCGCAATAACCCAGGTTTCCATTGGCTGGGTTGGTTCCATTGAGCTAAATTTCGCTTTTCACCGCCTCTTGAGTCGATCCGCCGTCAAATGCCCGCTGGAACTGATATAAAGCACGAACAACGGCAAGCCATGGGGAAAGAAAGGAATCGCAGCGGCAGGAATTTTCCGCCTGCTGGAGCAAGAGTCTTGACCCATACGCTCTTGTCTGTTGGCCGCCTCATTCTTTAAGTTTGATATACAAAACTTTTGCGCAATAGCGGGCTTCGTCTGCCGATGAAAACTCGGCCACAGGATCCTCCTGGTCTTTTCTATTGACGATTCGGAATGGCTTCAACTCCGGGTGTCCTCCGATCGAAACCGACATCTCGACTCCGTCGCTTGCCAGCCGCGAAATCGTTTCCGCCTGACATTGATATTTGACCGGCGTTAGCGCGATGGGAAACTCGAAACTCTGACCCTTCCGCTGAAGTCGAGAATGATCTTCATCATCGAATGCTCCCACGCTGACGTCGTTCAACGTTGCCAGATTGTTGAAGACCGAATAATTCCATTCCATCTTCGGCTTGCCGTCGAGGGCATCAAAATAAAAGACCTCCTGCAGCTTTTTCCCGGAGGTGAGGCCCTTAAAATCCAGCACGACATAAAATACCTCCTCGGCGTACGAATCCAGGAAGCTTGTGTGAAGCAGATCGAAAGTATCCCCTGGCGGCTTTCTCATGTTGCCGGCGACCTCCATCGCGATCCCAACCGCTGCGCGCTTGGGAGAATGCAGGTACTGGAGAAGGGACCGAATACCGATGACCGCGGCCAGGAGTGCCGCGGCGGCAATGAGGATGCGAAACTTCATTTGCCCAAAGTCCGTCTAATATCCGACGTATCGACGTACGACGGGCAGGGGGCCGCC
>Ga0302324_100008856_pt1 | contig 21156 bp, 25 predicted proteins | sample Palsa_T0_1_FD_201949 | JGI IMG/M metagenome (GOLD analysis project Ga0302324, IMG submission 201949) | Peat permafrost microbial communities from Stordalen Mire near Abisko, Sweden - Palsa_T0_1 | ecosystem: Environmental > Terrestrial > Soil > Palsa > Peat permafrost | place: Sweden: Abisko...
TACTCCCGCTGCGCCTGCCGGGGATCGCTTAAGGCTGCTTCCTTCCGGACCTGACCTGGTTCACAAGCCGACACCGCGCGGGACCCGAACCATCGACGCCCCGAACAGCGGAGCGACCGGGGCAAAACCCCTCAGAAAGGGAATTCAGCCCCGCTAGAGCGGATTGCGGATTCAGGGCGCCGCTACCTCCCCGCCTAGCACGGTCCGGCTTGGATCCTAGCGCGCCTCGGCGCCCCGACATAGACATGATTAGCGCCGGGGAGATAAATGGAACATCAAGAACCCAAGTTCCGCTAGGCTGCGCCACCGTGACCTACTTCAAACGCATCTCCCCACGTCCCGGCCTCGCCCTCGCCGCGCTCGGCGCTGCCGTCCTGATCGCCGGCTGCGGCTCCAGCGGCTCCTCCGGCACGATCGGTGTCGGCAACGAGAACACCTCCGACAACGCGCTCGCCACGTCCACCTCGAGCACTCCCGCCACCTCCACGTCCCCGGCGACAGCGAGCGTGAAAACGCCTGCCAGCGGACCGTTGTCCAAAGAGCCGACGGTGACACCGCCCTCCGGCGCGGCCCCGGCCAAGCTCGTGACCAAGGAACTGATCGTCGGCACCGGCCCCGAAGCGAAGGCGGGCGACTCGGTGACGGTCAACTACGTCGGCGTCCTCTACAACGGCGGCAAAGTCTTCGACGCCTCCTGGAAACGGAACGAAACGTTCCCCTTCGTGCTCGGCAAAAGCCAGGTTATCCCCGGCTGGGAACAGGGCATCGTGGGCATGAAAGTGGGCGGACGGCGTGAGTTGATCATCCCCTCCGACCTCGCCTACGGCGCCAAAGGCTCACCGCCGACGATCCCGCCGAACTCCGCGCTGATCTTCGTCGTCGACCTGCTCGCGGCCTAAGTCCGCACGGATGCCTGAGGGTGCTCGGCCCTCGGTGTCCGTGGCAGACTCGCCGATCGTGAGAAGGACGACTCCGAAGACGCCGCTCAGGGCGCTCCGTCTCGTCGCGTTCCTCGCCGCGGGCTGCATCCTCGGGGGCACAGCCGGCTGCGGCGGCTCCAGTAGCGCGAGCACCCCCGCAGCGGAACGCCTCCAGCGCGAAGACCTCGTCGCGATCGCCCACGGCCTGCGCCACGCCAAGGCCTCCACCGCGCGCGAGATGACCTCCGCGAGGATCGCCTGGCCGCTGGTCGCGAACGGTCTTCCGGCCACGATCCCACCGGCCACCCAGGCAGCGCTCTCCGCCGCGCGCGGGGCCGCGCGCGCGATCGTGCTCCCACCGCTGATGAGCAAGGAACGGGCGCGCTCGCTGACTGGCCCGGCCTCCGGCATCGCCGGCCTGTTCCGGACCTTCGACGGTCTGACCGAGCGCGGCTGGACGCTCACCGCCGCGGCGAGCGTCCAGATCGACCGCGGCCCGGCGGCGGCCGCCCGCTTCGCGCGAGAAAACGTCCCTCTGTACATCGACAGCGTCTACGACGGGCACTACGACGCGGCGCTCGTCGGCAAGAGCCTGCTCGCCGGCTACAAGAAGCTCGGCGGCGCGCCTGCGTTCGGCGCAGCGCTCACCCAGACGGAAGTCGATGCGCTCGCCGGCGCCTACTCACCGGCGAGCGAGCGCCTGCATCCGCACCCTGGGGTCAAGCTGGGGTCGTAGTCCCGCCGCGCGAAGCGCCACGTGCTCGCACCACCGCGCGACAGCGCTCTCCAAGCCCAATAGAATCGCTCGCCGAGGGCGCGTAGCTCAGTGGGAGAGCGCTCGCTTCACACGCGAGAGGTCGCAGGTTCGAAACCCGCCGCGCCCATCAGGAAATCCCTGCATATTCGTCCGTCGGCAAAACTTGGCGCGAAAACGACATTGGACGAGTGCTTCCGTCCTGTCGCCACGGCACAAACGCAGAGCCCTTAGCGAGCTTCGTAGCGAACGTGACCGGATCCGTCCAGCTCAGTGACCACGAATCGTGTGCTGCTGTGTCCGAGGACCGCTACGCAGGTGAACGCCAGGCCCTTGCGCTGGCGGATACCTGAAGGGCAGCTCACCTGGACGTGCGCCCCGCGCTGAGTCAAGCTGCTCTGCTCGATCGCGCCCTCGATCTTCTCGGTGTTGAGAATCGTGGCCGATCCCGACGAGCCACACGCGCTGAGAACGAGGCTCACTGCCACGAGGATGCCCGTGGCCGAGGAGCGAGCGAGCCATCGGCTGGGAGGTGAGAGTTGCATAGCTATGCGATCTTCTCGATCGCTACGGAGGCGTTCGTACTTGCCTGTGTTCCGCCGATCGGCGTCGCCAGTGCGAGCGCTGCACTCGATGTGAAATCCCTGACCGTCAGAACAGCGCCCGCGGCTACGTCGACGATCGTCTGCCCGGTGTTCTGCTGGGTACCGGCGCCGGAGCCGTAGACCGAGCCGGGGACAACGGTTTCGTTGACGAACAACGCGATCTGGTTTGGCGCAGTGCCCGACACCGTGAACGTGACCTGATAGGTGCCGGAATTCACGAGCGCGATCCCGGCGCTACCAGGGACATGGGTGATGCCGGAGCTCATAACGCCATTGGAATCGAAATCGACGGCGGCTTCGAGCGGCACGGTCTCGCCGGCAAGGTTGTAGACGTAGGCGTACTGCGACAGCCCGTTCGAGCCGGCCGGACCCGTTGCTCCAGCAGGCCCTGTTGCCCCAGATGTGCCTGATGCTCCAGATGGGCCCGCCGCCCCAGATGGGCCTATTGCCCCAGGTGGGCCTGTTGAACCAGCGGGGCCGGTTGAACCCGCTGGACCCGCTGCACCAGCGGAACCGGCAGCGCCGTCGGCTCCAGTGCTTCCGCGTAGCCCCGCAGTTCCTTCGTGCCCCGGGGTGCCTTCGGCGCCGGTGGTGCCTGTGGGGCCGGTGGCTCCTTCTGGGCCCGCAACCCCCAATGCGCCTGTTTCGCCGTGTACGCCTTTTGATCCCACGACTCCTTCGGCGCCTTCAGCACCTGGGGTGCCTTTCGGGCCTGGGCCCCCTTCTGAGCCGGTTGTCCCCTTGGGGCCCGTGGCTCCCGGGGCGCCGATTTCGCCGTGCACGCCCTGTAAGCCCGCAACTCCTTCGGCGCCTGGCGCGCCTTTGGGTCCTGCGGCTCCTTCTGGGCCTGTGGCGCCTTCGGTTCCTTCGGCGCCTGGCGTGCCTTTGGGGCCGGCAAGGCCTGACGCACCGGTTTCGCCGTGCACACCTTGTAGGCCAGTGGCCCCCTCGGGGCCCGTGGCGCCTTTCGCTCCTTCGGCACCTTCAGCGCTTGGCGTGCCTTTGGGGCCAGCGGTTCCGGGTGCGCCGGTTTCGCCGTGGACGCCTTCCAGGCCCCGTGGGCCGGCGACTCCTTCAGAGCCTGGAGTACCTTTCGAGCCGCTGGCTCCTTGGGTACCCGCGGGACCGGTTATGCCGCTCTGGCCTGTTACTCCGGTCCTTCCTGCTACACCTGTCTTGCCGTTGGCCCCCCGCGGACCCCGGGCGCCTCGTCGATTGGGGCAGATCGGCGGCTGGTGGACGCACCTGGAAGAGCGAGCTCTCACGCTGCCCGTGAATGCCACCTGGTTGCAGAGTGGAAGGGGGCGAGGCGAGCAGGCTGCGGCAGCCCACCCCGCCGGCCCCAGAGCAGCGAGCGAGCCGATCGCGAGGACAAGCAGAGTTCGGCGTCGTGGAGTTGACATTGCTCGAGATGCATCGGCAGAAAGGGCCAACCCCGGCCGCGTAGTTGCCGTCATGCCGATGAGGGAAAACCCCCCTCCCGAGTAGGGGTATTGCTGCAGCGGCTGTTACAAGTTTTGCCGGAGGACCTCGAGTTGGGCTCGCTCCTCGATCCCCTCGGCGAGCGTTTGCAGGCCGAGGGTCTTGCCGAGCTGGATCAGCGTATGCGCGAGCGCGCGTGAGTCGGCTGAGTCGGAGAGGCCCGTGACGAACGTGCGGTCGATCTTCAGGACATCGACTGGGAACTGGCGCAGATACGCCAGTGAGCTGTATCCGGTGCCGAAATCGTCGATCGAGATCCGCATCCCCAGTGCCTTCAGCTTCCTCAACTGCTCGGCGGTTGAGTCCGCGTCGCGCACCAGCGCGGTCTCGGTGATCTCGAGCGTCAGCGAGGTTGGCTCCAGGCCGCTGCACCGTGTCGCCACCCCTCACCACCGCATGCAGTCGAGCGGCGATCGTCTGCAGCAGCTCGTCGCCGGCGGGATGACCGAAGCGGTCGTTGATCTGCTGAAAGTCGTCGAGATCGATGAACAGCGCAGCCGCGGGCGCGCGGATTCGCCTTGCCTGCTTGCCTATGCCCGGACCGGTATGGCCAGGCCGAAGCTCAACCGGCCGCGGTCGGCGTGAGGACGATCACCGGGATTACACGCTCGCCGGCTGTCTTCTCGTACTCCGCGAACTGCGGAACCCGTTCGACCTGCGTTTGATAGAGGCGCTCACGTTCCTCGCCACTCGCCTCGCTCGCCACCGCGTCGATCGTGTCGGTCCCGACCTCGATCTTCACGTTCGGTTGGGCTTTCAGGTTGTAGTACCAATCGGGATTCGTCGGCGCGCCGGCCTTCGAGGCGAAGATCACGTAGCGCCCGTCGTCGCCCTGATAGGCGAGCGGGTTGATGCGGCTCTTGCCTGACTTCGCACCGGTGTGGTGCAGCAGCAATAGGGGCATGCCCTCGAACATGCCTCCGACACGGCCTTCGTTTGAGTGGAACTCCTCGATGATCTTGGTATTAAAGTCTGCCGGCGACGTGGACATCGTGCTCCTCGGGACGTATGGACAAATGTGGCGGCGGGAGGCTCACGCTGCCTGGGCAGGTGGAGCCTTCCTCGCCGCAACGCGATCGTAGTTGAGTCGCATCAGCTCGATCACGTCACGGACGTCCTGCGCGTTCTCGATCCTGCGGGCGGCGGGACCTTGCTTGTCCGGGAAAACCGGGTGGGGCCCGATCCGGCCCTGTGCTTTCAGATCCTCCCAAACATCCTTCGGAAAGAAGAAATGAGCCGCGTGATCGCCGTGCAGATGTCCGATCTCCTTCCCGTCCAGCTTGAACGCGAACTCGCCGCGACTTCCCGGTCCCGCCTCGATGCCGGGCCAAGACGTGACCTCGTCGGTGATCTGCCGGCTTGCCGTCTGTGTCTCCGCCATGGCCTGTCCTTCCTTCGTGGGGATCTGTTCTTTTTAAAAAGTACAAGCTCAAGTACACTTGAAGTCAAGGGCTCGGTGTGATTTCCTCGTCGTATGTCGATCCTGCTGAGCATCGGAGAGGTCTCCCGGCGCAGCGGCGTCGCCGCCTCGGCGCTGCGCTTCTACGAGGAACGCGGCCTGATCACCTCCGAGCGCGCCGGCTCGTCGCGCCGTTACTACCCGCGCCCCGTTCTGCGGCGGATCGCGTTCATCGTCTTCGCCCAACGGGTCGGGCTGAGCCTCGAGGAGATCGGCTCCGAGCTCTCAAAGCTCCCCCCTGACCGTGCGCCGACGCGCCGCGACTGGTCGCGCCTGTCGAGCCGATGGAGCTCGCGGATCGACCAGCGGATCGCCGAGCTGCAGCGCCTCAAGGAGGGCCTCACCGGTTGCATTGGGTGCGGCTGCCTCTCGCTCGAGCGCTGCAAGCTCGCCAATCCCGACGACCGCGCCGCGCGCCTCGGCGCCGGCCCGCGCTACTGGATCGGCGACCGCCCACTCGACGCTTGAGTAGCGGGGCCGATGCCGGCGCGACTCGCGACGCCGAATGGCTAACCTTTACAGCATGTGTAGAAACATCCGGACTCTCTACAACTTCGAGCCCTCCGCAACAGAAGACGAGGTGCGCGGCGCAGCCCTGCAGTACGTGCGAAAGATCAGTGGCTTCACCAAACCATCGCAGGCAAACGCCGGGGCATTCGAGCGCGCCGTCGACGAGGTCGCTGAGATCTCCGCCAGACTGTTGAGCGAGCTGGTCACCTCGGCGCCTACAAAGGACCGTGAGGTCGAGGCGGCGAAGCGCAGGGCACTCAGCGCGCAGCGCTTCGCGGCGTAGCTCTCAGCTGAAGATCACGACCATGGACGCGCCCCTGGTCGCGTCCAGTCCCTGGTCGCTCCTCGCCTGCCACCGCGCCGCGCCTCACTGCTCCTCGCCCGCAAGCAGCTCCATCAACAGGGCGTCGTGCCAACCGCTGCCGTCCGCGTCGCGCTCGGCTTGGCGCATCACGCCCACTGGCTTGAAGCCGGCCTTTTCATAGGCCCTGATCGCGGCGACGTTCTCTACCGCCGGATCGATCGTGATGCGGTGATGGCCACGCTCATCGATCAGTAGGCGAACCACACGTCTCACCGCCTCGCTGCCGTGACCGCGTCCGTGCAGGGCCGGATCGAGGAACAGGTCGATCCCCGCATGACGGTACTTCGGCTCGCTCTCCTCGCTGTACTGAATCAGGCCCGTGATCGCGCCGTCGATGACGATCGTCAAGCGGGTCGACTCAGGCTCATCCCATGGGAAGCTCTGCTCCGGAAGATCCCACCAGCGCATCACCTCTGGAGTCGTATGGATCCGCAGCAGCTCGCCCTCGTCGCCTTTTGCCAGGGGACGCAGAATCATGCCTGCAATCGTAGGGGTCGCACATGACCATCCTCCTCGCCCTTTTCGCTTCGCTCTTCATCGGTGTCTCTGATTTCCTCGGCGGTATCGACAGTCGCACACGCAACCCGCTGGAAACGAGCCTCGTAGTGTTCCTCGGCGCATTTGTGACGCTCGTCCCGATTGCCTTCCTGCTCGGCGCGAGCGATCTCACGATCCACGACCTGGGCCTGGGCGCCGTGAGCGGTCTCACGACCAGCATCGCCTACGTGGGCTTCTTCGCCGCGATCGGCCACGGACGGATCAGCATCGTCGCGCCAATCTCGGCGGCTGTGACCGCACTGCTGCCTGCGATCGCCGGAATCGCCGAAGGCAACACCCTCTCGAGCATCGCGCGCTACGGCATCCTCTGCGCGCTGCTGGCGATTCCGCTCGTGGCTTACGAGACCGACGACGGCGAGGCCAACGACGACTGGTCCACCAGGCGACAGGTGCTCGTATCGATCCTCTGCGGGGTCGGCTTTGGGTTCTACTTCTTCTGTATCGGACACACACACCGCAGCGCGGGACTGTGGCCGACGGTGGCGACCCTCGTCGTGGGGATCGCGATAATCGCTCCACTCGCTGCTCGTGGCAACGTGATGCCTTCACTCGCCTCCCTGTCGCGCCTCGCCGTCGCGGGCGGTGTGGCGCTGGGCGTCGCCGACGCCGCACTCACGACCGCATTGCAGCGCGGGCCGCTGACGGTCGCCTCGGTGCTCGGCAACCTCTACCCGCTCGTCACGATCGCGCTCGGCGTGAGCATCCTCGGTGAGCGCGTGCGGCTCTGGCACGCGGCGGGAATCCTGCTCGCGGTCGCCGGCGTGGCGATGATCGCTGCCGGGCAATAGCCGGCCGAGTAACGTGTCGGCATGGCATCGTCGCTCGCCCTGATCGAGTTTCCAGCGGATGACCCCGAGCGTGCCCGCCGCTTCTGGACGGGGCTGCTCGACATCGCCCTGGAGCCGCGCACTGTGGGCGAAGGTTGGCAAACCGCCTCCCCGGGCCCGGCGATCGGCGTCCATGCTCGGGGACGCGGTCCGGGCGACTCGCTCTCGTTGCCGTACTTCGAGGTCGACGACCTGCCCGGCGCCCTGGCCCAGGTGCAGACGCTCGGTGGCAGCATCATCCATCCGGGTGAGATTTGGTCTATCTGCAAGGACTCCGAGGGATCCCCCTTTGCTCTGTCTGCGCGTGCGCACGCGCGCAACGACTGAATGTCCGAGTACGCCGCGTTTCTACGCGGGATGAATGTCGGGGGACACCGGATCTCAAACGGTGAGCTGGGTAGGTGCTTCGAGGAGCTCGGCTTCCGCGACGTAGGCACCTTCAGGGCCAGCGGCAACGTGATCTTCGCCGCCGACGCCGCTACCGCCGACCTCGACCCCAGCGACACGCCGCTCGTCGAGATGACCGCGCGGATCGAAGCGGGGCTCGAGGCCTCGCTGGGCTACGCGGTGCCGGTCTTCCTGCGCACCGCGAGCGAAGTTCGGCAGATCGCCGCACACCAGCCGTTTCTCACGCCCACGATCGAGGCCTCGAAGGGCAAGCCACAGGTCGTGATGCTCTCCGCAAAGCCGGCGGCGCAGGCACGGAAAGCGGTGCTGGCGCTGGCGAGCGAGGAGGACGATCTCGCGTTCGGCGATCGTGAGCTGCACTGGCTCCCGAGCGGAGGGATCCTCGACTCGGCGCTGGACTTCAAATTGATCGGTCAGCTGCTCGGCCCGATGACGACCCGCACGAAGGGCACGATCGAGCAGGTCGCGGCCAAGTACTTCCCCAATGGATAAGGCCACACGTATGCAATGGCCTTGGAGCAGAGGCGATCACGGCCCCCTGCCCGTGCTGCTGCTGATGCTGAGCCTCGTCACGGGGCTGGTCGACTCGGTCAGCTACCTCGCGCTCGGCCATGTCTTCGTCGCGAACATGACAGGCAACGTCGTGCTGCTCGGCTTTGCCTTCGCGGGCGCTCCCGGACTGTCAGTGCCGGCCTCGCTCGCGGCGCTGGCGGCGTTCCTGCTGGGCGCGCTCGCCGGCGGGCGGATCGCGACGCGTCTCAGTGCCCACCGCGGCCGGCACCTGCGCACGGCGGCCGCATGCGCCGCGCCGCTGCTATTGATCGCCTTCATCGTGGCGGCGATCGCCGGGCAACCCGTGTCCGGCGGCGCACGCTACGCGCTGCTTGTTCCGATGGGACTCGCGATGGGTTTGCAGAACGCCACCGCGCGGCGGCTCGCGGTGCCCGATCTCACAACGACGGTCCTGACGCTCACATTGACCGGGATCGCGGCCGACTCGCGCCTCGCGGGCGGTCCGGGAGGACACCCCGCCAGGCGCGTGATGGCGATCACGGCGATCTTCCTCGGCGCGCTCGTCGGCGCCCTGTTCGTCGTGCACGTCGACCTCTTCATCCCGCTCGCCCTCGCGACTGTCCTGATGGCGAGCACAGCGCTGATCGCCCACGCCCGCTCCGGCGAAGATCCCAGCTGGACGCGGGCGCCCGGATCCTGAGCGAGGGTCCTCTTTCCGAAGCCGGAGCGATGGGTGCCCTGAGAGGTATGGTCCCTGTCCCATGAGCGGCCCGCACCGCCATCGCCCGCGCGGCTGGCTACGCCACTATGCGGGTTTCCTAACGCCAGACGCCGCGGCAGCCACGCCGGTTCTGCTCGAGCGCGATCGCACACAGCGCCTGCGCCGGCTCGGGGCCTCGATCGGCGACAGCGCGGCGCAGGGGATCAGACACAGCAGACCGCGCATGCGCAGCCTGCAGGTCGCCCCTGGAGCAAAGCTGCGCTTTCGCGACGTGCCGGTACCCGCCCCGCCGGGGCCGGACGGGGCGATCGTGCATCCGATCGCCTGCTCCACCTGTGACCTGGACTGCGGCATCGCGCTCGGCGCCACGCAGTTCGCGCTGCCGCTGCACCTCGGCCACGAATGCGTAGCCGATGTCCTCACCGTCGGCGAGCGCGTGAGCACGGTCAAGCCAGGGGACCGCGTGATCGTCCCGTTCCAGATCAGCTGCGGTACCTGCACGCCCTGCCAAGCGGGGCGGACCGGCAGCTGCACAAGCGTGCCCCCGGCCTCGATGTACGGGATGGGCCTGGCCGGCGGCCTGTGGGGCGGCGCGTTCTCCGATCAGCTCGCCGTGCCCTATGCCGACGCAATGCTCGTAGCGCTGCCCGAGGGCATCGATGCCGTCGCCGCCGCGAGCGTCGCGGACAACGTCTGCGACGCCTACCGCCACATCGCCCCCCACCTGCCCGCGCTGCTGCAAGAGGATCCCGACGCGGAGGTCCTGATCGTCGCCGCGATGAGCCCGCGAACGCCGTTCAGCTCGAGCGCTCCGCTTTACACCGGCTTGATCGCTCGCGCGTTCGGCGCGCGCAACGTCTACCTCGCCGACGCACGGGGGCACGTGCGTGCGCACGCCGAGCGTCTCGGCCTGAATGCCCTGAAGCCGCGAGAGCTGCGCCGCCGGGCACCGGCGCCGCTGGTCGTCGACGCGAGCGTCGAAGACCTCGGGATCTCGCTTGCGCACACCGCCGCCGACGGCATCTGCTCGAGCCTCGGCGGCTTCCACCGCAGCACTCGGATCCCGCTCCTGCAGATGTACGTGCGCAACGCGACCCTCCACATCGGCCGCACCCACACCCGGCAGCTGATTCCCCAGGTGCTCGAGTTGATGCTCGACGAGCGTCTGCACCCGGAGAGCGTGATCACGAACGTCGCATCGCTCGACGAGGCCCCGATCGCCCTGCGCGAGCACTTCCTCGGCGGCGGGGTCAAGACGGTACTGACCGCTTAGGGCCCACATCTGACCATGCAGGCGGAGCACGGATGCTTTTGAATGATCCGTGTCACCGCCACAGGGCCGGCCTCGCGCGTAGTACATATCCGTGCCCGTGTCTGCCGGCGCCACACTCACGACCACCTTCGCCGGACGCCGCATGCTCGGGCGGATGGTCGCCGATCTGCTCGGGCTGGTCTGTGCAATCTCGCTCGTCGTACTGCCGACGATTGTCGATGCTGAAGGAATGACCGCCACCGCGAAATGGTCAGCGCCCGCAATCCTCAGCGGCTGCTCAGGGACGGGCGCGCCGCACGTGGTGTTTCCGAGCGACTCCCCCACCCAGGGCACCGGGCCGGGCGCAATCGTTTGGAGCACCTCCTCCCCGTGCCCCTCTGGCGCCGGGGTGCTGGTGGCGGCGATCTCCCCGGAAGACGACGTTCCCGGCCAACCGGCTCTCCCACGTACGGCGGCCGGCCAGACGATCGCGCTGCGTGGTTCGGTCGCCGCAACCCCCGGGCCGTATGGGCGCATCGTGATCGCAGGCGCATCGGCCGGGGAAGGCGCCGCGCCGGCGGACGAGCTGCTGCTGACCGAGGGCCAGGCGGGTGGCCCGTTCGCGGCGCCGACCGCGCTCGGCGGCCCGGCGAGCACGTTCGCATTCACCACCGCCTACCTCGGCGACGTCGCCTTCGCCTCGCTGATCGATGCCCCGTCCGGGTCGGCCAACCAGTCCAGTGACAGCAGTGGCGCCCATCTCCAGGCCGGGCCTGCCGGCAGTGGGGATGGCCGCGATGGAGATGGCAGCGACGTGCAGCTGCGCGTGCAGCGCCATCACGCCTACCGCTTCGCCGCGCCGGCCCTCCTCGGCGCGGCTGGTGCGGGGAGCGCCTCCGTGCAGGCGCTCACGGTCGCGCTCGACTACCGCTCGGACGCGCTTGCCGCGTGGTCCGAGCACGGCTCGCTCTACGCTCGCGAGCTGCCGGCCTCGGGCGTCGAGCAGCCCGTCCAGCGGCTCGGGCCCAGCCCTCCTTCCGGCGGGCGAATCGCAGCCGTGATCAGCGACGACGATCGCGCGATCGTCGCCTGGAGCTATCGCCACGACGGTCGGACGAGCGTCTATGTCGCTCGCTCACAGACCGGCGTTCGCTTTACGGGACCCCAGCTGCTCGAAGATTTTCCCGACCCTCCGGATCTGCCCGGCTACGTGGTCTCGCCCCGGATCGTGCGCCTCTCCTCGGAGAGCGTGATGCTCGCCTGGACGGGCGCCGTGGCCGGCCATTGGGCGATCCGCGTGGCGGCGATCGACCTCAACGGCGTGCATCCTCCGAACACGATCTCGCCTCCGGGCCGGGACGCGCTGTTGGCCGACCTCGCGCCCGGACCGGACGACGAGGCGCTTGCGCTGTGGACCGAACCGCTGCAGAGCACCGCAGGATTGGACCTGGGTTCGCAGGCGATCTTCGCGGCGCGAGGATTCGACGCCTACCCCGAACAGGTCAAGTTCGCCGCGGACGAAGAGGTTGCCCCGCCAGGTCCAAACAGCGAAGCCACCGTCGCGTTCGACCCGAGTAGCGACCGCGCGGTCGCGGCCTGGCGTACGGGAGCGGGTCAGCTCGCCTACGCGATCCGCGCGCCCGGCGCCCCTTAGGAGATCTGCTGGTAGATCAGGAACACGTTCAGCGCCGTGATCACGCTGATCAGCGCGAGCGCCGTGACCGTCGTCAGGCGGCGGTTGACGTGCTCGCCCATCACGTCCCTGCGCCTGGTCAGTAGCACGAGCGGGATCAGCGCGAAGGGGATGCCGAACGACAGCACGACCTGGCTCAGCACGAGCACGTCGGTAGGCCCGATCCCGATCGCGAGCACGACGATCGCCGGGATCATCGTCACCAGCCGGCGTAGGAAGAGCGGGATCTTGAAGCCGACGAAGCCCTGCATCACGACCTGGCCGGCGTAGGTACCGACACTCGAGGAGGACGCTCCGGAGGCGAGCAGCGCGACGGAGAACGCCAGCGCAGCGCCGCCGCCGACCATCGTGGCGAAGCCGCTGTGGGCCTGCTCGATCGTGCTCACTCCCGTGTGGCCGCTGAAGTGGAAGAGCTTCGCCGCGACCGCCAGCATCGCCATGTTCACGATCCCAGCCAGGCCCAGCGCGACGATCACGTCGGTCCGCGCGAAGCGCAGCACCTTTGCGCGCTCGCGCTCGTTGCGCACCGGCACGCGCCCGTTCGTGAGCGCCGAGTGCAGATAGATCACGTGGGGCATCACGGTCGCGCCGATGATCCCGACCGCCAAGTACAGGCTGTCGCTGCCCGCCAGATGCGGCACCAGGCCGCCGAGGGACTCGCGCGCGGAGGGGCCGATCTTGAGCGTCTCGTACAGAAAGCCCAGGAAGATGATCCCCAGCAGCCCGGTGATCGCCAGCTCGAAGCGGCGGTGCCCGCGCGACTGCAGGCCGAGGATCGCAAACGCGATCACGCCGGTCATCAGCGCGGCCGGCAGCAGCGGAACGCCGAACAGCAGGTTCAGGCCGAGCGCGGCGCCGACGAACTCGGCCACGTCTGTCGCCATCGCCATCACCTCCGCCTGCACCCACATCCCCCAGGAGAGCGAGCGCGGGTACTGCGCGTGGAACAGCGCGGGCAGGCTGTGCTCGGTGACGATTCCGAGCTTCGCCGACAGGTACTGCACGAGCATCGCCATCAGGTTCGCCACGAGCACCACCCACAGCAGCAGGTAGCCGAAGCGCGCGCCGCCCTGGATGTTCGTCGCGAAGTTGCCCGGGTCGACGTACGCGATCGCCGCGACGAACGCGGGGCCGAGCATCGTCAGCGTCGCCCTGAGCCTGCCTTTGGCCAGCACCCGCTCCAGCGGACTGCGGCCGAGCGGGACCGCCTCTCCCGCTGTCCCCGCGCCTTCCAGCACGGGTGTTTGCGGCGGCGGGGGCGGCGGCGTCATGCGGATGCCCCGTCGAGCTCGACCCGCATCGCGTGCGCGAGCGCTCCGCCGAGCGCGTGCTCGCGGGGCTCGCCATCGGAGAAGCTCACCGTCAGCGGGCCGCCGAACGGCTGGCACTCGAGCACCTCCAACCGTTCGCCCGGAGATATACCGCGCTCGGACAGGTAGCGGAGCATCTCCGGGTCGGCGTCGGAGACGCGCACGAACACGCCCCTGTTGCCCTCTTTGAGGCTGTCGAGCGGGACCGTCTCGCGCTCGTGCAGCTCGAGCTCGGCGCTGGGGATCGGGTCGCCGTGCGGGTCGAAGGTCGGGTCCCCGAGCTTCGCGGCGATCAGCTGCTCGAGCTCCTCTGAGATCACGTGCTCGAGCACCTCGGCCTCGGCGTGCACTCTGTCCCAGGGCATCTCCAGCGTCTCCGCCAAGAACAGCTCGAGCAGCCGGTGATGACGGATCACCTCGAGCGCGACCGTGCGCCCCTCGTCGGTCAGCCGCACCCCGCGGTAGGGATGGTGCTCGATCAGGCCGAGCTCGCCGAGCTTCTTCAGCATCGCCGAGACCGACCCCGGCGTGATCTCCAGGCGCTCCGCGAGCGCGTTCGTCGAGACCGGCTCGTCCTCACGAGATTCGAGCGTGAAGATCGCCTTGCAATAGTCCTCGACCGCCTGCGTCCTTGCCTGCTCCACTGTCGACATAAAACTTATCTTATGGCATACCAAATCTTTTTTCAAGGTATGGGCGGAGCGCCGTGGGGAGGCCCTTTAGGAAAGGATGCCCCAGGGATGGATAGGGACTACGAGCTACAGACGCACCGCGCGGAGGATCGCCACTGGTGGTACCGGGGGCGGCGCACCGTGCTCGAGGGAGTGATTGCGCAGCTGCGCCTGCCCGCGCGCGCGCGGATCCTCGACGCCGGCTGCGGTTCGGGGCGCAACATGATCGACCTCGCCCGCCACGGCACGGTCACCGGGATCGAGCTCTCCGAGACGAGCGTCGCGCTCGCGCGCGAGCGCGCCTCCGGCGAGGTGATCGAAGGCTCGGTCCTTCAGATGCCGTTCGCCGCCGACTCCTTCGAGCTGGCCGCCTCGCTCGACGTGATCGAGCATCTCGAGGACGACCTCGCCGCCCTGCGCGAGCTGCGCCGCGTCGTCGCGCCCGGCGGCGCGCTGCTCGTGACCGTCCCCGCCTACCAGTGGCTGTGGTCCGGCCACGACGAGATCAACCACCACCATCGCCGCTACACCCGCTCCTCGCTCTTGGCCGTCGCGCGCGAGGCCGGCTGGGAGCCCGTGCGCACCACCTACTTCAACTCGCTCCTGCTCCCCGTCGCGATCGCGCTGCGGATCCTCGACCGCTTCTCCCGCAAGACGACCGAGTCGAGCCTCGACCTCTGGGTCCCGCCGCCGCTGCTCAACTGGCTGCTCGAACGGCCGCTCGCGCTGGAGGCCGCGCTGATTCGCCGAGGCGGGCGCATCCCCGCAGGGCTCTCCCTGCTCGTCGTGCTGCGCTAGGTCTTGAACGTCCACGCGCGGTTGACGAAGAAGGTGCTCACCGTCACCACCGCCGTCGCGCACACCTGCGCGAGCAGCTTGTCGAGATGCCCGTCGTGCACCAGCAGGTAGAGCAGCACCTCGTCGACGCCGAGACCGCAGGTCTGCACGACCCCCCACTTCACCGGCGTCGATCGGTCGCCGACGTGCTCCTTGAACGTCCATTTGCGGTTCAGCAGGAACCCGTTTGTCGCCCCGACGATGAAGCCGATCGCCGACGCCGCCAGGTACCAGACGCCAAACACCTTCAACAGCACCGTGTAGACGACGAGCGTGAGCAGCGTGTTCGACACGCCGACGATCCCGAACTTCACGAACTGAACCACGACCGGTGCACTCAACCGCCCAGCCAGCCCCCCCGGCGCCGATAACCTTGAAGGCCCTCTCTCAGGCGCTGTGGGCTGCTGGGACATCCATAGACAGGATGAACGATAGATTCATCTCTGGCTTATCCAGTGCGTGAACACTGATCACAGCACCCCAACGCGGCGCCATCGAGAAGACAAGATCATGCCGGCAAAACCACTTCGCACCCACACCCTGCTCTCTGTCGTGGCCCCCGTCTACGACGAGGAGGAGCTGGTCGAGGAGTTCGTCACGCGCACCTGCGCGGCCGTCGCTTCTTTGAACTTCGAGCTGGTGCTCGTCAACGACGGCTCCTCCGACCGCACGCCCGAGCTGCTCGACAAGCTCGCCGCCTCCGACCCACGGGTACGCGTGATCCACCTCTCCCGCAACTTCGGCCACCAGGCCGCACTGACCGCCGGCCTGGAGCACGCCGCGGGCGACATCGTCGCGATGATCGACGCCGACCTGCAGGACCCCCCCGAGCTGATCCTCGAGATGATCGACCGCTGGCGCGAGGGCTCCGACGTCGTCTACGCCGTGCGCAAGGCCCGCGAGGGCGAGACCGCCTTCAAGCTCGCCACCGCCTCCTGGTTCTACAAGCTCTTCGACAAGCTCGCCCAGGTCGACCTCGAGCCCAACTCCGGCGACTTCCGATTGCTCGACCGCCGGGCCCTCGATGCGCTGCTGGCGATGACCGAGCGCTCGCGCTTCCTGCGCGGCATGACCGTCTGGGTGGGCTTCACCCAGACCGCCGTCCCCTACGAGCGCGACGCGCGCCACGCCGGCGAGACGAAGTACACGCTGCGCAAGATGCTGCGCTTCTCATTGGATGCAATCGCCTCCTTCTCCCACCTCCCCCTCCAGCTGGCGACCTACGTCGGGCTGCTCTCGGCGGGTGTCGCGTTCATCGCGATCCCCGTCGTGATCCTCTTGCGGATCTTCGACTCCTACCTCCCCGGCTTCGGCTCGATCACGATCGCGATCCTCCTGCTCGGCGGCATCCAGCTGATCGCGCTCGGCGTGATCGGCGAGTACGTCGGACGCATCTACGACGAGGTCAAGCACCGACCCCTCTACATCGTCCGCGAAGAGCGCAACCGCCCCGCCGACTCCGACGCGCTACTCGTCCCCGCACCCGCCGCCCGAGCCGGACTGCCCGCACGCACACCCGAACACATCGCCTGAGTCACCGCTCCATCGACGTCGGTACCGTGTTTCGACCGCTGCCCCCTTCCGATCGAAAGGTTCTCCTCATGCGCCGCTCTCCCCTGCCGGTCATCGCCGCCTCCGCCGTCGTCGGCGCGGTGGCGATCGCCGTGCCCGCACTCGCGTCCTCCGGCTCGAGCCCTGCGGCCCATGCCGCTGCGCGCCGCTGCAGTGCTGTGATTGTCATCAGCCATCACCGGCGCGTGCGTGCCTGCCTGATCCAGGGGCCGCGCGGGTACACGGGCTTTACCGGCCAGAAAGGGGCGACTGGAAAAACCGGCGCGACCGGCAAAACGGGTCCGTCCGGGAAAAACGGGACGAACGGCACAAATGGCACCAATGGGACCAACGGTACAACCGTCGCCTATGCGGTCGTACAGCCCACCGCCTCGCCGAACGCCGCCAACCTGATCGGGCAGTCCGGCATAAGCGCCGTCGCTGAGCCGAGCGCCGGCATCTACTGCATTACTCCCGCCGCCGGCATCACGGTCTCCGGTATCGCGTCCGTCTCGCCCGAGGTCAGCTATAGCGTCGGCAACGTACCTGGCGTGATCGCGGTCAATGCCCAGCACACCAACTGTCCTGCTACGACATTCGAGGTGGACACCTACACCCCCGGCACGACCCAGACGCTCGCCACCGGGTACGCATTCACGATCGCGATTCCTTGAGGTGGCAGGTACTGCGTTCGTTTCCTAAAGAGGCAGGATGTTATCTAACACTTTTAAAAGTGCGTATAGCGATAGTAGCGCTAGTTAGTACGCTGGCGCAGATTGGTCGTACGTGGGGCACAGATCTGTCACAAATGGTGCGTCGGCGGGCACAATCATCGCGGTTTCTTCGCTTTCTTTGTAAATCTCCGCCGATGCGTCGTCCGACTTCCCGACCGACCCTTCGCTCGACAGGCCGACTGACCGCCGCCCTCGCCTGCACACTCGCGCTGGCGGGCGGCGCCGCGGTGGCGGGGATCGCCGCGAATCCCGCCCTCGCCGCGTCGTGCCCTGGCGCGGACGGGGAATGCCCGTATGCATCAGCCTCGATCATCGGGATGCGCGCCGAAGGCATCCTCCGCTTCCCGGAGACGGTCGCGGTCGACGCGTTCGGCAACGTCTACGTCGCCGACCAGCTCTCGTTCGTCGTGCAGAAGTTCTCCGCCGCCGGTGCTTACCTCGGCCAGTGGGGCTCCTACGGCGGCGGACACGGCCAGTTCGGGCCGATCGGCGGCCTCGCGACTGACGCCGCCGGGAACGTCTACGTCGTCGACTCCGAGCACAACCGGATCGAGAAGTTCTCGCCCTCCGGTGAATTCATCAAGGACTGGGGCCACTTCGGCAGCGAACTCGGCCAGTTCAATTTCGGCTCCTCTCTGAACCCGACCCAGCCCCCGGGCGGCGGGATCGCTGTGTATGGCAGTTATGTGTACGTCGCCGACTCGGGCAACGACCGGATCGAGCGCTTCAACCTCGAAGGCGGCGAAGCGCTCGAATGGGGCTCCTACGGGACCGAACCCGGGCAGTTCTCCTACCCGCGCGGCGTCGCCGCGAACGCCTCCGAGGTGCTCGTCACCGACGACGACAACCACCGGATCGAGAAATTCACGCCCTCCGGGCAGTTCGAAGGCGCCGACGGCTCCGAAGGCACGACCGGCGACCGCTTCGACTTCCCCTACGGAATCGCGCTCGACGCCGCCGGCAACGTCTACGTGGCCGACGACATCAATCACCGCGTCGTCAAGCTCAATCCCTCGCTCGGCTACCTCACCGAATGGGGCGGCTTCGGCTCCAAACCGGGCCAGCTCGCGTTCCCGCGCGGGCTCGCCGCCGACCCCGCCGGCGAAACCTTCGTCGCCGACACCGCCAACGACCGCGTCCAGGTGTTCGACCCCGAAGGCCACTACCTGCGCACGATCGGCGCCTCCGCGCGCGAGCCCGGCCCGCTGACCGGACCGCGCGGGCTCGCGGTCGACCCGACCGGCCGGCTGTTCGTCTCCGACACCGTCGACTCGCGCGTCGAGGAGTTCGCCCCGACCACCGACGCCTACGACGGCATCCTCCTCTCCCCCGGCGGCTACACCACCGGCTTCAACCGCCCCGCGGGCATCGCCGTCGACCCGCGCGGCTCGATCTACGTCACCGACCCCGCCGACGGGCGGATCTCGCGCTTCTGGGGCGAAGGCACCTACCTCTCCGAAATCGGCGGCCCGGCCGACATCGGCGGCGCCGGGCTCTCCGAAGCCGGCTCGGTGGCCCTCGCGTCGGGCTCGGGCGATCTGTACGTGGCCGACACCGACCACAACCGGATCCTCGTCTTCACGCCCACCGGCAAGCTGCTCGCGCGCTTTGGCGCAAACGGCGGCGACGGAGCCTCGGGCTCCGGCGCTGGCGAATTCAACCACCCCGAGGCGGTCGCCGTCGACGGCGCGGGCAACATGTACGTGGCCGACACGTACAACAACCGGGTCGTCGAGCTCTCCCTCGCCGGCACGGTGCTCGCCGAATGGGGCTCGCGCGGCACCGGCGATGGGCGCTTTCACTCGCCAACCGGCATCGCGCTCGACGCCGCGGGCAACGTGTACGTGGTCGACTCCGAAAACAACCGCGTCGAGGTGTTCGACCCCAGCGGGCACTTCCTGGAGAAGTGGGGCGAGCGCGGGATCGGCCCGGGCGAATTCTCCTTCCCGACCGCGATCGCCGTCGACTGCGACGGCGACGTCTACGTCGCCGACACGAACAACAACCGGGTCGAGCGCTTCGACCCGGTGTCTCCGTTCGGCTCGGGCTGTGAGGCGCCAGGTCTGTGGCCGCCGCCGCTGAACGTCGCGCCCGTGCTGCAGGTGAGCCTGCCGCGGCCGGCCGGCGTGCTCGCGCGGGGCGCGCTGACTTTGCGTGTGGGCTGTGCTCGGGCCTGCAAGGTGCTGATCTCCGCGACGCTCTCCAGCGTGCGTCCGCGACGGACCGTACGGCTGCTCTCCGTCGCCGATCCGCTCGCGCCCGGGCACGCCGGGTTGCTGCGTGTGCGCGTCGGTCACAGCGCGCTGCGCGCCCTGCAACGTGCACTCGGTCATCACCGCGGGATGCTCGCGCGCGTGGAGATCGTCGCAGCCGGCCCCACAGGACTGCGCACGACGGTGTACCGGACCTACGCGGTCACGCGATAATGACCTCATGAGCCCGCCCGAGGAAGACCAGCCGAACATGGACCACCGCCAGGAGCGCATCCAGATCGAGACCGGCCGCCACCGGATCGAAGGCTCGCTCACGCTCGCCCGCGACGGCTATCGCAGCCGCGTCTCCGACGTGCTGAACGCCTCCGAGCGCGACTTCCTCACGCTCACCGAAGTCACCGTCGAACCACTCGAGGGCGGCCCGGTGGAACTGCACCCGTATCTGACTCTGGCGCGGCGGCATATCGTATTCGCGGTGGCCGCCTCAGAGGCGCCGAACCCTTCAGATATCTGAAGATTGCTCGGAGGACCTCTGAGAGGCTCCCAGCTTAAAGCCCTCTTCTCACTCATGAGATTGCCTGCAGCAGCCGACATGGTGAGATATGACGGCGTTCGGAAGCGAGGAGAGCGTTGGCGTACCTGGGGGGCTGGGCTCGGGTGCGAGCTTCGAGATCCGCCTGATGGCGAAGACTCTGGCGGGCCTGTTTGCTGCCGGCGCGACGTTGGCGCTGCTGACGGTTCTGCTTCCCCATCCGCAGCAGGCCAGCGAGCTCGGGCTGCTCATCATCGTCGGGAACGCCTACGTGGTCGCCGTTGTCCTGTTCTCGCGAGCCGCTCGTGTCCCGGGCTGGGCACTTCCAGTCGCACTGGCATGGGGCAGCACCCTGATCACCGGAGTCGCGTTCTTCTCCGGGGAGAATCCCAGTCCCCTGGTCTTCTTCTATCTCTGGATCTTCCTTTACTCGTCCTACTTCTTCACGAAGAAGGAGTTGGCCGCCCAGATCGCCTACGTCGGGGTCGCCTACGGTGTGCTCCTGACCGCGCGAGCACCTTCGAGCGGGATTTCCGCCTGGTGGATCGTTGGCATGGGCACGCTCCTTGTCGCGGCGATCCTGATTCAGAGCATGCGCGAGCGAGTCGAGCTGCTGATCGGTCAGCTCTACGACGCCGCCCGCACCGATCCCCTGACCAAGCTCTCCAACCGGCGGGGCTTTCGCGAACAGCTCGATCTCGAGCTCGAGCGGGCGCGCCGCGGCGAGGCGCCGATGACCGTGCTGGTGGGAGACATCGACCATTTCAAGGAAGTCAACGACCGCTCGGGCCACCACGTGGGCGACGCCGCCCTGCAGCGAGTTGCCCGGCTACTCGAGCGTGGCAAGCGTCAGATCGACGGCGCCGCCCGGGTGGGCGGCGAGGAGTTCGCGCTGATCCTGCCCGACACCGACGGCCAGGGCGCCTTCGTGATCGCCGAGCGGTTGCGCTGCGATTTACGCGAGGAGTTCTCCGGCGACGCGGTCGCGATCACGATCAGCTTCGGGGTGGCCAGCTATCCACAGCACGGCGAGACGGCCGCCTCGCTCCTGCGCGCAGCCGATGAGGCGCTATATGCCGCTAAGGAGAGTGGCCGCAACAGGACCATGCTGCACAGCCCGTTCCTGCGCGGAGCGGAACGGGCTGACGGCGAGCAGCGAGACATCGAAGCCGAGCGTTTCATCGCGGTCATGCTCGACCTGGCCGAGGCCGTGGACCTGCGCTTCAGCGGCAGCGCTCGACA